>Ga0302270_10006575_pt1 | contig 10346 bp, 5 predicted proteins | sample III_Bog_E2_3_FD_198773 | JGI IMG/M metagenome (GOLD analysis project Ga0302270, IMG submission 198773) | Peat permafrost microbial communities from Stordalen Mire near Abisko, Sweden - III_Bog_E2_3 | ecosystem: Environmental > Terrestrial > Soil > Wetlands > Peat | place: Sweden: Abisko...
CGTTTCAGGCGCATGATCGTGTCGTGTTTCTTTTCCGGCGTAACTTCGGCCTCGACGCGGTCGATGCCCAGTTTTTCCGCGACGCGTTTCGCGGTCTCGGCATGGTCGCCGGTGAGCATCACGATCTTGAGGCCGAGCCGGTGCAGCGCGGCGATGGCATCGGGCGTGGTGGCCTTGATCGGGTCGGTGACGGCGAGCAGCCCCGCCACCGCGCCATCTATGGCGACGAAGAAAACGGTCTGCCCTTCCTGGCGCAGCCCGGTGGCTTTGGCGGCGAGATTTTCCGGCATGGCGTCACTGGTCTGACCGACCGTGACGGCGTGGCCGTCGACTTTTCCGCTCACGCCCTGGCCGGTGATGGACTTAAAGTCGTCCACTTTTTTCAACTCGAGTTTGCGCTTTTTGGCTCCGGCCAGAATCGCGGCGGCGAGGGGATGCTCGCTCGCCGATTCGACCGACGCGGCGAGGCGGAGAACATCGTCCTCGGAGTGGCCCGGTGCGACCGCAATCTGGGTCAGCATCGGCTTGCCCTCGGTCAGCGTGCCGGTTTTGTCGATGGCGAGCGTGTCTATTTTCTCGAGACGCTCAAGCGCCTCCGCGTTGCGGACGAGAATGCCGAGCTGCGCGCCGCGTCCGACGCCGACCATGATCGACATCGGCGTGGCCAGGCCAAGCGCGCAGGGGCAGGCGATGATCAGCACCGCGACCGCATTGACCAGCGCGTAGGCGAAGCGCGGCTCCGGCCCGGCGAACGCCCAGACGAGAAACGTGAGCACGGCGCACGCCACCACGGCGGGCACGAAATAACCGGCCACCGTATCGGCCAGGCCCTGGATCGGCGCGCGGCTGCGCTGGGCGTTTGCGACCATCTGCACAATGCGCGCGAGCAGCGTGTCGTTGCCGACTTTCTCCGCCTTCATGATGAAGCTGCCCGTGCCGTTGATCGTGCCGCCCGTGACCGCGCTCTGCGGCGCTTTCGCCACCGGCACCGGCTCGCCCGTGACCATCGATTCGTCCACCGCGCCGCTGCCTTCGAGCACGATGCCATCGACCGGGATTTTCTCGCCCGGACGCACGCGCAGGCGGTCGCCCACGACAACGTGTTCGAGCGGAACGTCGCTTTCCGTGCCGTCGCCGGCAATCCGGCGCGCGGTTTTGGGCGCGAGGTTGAGCAACGCTGCCAGGGCGCTGCCCGTCGCGGCACGAGCCTTGAGTTCCAGCACTTGCCCGAGCAAAACGAGCACGGTGATCATCGCGGCCGATTCGAAGTAGACCGCCACCGTGCCATTCATGCGGAACGATTCCGGGAAGAGCGACGGTGCGACGGTCGCGGCCACGCTGTAGAAGTAGGCCGCGCCTGTGCCGAGCGAGATCAGCGTGAACATGTTGAGATGGCGCGTGACGAGCGACCGCCCGCCGCGTTCGAAGAAAGGCCAGCCGGCCCAAAGCACCACCGGCGTGCTCAGGATGAACTGCGCCCAGACGACCGTCGTGCGCCCGAGCGAGGCAATCAGGTCGCGCAGCCCCGGCACGAATTCGCCCATCGACAGCACCAGCACCGGCACGGTCAGCGCCAGGCCGATCCAGAAACGGCGCGTCATGTCGCGCAGCTCGGCGTTTTCGTCATCGTCGGGCGTCGCGCTCGCGGTGACCGGCTCCAACGCCATGCCGCAGATCGGGCACGGGCCGGGATGATCCAGCCGGACTTCCGGATGCATGGGGCAGGTGTAGACGGTGCGCTTGGGTTCGACGTAAGCGGGATTGCGTTCCAGCGCCATGCCGCACATGGGGCACGCGCCGGGCTTGTCGCTTTCCACCCCGTCGCACATCGGGCAGAAATATTTCGCCGTCACTTTCAGCGGCGGGCTTGCCGTATGATGGTGATGGTCGCGCTCCCCATGGCAGCACGAGTGACCCTCCTGCGTCGCGTGAGACGTTTCCTCGTGGCAACACGAAGGGCTCTCCTCCGGCTCGTGAGGCTTATCCTCATGGCAGCACGAATGGTCTTCAGCCGGAGTTTTAGGATCAGTCTTCATGGCAGCGCGGGTAAAACGTGATCATAGAGCCAAAATGTGATTTCGCCTTGAAATATATCAGGGAAAAAAAACCGACTTTTTACTGAAAAATCCGTAATAACTAAACTGACCTTAGATATTTAGCTTTTTGATTTACTAAGCACCTACTGCGAATATACTAAGAGGGATGGCCAACGCCATTCACGCAGAGGCGAAGCCAGTAGCGCGCGTGAAAACCTGAAATCGAAAACTTATGAAACGGAACACATACGGCCTAGTCGCGGCAGTTTTTGCCGCCAGCATGATTTGTTCCCACGCGAACCCAACCGGCGGTGCGGTTTCATCGGGCGCAGCGAGCATCAATTACAGCAGCGCTCCCGGCACGGTCACGATTACCCAGACGAGTAATCTTGCGATCATCAATTGGAGCACGTTCTCCATCGCTTCGGGAGAGACCACCAGCTTCCTTCAGCCCTCGACATCGAGCGCGACGCTCAATCGCGTGTCATCGACCGGCGGGACCTCCATCATTAACGGCACGCTTTCATCCTACGTTAATGGAACAACGTCTCCCGGCGGCGCGATCTATCTTATCAACGGCAACGGAATTATCATCGGCCCGGGCGGCGTGGTGAATGCGGGCGGCTTCACGGCGAGCACGCGCGACATCGCCGACACCGATTTCCTCAACGGCAATCTCCACTTCACCGGGAACAACGCCAACGGCGTCCAAAATAACGGCACGATCAACGCGCTCGGCGGCAACGTTTATCTGATCGGCAAGACGGTCGACAACGAAGGCGCGATCAACGCGGCCGGCGGCACCGCCGGGCTCGTCTCCGGCGACGACGTTCTGCTCGCCCAGCAGAATGCCGATGGCAGCACGGTCACGGTCAACCCGAGCACAAGCGCGACATCGGCTCCCACTCAGACGGCGGTGAACAACGGCGTTAGCGGCACGATCAACGCGGTGAGCGCCGAACTCCAGGCAGCCAACGGCAATCTCTACGCGCTGGCGATCAACAACGGCGGGACGATCCGCGCCAACACCGTCTCCCACCAGGGCGGGCACATCTATCTTACCTCGACTTCCGGAGGCGGCGTGGTGAATTCCGGCACACTCGATGCATCGGCTACGGCGGCCGGTGGGCAGGGCGGTTCGGTGGCGATCAACAACAACAATAACAACGGCACGGTGACCGACAGCGGCTCGATCCTGGCCAAAGGGGGACAAGGCGGCGCAGGCGGCTCCGCGCAAATCATCGCCCAGTTGATCACCTACACCGGCAACACGGATCTGACCGCTCCGGGCGGAACGACGGGCACGCTCTTGCTCGCCCCGGACTTCATCACGATCGCCACTACCGGCCAGTCCCAGGATTACACTTCCGTTTTCACTCCGGCTGAACTCGAGAGCACCCTGGCGACGGCGAACGTGCTCCTCGGAACGGATGACACCGACCCGCTGGGAAGCCTCCAGGGAAGCATCTCGATCAACTCGCCCCTGACGTGGAGCAGCGGCTCGACCCTCACCTTCGGTGCCACCGGCGCGGTGTACCTGAACGGGGACATCATCGCGCCCAACGGCGGAATCGGAATCGCCGCCGACATGATTACCTCAGGTTCTTCCGGGGACGTCAATCCGGCGGGGGTCTCAGCCAATATCCTGCTGAATAATTTTACGCTCTTCGCGGGTAATTTTGTGCAAAACAGCTCCACCCTGCCGGGGTTTCAGGTCACGTCGCCGCTCGTCCTTGGCGGCCAAAGCGAGTTTCTGCGTTCCGGCGGAGGAAACGGCACAGCCACGAATCCTTATATCCTGGTCGACTCCCCCGGTGTGGCGGGTATCCCCACATTTCCCACAGGGACCTACTACGTGATCGACTTCGGCAACAACCCTTCCAACATCGGCACGCCGGTCACCGTCTATTTCGACCCGGAAGGCCTGCTCTCCTTTGATGCGAACACCTCCAAGTCGGCGCCGACACTCCTCAGCCTGACTTTCGATCCGAATGGCGCGCCGACCGGCTCTTCGAGCGAGAATGACCCGGATGGGGACGGAGGGGCCATCAACGACGGTCACGGTTCGAAGAAGGGCACCAACATTGCCAGCGGCAGCAGCACCTCCGGCTTTCCCTCGCCCAGCCGCCTGCTGACGGCGGGCAGCGGGATCAATGCGATCTTCAACGGCGGTGTTTACGCCGTGAAGCCGCCACCTTTTGTCACTCAGGAGCTTGACGCGATCCTCAGTCTTGATGGAGGCTTACAGGGTAGCCTCGGTGGTGCCGCCTCGGGGACGCACTAAGGCTTGGGGAATGGGTGATGAATGTATCCGGAATCATAAAAGGAGTGTGCACCGGCCTCGCCGTGCTTTTCTTTTCCGGCGGCGGCCTCTGGGCGCAGGTGCCCCAGATCGCTGCGCCTGATGCCGGGCACATCGCGCCGAAGCCTGTTCCGCAACAGGAAACTCCCGTTGCTCCCGCGCCGCGGCCTTCCTCGCATGTGGGCCTCGGCGACAACGACGTCCTGGTCGACCGCCTGAAGGCCCTGGTTTTTGTACCCACGCCCGACTCGGTCGACAAGTCGGGCTCCTCGGCCACGGGTGTCGTCTTAAAGAACGTTTCCGTCCCGTCGGAACCCGGTTTTCGCAAGCTGGCTTCATCTTATCTCGGTCAGCGCGTCACGGGAAAAAAGCTCAACGACATGATCAGCGAAATCATTCTCTTTTACCGGAACCACGACCGGCCCGTGGTCGATGTCATCGTGCCTGACCAGGAAATCACCAATGGCGGAATTCAGATCGTCCTGCTCGAAGGCAAAGTCGGCCAGGTCTCCGTGGCGGGAAACCGCTGGTTCTCCAGCAGCCAGATCGCCGACGGCGTGTCGCTCCACCTCGGTGAATCGATCAGCCAGCGGGAGATGCAGCGCGATCTTGACTGGCTCAACCAAAATCCCTTCCGCACGACGGATGTCGTCTACACGCCCGGCAAAAATATCGGCCAGACCGATCTCGTGCTCCAGACCCGCGACCGTTTCCCGGTGCGCGCCTATGCCGGCTATGAAGACAGTGGCAATGCCGCGACCGGCTTCGACCGCTATCTGGCCGGCGTTAATATCAGTGATCCCTGGGGCATCGGGGAGCAGCTTAATTACCAGTATACGACCAGCGGTGACGGCGACAGCCTGCGCGCCCACGCGCTCAGCTATATCATCCCGCTGCCGTGGCATCACACGCTCACTTTCTTCGGCAATTACGTCGATACCAAGGGGCTGGTCTCGCCCTTCGAGGTGACCGGACACAGCTACCAGATCAGCGGTCGTTATTCCATTCCGCTGCCCACCTTGACCATTGGTTCCGGCCTGAATTACAAGCACGAGTTCGCCGCCGGGTTCGACTATAAATATAACGACAACTCGCTCGAGTTCGGTGCCACCAGCGTGCCCTTCACGCTCTACGACGTCGACCAGTTCGTCATGGGCTATACCGGGACAGAGACCGATTCCTACGGCCAGCTCACGCTCAACGACCAGCTCTATGTCAGCCCCGGAAACTGGGGCGGCAACAACAATGACGCCGCGTTTGCCGCCACCCACGGAGGCGCGAATTCCGACTACGTCTACAACACGCTCATCCTGCAGCGGCTCACCAAGCTTCCCGAAAACTGGACGCTGGTGTTGCGCGGCACGCTCCAGACCAGCAACGCCAACCTCATGCCGAGCGAGCAGCTCGGTTTCGGCGGATACGACACCGTGCGCGGCTACGACGAGCGCGAGGTGAACTCGGACGACGGATATATCTTCACGACCGAACTGCGCACGCCGGCCCTCAGCCTCGGCAATATCTTTCATATGCCCGCGTTCAAGGACCAGTTTCAGTTGCTCGGCTTCTGGGATTACGGTTCCGCCCAAAATCACGCTCCGCTGCCCGGGGAGCCGAACGAGATCGCGCTTTCCTCCGTCGGCTTCGGCGTGCGCTACAGCATCAATACCTACCTCACCGTGCGCTACGACTACGGATTCCAGCTCTGCCACACGGGCTTTGATAACGATCAAGGTTCGCGCTCCGACCTCGGTCTGGTCTTGAGCTACTAAGGCGCCCCCACAGATTCGGGAGGGGACGGGTGTCTTTGGAATATTTTCGATTCAGATAGACGCATACCATACGAACAAGCCCGGCGGCTTGTCAGCTAAGCAGGGAATGGTTGAGCCGCGTTGGCGACACCGCCGGAAAATGTGTCATGCGAAGCGCATCTCGGATGGCTGGCAGCCCTCAACGGCTGCAACGATCGCGCCGCAAATAAGGTTGGTTTGAAACGCTGGACTGGAGTTAAGCCGCCTCAGAGGGCCTCGGAGGAGCTTTATCCTCAACGGTTTCTAGTTCCACGATCAGCCGATTCTTGACACTATTTTCATGGAAAATAGGTAAAAACTGCATTGAGTGTCATGTTTCGTATCACTACGGATAGGAAAACATACGCCGAAGCAGGGCAATAATTACACTATATTGGGATTTGTATTAAGGAATATATTGCCGAAATGCTAACTACGTGTCGGAAAATAGAACATATGTTGGCAGTATAATTTTGTTGTTATAATTTGTATGACAAGTATTTGTATAAAAAATCCGAGGTATAATGAGGCTAGATGATTGATTATTAATACAACTTGTCATCTTGGCGGATTTTAGGCAGTGGCATCCCCTTTGCAATGATGGTCGGCAAACCCTACCAACTCTATGAAAATCTGTCGTGCTTTGTTGTCTATTGCATTGGTTATCGTCGGCTACCTGCCAGTTTTCGCACAAGATGCCGCGCCACGCAACCTGCAGGTTCTCGTCCCAGAGTCGGCTGGCGTCGGCGGCACCGACAATGCCGTGCGTGCCCATACCCGGCTTCGCGTGCTGGTGATCCCCAACGCCGCCAACGCCACAACCTCCACCACGTCGGCCTTTAATACCCCGTCGACAATCCGCAGTCTATATAAACTGCCTTCCACCGGCGGTGCGAATGCAATCGCGATTGTCGATGCGTACCACTACCCGACCGCCTTGGCCGACTTCAACGCCTTCTCCAGTTATTTCGGCATTCCGACCGAGACGTCGACCAATGCCACGGCATCCTCCAACAAGATATTTCAGGTCGTGTATGCGCCGGGTTACCAGCCGCAGTCGGGCGGCAGCTACATCGGCAGTTGGAACCTGGAGGCCGCGCTCGATATCGAGTGGGCGCACGCCATGGCGCCGAAAGCCAAGATTTACCTGGTCGAGGCGGCAAGCGATTCGAACAGCGATCTCGATTACGCGGTGCGCGTCGCGTCCGCGCAGGTCGGCGTGAAGGAAGTCTCGATGAGCTGGGGCGGCAGCGAGGCATCTTACGAAGCGGCATTTTATGATTCCATCTTTACTACGCCGGGCATTGTCTACTTCGCTTCGGGTGGGGACACAAGCGCCCAGATGGAATATCCCGCGGCCTCGCCCAACGTCGTGAGTTGCGGCGGCACGAGCATCAACCGCACCTCGTCCGGTGTGTTCGTCAGCGAAACGGGCTGGAGCGACACCGGCTGCGGACCCAGCGCCTACGAGCCGCGCCCCAGTTACCAGAACAAGGTCGCCGCGGTGGTCGGCAACAAGCGCGGCGTCTCCGATCTCGCCTTCGTCGCGGACCCCAACACCGGCGTTTACGTTTACGATACGACTCCGCTCTGGGGATCGGCGGGCTGGTGGATCTTGGGCGGTACCAGTGTTTCGAGCCCTTCGCTGGCCGGCGTGGTCAACCTGTCCTCGGCTGCCACCAGCAGCTACGCGGCGAACACAGCGGCGGAACAAGCCGTTATTTATGGCAACCTGGGCAACACGAAAGTATTCCGCGACATCACCTCGGGGACCGACGGCACTTACTCGTGCGCCGTTGGCTATGACTTCATCACCGGCGTCGGCGTGCCGAATGGCCTGATCAGCAACACGACCATGCTGAGCCATGTGATCACCGGCGCCACCCAGCCGAGTCAGGTCGCCTCGAAGTAAGGCGCTCGGACTTTTCGAAGAACGACTAGGTCGCTTTTTCGCCCCGTTCCATGTGCCGCGTTGAAAAGACCTCGCGGATGATCTCCTCGATCGGCACATCCTCGACGGTGAAGTCGTCCACCTTCAGCGCAGCGATCAAATCCTGGCTCGCCGCCACGATGCGCCCGCGTGGAATTTTCAACTTCACCTCGCTCTCGTTTCGCTCCAGCACTTCGCCGTAGGCGCTGAAATCGGTGGAGGGAAATCCCTTGCGCCGCGTCAGCGTCATCATCTTGTGCGTGGCGAGCCGGTCGATGATGTCCTGGAGCGCGCCGTCGAAAAAGACCTGGCCGTGATCGATGATGATGACGCGGTCGCACAGCTCCTCGATGTCCTGCATGTAGTGCGAGGTGAGCAGCGTCGTGATGCGGTTGCGCGCGGTGTATTCGCGGAGGAATTCGCGAACCTTCTTTTGCGAGACGACGTCGAGGCCGATGGTCGGCTCGTCGAGAAAAAGCACCTTGGGTCGGTGCAGTAACGCGGCGATCAGCTCCATCTTCATCCGCTCGCCGAGGGAGAGTTCGCGCACCATGACGTCGAGCTTTTCCCGGACGTCGAGCAGCTCGGTCAACTCGTCGATCGTGCGGCGCGCCGCGGCGGGCTCGATGCCGTAGATGACGCGGTTCAGCTCGAGCGATTCGGCGGCAGGCAAATCCCACCAGAGCTGGTTCTTCTGGCCGAGGATGAGCGCAAACTGGCGTTTGAAATCGTTCTGGCGGCGCCACGGCGTGAAGCCGAGCACGCTGGCCTCACCGCTGGTGGGGTAGAGCAGGCCGGAGAGCATTTTCAGCACGGTCGTCTTGCCTGCGCCGTTGGGGCCGAGGAAGCCGACGAGCTCGCCCTCGTTGACTGAGAAGCTGACCTCCTTCGCCGCGGCGGTTTCCTTGTAGCGGCGATGGACGAGGCCGCGGAGCGCGCCCCAGAAGCCGGCTTCCTTTTGGTAGGTGCGGTAGATCTTGGTGAGCTTGCGGACGTGGATCGCGGGTGACATGGGCGGCGGCTTGGGTGGGCTAAATGGGCTATTCTTTTAGTAGATATAGCCGACGAAGGCCATTTAGCCATGACGCAAGCGTGTTTCGTGGGCGGAAATAGATGCAAGTGAGGTTGCATTAGCGTGGCTACTAGGCGATGCCGTGGTTTGAGAGCGTAACTTCAATCGTATCGCAAACGTCATCTTGCCCTTGTGCCGCGTGCGGGTTCTGGCACTTTATCGCGTTCGTGACGGACCTGAGCGGTCAGGTGAATTCCAGGTAACCTTTACGCGGAGGAGTTGTATGATGTTCGCTGACGGAAAAACGGAAACGAGAACGTTTGAGGAAATTGGCAACGGGACGCTGGTCTCGGTTTCGGTGCAGGCCGAGCCGATCGCGCCCATTGAGCAGGCGGAGCCGACGGAGACCGATCTTTTTCACCTTTACGAGAAGATTGCGGAGACGCGTCCGGGCACGCGCGATGCGGAGATTTTCGAGAAGATTCACGAGTGGTCGTTCAGCGATTTTTCCATACCGCCGCACGAGTTTGCGGGCATTTCCGCGGTTGAAATGAAGGCGTGGCAGAAGCGGCACCGCATCAATTTGAGCTCGGGGCATATCCGCCCGGCGCACATTGATCTCGAGCGCGGTCATGCCTGGGGGCATATTCGCCGGGATCTGCATGTGAATAAAATCCACGCGCATATCGGGCCGCCCTCGGCGGAGGAGCTCTCGAAGATGCTGCTGGGGTATGCGTATTAGGTGGTTGTCCCGATGAGATGTGGCGCCCCTGCCGGGGTGCTTTGCGCGGGGGCGGTGTTCCGGTGGTGGCACCCTCGTTGAGGGCTTACCACCGGCTGCGATTGTGGCAAGCCTCCGGCTTGCGAATGGAAAAGATCGGCAATGGAATTGCCTCAGCAAGGGCGTTTCCAAGTGCAACTTGGGAACGAGGGGAAAGACAGCGCGAACGGCTATTCACGATGTTACCCCGTCCTCCTGGGAGTGTCATCTGGAAGAGAACGAGGTCCTTCGACTCAGGCTCGGCGAACGCTTGCTGGAAAATAACCGTTCCGCTCGCCTTCCCTCATACAAGGATGACGGAGTTTTGAAGAGTCGCTGACGCGGCCCGGCGCAGGGCCTGCGCCGGCTGCCTCTGGGGACACACACGTGTGGCGGCACCGCCGATAGGGACATCGGCGGCTACCACGGAGGGAACCGCCGCCCCGCGTGCGGCGGCTACCGGGGTACGACGGCTACCTTCGGAGCCTTTTGATAACTCAGTGAAGATCAAAAGGAACT
>Ga0302270_10006597_pt1 | contig 10325 bp, 9 predicted proteins | sample III_Bog_E2_3_FD_198773 | JGI IMG/M metagenome (GOLD analysis project Ga0302270, IMG submission 198773) | Peat permafrost microbial communities from Stordalen Mire near Abisko, Sweden - III_Bog_E2_3 | ecosystem: Environmental > Terrestrial > Soil > Wetlands > Peat | place: Sweden: Abisko...
CGCCCATCTCGATGATGTGGCCGTCCTCGTTGACCAGCTCGGGCCCGGCGATGACGAGCAATCGGCAATGGTGTCCTTCGCCCCGAAGCCACGCTGCGGTCTGCTCGGCGAGCTGCGTGGCCTCGGGCCGGGCAGGGTGGGCCAGGATGACCACGCTGCTCATGGCGTGTCGCCCGGGGCGTGGGCAGCCTGATCCCGTCGGGCCAAGGCCTCGTTGACGGCACCCGCCACCAGCGAATCGAGCGACGCCGCCCCCACGGCGGGCGCACCGGCACGGGCCGCCAGGAGGAATTCGGTGTTGCCGGCGGGGCCGGCGACCGGGGAAGCCATGGCCCCAATGATGCCGGTTCCTGCCTCTTGAATGGCGGAAGCCGCCGCCAGAACCGTGCGATGCCAGATCGACTGGTCTCGGATGACGCCTTTCCCCCTCGACACCTCGGCCTTGCCCGCCTCGAACTGCGGCTTCACGAGCACGACCAGATCGCCGCCTTCTTTGAGGAGCGGTCCGGCGAGGACGGGGGCGACGACGGCGAGGGAGATGAACGAGAGGTCTGCGGTGACGAGGTCGACCGGCACGATCGAGCCCGCCGCACGAAGGGCCGACACGTCGAGGTGACGCAGGTTGGTCCGCTCGAGCACGACGACGCGAGCGTCCTCGCGCAGTCGTTGGTCGAGCTGGCCGTAGCCGACGTCGACCGCGCTGACCTGGCGGGCACCGGCCTGGAGCAGGCAGTCGGTGAAGCCGCCGGTCGAGGCACCGGCGTCGAGGGCGACGGCACCGCCGACGTCGAGGGCGAACCGCTCGAGCGCGGCGGCGAGCTTGTCGCCGCCGCGGCTGACGAAGCGCGGACCGCTCCCCTGGAGCACCACTGGCTCACCGGCCGACACCAGGCGGGCCGACTTCTCGGCGACGGAGCCGTTGACGAGCACTCGGCCCGAGTCGATCGCTACGTGGGCCGCCTGGCGGTTCGGGACGAGACGACGGCGGACCAACTCGAGATCGAGCCGCTGGCGCGGCCCGCTGCTCAGCTGCCCGTAGCGGGCGCCGGCGCCGCCTTCTTGGCCGGTGCTCGCTTCGCCGGCGCCTTCTTGGCGGTCGTCTTCTTCGCCGGCGCCTTCTTGGCGGTCGTCTTCTTGGTCGTCGCCTTCTTGGTCGTCGCCTTCTTCGCCGGCGCCTTCTTGGCAGCGGTCTTCGCGCTCTTGGAGGCCTTCTTGGCCGCCGTCTTGGCTGCCGCTGCGCTCTTGCGGCCGGCGCTCGCCATGCTCGACGCGGCATCGTGGGTCGCCTGGCGTCCCGCTTCCGATGAGCGGCGGAGGAGGTCGGCGACCTGGCGCGCCAGTTCGTCGAGTGAGGTCACGCCCAGCGAGGCCAGTTGCTCGTTGACTTCGGTGCGGACCAGATCCAAGAGATCTTCACTTGCCTGGCGACTCCGCTCGACGAGATCGTCGATCCACTGCTGGGCCTGCTCTCGTTGGACATCGCCACCGGCGACGAGGTCTTGGACGATCTCTTCGGCGCGCGCCCGCGTCACCGCGCCGAGCACGGCGCCCGCCTCGAGGTACCTGCGGAATCCGTCGTTGTTGGCCATGGCTCTCAACGTAATGGAGCAGTGTGCACAGGGCAACAGGTCCCTCGCCGAGCACTTTCCGGCGCGCTCACCTCACGTCGAGGCGAGCACAGCGCGCACGAGGGCGCCGAGGTCCGCTGCACTGGCCGCGTGCGCCGGTTGCGACGGTGCGCTCCCTTCGGCGGTCACCCCCGAGTAGACCAACGCGTAGGGGACGCCGAGCGCCTCGGCCATCCGGCCGTCGGTTGCGGGCCTGTCCCCAACCATCACCGCGGCATCGGGTGCGCGCGCTTTGAGGAGCGCGGCCATCGGGGCGTGCGGCTTCCCTGCCACCTCGGGGTCGACGCCACTAGCGGTGGCCACCGCCGCGAGTATCGAACCCGCCCCGGGCTCGAGCCCGTGCGGGGTCGGATGGGTGGGGTCCTCGTTGGAGCCGACGAGGCGGGCGCCGCCCCGGACCGTTCTCGACGCCCTCGCCAGCAGTTCGAAGTCGAAGCGGTGCGTCCATCCAACCACGACTGCGTCGCAGGGCCCGTCGTCGACCACCGTGACACCGCGCATTGCGAGCGCCTCGAGGAGGCCGCCGTCGGCCACCGCCAGTGCCGTCGAACCGGGCTCGAGCATCGTTGCCAGCGCCATGGCCGACGTGACGATCTCCTCCTGGGCGGCGGTGATGCCCACGTTGTCCAGCCGGGCCACCAGTTCGTCGACGGTGGGCGCCGCGTTGTTCGTCGCGAAGAGCACCTTTGAGCCGCTCGTCCGCAGTGCCTCGACCCCCTCGGAGCTACCGGGGATGGCCTGCCCGGCGAGCCAGATCACTCCGTCGAGGTCAATGATCCAGGTCCGGCCGGGTGAGGGGGGCCACACGGCCATCAACGCTCGCCCATCGGGGCAGAAACTCTCTTGTGCCTGTTTGTGTCGCACTCGGGTGCCATCGGACCTCCTCGGGGCATGAAGGCTACCGGTGACCTTCAGCGCACCTGACGGAGACCGGTGGTTCGAGTCGAGCGCCACGCCATGCGCGCGCTAGAACTGCGCTTGCCAGTTCGCCGACGACGAGGAAGAGGTCACGGTGGCAGAGGTTACGTTCGACGCAGTCACCAAGCGCTACGGGGATGTGACGGCGGTGGACCGGCTCGAGATGGCGATCCCCGACGGGGAGCTCCTGGTGCTGCTCGGGCCCTCGGGTTGTGGCAAGACGACGGCGCTGCGCATGGTCGCCGGGTTGGAGGAGCTCTCCGAGGGCGACATCACCATTGGCAACCGTGTGGTGAACGACGTCGACCCGAAAGAGCGCGACGTGGCCATGGTCTTCCAGAGCTACGCGCTCTACCCGCACCTGACGGTGGCGAAGAACGTCGAATTCCCGCTCCGCCAGCGCGGCATGGACAAAGCCGAGCGCGAAAAGCGCGTGCTCGAGGTCGCGCGCACCCTTGGTCTCGACGATCTGTTGGACAGAAAGCCTGCCCAGCTCTCCGGCGGGCAGCGCCAGCGGGTGGCCCTCGCGCGCGCCATCGTCAGGGACCCACAGGTGTTCTTGATGGATGAGCCGCTCTCGAACCTCGATGCCACGTTGCGCGTCCAGACGCGGGCCGACATCGTCGCCCTTCAGCACCGCCTGGGAACCACGACCATCTACGTGACCCACGACCAGGTCGAGGCCATGACCATGGGAAACCGGATCGCCGTCATGGACCGCGGCGTGCTCCAGCAGGTGGCGCCACCCCAGGACCTCTACGACCGGCCGGCCAACACGTTCGTGGCGGCGTTCCTCGGCAGCCCCGGCATGAACCTGCTCGACGGCGAGCTCGATGGCACCAGCGTGAGAGTGGCCGGTGGCTCGATCGAGCTCGCCGAAGCTGTGCCGGGCAGGGACGTCGGTGCGAGCCCGGTCACGGTCGGCGTGCGCCCTGAGCACCTCCGCCTCGACGCGGCGGGCACGGTGGCCGCGACGGTGCGGCTCGTCGAGATGCTCGGCGCAGAGACCCACGTCATCTGTCGCCTGGAAGACGGTGCCCAGCTCGTGGTCCGCCAGGAGGCTGTGGTGGAGCGACCGGCGCTCGGGGCGAACGTCCGCGTGGCGGTTGAGAGCCAGTCGGTGCATGTCTTCGGGGCAGACGGGACCCGACTTGAAGGCTCGACGCGATGACGGTCGCGGTGAGCGCCGGGGCGGGACGGGAGGCGCCCGCAGCTCCCCGACACCGCAGCCTGCGGTCGAGGAAGAAGCGCGAGGCAGCCCTCGCCTACCTGTTCATCCTGCCGGCACTGCTCATCTTCAGCGTGTTCGTCTTCTATCCGTTCCTGCGCAACTTCAAGTTGGCGCTCTACGAGAACCCCCCGTATCCGAACCTGCCGAGCCACTACGTGGGGCTCCACCAGGCGGCCACCGTGCTGTCGTCGTCGGCGTTCCTCCAGAGCCTGCTCTCGACCGTCCTGTTCGTGTTGATGGTCGTGCCGACCGGACTCTTCCTCGGGTTGGCGCTGGCGGTCGCCGCGCACCGCAAGCTCCAGGGCATCGCCATCTACCGCGTGATCTTCTCCTCGACCGTGGTGAGCTCGGTGGCCGTCGCCGCCCTCGTGTTCGGCACCCTCATGAACCCCGTGGTGGGCCTCCTCCCGTGGCTAGGGATCAACCCGACGCCGTCCATCTTGCAGAACCCCACCTGGGCGCTGCCAGCGGTGGCCCTCATGACGGTCTGGCAGTTCCTCGGCCTGTCGTTCATCATCATGTCGGCGGGGCTCCAGTCGGTGCCCGACGACCTGCTCGAGGCCGCCCGGATCGATGGTGCCTCGGCATGGACCCGGTTCTGGCGGATCACCGTCCCGATGCTCTCGCCGACGCTGTTCTTCGGCGTGGTGGTCGGCACGATCTACGCCTTTCAGAGCTTCGGGCAGATCGACATCCTCATCGGACCCAGCAACGCGGCGGGGGTCCACGCCAACGTCTTGATCTACTACATCTACGAGTCGCTCCAGATCGACAACAACGCGGGGCAGGCGGCTGTGCTCTCCATCGTCTTGTTCGTCATCACCCTCTCGCTCACACTCGTCCAGATGCGCTATCTCGAACGGCGGGTGACGTATGCACGCTGACGCGACCGCGCTGGCGCCGACGAGCAGGCATTCGGCGGCCACCGAGGCCGCCTCGCGCCGGGACCGGCGGCACCGGCGGATTCGCAAGGTCATCTCCTACCTGCTGCTGTCGGTCGGTGCGGTGGTGATCCTCTTCCCGATCTACATCGCCATCGTGAACTCCCTGCTCGCCCCCAGCCAGATCGCCCACCAACCGCCGCCGTTCTTCCCGACCCACCCGATGTGGAGCACGTATCCGACCGCCTGGAACGAAGGCCACCTCGGCCTGTATCTGCGCAACTCGGCCATTATGACGGCGATCATCGTGGTGGGCCAGGTGGTCACGGCCATCCTGGCGGCCTACGCCTTCGCCTTCTTGTCCTTCCCGTTCCGAAAGACCCTCTTCATCGTCTTCTTGTCGACCCTCATGATCCCCTTCGAGGTCACCTTGATCACCAACCTCGACACGGTCACTCGCCTCGGGTGGTACAACACTTTTCAGGGCCTGACGGTGCCGTTCCTGGCCACCGGCTTTGGGACCTTCCTCTTGCGCCAGAGCTTCTTGCAGATCCCAAAGGACCTGAGCGAGGCGGCGACCCTCGACGGCTACGGGCACTGGCGGTTCATGACGAGGGTGGCGGTTCCCCTGGCCCGCCCGGCGGTCGCTGCCGTCGCCGTGTTCAGCTTCCTCGCCTCGTGGAACAACTATCTGTGGCCCCTCGTGGTCACCGGCGACAACAACAACGTGCGAACCGTGCAGATCGGCTTGAAGCTGCTGGCCAACACCGAGGTGCAGAACATCAACGTCACGTTGGCCGGCACGATCATCGCAATCGTCCCCCTGGTGATCCTGCTCCTCGTGTTCCAAAAGCAGCTCGTCCGGGGCCTCACCGCCGGGGCCGTGAAATAGTCGTCACGCAGTTCACCGGGGCGTTGCCCGCCGTTCACATGCCGGGGTGCTAGGAAGTGCCCATGGCAACCACGAGATGCATGCGCCTTTTGGTTTCGGGCGCCCTCACGGCCTCCTCCCTGGCGGCGGTCTCCTTCGGGTCCCTTGGCGGTGCCTCGGCCGCCGCGGCGGCCTCACTTCCCAAGTGCTCGGTCTCCGCGCTCGGCAAGGCCACCGGCGTCGTCGACGTCGACTTCTGGGAGTCGGCGTCCCAGGCGAACCAGACCACGCTTCAGGCGCTCACCAACACCTTCAACTCGTCCCAGTCGAAGGTGCACGTCAACCTGGTACAGCAGGCCGGCTACGACGACACCTGGAACAAGGTCCAAGCGGGCCTCACCAACGGGCAGCTCCCCGACATCGCCCAGCTCGAGGACCAGCGCACCCAGGGGGTCATCGACAGCGGGGCCTTCTTGCCGGTCCAGTCGTGCATGAACGCCTCGAAGTACTCGACGTCGGACTTCCTCACCCGACCGCTCAACTACTGGAAGGTGAACGGGGTCCAGTGGGCGCTCCCCTTCGCCGTCTCGGCCCCGATCGTCTTCTACAACAAGCTGGCCTTCACCAAGGCGGGCCTCAACCCCAACAACCCGCCGCTCGACATGAGCGCCCTCCTCCTCGACGCCAAGGCGCTCAAGGCCTCGGGGTCGGGCATGGGGTTGGTGCTCGACCCGTGGCACCTCGAAACCTGGCTGGCGTCGGCCAACCAGCTGTTCGTCAACAATTCGAACGGACGGTCCGCCCGAGCCACCAAGGGCTCGTTCAACACGTCGATCGGTGTCCAGATCTTCAGTGACCTGAAGGAACTGGTCACGAGCGGGGACGCCACGACGAACTCGTCCACCGGCCCCGACGAGTTCGACAACCTCCTCGGCATCGGCAGCGGCAAGTACGGGATGACCATCGAGACTTCGGCCGCCCTCGGGACCGTGACGACGCTCCTCAGCCAGTACCCGAATGTCCAGCTCGGCGTCGGGCCCTTCCCGGTGCTCAACCCGAACATCCGCGGCGGCATCGAGCCAGGCGGCTCGGCGCTGTACATCTCGGCCAAGTCCTCGCCGGCCAAGCAGGCGGCGGCGTGGGAGTACGACGAGTTCTTGGAGTCGTCCTCGAGCGTGGCCACCTGGGCGGCGGGGACCGGCTATATCCCGACCCGCAAGAGCTCCACGCAGACGGCGATCATCCAGCGCCTGTGGCAGAGCGACCCCTACTACAAAGTCGCCTACAACCAGATGCTGAATGGCCTTAACTCGCCGGGCACCTCAGGCTCGGTGATCGGCCCCTACGCCGACGTGCGTGCCGCCCTGCTCGCCGCCGAGCAGTCGATGTACCTGAGCAACGTCTCACCCAAGGCCGCGGTGTCGAGCGCTGAGTCGAACGTGAACAACATCATCAGCCAGTACAACCAACGCCTCGGGGTCTCCTAACCACCTCGGACGGCCTCTGGCCCCGCAAGTGAGCGGCCCTTTAGGACTGCGGGCCGGGCGTCGCGGCCTCGGTGCCGTCGAGGGGCCACTGCGGCTCCATCTCGGCCAGCATCAGGGCGCAGCGCACCTCTTCGTCGTCCTCCCCGATGGCCTCGGCGGCGCGGCGCAGTTGCTCCAGGCAGCGGAGGAACCCGCGGTTCGCCGGTTCGCTCCAGCGCACCAGGCCGCTCCCCCGCCACCCTGCACCCCGTAGGGCGTCGAGGCCCCGGTGATAGCCGACGCGGGCGTAGGCATAGCGGGCCACGTCGTTCTCAGCCAGCTCGGCCAGCGACGCCCAGGCCGCGAGGCAGCGCGGGGAGGACGCCGCCACGGCCGCCACCGCGTCTCGCCGCTCAGCGGGTGCACGCTGCTCGGCGAGGGCGAGGCGTGCGAGCACGTCGGGCTCATACGGGGCGAGCACGGTCTCGGGCAGACGTGTCGAGAAGTGGACTTCGTGATCTTCGGCCATGCGGGCATCCTCCCAGACGTCGGCCGCGTCGGCCTCCGGGATGGGAAACCCGGCGCTCAGACGCCGGTCTCGGCCACGACCCGGCCGTCGGCGACGGCCTTCTGCAAAGCGGCGTAGTCGCGGGCGTTCTGCTCGGCGTAGGTGACCGAGAAGTCGGCGATCGCCTGGTCGAACACGTCGCCCTTGCCGAGGTAGGCGGCGATCTGCACCCGGTCGCCCGAGCGGGCATGCGCTCTGGCGAGGGTCCAACCACACAGGGTCCCGTACATGGTCATCCCGCTCGGGATCATGTTGTCGAGGTCGGCGGAGCCCTTCCAGTCACGGAGCTGGCGGAAGTAGAAGTCGCGTTCTTGGCCGTCGATCCCGTCGGCGCGCTCCCAGCCCAAGAAGATGTCGCTGCTCGCCTGCATGAGCCGCTGACCGGCCACCACGCGGTGGCCGTGGTTCTCGTAGGTGGATGCCCCGACGAAGCGCTCGAGCACCGACGCTTGGGCCTCTTTGGCCTGGAGGAAGAGGGGGTCCTCGTCGTCGCGGCCGAGCATCAGGACGATCCAGGCCCTGGTGCCGACGCTGCCGACACCGACGACCTTTCGGGCCATGTCGACCATGCGGAACTGCTCAAGCAGGTCCTGGCGGTCCGACTCGAGCGAGAAGCGGTAGCGCCGAAGGAGGTCGTGGATCCCCTCCATCACCACGTGTCCCTTCACGCCCGGCAGCAGCTCGGCAATGGGCACGATGAGCGGGGGGTCGCTGATGATGCGGCGCTTCCCGTCGACCTCGGTGGTGAGCTTCGAGAAGGCCTGCATGCTGTCGTGCGTGCGGGCCTTGGCCAGACTCGCTTCGGTCCTCTTGCGGGTGATCGGTTTCACCTGCTTGCCCAGCTGGGCCACCGCCTGGTCGATGTCGAGCTTCGCGTACCAGACGTCGAGGTTCGTCTGGGAGGCGAAGGTGGTCATGGCGTTGCGGTAGCTCGCCACGGTTCCCAGCACCGCCGAGCGGTTCTCGGCTGCGGTGAAGTTGCGGTGCTGGCCGGCGATCATGATGCTCGCCGCCAGGCGCTTCAGGTCCCACTCCCAGGGGCCCGGCAGCGTCTCGTCGAAGTCGTTCACATCAAAGATCATCAGACGTTCGGGCGTGCCGAACACGCCGAAGTTGGCCAAGTGTGCGTCACCGCAGACCTGGACCCGCAGGCCCGAGCGAGGCGTCGTGGACAGGTCCTGGGCCATGACGAGCGCCGCGCCTCGATAGAACGCGAACGGCGAGCTCAGCATCCGGCCGTAGCGGATCGGCACGAGCTCGGGCACACGGCTCTCTGCCTGCTCCTCCAAGAGGGCGATCGGGTCACGGCCCGGGGCCGGCTCGAACGCACCGTGTGAGCTGCGCGGCACGTCCGCTCGCGCCTTCTTGCCGAGGGCGACCCGCTCGTCGCACGTCAGGTGGGTGACGACGAGCCCGCCGGGCGCCACTTCAGGTGGGGCGACGTGTCCCGTGCCATTGTCATCGTGCAACTCGGCGTTCGTGTCGGACATGGTGCCCCCTATGTCGACTCATGCTGGCTGTTCCAGCTCCTCGTATCCTGCCACTTGCTGAGAAGTGGGTGACGAGCGAGCGCTCAGCGCCTGTCGGGCACGCTCGTATCCCAGTCGACGCGCAGCGGTCCGTTGCCGAACATGCGGGGGCGCCCGACCTTGGCGGGGCGGTCGGTGGTGAGCGTGGCACTCGGCGCATCGGTGAGCCCGGCCAGTCCCCGGAGCGCGTCGTCATAGGTCGAGCGCACCCAGGCGTAGACACGCCAGGCCGAGTCCGGGTCGGCGGCCCGGGGGATCCCCGCGGCCGCCAGCTGGTCGATGCAGGCCTCGTACTCTTGGCGTCGGACCGAGATCGCCGGGGGCGCCTCGTGCACGTGGTCGAGCAGGGTGGCGATCTCCATCGGCGCCGCGACCGGTAGGCCCGCCGTCCTGGCGATGCGCACCAGGGCGGGTGACCCGAAGGCCAGCGTGAACAGGGGTCCTCGCAGCGCCTCGTCGGAGAAGTCGAGCGAACCGATGAGGATCGCCGAGGCGTCGAGCACCGCACCAGCCGAGCAGACCCAGGACTGGCCGTCCTCCATCATGGGGAAGTAGCACAGGGCCGGGAACGACGTGTGGCTCTGCTGGAGGTCGACCAGCCAGTTGGAGCAGCTGGTCCATACGGTCGAGTCCGAGGTGAACTGGGCCCGTTCCAGTCGCTCCAGGAGCTCGACGCTCGACGCGGGCGTGCCGGCAAACGGGTGCAGCAGCTTCACACCCTTCTCGCGCCCGTTGTAGGCGCCGTAGATGGTGGGCAGGTAGCTGATGAGCAACGCCACCAGGCCGAGGCCGATGGTCGCCTCGACGAACGTGATCCAGTCGCGCCCCGCCCCAGTGGGTTTGGCGAAGCCCAGGGTGAACAGCGACGAGCCGCTCAAGGTCACCGATTGGGTGAAGGTGCCTGCCTCGACGCCGTAGAAGATGAAGGCGAAGCCGACGGTCACCGAGATCATCCACACCAGCGGCAGCGAGACGAGGGCCACGGGGGCGAAGAGGGAGATGCGGCTCGCCCGCCGAATGTCACCGCCCCATCCGTGGATCATGAGCCGGTGGGTCACCGAGAAGGTCAGCCGGGCGATCCGGGTGAACCCCACCCGCGGCAGCACCACGGTCTTGAGGGCCGACGCGAGCACGAGCCCGACGATGAGCAGTCCGACGAGAAAGGAGAGGATGTGGAGGGCCAGCACGCTGCGAGTCTGCCCGTTTCGTGCCCGCGTGTCGACGGGGCGCACG
>Ga0302270_10006599_pt1 | contig 10325 bp, 6 predicted proteins | sample III_Bog_E2_3_FD_198773 | JGI IMG/M metagenome (GOLD analysis project Ga0302270, IMG submission 198773) | Peat permafrost microbial communities from Stordalen Mire near Abisko, Sweden - III_Bog_E2_3 | ecosystem: Environmental > Terrestrial > Soil > Wetlands > Peat | place: Sweden: Abisko...
GCCCAGCAGCCTCGTGCCGTTTTCCCAGCGTATTTTGCTGAAGGCCTCTGGTTTTGACATCCTCTGTGCCGCCGCCAGAGTCTCGCGCGCAATGCACTTTCCATGGAGGCGCGGATTGGGGTTGGTAACGCCTCCACCGCGCCCGTCAGAGCACGAGCAGTCGCAGCCGAAGATGAGCTTGTCCTGATGACGGGCGAGGAAACCTTTCATGAATTCGGGGTCGCGGTTCAGGGCGTTGTTGCAGGAGTTCGCGGACATATCGGCGTACAGGTTCGGATAGTCCGAGAGCCACTTGTCGCTCAGGCCACCGGGCTTGATGGGGCCTTCGGGGTAGGCGGTATCGTAGGTGTAGTCGGAGCTCACGTTGGCCCAGAAGGTGTCGGCATGGGCGATGAATTTGGTCCTGGGGAACGCTTTCAGCATGGTGTCGAAGCGTTTGAAGCCGCCGTTGAAGACCCCGTTGCCGGAAGCCTGCGGGACATCTCCGAAGTGGATCTGAATGGGCACGTTCAGATCGCCGGCGAGGGCGTACATGCGCTTCATTTCGGGGCCGTCGCACTGCACCTGATACTTGATTTCGCCGAGGCCGAGCGCGCCGCCTTTGACGGCTTTCGTAAGCAGGTCCGCGGATTCGGGTTTGGTAACGTCTGCGCTGACAAACCACACAAAGCGGCCGGGATGTTTTTCCGCAAGGGCCTTCGACTGATCCACCGACTGAACACGCGTAAGAAGGACAGCCCTGGTTACTCCGCTGCCCTGGATGTGGGCGAAGTTGGATTCGCCGTCAGGGCGCAGGTGGAGGTGGATGTCGAGGGCCGGGCCGCCCCATTCGTAGGTCGGCTGCGCCGCGAGGGAGGCTGCGGAAACGGCGGCGGCTGCGCTGAGGAATTGTCTTCGGTTGATCATGAATGTCTCACAACAGCTTACTCCTGTTTCGCGGCGGCGGGGGGGTGTGATTCCAGCCTGAGTTCCGGCGCGGGCCGGGGGCGGTTTCGCCTAATACCGCATACTTTGGCGCTTACGCCCAATGCCACTTAAGTTTTCGAATTGCCCCGTGGTAGCCCGAACTCGTCGAACCGCGAAGCTCGTGGGGCAGGTTTCCGACCTGTCGGGATGCTCCCACGAGCCTGCCGCCGAGCAGATGCTCGGCGCCTCCCGCTTGCAAACGCCGGGCTCTTCGGTCCGAAACTGGGGTCCAACGGAAAACTTAAGTGGCATTGGGCGCTTACGCCTTTCGAAAACGCGCGCACGAAGCGCAGCGTACCCGCTGCGGTGGCGAAATCGCCTATTCGACATGTTGAGCACGAATCCTTCGCCTCCGCCTAACGCTTTTGTAATACGGCGATCAGCGATTGTCCGAAGGGCGGCGGGCAGAGGCTTTCGAGATGGGCGGAAATCGGAACGATCCAGCGGTCAAACGCGGCGATCTGGTGCGCAGACTGCGCGGCTCGGCGGAAGAGATGCGCGTTGGCCCACCAGCCGAAGAACCCGATGAAGTTCATGTAGCGCAGGCTGGCGACGCTGAGCCCGCTGTTCGCGGCGAGTTGCCGGAGCGAGCGTGTCGTATAGCGCCGGTAATGACCCAGATTGCGGTCGATGGGCCCGTACAACGCGGGAAACGCCGGAACCATCAACACCACCGACCCGGATCGCGGCAGGACATCCGCCATGCGTCGCAGCGCCCCCGCGTCGTCTTCAATGTGCTCCAGGACGTTGAGGCAGACACAACAGTCGGGCCGGTATTGCGCCAGTTCGGAGAAGGCCGGATCTTCGGGCGAGGCCACGAGCGTCCGCAGGCTTTCACGCCCCGGGAAACGTTCGCGCAGGCGTTCCACGCAGGCGGGTTCGATATCGACGGCGATCACCGCCTCCCGATCCAGAATGCGCGACGTAAAATTCCCCGTGCCGCAGCCGACTTCGAGCACGCGCCGCCCCAGCGCCGGTTTGACGATCCGCTCCTGCCACGCGAAATAGTTGCGCGCGCGCGACATCAGCGCCTGATCTTCGAGCGTGTAGGTTAACCTATCCACAGCTTCGGTACATGTCCTTCACGCCCCTGCATAATCCCATAGGGTTCGGCGCAATCGATTTTATAGAACTGGCGGTGGCCGCGATGATGGTGGCGCTCGCGCTGTTGTGGCCGCGGTACGGCGCGGCGCCGGCGGCCCGCTTCGCGCACCGGACTGTGTGGTGCATGATCTTTCTCGCGGCATTGCCGGTGGTGCTGCGGCTCATTCTGCTTCCCTCTCATCCCGTCCCGCGACCCGATCTTTACGACGAATTCGGCCATCTTCTTATGGCCGACACGCTGCGCCATTGGCGGCTGGCGAATCCGCCGCACCCGATGCATCGTTTCTTCGAAACCTTCTTCGTGCTGCAGCAGCCGACCTATAGCTCAATCTATCCGATCGGCAACGGGCTGATGCTGGCAATCGGATGGACTCTGTTCGGAACGCCGTGGGCCGGTGTTTTGATTGGTACGGCGGCCCTCAGTTCGCTCTGCTACTGGATGCTGCGCGGCTGGACAACGCCAGGCTGGGCTCTGCTGGGCGGGCTGTTTGCGGTGTTCGAATTCGGGCCGCTGAATCAGTGGACGAACAATTACTGGGGCGGCGGGTTTTCGGCGGCGGCGGGATGCCTGGTGTTCGGCGCGCTGCCGCGTCGCAACTGGACGCTGTTGGGGCTTGGGCTTGCGCTGCATCTGCTGAGCCGGCCGTACGAGTCGGTATTTTTGTTTCTTGCTGCGGCTTTGTATTTCGGGGGGGATCGGGGTCTTCGGATTAAGCTGAAGATGGTTCCGGGCGCGCTGCTGGTAATGGCGGCTCTGGGGATTACGCTGTTGCAGAATAAGAGCGTCACCGGTCAGTGGACGGAACTGCCGTATCAACTGAGCCAGTATCAATACGGTGTTCCGGCCGCGCTGACGATTCAGCAGACTCCGGTGCCGCATGTTCCGCTGACGCCCGGGCAGAGCCTCGACTTTCGGATGCAGAGTAATTTTCATCCGGGCATAGATACGGTTTCGAGCTATGTGGAGCGGCTGGCGTTCCGTGTGCGCTATTACCGCTTCTATTTCTATGCTCCGTTGTATCTGGCGCTGCTGGCGTTCCTGGTTACGATCCGGAGTTACCAATGGCTTTGGGTTGCGCTGACGTGTCTGCTTTTCGCTTTAGGGATTAATTTATTTCCCGCATTTCAGTTCCACTATCTGGCTGCTGTTGTCTGCTTATTCGTTTTGATAAGCGTTCGGGGCCTTCAGCAGATCGAGACCCGCGTGCCGCATGGCGTTGAGATTGCGCGCGCGATCGTGTTTCTCTGCGTCGCCCAATTTGTCTTCTGGTACGGGCTGCATCTGCCCGATTCCCGCGCTTTCGCTGCGAATACCCGCCGGTTCGATGTGTGGGGCGGCATCAATCATACAAATCCGGATCGGCGCATCGAAGTGGACCGCGAGCTTGCCGCTACGCCGGGTAAGCTGCTGGTATTCGTGCGGTATTGGCCCCAGCATATTTTTCAGGACGAATGGGTTTATAACGGCGCGGATATCGATGGACAGCGCGTGGTGTGGGCGCGCGATCTGGGGGATGCGGAGGATGCGAATTTAACGGCTTATTACAAGGACCGGAAGGTGTTGGTACTTGAGCCGGATGCGCGCCCTCCGCGAATATCGGCCTGGGTGCCCGCGCCTTCGGCGGAGCCGGAAAAGCAGCCGGAAAAGAAGGACGACAAGACGCCCGCAAAGCACCCTTTGATTGAGTTGGAACAGGTGCGGTGAAAGGACGAAGCAGACGCGGTTGACGCGACTTTCTTGCGCGGGTTCCGCACCGGCTCCTTCTGATATAGCCCGCCGGAACTTCTGCTAAGATCGTCAGAACGCCCCCCTCATGACCAGACGTCTCGACACTTCCGGCCTCCTCGTGTGCGTCGCAGTTCTGTTCCCGCTGACAACTCTGGTGGGCTGGGCGCTCGATTCGCCGTTCCTCGAAGCCACCGGAATCTCCGCCGGACCCCGGATGAACCCGTTCAGCGCCCTTTCGCTGCTTTGCCTCGCAGCCACATGGTTTTCGCTGTTTCGTCTGGGCCACCCCCGGTTAGCTCATCTGATTGCTCTCGTTCCGCTGAGCATCGGAGTCTTTCGCCTCCTGGAATATGGAACCGGAACGAACAGCCGGTTCGACCTCCTGCTTTTTCACAAGCGAATCCTGAATCAGGCTCATCCCAACCAGATCGCTCCGAACAGCGCGTTTATGATCGCGGGCCTCGCGATGGCCATGATGCTCAGCGGCCGGAAGCGCTGGCGGGATGAAATGAGCGCGTGGCTTGCCATCTGCACCGGTACCGTGCCCTTCTTTGCGATTCTGGGTTACGCCTCGCAACTCGGTTCGCTTTACGGGATTGCCCTGCCGACCCCTATGGCTCTGAATACGGCGGTCGCCGGGCTTCTGCTGACCGTGGCGATCCTTGCCAACCTGCGGGAGACGAACCCGGTGCGACCTTTTTCGTCGCCGACATCCGGCGGTCTGATGGCGCGCAGGTTGTTCCCCGTCGCCTTGGGTATCCCGACGGTTGCAAGCCTCATGCTGAGTACGGCGGTGAATCGCGCGCTGCTCGACAGGGCCACAGCCTCGGCGGTCTTCAGCATAGCGGTGGTCATTCTGGTGGCGGTCGTGATACACCGGACCGCGTCCCGCCTCGACGAGTTCGATACGACCCGGACCCGCCAGAGCGAAACGATTCAGGAGCAGAACCGGCAGCTGACAGGACTCGTGCATCAACTGCAAAGCAGATCCGACGAACTGGCGGTGGCGCACAGTTCGCTGAACGCCGTGCTCGACGCCGCGACGCAGGTGGGCATCGTCGGCCTGGACACCTCGGGTACGATCCGTTTTTTCAACGCGGGCGCGGAAGCCATTCTGGGATTCCGTTCCGCCGATGTGGTTGGTGCGATTACCCTGGCGGCGTTTTGCGAGACCCCGACGGCGCTCGATTCTCTGGTGAGCAAGGCCGGGAAAGGAGCCCTCAACGAAAGCGACGTGACGATGATCCGGCGGGATGGCACCGGTTTCACGGCAAATGTCTCGGTGACACTTCAGCACGATGAGCGGCGCGCCCCCCGGGGATACCTGGCGGTGATCCGCGACATCACGGAAGCCCGGCGCCATGAGGCGCTTCTGCGCGAAGCCAAGCAACTGGCGGAAAGCGCGGCGCGGTCGAAGAGCGACTTTCTGGCCACCATGAGCCATGAAATCCGCACGCCGATGAACGGCGTCATCGGGATGACCGGTCTGCTCCTCGATACCGCACTGTCGGACGAACAAAGGGAATACGCCGCAACCATCCGGAACTCGGGCGAATCCCTGCTCGGCATTCTGAACGACATTCTCGATTTCTCGAAGATCGAAGCCGGCAAGCTCGAACTGGAGGACATCGATTTCGACCTCTATACGACCATTGAGGAGTGCGCGGAAATCGTGGCCTCCGGAGCCCACCGGAAAGGTCTCGAGCTGATACTCCCGGCTCGGATTGCCGAATGGGATCTGGTGTCCGGCGACCAGGGCCGGCTCCGTCAGATCCTGCTGAACCTGGTTTCGAACGCGGTGAAGTTCACGGCGGCGGGTGAGGTGGCCATTGAAGTAAGCATCGCGCCGGAGGCCCACGCCGGGGAAGGCTCGAACCGCGGTCTGGTGCGCATTGAGGTGCGGGATACCGGAATCGGCATTCCGGCCGCGGTGAAATCGCAGTTGTTCACCGCCTTCACGCAGGCCGATGCCTCCACCACAAGACGGTTCGGGGGAACGGGCCTCGGCCTCGCGATATCCAAACGACTGGCCGAACTGATGGGCGGTGAGATCGGCGCAATCAGCGAGGAAGGACGGGGATCGACCTTCTGGTTTACGGTGCGCCTCGGCCTGACAAAGGCCGGACCGGCTCTGCCGCGGCAGGTCTCGGGTAAGGCGCTGCTGGTCGTCGACGATAACGAAACCAACCGGCGAGTGCTGCAGTTGCAGGCGGAGCACCTTGGCTACAACGTAAGGCTGGCGGAAAGCGCCGGACAGGCGTTGGAATTACTCGGCAGCGGCAAAGGTCGCTTCGACGGGATACTGAGCGACCTTCGGATGCCTCTGATGGACGGGTTCGATCTGGTAGCGGCCATCCGCGGCAACCCAGCCACCGCGGATCTTCCGATCGTGTTGCTCACCTCCCACGAAGATCGCGAACGGGCGAAAGCGGCCGGCGTCAACGACGTTCTGCTGAAGCCGGTCCGGGAATCGCAGCTGGCGCGATCGCTCGACCGGGTTTTCGCCGATCGGGCGGAGTCTCCGGCAGAGACCGGCAAACCGGCGGCTGCTCCTGACCCCGCCGGGCTGCGTCCGGGAAGGGTTCTGGTTGCGGAGGATAACCCCGTCAACCAGAAAGTGATCGCGATGATGCTTAAGAAGCTCGGTTATACGGCCGATGTGGTAGCCAACGGACGCGAGGTCCTGAGTGCCCTGCCGGGCGGTGCGTACGACGTTGTACTGATGGACTGTCAGATGCCCGAAATGGACGGCTTTGAGGCTACCCACGCCATCCGCACCGGTGAGTTCGCCGAGGGAGTACCAATCATCGCGCTGACCGCCAACGCTCTCGCGGGAGAGAAAGATCGTTGCGTTGCGGCGGGCATGGACGATTACCTCGCCAAGCCCATCAAACAGGAAGCGCTCGGACGAAAGCTTGAGGAGTGGATCCGGCGGCATCCACACAATGCGCACGCGTGATCTGGGGAGTGACGCGGGCTTACCTGAGCGTCAGGTCGCCCGCCAGTAATTCCGCGTGAAGCCGGTATTGCCCGTGCGCATTCTCTTTGCGGAAATTACGGAACAACCCATCCTTCTCCACCCCGAACGCCGAGGCGTTCAGATCGCCCGCAAGCACCGAGCCCTCGGCTACGCGATACTCCTCAGGGTGTTCGATTCCGATTGTGAGATCGCCCGCGCGCAGCTGAATGTCTTTGTCGCCGCTGATCCCGCTGACCTGCAGGTCGCCCGCCGTCAGGCGGACCAGCAGATTCGTTTTCGCGGGAACTTCGATCCGGAAATGCAGGCTGTGATCGGGTCCGCCATAGGTGCGAAGATTGCTGGCAGCAAAACTGATTTTCACGTTCCCGGCCTCGTCGTCATCCACTCGGCAGGTGACGCGCAGCCCGGGCTTCGCGGTGCCCACAATCTCGACGTCCCCTGCCCGCAGATGCATCGAAACGTGACGGCCGGCGTCCAGCGTCACGGCGAACGGGCTCGCACACGTTCCGGAGGACGTCTGCGCCCACAACGCGGCAGGCAAGGCAAGAACGGCGGCGGCAAGAAAGCGTCTCATGACAACCAATACGTACGACCCCGGCCTGCAGTTCAATGCGTCATCGCATAAACAATGTAATTCACTCCGATGCGTATGGCGCTCGAAGCTGCCTTTTCGGGGTACGTGGGATCGTCGGCATACTCCCAGGCGTCGCCCACGTCCGAGTTATAAGTGATGGCGATCATGACGCGCCCTTTGTCGTCGTAAATGCCCTGCCAGTGCGCGCCGCGGCCTCCGTCGTAGCAGTTTTTGCAGCCTTCGCGAAGGTGGGCCTGGCCGGGGATCTGGATCCGGTCGGAAAGATCGTAGACGGTATGCAGGATGGAATCGCCGTCGGGGATTTCCACTACGGGGCGGTCCGGAAAAACCTGTTTCATGGTTTCCAGAAAGACCGCGCGCTCGTGGTTGCCGTGGAAGTCGTCGGCAAGGAAAAAACCGCCGCGCAGCAGGTATTCCCGAAGCTCGGCGCACTGCTTCGCCGTCGGACCCCATTCGCCCACCTGCACGGCGTAGAGCCAGGGCAGGTCGAACTCCTCGTTCTCGTCGAGATTTACGGGTTGCTCCACGGTCCGCGTGGCGATGCGGGTCAGGCGCTTGACGGCCATCGAGAAGTGCCGGTCGGCGCGGGGGTAATCCTGCGTCCAGAGGGACATGCCCTGACGCCAGTCCCCCTGGTAGCGGGGATAGTAGCCGTCGATGCCGGGTCCGCCGCCGGGAAACATCATGCGGGCGAAGATGAATTCGCCGGGTTCCTGATAATCGGCCGGGGTTTCAAAATCGTAGTATTCGACGCCGTGGTATTGGCGGAAAGGCTTCTGGAAACCCCAGAGTGCGCCTGCGAGCACCAGCGCGCCTGCCGCTATCGACAACGACATCGGGAGTGTGTTTCGCGCCGACAGAGGCACCGCCTTGCCCTTGAGCATAGCATTGAAATATTCAGATGAATGTCTTCCGCCTGCTGCGGTTTTTCCTCCCGCTCCAGAACCCCGTCGGCTTCGGTTTGAGCGACTTCGTCGAGCTGGGCGCAATCGTACTGATCGCGCTCGGGCTGTGGGCGCGCGGCCCGGTTGAGCGTGCTCTGCAGGCAGTCGCGGCCAGGCCCCGGTGGTCGATGGCCCTGCTGGTTTTGTTGCCGGTTGTGCTTCGGATGCTGCTGCTGCCCCATCATCCGGTACCCGTGCCGCAGACTTCCGACGACTTCAGCTACCTGCTGCTGGGCGATACGCTGGCGCACTTCCGGCTGGCCAATGCGGTGCATCCGATGCGCCGGTTTTTCGAAACGGTCTTTGTGCTGCAGGAGCCGTCTTACAGTTCGATTTATCCGCTCGGACAGGGGATTGTTCTGACCCTCGGCGAAGTGCTGTTCCGGCTTCCATGGGCCGGGGTTGCGCTCTCGGTGGGTGCGATGTGCGCGGCGGTTTACTGGATGCTGCGCGGCTGGGTGAGTCCCGCGTGGGCGCTGGTGGGGGGGCTCCTGGCCGTGATGGAATTCGGGCCGCTGAATCAGTGGATGAATAACTACTGGGGCGGCGCGGTGTCGGCCATCGCGGGGTGTCTGGTGTTCGGTGCGATGCCGCGGCTGCGGGCTTCGGGACGAAGCCTGTATGCCGCGCTGATCGGCGTGGGCATAGGGCTGGAGATTCTGACGCGGCCGTTCGAGACCGTGCTGCTGGTCCTTTGCGTGACCATTCCCGTCGCGCTCACGGGACGCAGGGCGGCGGGGATCGTGGCGCTGGCGATGCTGCCCGCGCTCCTTCTGACGGTCGTGCAAAACAAGGCCGTGACCGGAAGCTTCACTTCCCTGCCCTACATGCTCAGCCGCTATCAGTACGGCGTCCCGGCCACGTTCACGTTTCAGAAAATGCACGAGCCGCACCGGGAACTGACCCAGGAAGAGAAGCTGGATTATCAGGCGCAGTCGGACGTGCACGGCGACGGGCGCGAGACCCTGGCGACTTACTTCGGGCGGTTGGCGGGTCGCGTACGGTTTCTCCGGTTTTTCCTGTTGCCGCCACTGTATATTGCGCTGCTGTTTTTTGTACCGGCGCTGCGCGAGCGCCGCCATTGCTGGGCTGCCGCGTCGGTGGTCGTATTTCTGCTGGGGAGCAATATTTATCCCTATTATTATCCGCATTACATCGCGGCGGTAATGTGCTTATTCGTGTTATTTTCGGTGGAAGGTCTGCGGCGGCTGGGCGGCCCCGCGATGCGGCTGGTGGCGCTGTTGTGCGTGGCGCATTTCGCGTTCTGGTTCGGGATTCATTTAATCGGCAGCGAAGATCTGTATATTGCGACCGGGCCTTACGAAAGCTGGGATTTTGTGAATTTCGGGGATTCGGAGGGGCGTATCCGGATTAACCAGGTGCTGGCGGAGGCGCCTGGAAAGCAGCTGGTGTTTGTGCGGTTCGGCCCCCGGCATCTGCTGCGGGAGTGGATTCATAACGACGCGGATATCGACCGGTCGCGCGTGGTGTGGGCGCTTGATCTGGGGCCGGAGGAAGATGCTCAGCTGATCAACTATTATCCGGATCGGGCGGTTTGGGTGGTGGAGCCGGATGCAGTGCCTCCGCGGCTGGAACGGTACGGTGAGACGCGCCCTTAAAGGAAGAGCCCCCCACGCCCCGCCGCCACAACTCCGCTGACACGATGAGCCCAATCACAGACCAGCCCCACCGCTTCTTCTCCGAAGCATGTTTCCGATCTTATCCGTACGCAAGCCCAGTCGCAGCCTCTGGTCGATGGCTTCGAATTGTAAACCGCCTGCCATGCCCACCCCGGCACCGCCGCGAAACACCCCGAGAAACGCCCCCTGCCCGTGCAAATCCGGTCAGAAATTCAAGCGCTGCTGCGGAAACGGAACCCTCGAAGCAAATTCTCCAGGCTTATCCGATCGGAAGCCCGGCAGCGGACAATCGCCTGTGGTCGACCGAGCCGCCTGATCCGTTTCTAACGGCCAAAAACCGACCGCACGTCACCACACAAGCCCGAAG
>Ga0302270_10006608_pt1 | contig 10317 bp, 10 predicted proteins | sample III_Bog_E2_3_FD_198773 | JGI IMG/M metagenome (GOLD analysis project Ga0302270, IMG submission 198773) | Peat permafrost microbial communities from Stordalen Mire near Abisko, Sweden - III_Bog_E2_3 | ecosystem: Environmental > Terrestrial > Soil > Wetlands > Peat | place: Sweden: Abisko...
CCAACGAGTCGGGGATTTGGAGTCTACTCAGGCAGAAAACGAACCGGCTTTTTACTTGCACTTTACTTGCACTGCCTCGTAAGTCATTGACAATCAATGGAGCGGGTGAAGGGAATCGAACCCTCGTTTCGTTCCCGCAAGGCGGCCACGCATAATTACCTTTATTATCAGCATATTCAAACACGCTTGACATGGGCAGACTTTAGCATTAGTTTTAGCAGCGTTATGGCAAGCGTTCACCAAAGACCAAAATCACCCTACTGGCACGCATCCTACCTTGGGCCGGATGGCCGGTGGATTCTCCGCAGCACCAAACAGGAAGACCGCCAATCCGCCTTGGCCGTGGCGATGGAATATGAGCGGGCATCCAAACTCGCCCGGCGCGGGGAACTGGTGGAAGCCCAGGCCCGCGAAGTCCTGAAGGACATAATGAAACGGGCGGACATGGGCGAGACGTTGCAAACCGTGTCCATCAAATCCCATTTCGACACTTGGCTTGCCAGCAAGTGCGGACGGAAGGCTGAAAGCACGGGGGAACGCTACGGTGTGGCCGTGGCAGAGTTTTTGAAGACGCTGGGCAATCGCGCCAGCAAAAACCTTACGAGCCTGACAGCAAGCGACGTGCAACGCTTTTTAGACGCTCGCACGGCCAAGGGACTTGCGCCCAAGACCGTGAATGTGGACGTGAAGATCATCCGTGGCGCATTGAACGCGGCGCGGCGGCAGGGTTTGATTCCGACCAATCCCGCCGAAGCCGTGGAACTGCCCGAAGCCATCGGCATGGAACGTGGCACGTTCACCCCGGCGGAAGTGAAGATGCTCGTGGACACGGCGGAAGGCGAGTGGAAGCTGTTAATCATGCTTGCCTATTTCACCGGGGCGCGGCTTTCCGATTGCGCCCGGATGCAATGGGAAGGCGTGGACTTGGCGGAAGGCACGCTGACTTACACCCAAGCCAAGACGGGCGCGAAAGTGACCACCCCGCTTCACCCTGACTTGCTGTCACGGTTGAACAAACTAGCGGGAACAGACAAGCCGGAAGTTTTTATCATGCCCGCAATCGCCCGCCAGCGCGGAAGCGGACGGAAGGGGCTTTCCGAGACGTTCAAGAAAATCATGCGGAAGGCGGGCGTGGATTCACAGACGGTTAAGGGCAAAGGCAATCAGATGTTTTCCAAGCGTTCGTTCCATGCCTTGCGCCACAGCTTTACGTCCGCGCTGGCAAATCAAAACGTGTCGTCTGAATTGCGGATGAAACTCACCGGCCACAGCACCGAAGGCGAGCATAAAAAATACACGCATCACGAAATGGACAATCTCCGCGCCGCCGTGAAAAAAATCCCGTCCCTTGGCTGATTTTCACTTGTTTGACATCGGCAAACCTCTGTGATACTATTTTGATACTGAAATGCCGCGCAAAGTGCGACAACTGATTGCCGACTTGGAAAAAGTCGGGTTTGTGAACCGGGGCGGCAAGGGCAGCCATCGGAATTTCACGCATCCAAAAGGGTTGCGGGTGACAATCAGCGGCGGCGCGGGTGATGACGCCAAGCATTATCAGGAACGCGACGTGCGCCGCGCTTTGGACGCGGTGAAATAGAATTGAGCAACGAGCAACGAGAATTGAGTATGACACGCAAGCAAATCAAAGAACAGGCCGCACGCTACGCGAAATTCGTGGAGTGGAGCGACGAGGATCAATGCTTCATTGGCCGCTGCCCGGAAATCATGGCGGGCGGCGTTCACGGCAGCGACGAGGCGCGGGTGTATGCGGAATTGTGTCAGACCGTCGAGGAAATGCTGGAACTGATTCACGCGGATGGTCATGCCCTGCCCGAACCGCTGGCCGCGAAGAAATTCAGCGGCAAGTTTGTGTTGCGCCTCGAACCGGCCATGCACCGCCGTCTTGCCGCCAAAGCCCTTGCTGCCGGGGAAAGCCTTAACAGCTATTGCACCAAGACTCTGGTAAAGGCGTGATGCCGTCAAAAATCTCCGCGCATGGTTCAAATGAAAAAATCCATTCGCCCCGATGACACTCGTGACACTCGCCCGGCGGCGACACCTGAAATTCCGGGCGCAAGCGATATTTCTGATGTTACGTTGCCAGACATAGACACGCTTTCTCTGTTGGCCACGCAGCCGCGTTTTCATCCTCATAATGACACGAACGCACTTCGCGCCGCACTTGCGCTATGGCGTGAAGCCAAAAGGCTGCTAGACCACGAGCGGAATCTGGCCGAGGCAATTTCCCGAAGAGACGCATTGTTGCAAAGAATTAAACCTCCTAAAAACTGGTCATCTGCCACGTTCAAAGAATTTCTTCATGTGGCAATTCAGGGAAAAGACGAGGGCGAGCAATTGAATCGTTTTCGCAGATTTTGGTTGGCATTGAGTCGTGAGAACAAAGCAATGCGGGCAGGTTGCCAAACTCCAAACGAAGGCCCGGAATCGAAAGAGGAACTTGACGAAATCGAAGAAGTAATTACCAATTTGAAATCAGCGCCCTTCATGCCTCGATTCGTTTGGGAAGATTATGCGTTTCGTTTTAACAGATGGTGGGCGGTGGAAAAGTTGGAAGCGAAACGACGCGCCGGAAATGCCAGAGTCGCCAAGGCGCGGGACAAGAAAAAATCGGCGAAGGCCGCTTGACAGGCTTTTCAGTCGGTTCTGCTAAATCGGCGTTGCGTTTCAATCACGGTTCTGCTGCTTTGCGCCAGCGTTACAAGCGCGGTTCTGCTGAATCCACTCGTCAAAAAACCACATACCGGCGTTTCGTAATGTGGTGGCATGACAGTTAATACTACTGACACAACCACCGGCGGAACATCCGCCCAGCAAACCACAAGGCCCGTGCCGGCGAAGGCGCGGGAACTACTCAACGACCAATCCAACGGCCTGCCCGTCTGGATTCGCCCGCCCAAATCCGGCTTGGAATTTTACAGCGGGCTTTCACGCGCCAAACTTTACGAGTTGGGCGGCAAGGGGCGAATTGTAACCCGTTCCATCCGCGAACCGGGCGCGATCAAAGGGACAAGATTGTTTCTACTTTCCAGCATCTTGGATTTTATCGCCAAGTGTGAACAGCAAAGGGCGGTGAACTAATGAAATTAGCCGCAGCGCGGACTAAAAAGCCGCGCCGGACTGCAATCCGAACGCGGCAAAACTACCATGAGAACATCATACTCTTGCCCTTCCGGGCGGTCAACTTTGGCGGATGCAAAAACGCGGCTTAACATTCACGGCCTGTGGCGGCACTTCGGATTTGATGGCGAACCCAAGGCATCCTGCCATTCGCCATTCCGTGACGATGCCAAGCCAAGCTTCAGCGTGAACGCGGACGGGACTTTGTGGAATGACTTCGCCACGGGTGAAGCCGGGGACGCGGTGAATTTTTTCCAGCGGGCATCCGGCCTGCCACAAAAAGACGCCTGCCGGAAATATATTGAACTTGCTGGCGGACGCATCACGAACGCGCTACGAGCGGCCCGGCCCCGGCGGTCGGAAGTCAAACCCAAGCCCGTCTTCCCTGACTTCCGCACGGGAACAGCGGCGGAAATTCAGCATCTTGCCAGCCTTCGGAAAATTGGCTGTGAAGGATTGGAATGGGCCGGTGAACGCGGCCTGCTATGGTTCGCCACGCTGAAGAATTATCCCGCGTGGATCGTGACCGATGCCGCACGGGTGAACGCCCAAGCCCGCCGGATGGACGGACAGGCATGGGAACACATCGGCGCGAAGGCATGGACGTTGCCCGGCTCGTGGGCATCGTGGCCCATTGGCATCACCGAATCAAAAAACTTCCCGGCCATCGCCCTATGCGAAGGCGGGCCGGATTTGCTGGCGGCATTTCATTTTATTTTTTGTGAAGACCGCGAAAAATCTTGCTCGCCCGTGGCGATGCTGGGGGCATCAAATCAAATATACGCGGATGCCCTGCCCATGTTGACCGGCAAGCGCGTTCGCATCTTCGGCCATGATGATGAAGCGGGCCGGTGCGCGGTGGAACGCTGGGCCGCGCAACTGGCATCCGTAGGCGCGGACGTGGACGCCTTCAGCTTCGCGGGACTTCGGCAGACGGACGCCAAGCCCGTGAATGATTTGAACGATTGCACATCCGTTCACGCCGATGATTTTGAGGCCGAACGGATTCTTTGGAGGGTAATCCCATGATTCCAAAACGAATTTACCAGCCCGGCGGCGCGGTTACGGCGGATGGTGCAGGACAACCTGGCCTTGATGAAGGTGATGAAAAAAAATCACCGTTCCCGCTTCAGCATCTTCCATCGGCAGCGCGGGACATGGCGGAAGCCATCGCCCGCACGGAACGAACGCCCGAAACTTTGGCCGGGTGTTGCGTCTTGGGTTTCCTGTCTGCGTCCATCGGCGCGGGCCTTGAGGTCACGAGCGGCCCAAATCGGGTGACACGGGCAAATCTATACATCATGCCCAGCGCGGAATCCGGCAGCGGCAAAAGTGAAACCTATCGCCATGCGGCAAAACCGTTTTACGCTTTCGAGCATGATTTGATTGAACGCTGGAAAGACGAAGATTTGCCCGGACTTGAGGCGGACAAGGAAATGCTGGAAAGCGAAATTGCCAAACTGAAAAAAGACGCCTTCAAAAGTGAATCCGGCATGGGGCGCGAGGAAATCAGGGATGAATTAAAGGCAAAGAAAAAGGCACTGGCGGACGTGGAGGCGGGACTGTTCGCCCCGGCGTTGAGCTGCGAAAACGTGACTTCGGAAAAACTGGCCGTGATGCTCGCCCATAATCAGGAACAGATTGCCAGCCTGTCCCCGGACGCGGGCGACATCGTGAATAACCTTTTGGGCCGGTATTCAAAATTAGACCGCACGGATGAAGGCATTTATTTGAAAGCATTCAGCGGGGACAACTACCGGGTGGATCGGCTGGGGCGCGAACCCGTATTGCTTCAGCGGCCCTGTCTGGCGGCCCTGTGGCTGGTGCAACCGGATAAAATTGAGACGCTGCTGGGCAAAACGGAATTGACGGACGGCGGCATGATTCCCCGCCTGTTGGTCTGCCACACTCGCGCCATGCCCCGGCCAATCGTGGACGGCGTGGACGGCATCCCGGCGGACACGGCGAACGCATGGGCCATGCTCGTGGGCAAATTGATTCAAACCTTCCGCATGGTGGATGCGCCAATCACGATTGAACCCACACCAGAAGCCCGGCAAATGATGAAGGAGCATCACAATCGGATTGTGGAACGGCGAAACGGCGAATTGCGGGACGTGACCACCTACGCGGCCCGGTGGAACGAACAGGCATGGCGGATTGCTGTCTGCCTTCATGCCGGCCTTCATGGTGAAGATGCCGGTGGTCGGATGCTGGCGGCGGACACGGCGGCCAGCGCAATCGCCTTGGCGGACTGGTTTGCTGGCGAACAGCTACGCATCCTTGCCCGTGGACGCCACGCGGCCCGCCGCGCCAAGTTGGATGAAGTCTTGGCATTGCTGGCGGACAATCCCAAGGGCGTCACGGCGCGGGATGTTCACCGGGCACGGATCGTGGGCAGCGCGGACGAAGCCCGCGCCTTGCTCGCCCGAATGGAGGCAGACGGCGAATTGACCGGCAAGGATTCCAAGCCCGAAACCGGCGGCCACATCACGCGGATATTCACCAAGGCGCGAATATGAAAAACGACCGGCAACCTCGTGACACTCGTGACAGACGGCGGGCGTGTGTCACGTCTGTCACGATTGTCACCGGCCAAAGCTGATTTATGCCAAAAGCGATAAAACCACCAGTGACCCGGCGCGGCCAGCGCGTGCCGTATTTCAAAGCCAGCCAGCGTGAAATTGACGAACGGCGTGGCCACATTGCGCGGATGCTGGCGCGGGGCGTGCGGAAAATGGACATTCACGCCGTTATGCGGGTAATGTATCACCGCGAGTGGCGAACCACGGATCGTGACATCGCTTTCATCGTCGGCCAAGCATCCCAATGGCGCGAACGGGTGCGTTCGGGCTATGGCCGGATGTCCTTTTATGAAGCCTTGGTAAAAATGAAGCTCATCAAAAACGACACGTCGAATGATGCTTCCACATGACTCGCACGCGCGTGCGCGCGAGATATAGTCAAATTACTCCTTTCTGAAACCGTCACCGGCATGAATGTTTGCAATGAAAACGCGGCGAAATCGGTGTTTTGCCCTTTTTCTTAACTTGCGCTTAACCTGCAAAAATTAGCGATTTTACATGGCTCACACGCGCCTGCGCGGAAGTTAGCAAAACGGGATTGTTGCCGTCCGGCTTTTGTGGTTCAATTGTCACCGTCAGCTAAAAAATACCGACCAGAAAACATACAACAATCCAATTTGCGTAGCTTCGGCTGCTGTCCGCAACAAAACTGGTAATTTTGACTCAAGGAAAGCGCAGAGGTCACGCCCTCATCGGGCGTGTCTGAAAGCGTTCCTTGAGGGCATACAAGTGCCTGTTGCGGGGCGTGAGTATGGCACGCCTTTTCGTTCGCAGCGGAACAAGCATCGCGGACGGGAAATTATGAAAACAAAAATCATGGCGGTTCTAACGGCGGTCATGGCTTCATTCGGCTGGCACGCCCTCGCGCAGACATACGACACGAACAGCGAAGTTGTTCAGACGTTCGCCGGTTCTGGCTTTTCGGGTTATCTGGACGGCGTTGGACAGTTGACGATGTTCAACAATCCAAATGCGATTGTCGCCGATTCGCACAGCAACCTTTTTGTTTGGGATTCCAGCAATTACAGAATCAGAAAAATTGCACCAGATGGAACCGTTACAACTTTTGCGGGCGGTAGCAGCGGCAACAATTATCAGGGAACTGGAACAAATGTAACATTCGGCTACAATATGACGGGTTTGACAATTGACCGTAGCAACACTGTTTGGGCATCAAGCTCCGGTGCATCGTGGTTGTGGAAAATCACCAGTGCAGCAGTCGTCACCTATACCAATTTAAGCAATTTTATTGGCGTTGCGAATGGCATACCGGGCGTCTGCGCTGATTCGAGCGGGAACATTTATCTTTCAACCGGAGCAGGTAATAAAATTTTCCGTTATTCAACCAACAGCGTTTTGACCGTTTTTGCTGGTTCTGGAAACAGCGGAAATGCTGACGGGAACGGAATTTTCACATCGTTCAATTCACCGGCAGCTTTGGTTACTGATTCTGCTGACAACATCTACGTTTGGGATAATTTTAATTATTTGATTCGCAAAATTGACCAAAACCAAAACGTCACGACGTTGGCCGGAAAATATCAAAACAGTTCAAGTTTGGATGGCGTTGGCTCAAACGCCGCGTTCAATTCCATTTCTCAAATGTGTGTTGATGGCTCTGGAAATTTGATTCTCGCTTGCGGCGGCTCAATCAGGAAAATGGATGCCTCCTCAAATGTCGTAACGATGGCGGGCAGCTTCACGCAAACCGGCTACACCAATGGCGCGGGCAATTTGGCGCGGTTCAGTCCGGGCGGCAGTGGTTCAAGGGAAGGCGTTTGCATTTCGGGTGGCATAATTTTTGTCGCTGATTCCGGCAATCAGCGCATCCGGCAGATCAGTTTTAATCCATCGTCACAAGTTGTAACCGGCGCAAATCTTGGCATCGGCACTTTTGCGGGCGTCACGATCAACGGTATTGTTGGCCGCACATATCAAATCCAATCGTCACCGGACTTGAACGCTTGGACAACGCGGGCAACGATTCTTTTGACATCAAGCCCGTATCTGTGGATTGACCAAAACCCCATTGCCGGAAATAAATTTTACCAAGCACTGCTGTTGCCATGAACACTACCCCCGACAAAATACCACGTTTCGTCATCTGCCCATGCCAGCATTGCAGTGGGCACATTGAATTTGACGCCAGCGGTTTTGCCAAAGATGAAACTCGCGCGGCAGAATGTCCTCATTGTAATTTGGAAACGATAATTTTTGTGCCAGTTGCGGCATCGCAAGACCCAAAACCAATCGCTAACACAATTCCGAACCCGTCCGCCACAAAGCCGTCATCAAGCCAAGTCGAATTATTTTATTACAAAATTGCCGACCGGGAAAATGGTCCATACACATTTGATCAGCTACGCTCGTTATGGAATAGCGGGCAAATCACTGGTGATGCCCTTTTCCGAAATGAGAAATCATCACAATGGGAACCGTTATCTGTTCGCATCGGGCAACAATCACGAATTTCATTTGCGCCCATTACCAAACTGAACAGCTTGCTGCTGAAGTGCATTTTCGCAATCAGCTTGGTAGCTTTCTTTTTGCCCAATGCGTCCGTTTCAGTGCCTATCTTTGGGAAAATCGAAGTTTCCATGTTTGATTTTTTTACGCCCAAATCCGATAAGCCGACAGTCGAAGGGGAAAAACCAGTAAAACCAAACATCAAGGACGTGATTGATTCAGATGATTTTCAATTTAAGAAAGCAAACTTCGGCGCGATTATTTGTGCATTGGCGGTGCTGGGTATTGTCCTGCATTATTTGCTAACAATCGTCTGGGGAGTGTTGTCCTTCGCTTTCAAAAAGACCTTTTCAATTTTGAACATCGTATGGCTGGCTCTGGCGTTACAATTTCCAATTTTGTTTTCAATCGGCGCGCACATCGCCATCGGTGCAATCAAGGCCAAAGCCATGAGTGACGCGGGAAATGACGGGGACAATTCGCCCGGTGCAGCACTTGGAACGGCCCTTGGCGCGGCATTTATTAACCAAATCTCCATGCAACCCGGCGCGATTATGTGGGTATTGATGGTAATCGCTCTTTTCTGCCTCGGCTTGCCGTTTTTGGCCCGGCAATTCAAACCAGTAAGTTGACCATCGCCCCAAGGCGGTTTTTTACCGGCTGGAATTTTTTTTGGAACTGCCCCTCGTGTTTCGCTAATAGGCGGGCCAAAATGCACGAGTGGCAATGTAAATTCAAATGGGGGTGGGGCATATATGTTTTTTCACACCTTCGTCAAACAATTCTCCGGGCGCGGAATCTTAAAGGCAAAATCCCCGGAGCCGGGCGGCGGGTGCAATGTGGAGCGCAGCCGGGTGAGGCGAGCAAGACATTGACGCGACGACCGGCGACACACAATCACGCCCCTGATTCACGCGCACGGCCACACGCGACTGCGGACTGGCTGCGGACATTCGGGCGGATGATCGCCGGAAATCAGTTGGCGGCATACGCAGCGGATGACGTGTGACTAAACTTGGCAACAAAGTGCGCAACAAAGTGCGCAACAAAGTTGGCATCGAACGCAACGCCGGACGCCGAATCTGGGTTGGCGTCAAAGTGCGCACCAAACTCAGCAAGTGACGCAACTTTTGCGCCGCACTGCGCGTTGCACAGAATCCTTAATTTGATTAAGGGGTTCGGCTTCTACTCTATTTAATTGATTGCGCTGTAATTTGCGGATGCAGATTCAGTGAATGGAACCCGGTAGAAATATGGCGCGCTTTGCGGCTGCAACGGCAACTACAAGGTGAACATTTTGGCACCCTATGCTGGCGGCTTGATAAATCATTTTGTCGCCCGAATCGGCCTTGCGCGCAGGTGTAAAATCACCACCGGTTACGCCCAAAATCCCTCCCGTCATTTTGTGTAAAGATTACACAGTGCGCCCGTCCTGCTCCGGGTAGAATCCTCAATTGCGATGAATAGGAGATCGGACGTATGAACCGTGAAAAAGATTTTCAGAGTGCCATCCTCACGCCGTCAGCCGGCGCGGGCGTGACTGAAAATGGCAACCGTCCGGCACAGTTTATCAGCGACCGGGAAGGCAATCTGCCCGTGTGGGTGCGTGCGCCAAAACGCGGCCATGAATTTTATTCCGGCTGCACACGCCCGAAGCTCTACGAATGGGCGGCAAAAGGTTTCATCCGCTCCGTGTCCATCCGTGAACCGGGGCGCATCAAGGGCGTCCGGCTTTTTCATCTCGCCAGCATCTTCGCGTTCATCGAGCGTTGCGAAGCCAGTGCCGTAAATTATGCTGTCTGCGAGCCTACACGCCCGCCTGCCGCGCTGGAATCAGGGCGTTGACACTTTCACCACGCTCCGTGTCGGAAACCCTTAAAAATCACGTTCTGACATCCGCAAACATAGCTGGACTTTTTAGCACCAGACTTTAGCACTGGCCTGTTTTTGAAAACCGTAAAACTAACAATGACATTGATTCTATTGACTAGAATCGTGAATGGAGCGGGTGAAGGGAATCGAACCCTCGTCTCAGCCTTGGGAAGGCCACATTCTACCATTGAACCACACCCGCTTGCGTGACTGCGCCCGGTGGCGCGGATCGTCCGTAAAGAACTCTCTGCTT
>Ga0302270_10006611_pt1 | contig 10315 bp, 9 predicted proteins | sample III_Bog_E2_3_FD_198773 | JGI IMG/M metagenome (GOLD analysis project Ga0302270, IMG submission 198773) | Peat permafrost microbial communities from Stordalen Mire near Abisko, Sweden - III_Bog_E2_3 | ecosystem: Environmental > Terrestrial > Soil > Wetlands > Peat | place: Sweden: Abisko...
CGACGATTTTTCGCGCGGCCGTCCTCATCGGCATTCGATGCCACCGGCGCGTACGGGCCGCAGCCGAAGGAATCCAAACGAGCGGGGGCAATGTTGTAATGCGAGGTCAATGCGCGCACAACGGTGGCTGCGCGGCGCCGGCTCAGATCCAGGTTGTGGTCCGGAGTACCCTGACCGTCGGTGTGCCCAACCACGTGCAGGCGGGCTTGCGGATCCGAGGTCAGCAAGCGGCCGATTTCGTCGAGCATGGCGTTCGAATCGGCCCGTAGCGTGTCCTTGTCGGTATCGAAGTGAATGCCGTAGAGCGCGATCCTGCCGGAGTCTTTCAATGCGCGAGCCATGTCGGCCGCATTGACGAACTCCATATTGTGTTCCAATTTCTCCGGGGCCATGACCGCGATGTGGATCAGGGTACGCTCCTTTTTCACCACGCCCTGCAGGCGGTCCGGGATCAAGCCGTCTTTGTATGCCGTTATGAACACGAAATACCAGACCGGCTGCGCATCCTTGGATTTGCCCGTGAGCACACGTTCCTGCGCCTCGTTGTAAGTCAAGATCTGGTTGAGTCCGTCTTCAACGTCCGCCCGGTCCAACGTAGGACCAAACCAACCTGGTGCGGCGCGCGCGACCAGGGCGACGTGTGGTTCATCAAGAAGCCGGTCTCGAACGATCTGCATCCGACGATGAAGCCGGTTGAGTTGGTCGAGCTCGCGCTCCGCAACTCGAGAAAAACGCGCGACACCGTGCTCGATCCCTTTGGCGGGTCTGGCACGACTTTGATTGCCTGCGAGCGCACCGGGCGCCAGGCACGGCTCATCGAGATGGAGCCCAGGTATTGCGACGTCATCGTTCGACGCTGGCAGGAGCATACGGGCCAGCTAGCTACGCTCGAAGCCGATGGGCGGACATTCCAAGAACTGGCTACCGAGCGGCTGGGCATGGCCGCATGAATTGATCATTGTCAACGTGAGCTGGCTGGGATTGAAGCCGAGTTGCGAGCGGGTAATCCCGATGTGCACGACCTCGGCCAGGCGTTGCCGGACGAGCGGTGATCAGGCGGCTGGCCGGCTTCGGACGCGACGAATGATCTCCGCGCCGTCGCGTTGCTGGATGGCCCGCAGATCGTAGTCGATCTGCATCCCGAGCCAAGTCTCCTGCGACACGTGGAAGTACGTCCCGAGGCGCAACGCGGTATCGGCCGTAATGGAGCGTGTGCCGTTGACGATCGCACTGATCCGGTTGGGCGGGACGTCCAAGTCGCGCGCCAATTGATTGATGCTGATCCCGAGCGGCTTCATGAAGTCCTCCAGGAGGATTTCCCCCGGATGGATTGGATCGAGTCGCTTTTCTTGCTTCATCGTCGTCTCCTCAGCTCTCAGTGGTAGTCCACAATCTCAACGTCGTGCGCATCGCCCTCACGCCAGGAAAAGCAGATCCGCCACTGGTCGTTGACTCGGATGCTGTACGTCCCGGCCCGGTCTCCCTTCAGCAACTCGAGCTGGTTTCCCGGCGGCACGCGCAGGTCGTCCAGCCGGACGGCCCGGTGCAAATACAGGAGCTTGCGCCGCGCCACGCGTTCGATGGATTGGAACCGCCGGACCATGCGGTCATCGAACAGCGAGGCGGTATCTGCGCACTTGAACGATCGGATCAAGTCTGAGTCTATGACGGCCAGCATATTATGTCAAACGTAACAGGCAGTGGGAAGCACGGTAAAGTCCACGGATGATGTATCCGGCAGCGATATAGGACCGCAATGCTTGAACTCCAGATAGAAGCCGACGTCCAGGCCGCGGTCGGCGCGCTCGACGCGGTCCGTGTGGATCAGCTTCCCTTCGCTCTGAGCCTGGCGCTGAACAGGATCGGTCAGGCAGCGAAGAAGGACGTCACCGCGGAGATCGCGAACAAATATCGCAACCGTAGCGGCTCGCTGGCGTTCCTGATGCAGGGCGTCCGAATGGACCCCGCGACGAAGGTGAACCCGACTGCCACCGTCTACGATGCGGACTGGTTCATGGCCTACCAGGAAGAGGGCGGCCGGAAGCAAGCCACGGGGAACAAGTGGGAGCGGATCCGGGCGGCGGCCATTGACGGTGTGCGTGTTCCGCCCTCGGTCACCGCACTGCTGGCCCAGCGTGGCAGTGGCTACTTCATCAACCAGTTCCGCTCGAGCGGGGATTGGTTCCTAGGCCATCGCTTCAAGACTGGCAAGGATGACTACCGCGACCGCGATGGCACGCGCATTGACGGCCACCCTGGCTTCTCTGTGGTGATGCTGCTCGAGAAGGCTGTTGATGTGAAGCCGAGCTTCGGGATGCGAGAGACGGTCGAGACGGGTTTCGCCGCAGCGTTTCGCGACGCTGCAGAGCAGGCGATGGCGACGGCCCTGTGATTGCGAGCACGCCGAATCAACTGATTGAGCCGTGGTAAAAACGACACAACAGAGGGGCTTCGGATCGCCGTTGGGAGGCAAAAATGTACTGATAAGTCCTTTGTTTTCTTGCCTGTGCCGCCCCGCGCGGGAGACGCCCAGCTACGAGGTGAAATCCGGAGTTTCACATGATGCAGTTGGGCGATGAGCTTTCGGACGCGCTGGCGTGCTGCTCTGACCGGGTTCAGTGCAAGAAACTCATTGACGATAAGGTGTACGAAATCCTGACAGAGCTTGCCCGGTACAGAAATGGCCAATGACGGTAGACAGGTCGATCGAGAGAGCCTCGCTGTTGTGATCCATAATGCCGCGTGCCGGATTATGCCGCGTTGATCCTGGATCCATCTGACAGCATTGCTTGGCAACCAGGGCTTGGCGTCCGCCGTCATCTGCGCCTTTGCGCTTGGTTGACTTGTGAATTTCACAAGTCGGGCAGAGCTTGTTGCGGCAGTAGCCTATCGTGACGTGATCTACTCCAATGTGCTCTGCGATTGTGCTGTAGCTCATCGGCGCCGACTTCGGGTGCTTCAGTGCAGCCAGTTGCACCAAGGGCAACCGCAATCGGCCCGGTTATCGAGGGATCGAGACGGCCTGGAACTATTCCTTCACGCTGGTGACAATCCCCCGTCAGGGCCTGGCGTCTGCCGTCGTCTGCGCCTTCGCATTTGGTCGACTGTTGAATTTCAACAGTTGGAGCGATCTTTGCACGCCACCCCGCTACCGTTTTATCATCGACGCCTACGTGCTTTGCGCTTGCGTGGCCGACCACGGCGCGATCTTCTTCTCCGACGGGCAACGGCCCGATGACGTGAATTCCATCGCTATAGCTAAGGATGGGCCGGTCCATTCGCTCTCGTCGGTTCGCGAAAACGCTAAGCGGCGGGTGGGCGTGATCTGGATCAAGCGCCACTGAGCGGGTTTCCCGCAATCAATGACACGTCAGTCTTGCGACCGGCCGCGCCGGCGACTACTTGCCAGATCCCAGTACTTCCTTAGGTAGCATGGCATGCACGCCCTTAACGCCATCAACAACCTGCGTTACGTGCAGATCCGCCGCAGCGCTTGTGAGCATGTAGGCGTCATCGCGGGACAAGCCGCGCTCCGTTACCAGATAATCGACCATCTCTCTGGTTGCGCTGCGAGCGGCATCATCCAGGCTTTCGTGCAGACCCATGGTGATAATGTGCGTGGGCGTCTCGGCGCGCGGCCAGAGCATTTTCTTGTCTTTGTGCACGGTGAAACGAAAGACGCCAGTAAGATTTGTCTCGATCGCCGTGCCGCACACCTCCCCATCGCCCTGGATCGCATGTCCATCGCCGACAGAAAACAGCGCGCCCGGCACGTGAACCGGCAGGTACACCCTTGTCCCCGCGACCAGCCACTTGTTGTCCATGTTGCCACCGTTGTAGGCAGGAGGGCCGCTGTCCAACCGGCCTGTAGGCGGAGCCACGCCGAAGTTGCCGAAGAACGGGTGTAGCGGAATGCTTATACCCGGCGCGAATTCGGCGGTCATCTTGCGCAGATCCAGCGCTATCAGTTTCTCGCGTAGATACGGGTACTCGTCCCGGAGAGCAGCGGCGCCCGGCTGAATCATCATCCAGCCGTAGGGGGAACGGAGGCGTATCTCGACAATCTCCACCTCCAGCACGTCGCCCGGCATAGCGCCCTCAATGGCGACCGGCCCCGTGAGAAAGTGAGGACCCGGCCCGCGGTCCTCCACTCTCACCTTGGCGTACATCTCCTTCATTTCGCGTATCGGGTCATCAGTCGCGGCTCCGAGACGCTCCAGCATCTCGGGGATTCCGCAGATGGTATCGATCGTTACGAGTTCGCCTGGCTTCACAGTCAGGACCGGCTTTGCATCCGAAGCGAAGAAGCCCCACTGCACGGTAGCAGGAGACACGTGGACGGCGTGTTGCGCCCAGACGGGGGATTCGGCAAGGGTCCCCAACGCAAAGGCGAGAACGAGCAGGAAGCGAGACGTGTTGTAATCCATCTTCCTTTCCAGTTTCCTCCAGCGCGATCATCGGCATCAGCACCACTGCGATCCTCTCGTCAAGTAACGACTGATATGATTCACGTGGCACGGCCGGGAGATCGCGGACCCGGAGCAACTCCAAGATCCGTCTCCTGGTTGGCTCGCCGCTCTTTTCGAACGAACCGGACGGCCCGAAGAATCGACGATGCAGAATTCTATTGGAGCAATGAACGGCCGCGAACGAGTCGTTGCGGCGCTCCGCCGTCAAGCGGTGGACCGCACCCCGGTCTGCAATCCAACTTCAGTAGCGACGATCGAACTGATGGATCTTGCCGGCGCGCCTTTCCCCGAGGCGTGCCGGGACCCGGATCCGATGGCGAGGCTGGCCGCAACCGGCTACACGGAACTCGGCTTCGACAGCGTAATGCCGGTGTTCTCGGTCGTCCAGGAGTCTTCGGCGCTTGGCTGCAACATCCGCTGGGAAGAGAAGGACTGGCCAACTGTCGTCATGTCGGCACCCATCTGGTGCGGGCCGGAGGACATCCGGATTCCATCCGACCTCTTGTCCCACCCCGATATGAAATGCGTCCTCGACGCGATCCGAATACTCCGAAAGCAGTTTGGGGATGAGGTCGCCATCATCGGCAAGGCGATGGGGCCATGGACGCTGTGCTACCACTGCTTCGGTCTAGAGAACTTTCTCATGATGGCGGCAGAGGATCCCGCCAAGACCCGGCTCTGCCTGGAGAGATTGAAGGAGGTGACCATCCAGTTTGGGATTGCCCAGGCCGAGGCGGGCGCGGATGCGCTGACGTTGCCCGATCACGCCAGCGGCGATCTGGTCGGCCCCAATTACTACCTGCGGTACCTGCGCGACTTGCATCACGAGTTCGCAGAGCGCATTCCGGCGCCGCTGATCCTGCACATCTGTGGACGCACCCTGGACCGGATGGAATACATCGCGCAAACCGGAATGGCGGCGTTTCACTTTGATTCAAAGAATGAGCCAGCAAAGTCGATGGCCGTCGTTCGCGGCAGATTGGCCCTGGTTGGAAGCATCAACAACCCAGAGACCCTGCTTCGGAGCGGGCCTGGCGCGGTTGCGCGGGAAGTTTACAGGAACCTGGAAGCGGGCATCCCCTTGATTGCGCCGGAGTGCGCGGTCCCGCTGCAAACGCCCGTTGCGAACCTGAAGCAGATACCCCAAGCAGTGGCGCAGTGGCATCGGCAGCAAGCTGCCAGCTCCTAAATTCCGTTGCCCCATCCAGACTCACGCGAAGAAATGTCTGACATTGAGAAGTCCAAATGTGCCTCGGCGTGGCCGGGACGCAAGCTACCGCGGAGACGTGGCAGTCCCACCAGCGGTGGCGTAACTGCAACGCTGGACTACATACTGGTTTGAAAATGCACAACCTGCCGATGAGACTCGTCCTGTTTCTTTTCGCTGCTCTAGGCCAGGCGCAGCCAGTGGTCCCGGTGGAACCCGCGCTCGCCGAAATCGCCGCCACCCACCACTTTCTGCAGGCAGTCATCACGCCCGACGGCTCGCACGTGGCCTATGTCGAGGCGCAGGCCGCGTCCAATCACTCTGCCATCTACATCGCGCCGCGTACACGCGTCTCCGCGGGCGATCTTTAAACGCCGCCATCCAGGGGCACTCGGCCGCAAGTCCCTTCAGGCAACTCGAACTTGGGCAGGGCGCGTGGCAGGCCGGGGAACAGTCAGACAAACGGCTCACCAGGACGACGGCCTACGCCGGTTGTTTTTCCGCCATGGCCGGAGCGACAGAACAGATGGCAATCTCAATGTCCTCGCGCCCGGTTTGCCAATTCAAAACGCGCACGCGCATCGCCCGCCGTCCACACCAGGTAGCGCGAACGCCCGCGTGCTCATTCGTTCAACGCCCATCCTTCGCCGCCGTCACCGGGAACATGCTGATGCGAAACTTCGTGCATCCGTAGGGCACGAGCTTCACTTCGGTCGCGCTGCCCGCGGCGACCGGCTCCTTCGGCAGCGGTTGAAGCTCAGAGGGGGTCCAGTTGAACGCTCTGACCTGAACGGCGAGTTCGACGGGCGCCGCCAGCGGCCAGTCCCACCTGGCTGGCATGGGACTCCGCAGCACTCTTACCTGCTTCTCCGGCGCCGGACCGCTCACATTCAGCGCGTAGTTGAATTTGCTTCCGGCCTTTTCACGGTTGGGCGTCTCGTCCTCGATTGGAAGCGCGAAGAGCAGTGGGCCGTAGTAGACCGAGGCATAGGGACTATCGATCGCCGACTCTTGCGCCAGTTTGCGACTGTTCGCGAAATACGGGATGCGCGGATAGGGCGTCTCCCGGCCTGTCACAATCTCGACTCGCATCGGGAGGCGCAGCTCAATCCTGTCACCGGCCTTCCAGGTTCGCGACAGACGCAGGAACGACTTCGGATGCGCGCTCCGCGGCAGGAGACGGCCGTTCACGCGGATCTCAGGCGCGCGGCACCAGGCTGGAATCCGCAGGTAGAGCGGAAACGACGCCGGCTTCTCCGGCCGGATCGTCATTCGGATCGACTCTTCGAAGGGATATGCGGTGTCGGAATCGATCTCCACTTTCACATCCTTACCGGCCGTCGCTCGAACGCGGGAAGGCCCATAGAGCGTGGCCGCCAGTCCTTGATCCGGCGTCGCCATCCACATGTGCATCACGTAGCTCGGAATCACGCGATTCAGATTCCCGACGCAGCACAGCACCGGGTGCCCGATTCTGGTGAACTGATAGGACTTCGCGCCAGGGTTTTGCGGCTCCTCGGCCGGCAGGGCGGCACTGTAGCGGTTGGGGCTCTGGTAGTAGCACATGGTCTTGAAGTCGCGGCTGACCGGCGCCGCGGCGGCATTCAGGAAGACGCGCTCCATCCGGTCGGAGTAGCTCCCGTCGCCAGTGGTCCGCAGCATCCAGAGGTAGGTCCAAAGCGATGCGGCCACGTCGCAGGTCTCGGTGTTGCGAGTCGCGCCAATGCCGGCGTGATACTCCTCGCCCGAACTCACGCCGTAAGGCAGCATGTGGTTGCGGTCGTTCCACTCGATGGCCTTCGCCGTCGCGTCGAGGTCATGCCTGTCGCCGGTCCAGGCATAGGCCAGCGCCGGCACGCGGATGTTCTCATAGAAGATCACGTTATGGCCGGCAGGCACGTTGCCGCTCAGCCAGCCGTCGACCGTACCTCGATAGACCGGCCCCGAGCTGAACGCTTTCAGCTTTTCGAGAATCACCTCGTCGCCGCTCATCAGGTAGGTTTCGAGCATGGCGTCGACATTCACCGCGCCGGTCACATCTTCAAAGCCACCAGGCAATTGCGGCAAGGGGTACTGGCGATAGACCTGCACCAGGGCCTTCAGAATCCGCTCATCGCCGGTGGCCTGGTAATACGCCACCAGCGCTCTGCCCATTTGCGAATGCGCCCAGTTGTTGAAGTGATCTGCCAGCACCGACTGCGGCCGCCAGTAGATGAAGGACTCGCCTCCGTTCAGCACCCCGTTGACCACCAGGTCCAGGCGCTTGCTGACTTTCGCAATCAGGTTCCTGTCATCGAGCATGTAGGCCAATCGGACCGCGCCGTCCAGCCAGTAGCTCGATTGCTCGAGCGGCCAGCCCGTGCCGTCCGGATTCGCGCCACGGGCGTCGAATCCGTGGGCCTTCCAGGCCTCACCGAATGTCGCCGAATACTCATCCAGGTGTCCCGTGATGCCGCCAGCCGCGTCCACGGCCCAGTCGCGCAGCCAGCCCTTGGGCACGACGGCTCCGACGGGCAATGGCACAAACGCAGGTTTCCCCTGGATGGCCGCACTTCGCGTGACTTTCAACTTCTTGCCGAGCACAGCGAACAGCGGGTCCGGGGCTGGCTGCGCCAGCAACGGCAGGAAGAATCCGAGAGCGCACAACAGGGCAATCCTCATCGCTCTTACCTTTCTGACATCCTGCCGGACAACAAAAGCCCGGCCGTGGAGGCTTCATCTGATGGGTGTTTCGTGAGACTCGTCTTGCTCCCGAAGAGTCGGGCCAGAATGCCAAAGCCGATTGAGTTCCGAAGCAGCTTGTAGCGTGTTGTTCTCATCTCGTTAATCCTTTCACACCGGATCAATGCTCTGGACGGGTGAAGCCGTTCAAAGTAGGCGCCGAATCACTACCTGCTAAAGCCGGTAGATTCCTTTGCGACTGAGAGTCGGCCTGCGGCTGAACCAACCCCAGGCTCGGTGAGCAAGGCGCTTCTGAACCCTACGTCGACCGCAACTGCCATGAACGCCATACGCCGCGGCGGGAGTGGCGATTCCCCGAGTACCGCTGCAGCAATCCCTCCTTCCGGCTCGCTGATGCTTCGTCGTTTTGTGAAATCGCCAGCTCTAGCGGCAGTCGACGCGCCCCGGATCCATGCTGGGGTGCATGAGGAATGCTACCGATACCGCTCGTTAACGCATTGACCGAATTGTGCTTTCGCCATGGTGTCCGTTGGCTGCCGATCGGCGGTGTTCTTGGTGGCGGACACAAGTATGGACAGGGCGGGCCTTTGGGATCCCGGCGTGTACTCCCGGCGGCCTGACTTGCCGTCTTAGCATCGAGAGGTCTTGAGTTTGCGCACACTCCTGATGGCCGCGGGGTTGTCGGCGGCTGCAACCGATCGTAGCCCTGTCGCGCCATTTGAGCAGCCTGGGCCACCGGCGGCGCGAGGGCGGATTGACGAACTCGTTTTCGCGAAACTCACGAGCCTGGGGATCCAACCGGCGAATCCGTGTTCGGACGCAGTCTTCCTGCGGCGGGCCCATCTCGACGTGATCGGGACGTTGCCAACAGCCGAGGAAGCCTCGCAGTTCCTCGCCGACCGGGACCCGAACCGGCGGGGGGTGTTGATCGAGCGATTGCTCGTGCGCGACGATTTTGCCGACTATTGGGCGCTGAAGTGGGGCGATCTGTTGCGCGTGAAGTCGGAGTTCCCAATCAATCTCTGGCCCAACGCCGTGCAGGCCTATGCACGCTGGATCCGGACAGCGGTCCGCGACAACAAGCCTTACGATCAGTTTGCGCGGGAGCTGTTAACCGCGAGCGGCAGCAATTTCCGCGTTGGGCCGGTCAACTTCTATCGCGCCGTACAAAGTCCCGCGCAGAGTGCCGCTCCGGGCGCCGCTCCGGGGAAAGATCCGCGCTCGATCGCCGTCGCCGTGGCCCTCACCTTCATGGGCGTGCGCTTCGACAAGTGGCCGCAAGAGCGGCAGGACGGCATGTCAGCTTTCTTCTCCCAAGTGGGTTACAAAGGGACCAGCGAGTGGAAGGAAGAGATCGTCTTTTTCGACTCGCAAAAGCCCGCTCCAGCCGTGGCGGTTTTCCCCGATGGACGGCGTGCCAAGATTGGACCGGGCGAAGATCCGCGCCGGGTGTTCGCGGCGTGGCTGACCGCAGCCGGCAACCCCTGGTTCGCGCGCGCCATTGTGAATCGCGTGTGGTCGTGGTTTCTGGGACGGGGCATTATCCATGAACCGGACGACATCCGGCCCGACAATCCCCCGGCCAACCCGGAATTGCTCGCCCACCTCGAAGGGGAACTGGTGCGTTCGGGTTACGACCTCAAGCACATTTACCGGCTGATCCTGAACTCGCAGACCTATCAGCTCTCGTCGATTCCGCGTTCCGCCCTACGCCAGGCCGCTGCGAACTTCGCCTATATGCCGTTGCGGCGGCTGGACGCGGAGGTGCTGATCGACGCCATCGATCAGGTCACCGGCGCCACGGAGCAGTACGCCAGCGCGGTACCCGAACCTTACACCTTTCTGCCGGAGACACAGCGGTCGATTGCGCTGTCCGATGGCAGTATCAACAGCGCATTTCTGGATCTGTTTGGCCGGCCGGGCCGCGATACGGGGCTCGAGTCGGAGCGCAACAACC
>Ga0302270_10006625_pt1 | contig 10304 bp, 6 predicted proteins | sample III_Bog_E2_3_FD_198773 | JGI IMG/M metagenome (GOLD analysis project Ga0302270, IMG submission 198773) | Peat permafrost microbial communities from Stordalen Mire near Abisko, Sweden - III_Bog_E2_3 | ecosystem: Environmental > Terrestrial > Soil > Wetlands > Peat | place: Sweden: Abisko...
ATTATTATTCCGGAAATTTTTCCCGCTTCTTTCCAGATAAAGAGCGTGCATGGGAGTGGCTTGAGTTGCTGAAGAACAAGCGCATCCGTGTTCACTATCAGCCCGGCCACCCCGAAGTCTCCGCGGTTCTGGCCACCGATCTGGATGCCCACTATGCGCTTCCGGCGCGAACACCGGCCGACTTGCTCTACTACTCGCCGGGAATCGACCCGCAATAGCGCAGTAGTTGCCTGGTTGCGCGCTGAATCAATTGCCGCCAAACGCAACAAAGCCGCCCCGAAGAGCGGCTTTGCCGGCAGCAATGCGGATTAGTTGAAGATGGCGCCCACGGTTTCGTTGTTAGTAAGCGTAACCGTGCAGGTCGGTGAAGTATTCGGCACATTCGCCGTAGTTTCGCAGTTGTCCGACCAACCGCCAAAGGTTGCATTCGATGGCGATGCAGTTAATGTCACCGTAGAGCCAATGGGATAATTCCCCTCGCATACAGACCCGCCCGGGTTATTGCCGGAGTCCGGACCGCAATGGATCAGCGAATATGTCGGGTCGGAGTTAGAAGGCGCCGTAATCAGCCAGGTGGTGGTGTTTTCTCCCGCGTTATAGACGGTCAGCGTCGCCAGTTGCGCCGCCACGGGGATGGAACTGCATTGGCCCACAGGGCACGAGAATGTCGCAGTCTGGGTCACGAGAGTCGTGTCCGGGTTCGCCGCTTCAACGATGAGGACATCCGTGCCCTCACCGTAGGCCGTGACAACTCCGGCCGGATCCCCTGGAAGCCCTGTCGTATTGATGGGGAAAACATCAGGAGCGGTGGAAATCCAGGTGACAGGGATCAGGGCGCAGGGGGACGTACCAGTGGCAGCGAGAGCTGCGGTGCAACTGGCGTTGGGGAAACCTGCGTGGTAGAAGCCGTTGGTGATGTCCTGGTAGGTTGGAGTGGTCGAGAAGGTACCGTAAGCCAGGAATTGCCCTGTATCCAATACCTGACCAACTGAAATTGCGGGCGGCACAATGGTGATTGTAAGCAGAGGCTCCGGAGACGGCCCGATGGTAACCGAGTAGCTCGCGGTCGCAAGCACCTTGCTGTTGTCCGGGTTCGTATACGTTGCTGTAAGCGTGGTACTGCCCGCCGCCTTAGCCGTAGCAATTCCGGGGGATGTGCCAGAAACATTACTGCAGGTAGCCGAGCCGCTCACCGCGCTGATAATCGTGGCGACCGACGGGGTGCTGGAACACCATTGAACCATGCTGGTCACATCGTACTGAAGGCTGGAGGAGCCCGCGGTGCCTATCACAATAAATTGATTCTGTTGACTCGGCGCCGTTGCCGCCTGTGAGCCTGGATAGATGGTCAGCGCGGTAAACATCTCCGTGGTTCCTCCCACTACCGTGAAGGGAATCGTGGAGGTCACCAGAGTCCCGTCGGGGTTGGAAGAGACGACGATGATGGCGGCCGTGCCCTGGCCAACCGACGTGACAAGACCGTCAGTCGATGCGGTGCAGGGAGCGGGAGAACCAGCGGTGCAAACCGTGGCCACCGACGTATTGCTGGAACTCCACGTAGTTGTGATCGGGTAGGAGCTGATGCCCTTGGTCACGTTCTGCGTGATGGGTGCTGAAGAGAATGTCCCGATCGCAATCAGTTGGCTGGTCTGCCCCGGCGATGCCAGCGATTGAGAAGTGGGAAGAATTGAAACCGAAATCAGAGGCTCAGATACAACGTTCGCAACTGTAAGGGTTGCGGTCGCCGTCACTACGCTGTGATCCGGGTTCGTCGCGATGGCCGTAATGGTGGTCAGGCCCTGGCTGAGCGCCGTGGCAATGCCCGTAGTATCGACGGTGGCGACCAGCGGATTAGTGGAGCTCCAGGCGACCTGGGATGTCACATCCGTCTGCAGACCGGTGCTGCTATTGGTTCCAATCGCGATATACTGGGCGATCTGCAGCGGCTGTCCGGGAAGCGGCAAAGTAATTGACTGTGAGCCGGGGAAGATGGACAACGCAGAAATCGGCTCAGCGGCCGGACCGGTTACCGTAAAGGTCGCTGTGGCTGTCGCGCCGCTATGGTCGGCGTTATTGGTGACAATGGCCGTAATGGCAGTCGTGCCCTGTCCAACTCCCGTAGCGATTCCAGAACTGGAGCCGATGGTAGCGACTTGCGTGTTGCTGGAACTCCATGTGAGCGTGTAGCCGCTCACGTTCGCCATGTTTTGGTTGCCCGGCGTGGAAGAATTCGTCGCGAAATTGCCGATGGCCAGGAATTGGGTGGTTTGGCCGGCCGACGCCACCGATTGCGAGGCCGGAACGATGGTCAGCGACAGCAGAGCCTCCGGCGTGGACGGAATGCTGACCGTCACTGTCGCAACACCGGTTACGATTGAGCCGTCGGTATTCGAGAAAATCGCCGTGATTGCCGTGGTGCCGTTCGCAAGGGCCTTGACGACGCCAGGTGAAGTGATTGTGGCCACCGTGGGGACGCTGGAGCTCCAGGTTGACGTATTGGTCAGATTCACCGTCGTGCCGGTTGATGTGGTGCCGATGGCGATTAGCCCTGCGGTCTGATTGACGGCCGTCAGTGTCTGCGAGGCCGGAACAATGGCCAGCGAGACCAGCGGCTCCGGGGTCGCGGGAATGCTCACGGTCAGGGTCGCGATTCCCGTCACCACCGTGCCGTCGGGATTTGCGGCCATCGCCGTGATGGCCGTCGTACCGTTCGCATGGGCCGTGACAACTCCACTGGCTGGATCAATTGAGGCAACTGTGGAGACGCTGGATTTCCAGGATGCAGCGCTGATGGTCGCCGAACCAATCGTTGCAGGCATGTTGGTCAAGTTCACCGTCGTGCCGTTTGTTGTGGTTCCGATGACGATGAGTCCGGCAGTCTGATTGGCTGCCGTAAGCGTCTGCGCGGCTGGAACGATGGCCAGCGAGACCAGAGGTTCCGGTGACGAGGGGATGTTCACGGTCAAAGTCGCAACTCCCGTCACCACGGTGCCGTCCGGATTCTTGGCAATCGCCGTGACCGCCGTCGTGCCGTTCGCAACTGCTGTGGCGACTCCAGTGGCGGCATTGATCGAGACCACTGAGGGGACGCTGGAACTCCACGTTGCCGCTTGAATCGTCGCTGTTCCGACCGTTGCCGTCTGGTTGGTCAGGTTCACCGTCGTGCCAGAGGACGTGGTGCCGATGGCGATGAGTCCGGCGGTCTGACCGGCTGCGGTCAGCGTCTGCGATACCGGAACAATGGCCAGCGAAACCAGCGGCTCTGAGGATGATGATCCAGTCACAGTCACCGTGTAGGTGGCCGCGCCTGTCACCACGCTTCCGTCGGGATTTTTGGCGATTGCCGTGATAACCGTTGCACCCGCCGCCACCGACGTAGCAACTCCGGTTGCCGGATTGATCGTAGCAACCGATGGGTTGCTGGAAACCCATGTCGCAGGTTGAATCGTCTGTAGACCAACCGTAGCACTTTGATTGGTCAGATTAACCGATGCGCCGGACCCGGTGGTGGCAATCGCGAGGAATTGCGCCGTTTGACCAATCGACAACGCTGTCTGCGCGTTCGGAGCGACGATAAGCGCGGTCAAAGGCTCTGGCGAGCCAGACGCAGCTACAGTAAGAGTTGCGCTTCCGACTGCACCGGAGCCGTCGGAATTGGTGAAGGTAGCCGTAATGGTGGTTGTGCCCGATCCGACCGTGGTAGCCAACCCGGTAGCCGCGTTGATAGTGGCAACAGATGGGGCGCTGGAAACCCAATGAATCCCCGCCAAATTCGTCAGCGCTTCCGAGGTGCCGCTGACTGTTAAACCGACTGCTTCAAACTGTATGGGGACACCCAGTGATGCAATAGTCTGTGTAGCTGGGAGCACGGTGATTGTAGAGATATCGCTGTTTACGCAACTTGTGCATGAGGTCACGGTGAAGGTCGCGTTATTGCTGACAATAACGCCGTTGAACCCCGGCGCGCTGGCCGTGATATTCGTAATCCCTGTCCACCCCTCGCCAGTAGACGGATTGTAGCCGGTAGCCGTGGCTAATCCTGAACTGTTGATCGTAGCCACCTGGGTGCCGCTGGAAGACCACGTGACCTGGCTGGTAATATCCGCGGTCGTCTGGTGATCAGCGTGGCCATAGTATCCGATGGCTTTGTATTGATTGATGCCCTGCTGAAAACCCGGAGGGGCCAACGTAACGGTAACGGTAGCGGGACTAATGACGATGGTGGTCAGCCCAGGGGTGTTATTGCAACCGGTAAAGGTCAATGCTAGGCAGGCAAGCAACAGCGCTCCAAAGCAGAAGCGATTGAACATTTGGGTCTCCTGGCGTTTCCGGCAACTACAGCTCCGCCATCCCCTGGCGAAACCGGAGATTATCGTCCACTCTCGACTATAGGCCTTCCAATAACTGCGCGCCTATGCCATAAAAGGGTCCCTATGCATACGGAATCAAAACAGTTAATAAGCAATCCACAGGCGGCTCGCGCGCTCCGTCTCTGCTGCGTTTTCGGTGCAGGCCTGCCCGCATTGCGCAAGTCCAATGGCCACTTGCCCTTTGCCCGGCACGCCCTGACAAGCTACACTTCTCCACAGCATGGCCATCGCCCACGACAACACTCCTGAACGGCTGGTCAGCGCCGCGCGCGCCGACGAAGAGCAGGGCTTTGAACTCAAACTGCGCCCCCGCTGGCTGGGCGAATTCATTGGCCAGTCCAAAGCCAAAGAGCAGCTCACCATCGCCCTGGAAGCCGCCAAATCACGCGGTGAAGCCCTCGATCACGTCCTTCTCTCCGGCCCTCCCGGTCTGGGCAAGACCACGCTGGCCACCATCATTGCTAATGAACTCGACGTCGGCTTCCAGCAGACCTCCGGCCCAGCGCTGCAAATCCAGGGTGATTTGACTGCCATTCTCACCAACCTGCGCGAGCGCCAGGTGCTCTTCCTCGACGAAATCCACCGTATGCAGCCGGTCCTGGAAGAAAAGCTCTACACCGCCCTGGAAGACTACAAACTCGACATCATCATCGGCCAGGGTCCGGCGGCGCGCACGCACGTGATGGAGATTCGCCCCTTCACGTTCATCGGCGCCACCACCCGGCCCGGCCTGCTGAGTTCACCGCTCCGCTCGCGCTTCGGCATTCTGCTGCGCCTGGAATTTTATAAAGAAGACGAGTTGCGCATCATTGTCACACGCTCCGCCGAGGTATTGCAGATTCCCATCGATCAGGACGGCGCGGCGGAGATCGCCCTGCGCTCCCGCGGGACACCGAGAATAGCGAATCGCCTGCTGCGCCGCGTGCGCGACTACGCCCAGGTGCGAGGGACAGGCGTGATCGATCACCCCACGGCCAAGGCCGCCCTTACCATGCTGGAAGTGGACGCCCACGGCTTCGATGAGATCGACCGGCGCCTGCTGCTGGCCATCATCCAGAAATACGACGGCGGGCCAGTTGGCCTCAGCACGCTGGCCGCAACCCTGGCCGAGGAGCAAGACGCCCTGGAAGAGGTCTACGAGCCGTTCCTCATCCAGATCGGATTCCTCGACCGCACGCCGCGAGGCCGCGTCGCCACGCGCCTGGCTTATGAACACTTCGGCTTGACCATGCCCGGCCGCCAGACACCGCTGTTTTAGCAACAACGCCCCGTGCCCCATCCATTCGCGTACTTTGCGAATGGGTGGGAGACCACAAACCCAATCCGCATCAGGAGAACAAACAATGGCACAAACCGAATCCACCATGCTTGAACTGGGCACCATCGCCCCCGACTTTGCACTCACCAACGTAGTGACCGGCAAGATGGTTCACAGCGACGACTATCGCGGCTCAAAAGCGTTGCTGGTCATGTTCATCTGCGCCCACTGTCCCTATGTGAAGCACATCGAGAAGAGCCTGGCGGCCCTGGGCAAGGATTATGCCGGAAAAGCTCTCGGCCTCGTCGCCATCAGCAGCAACGACGCGACAACGCACCCCGCCGACAGCCCCGCCGGACTCAAGCAGCAGGCTGAAACATTCGGTTTCAACTTTCCCTATCTGTACGACGAGACGCAGGCCATGGCGCACGCCTACAAGGCCGCCTGCACGCCTGACTTCTTTCTCTTCGATGAAAATTTCCGCCTGGTTTATCGCGGCCAGTTCGATGCGAGCCGCCCCGGCAACGGCATCGCGATCACCGGCGAGAACCTGCGCGCCGCCATCGACTTAGCGCTTGCGGGCAAGCCGGTACCAACGGAGCAGCGTCCCTCCATCGGCTGCAACATCAAGTGGAAGGCGTAAACACAAGCGAGCCAGCTACCCATCGTGCTGACTCGCTGACCTGCACTCTAAAGCGCCAGCCCCTTCAAGTACGCGCGGAACTGCGGCCCTAGATCGTCGCGCTTGAGCGCAAACTCCACCGTCGCCTGCAACATGCCCAGCTTGTCGCCGGCGTCAAATCGCTCGCCCTTGAACGCATAGCCGAAGACCTTCTCTTTCTTCACCAGCGCTTTGATGCCGTCCGTGAGTTGAAGTTCGCCGCCCGCGCCCGGTTTTGCCTTTTCCAGCAGTTCAAAGATACGCGGCGTAAGCACATAGCGGCCGATGATGGCCTGCCTGGAGGGCGCATTTTTGAACTTCGGTTTTTCCACCATGCCGGTGCAGTTGAAGATCCGCTTGTTCACGGGGTCCTGCGATCCAGCCAGCACTCCATAAAGGCTGATCGCGGGGCCTTCAATGGTCTGCGTCGCCAGCACCGAGCCGCCCTTTCTGTTGAACACGGAGATGAGCTGCTTCAGGCAAGGCACCTCGGCGTCGATCACATCGTCGGGCAGAATCACGGCAAAAGGCTCGTCGCCCACCAAATCTCTGGCGCACAGCACGGCATGGCCCAGCCCCAGCGGCTCTTTCTGGCGCACATAGCTGATCCGCGCCAGCGATGAGACGCCACGCGACACGGCAAGCAGCTCATGCTTGCCCTTTCGCTCCAATGCCGCGTCCAGTTCATAGCTGATGTCGAAGTGATCCTCCATCACGCTCTTGCCGCGCGCGGTAACAATGATGATGTGCTCGATCCCCGATGCAATCGCTTCTTCCACGCCATACTGGATGATGGGCTTGTCCACCAGCGCCAGCATCTCTTTGGGAATTACCTTGGTGGCCGGCAAAAACCGCGTGCCCAATCCGCCTGCCGGAAATACCGCCTTGCGCACCTTCTTGCTCATTGCATCGCCCTCAGTTCTTTACCTTACGACTAAGATGCATCGTCATCGTCGTCAGTCGCCCACTTTGGCAGAGCACAATATTGGCATTCATCACGAATTCCGCCGATGCCTAAACTCCCATTGAACCGTTTGCCGCAGCGAGGACATGGCCAAATATATCGGCAATAATGAAAATACCCCGCTACAAAGAGTAGAACAAATGCCAGGTTTTCAACCGGCCAGCTTAACTTGAGCACAAAAACAATCGGAAAAAGCAGTATGGAAATCAAGATGATCCCAACTACTGCAAAAAGTTCATATCGTCCGAATCTCTTGTATTTCTCCCAGCTCCCCGCATACTTGTCCTTCATAGTACTTTGCTCCATGGACCACGCCTCTCACAACGCCGGTGAGTTGTCCCCCAGCAGCGCTTCGCGCACAATCTTGATCGGCGGAAATCCCTGCCGCAGAAAGTCGTCATGAAACTTCTGCAGCGAAAACGCCGCTCCCTGCTTCTTCTTCAGGTCCTCGCGCAGTTTCATGATCTCCAGCTTGCCCAGAGTGTAGTAGAGATAAGTCGGGTCTCCCGCGCCGCGCTTGGTTTCCACTATTGCCGCTTCCTTCGATTGATAACCTTCCTTTTGGAAGAACTCAATCGCCTCATCGTAACTCATCTTACCGGTGTGCATCTCGATGCCAGCGATAAAGCGCGCATTTCTCAGCAACGCATCCTGCAACTGGCCAAGGCGAAGAAACTTTGCCTCGCGCTCGTCCTTCGCTCCGGCTCCCGGCTGGCCGTAGCCTTCATCCAGCATCATCTGCTCACAGTAGTGCGCCCAACCCTCTACGTCGGTGCTCGCGCCCAGCAGCTTGCGCACCCGGCTCGGCGCCTGCGGCAGCCATAAGAACTGAATGTAATGGCCGGGATATGCTTCGTGAATCGCCGTAGAAATCACCGTGCCCACATTGAATGAATGCATGTAGCCCTCAACCTGCGCGGGCGTCATCGCCGGATCAGGCAGCGTCACATTGAAGTAAGCCTCCGTCGCGCGCGTCTCAAACGGTCCCGGCGTGTCCATCGAGGCAGCGGTCGTGGCGCGCATAAAGGGCGGCGTCTCTTCCACGATGGGCCGCACATCCGAAGGGATGGTGACAATGTGATGGGCAAGGATAAAGCTCACCAGCCCGTCGAAGGTGGCGCGGAAGCTATTCAACAACTGATCCGGCGCGGGATGCATCCCGCCTAACTGTTCCAGCATCGCGCGCGGCTCCTTCGACGGCTCAAGCTCTATGGCAATCTGATTGAAGTGTGCCTGGTTCTTGTGCAAATCGGCCCAGCCAATTTCGAGCAGCTTATCCAGAGGCAGATCCACCATCTCGTCATACTGAAGCTTTTTTGCGAAGTTTTCCGCGCCAATGCGAAAGTCGCCATTCGACTTAGCCAGCAAATCCGTCTTCAGCCAGGCGAGATAGTTGTTCAGCTCCGCAATCACGGCCGCATTTGTATTGTTAAACTCCGCTTTCAGCGCTGGGTCTTTGGCATCAGCAAAGGCTAACGAAACATCGTGTTCGAAGAAACTCACAATGTCCGGCAATTGCTCGATGGCGATCTCGGTGAAGACGCGCGGCGGATTCTTCAGGTTCACGCGCGCTTCGGCTAAGACTGCCGGCATCTGTTTTTCGCGGGCAACCAGCGACCGCAGTCGCTCATCCGGCGAAGCAAACTTCCGCTCCATCAACACAAACGCTCCATTTGCGCAGGCGCCCGAATACTCATCCGCATTTTTCTCCCACGGGCGAATCAATTCCAGCGTCAGCAATTCTGAGCGAATGTTCCCCAGCACCATCTCGCGGTCGCTGCGCGGAACCAGATCGCTCGGCGCGTTATCGGGATGAATCGCCTCAATGCGCTTCTCGAAACTTTTCAGTGCGGCAATCTCCGCGTCGATGTTCTTGCGCGAATAATCCTCCAGTTGCGCGTCGTACTGGTGGTAGCCAACCTGCGTCCCCTCGGTCGGATTGAAGTGAAAGAACACCTGATCAAAATATTCATTCGAAACCTTTTCGAACTGCTGCTTCCAGTTTTCCTTTGCCGCATGGGCGTTAATCGCGGAAACCATACAAACTCCAATCACAAATTGCGCAATAATTTTCTTCATCTTTCCTCTCATCATCAAACTTCGTTTCCTAAGCGTTCACCGGAACGGGCGCCAGGTTATCAAGCAGTTCGTGAATCTCCAGCAGAACTTCGTCGCTTCGCGCGGCTGCCAAAGGATACTTCAGCAGGCCCTGCGGCGTGAACTGCGCGCCTCGCCTGGCATTGCGCGCCACCAATTGCATCAGGTGCTGCGGATCGACGGCCGCATTCTCCTTGAAGCGAATGTGCAGCTCGGCGCGCTTGCGATCCACCTGTGCAATGCCAATCCGCTCGCATTCCAGCCTGATCAGAGCCGCCTCCAGCAGGAAAACCGTTGCGTCCGGCGGCGCGCCGTAGCGGTCTTCCATCTCGGCACGCACCTCGGCAACCGCCGCCTCGCTCGCCGCTCCTGCGATTTTTTTGTAGAGCCGCAGCCGCTGATTTTCCTCCGGCACATAACTCTCGTCGATACGCAGCGCAATCCCCAGGTTCAGTTGCGTTGCCGGCCGCTCCTCGCTCGTCTCGCCCTTCATCTCCTTGACCGCAGTCTCCAGCATCGAGGTGTATAGCTCGAATCCCACCGCCTCAATGTGACCGCTCTGTTCGCCGCCCAGCATATTGCCCGCGCCGCGCAACTCCAGATCCAGCGCCGCAATCTTGAAGCCCGCGCCCAGGTCGCTGAACTCCTTCAACGCAGCCAGCCGCCTGCGCGCAATCGGAGTCAATTCCTGCTCCGGAGGAATCAGCAAGTATGCATAAGCGCGCCGATTCGACCGGCCCACGCGCCCGCGCAGTTGATATAACTCGCTCAGCCCGTGCCGATCAGCGCGGTTGATGAGCATGGTATTCGCCAGCGGAATATCCAGGCCGTTTTCGATGATGGTCGTCGCCACCAGCACATCGTACTCGTGCCGCATGAAGGCCAGCATCACGCGCTCCAACTCCGACTCGCCCATCTGACCATGGCCCACGGCGACTCTTGCCGCCGGCACCA
>Ga0302270_10006628_pt1 | contig 10301 bp, 7 predicted proteins | sample III_Bog_E2_3_FD_198773 | JGI IMG/M metagenome (GOLD analysis project Ga0302270, IMG submission 198773) | Peat permafrost microbial communities from Stordalen Mire near Abisko, Sweden - III_Bog_E2_3 | ecosystem: Environmental > Terrestrial > Soil > Wetlands > Peat | place: Sweden: Abisko...
ATTCTTGCTGTACTATTCTCGCTATGGCAAAGAATTCCGAACACCGCGACCTTTTCCCCGGCGCACTGGAAATCATGATTCTGCAGTCCCTGCGTTTGAAACCGATGCACGGGTACGCCCTCGTCAAGCACATCAAAGAGGTTTCAGACAACCTGCTGCAAGTGGAAGAAGGCTCGCTCTATCCGGCTCTGCAGCGGATGCTGCGCGAAGGCTGGCTCGAATCGGAGATCGGCGTCTCCGCCAAGGGCCGGCCCACGCGCATTTACCGGCTCAAGGAAGCAGGCCTGCGCCACCTGGAAAAAGAAGTCGTCAGCTTCGAGAGGATGTTTACAGGCATCACAAGGGTATTGGCCGTCGCCAGGGCATAGGAGGCTTAACAATGCAGGATGTCAACGGGCTCTTCAACCGGTTATTCGGGCGCGGCAGGCGCTACGACGATCTCTCCGTCTCGATTCAGGAGCACATTGCGGAGAGAGCCGACGAGCTCGTCGACGAGGGAATGCCGCGCGCCGAGGCTGAGCAAACGGCGCGGCGCGAATTTGGCAACGTCGCGCTGATCCAGCAACGCAGCCGCGAAGCGTGGCAGTGGCCCGTTCTCGAATCCATTCTTGTGGATCTGAAGCTCACGTATCGCCGGCTCAGAAAGTCGCCGGGATTCGCGGCCACCGTGCTGCTGACGCTCGCCATCGGCATCGGCGCCAACACAGCGGTGTTCAGTGTGGTGAACAGCGTGCTGCTGAAGCCGCTGCCGTATCCGGATTCAGACCGGCTGACGTCGCTGTGGCTGGACGCGCCGGGCGCAAACGGACTGGCCAGCTCTAACAGCGGCCTGCATCTTTCGCCGTCGCTCTTCCTTACTTTTGCAGAGCACAACCATTCATTTCAATCGATGGGCATCTGGGCCATGCGTTACGCCACCGTGACTGGCATTGCGCAGCCGGACCAGGTAAATGCCGCATTGGTGAGCGGCGGGGTGCTCGAGACGCTCGGCGTTCAGCCTGACACCGGTAAATGGTTTTCCTCTGACGACCAGGACCCGCGCGGAAGGAAATCTGTGATCCTGAGCTACGGCTATTGGAGGAGGCGATTCGGAAGCGACCGCGGGGTGATTGGGCGAGCGCTCCAGGTAGACGGAATAACGCGGGAGGTTGTGGGCGTAATGCCGCGCGGCTTTCGGATCGTGGATCAGGATTTCGATCTTCTTATCCCGATGGCTCTGGATCGCGCGACGCTCAAGATGTACCCGTTTGGTTATGACGGCATTGGGCGGCTCAAGACCGGAGTCACGCTTGTGCAGGCCGACGGGGACCTTGCGCGGCTCGTTCCACTGTGGATGGACTCCTGGTCGAACGGCCCCGGCACCAATCCTCACTCCTACGCGAAATGGAGAATCACGCCCAATTTCCGTTCGCTCAAGCTCCAGGTCCTGGGCAACATTGGCAGCGTGCTGTGGGTGGTGATGGCGACGGTGGGGCTGGTAATGCTGATTGCGTGTGCGAATGTCGCCAATCTGCTGATGGTACGTGCGGAATCGCGACAACAGGAGCTTGCGGTACGGACGGCATTGGGAGCGGGGCGCTGGCGGACCGCGCGCGAACTGCTGGTCGAGAGCCTGGCGCTGGGTCTGATGGGCGGCGTGCTTTCGATTGGCGTTGCGTATGCGGGACTGCGCCTGCTGGTGGCAATCGGCCCTGCTGATTTGCCGCGCATGAGCGAGATTGCGCTGGATGGGAGCTCGCTGGGTTTCACGCTGCTGATTTCGGTTTTCTGCGGGTTGCTTTTCGGTTCGATTCCCGTACTCAAACATGTGCGGGCCCACCGTTCCGCGGTGCTACTGGGCACAACCCGGAATTCAAGCGCATCGCGCACCCGTCATCGCTCACGGAATGTCCTCCTTGTGGCGCAGGTGGCCATGGCGCTGGTGCTGCTGGTCAGCGCTCTGCTGATGATCCGCACGTTTGCCGCGCTTCGCAACGTTGATCCAGGCTTTAAAGACGCTGCGCACGTGCAGACGGTGAACATCTGGATACCGGAATTGCAGGCTCCCGATCCACACACTGTGGCGCAAATGCAGCGCAATATCGCGAATCGGCTCGCGGCCATTCCAGGCGTCGCGTCTGTTGGATTTGCTGCCGGCGTGCCGATGGACGGAAATGATCCGAATTGGGACTCGATGGCAGTTGAAGGCAAAAAGTACGACGGCGGAGATCCGCCCTTGCGGCTTTACAACTACGTTTCACCCGGATACTTTCAGACGCTGGGCACGCACTTGGTGGCAGGCCGCGACTTCACATGGGATGACCTGAACAATGTGCTGCCCTTGGTGATGGTGTCACAGAACTTTGCGCGCGAGTCGTGGGGTTCATCCTCCGCTGCCATCGGCAAACGGGTTCGAAAATACTCGGGCTCCCCTTGGCAGCAGGTGATTGGCGTTGTAGAGGATGTGCATGTACATGGCGTGGACGATAAGGCTCCGGCCATTATCTACTGGCCGGCCGTCTTCTCCGACCGATATGCAACGCCGCCCCAGATGGGAGGGCTGCGATTTGCCACATTTGTAATTCACAGCGATCGCGCCGATACTACAGGCTTCCTGAACGAGATGCAGCAGGCCGTCTGGTCAGTCAACGGAAGCCTGCCGCTGGCATCCGTGGAAACAATGCGGAATCTCTTTAGCCAGTCGATGGCGCGCACTTCGTTCACGCTGACGATGCTGGCGATAGCGGGTTCGATGGCGCTGGGGCTGGGAATCATCGGCATCTACGGCGTGATCTCGTACACGGTATCTCAGCGGACGCGGGAGATTGGCATTCGGCTGGCATTGGGCGCGCAGAAACGCGAGCTCAAGTGGATGTTCGTCCGCTCCGCGCTGATGCTTACCGGAGCCGGCATCGCCATTGGCGCGGGCACCGCAGCCGCCTTGATGCAGTTCATGAAATCGCTGCTGTTTGGTATCAGTCCGCTCGATCCTATTACCTTCATCACGGTCCCGTTGGTGTTGGTGGCCTGCGCAACGTGCGCAAGTTATCTTCCCGCCCGCCGCGCAGCCGCGGTGAATCCAGTGGAGGCCTTGAGAACCGAATAGCGCAGTGAATTCAGCGAACAGGTCCCGTTTCTCGTCGAAGCACGGCGCGGACGATGAACGGAGCGCGCTCGTTCCCTCTCGCGATGGAATGAAGGGGCGATGAATCTATGCGCCTTTTCCATTCCGAACCTGCCGCAGCTGCTCTCAAATGTCCAGGTTCTTCACGTCCAGCGCATTGTCCTCGATGAACTTGCGCCGCGCTTCCACGTCTTCGCCCATCAGCGTGGTGAAAATGGTCTCGCACTCGGCGATGTCTTCGAGTCTAACCCGGAGCAGGGTGCGGTGCTCGGGGTCCATGGTGGTCTCCCAAAGCTGGGTCGCGGTCATCTCGCCCAATCCCTTGTAGCGCTGCACCGTGTAGTCCTTCTTGCCCTGCTCCACAATGTAGGCAAACAGCTCGCGGGCCGTCTGCTTCTCCACCGGCTCTCGGGGGGCGCGTGCTGCGCGGCGAGCTGCCTTCGCTTCCGCCTGAACCTCGGCGCTCCCGGCGGCAGACTCGGCGTCGCCTTCTTCCGGGGTTGCCTCCACAGCCGCGGCCTTGCTGGCGTATTCGACAAGGAACGGCGGCTCCAGAAACTCCTTGATGAGCGAGTACTTGGACATCATCTGGCGGAATTCAGCGCTCGAGGCCAGGTTCCAGTCGATGCACCGCGTAGCGCCCTGCGCATCCGTAAAGCAGATCGACCAGGTGTGGTGCTCCTCATCCTCCCTCGGCTCGGCGACCTTCAACTGAAATTCGTCAGCCTGTTCCAGGAGTTGAGTGTAAAGGTCGGCGATCTTGGACGGAATCTCGCGTTCGACGTCGTCAGCCTTGGAGGCGAAATCGGTGCGGTGCAGCAGCTCGGCGCGTGCCAGCACCTCTGTGAGCCTTTCGTTGCGGATGCGCTTATCCACGCGTTCGACGAAGCCGAGGTACTCATCCAGCGTGCCCATGAAGCGTGTCAGGTCGGCGCCCTCGATGCGGCTCGCTGCCTCGCCATGGCGCACAATCATTCCTTCCGACGCGCGGTTCACCATCACCTTTACAAATTCGCGCTCGTCCTTGATGTATTGCTCGAAGCGGCCCTTCTTGATCTTGAACAGCGGCGGCTGCGCAATGTAGATGTTGTCGCGCTTGATCAACTCCGTCATATGGCGGAAGAAGAAGGTCAGCAGGAGCGTTCGGATGTGCGATCCGTCCACGTCGGCGTCCGTCATGAGAATGACCTTGCCATAACGGATCTTGGTGGCGTCGAAGTCGTCTTTGCCAATGCCGCAGCCCAGCGCCGTGATCATGGCGCGGATTTCCTCGTGGCCCAGCATCTTGTCGTAGCGGGCCTTTTCAACGTTGAGAATCTTGCCCTTCAGCGGCAGGATGGCCTGGAAGCGCCGATCACGGCCCTGCTTGGCGGTGCCGCCGGCGCTCTCACCCTCAACCAGATATAACTCGCAGCGGTCAGGGTTGCGTTCGGAGCAGTCGGCCAGCTTGCCGGGCAGTCCGCCGCCATCGAGCGCGCCCTTGCGGCGAGTCAGGTCGCGGGCTTTGCGGGCGGCCTCGCGAGCGCGGGCAGCCTCGATGGCCTTGTTGATAATGCGCTTGGCGATGGGCGGATTCTGTTCCAGAAACATGCCCAGGCGCTCGTTGACAAATGCCTGCACGGTGCCGGCGATGTCGGAGTTGAGCTTGCCCTTGGTCTGGCCCTCGAACTGCGGCTGAGAGAGCTTGACGCTGACCACGGCCACCAGCCCCTCGCGGACATCGTCGCCGCTCAGATTCTCCTTCATGTCCTTGAAGAGCCCCAGCGATTGGCCGATGGCGTTGATGGTGCGGGTAAGCGAAGTGCGGAAGCCGGAAAGGTGCGTGCCGCCGTCAACGGTGTTGATGTTGTTGGCGAAGCTGAAGACGGTTTCAGAGTAGCTGTCGTTGTATTGCAGCGCGATCTCGATCTCCACGCCGTCGCGCGGGGCTTCCATCACAATCGGCTTTTCATGCAGCACCTGCTTGCCGCGATTGAGATGCTTTACGAATTCGGCGATTCCGCCGGCGTAGCGGAACGTCGCCGAGCGCGGCTCACCGGTTTTGGATTCGGAGTTGCGCTCATCGGTAAGCGTGATTTCCAGGCCTTTGTTCAGGAAGGCCAGTTCGCGCAGACGCTGGGCAAGCGTGTCGTAGTTGAACTCGGTGGTCGTGAAGATGGATTTGTCGGGCAGGAAGTGGACCTTGGTCCCACGGCGCTTGCTGGTACCAACCTGGCGCAGTTCGCTGGTGGCTACACCGCAACTGAAGTCCATCTCCCAGGTATGCTCGTCGCGCCAGATCTCGACGTTGAGCTCTTGCGAGAGCGCGTTGACGCAACTTACACCCACGCCGTGGAGACCGCCCGAGACTTTGTAGCTCGAGGAGTCGAACTTGCCACCCGCGTTGAGCTTGGTAAGCACCACCTGCACAGCCGGCATCTGCTCGCCGTTGACCAGCGTCTTCATGTCCACCGGGATTCCGCGGCCGTCGTCGGTCACGGTGATGGAGTTGTCAATGTGGATGACGACATCGATCTTCTTGGCGTAGCCGGCCAGAGCCTCGTCGACGGAATTATCCACAACCTCATATACCAAATGGTGGAGACCCATCTCGCCGGTTGAGCCGATATACATCGCCGGGCGTAGTCGCACGTGCTCCATTCCTTCAAGGACGGTGATGTTCTCGCTGGTATAGCTGTCGTTGTCGCCGTGGGGGAGGTTGTCGCCAGGTATTTCATTCGCCATAGGTTTAGTCGCCACTAGACTTCTTTCGCAAGGCTTGCGCCTGGAGCTCAAGCCGGGTTGCGGTTCTTGTTTTGAAAATCCGCAGGGAATTCTTGGACTAATTGCTTGAAATACAGGCACTTCAAGCGAGTCTTCCTACTCTGATTTTAGCATGAAGGGAGGATGCTGCGGGAGTGGAGGGAGGGTGTTGGCAGGCCACCTGCGAAAGGTCACTGGCGGTGGGTTACCAATTATGTAGAGTGACTTTAGTAATCATGAGTCACTTGTCGATTATAAATATGAAAGAGGTGGACTTAGTGGAGTTCATGGACTACCATTTTAGTTGTAGGGAGATTCCTCTCCCGCAAAATCGAATCCAAAAGGGGTTACCAATTATGAAACTCGTCATCAGGATGTTTGCTCTGTCAGTCGTTGTTGCCGGCGCCGCTGCTGCCACACTCTCGTCTTCGACCACCCACGCCATCGCGAGCCAGTCGGCTACCGCAAAACTGCCGATTCCTCTTTGCGCGCCTGGATTGCCGGGCTGCGATCCAGTTACTTCCGCACACTAGGCAAGAGAGATAGCACTAAAGTGTCACCACACTTAGGTAATTTTTCACTTGAGTGGCACGCCTTTTGGCGCTATTCTGAGGAGGTTCTCAGGATGGTGAACGGCCCCTTATGTCTTCTCAACTGATTATGTCGACGATGAGTGCGGGGGAATTTCTGCTCGTGGCCGTGCTCGGGTTCGTGTTTTGGAAGAAAAGGCTGCATCGGCGATTTCCGGCGATGGGGGCGTATTTGGCGTTGCGCTTGGGAGCCTTCCCACTACTTTACCTTCTGCTCCTCGGGCAATCCGGCCAGCTCATTGGGAATCCGCAGTTTCAACGGACCAGCGCCCAGACATATTTCTTCGCATATTGGCTTGTATATATTGCGAGTGCCACGCTTCTGTTCTTTATTTGCATGGAGGTTTTCCGCTCCGCACTCTCCGCGTTTTCAGGTCTGATGAGGTTCGGAGTTGTTGTCTTTCGCTGGGCGGTTCTTGCCTCAGTCATCGTCACGTTTTCTTCCATCTCGTATGCGCACCGGGGAATACTCATTATTCCCGACATCGCTATTGGGCTTATGCGTTCAGTCAGCGTTCTTGAATTGTGCCTGCTCGGCTTTCTATGCCTAAGCATGAATGCGTTGCGCCTGTCCGTGCGCGACCTGGCATTTGGAATCTCCTTGGGTTTTGGCGTGATGGCTGCCAATGATTTCGTCGTAGTCTCCCTGATGTCGCGCAACAACACTGCACTCACCGCACCCTTGCAATTCGTTTATGAGTCGGTGCTTTTGCTCTCACTCGGAACTTGGATTGCTTATTTCACCCTGCCGGAGCCGGCCCGCAAGCCTGTGCTGATGCCAGTCAACTCGACCATCTACCGCTGGAACGAAATCGCTTCCGCTCTGGGGCACCCTGGAACCCAGGTGGCCGTGCAGCCGGCACCGGGCAGCTTCTTTCTTTCCGATGTGGAGAAGGTTGTCGAGAAGGTGCTGAACCGAAACTTCAAGGATAGAGAATCAGAAATCTAAACGCGGCGTTAGCCCGCAAAGGTAATTGCAAAATGGCCGGACCCTGCCAGGGTTCGGCCATTTTGCTTTCTCCGCTATCGGCTTCGCTTGACCCCATGCGCACACTCCAAAACACGCGCCAGAAAAGGCCGCGCACTCTCCGCGGCCTTCTCTGGTGCCAGATTGAGCGCGTTTACTCTGCCGCTACCGGCTCGATGGAGGCAAACCGTCCCCGGTTGCCGTGATCGCTAAACTTCACGCGACCGGTAACCTTGGCAAATAGCGTATCGTCCGAGCCGATTCCCACGTTCACGCCGGGCTTGATCCGGGTTCCCCGCTGGCGCATGATGATCGAGCCGCCGGAAATCAACTGGCCGCCAAAAGCTTTTACGCCGAGCCGCTGTGCATTCGAGTCGCGTCCATTTGTGGAGCTGCCTCCACCCTTCTTATGTGCCATTGCCGAATCTCCTTTTCCAGCTTTCAGCCATTGGCTTCAAGCCTTCAGTTCTGCCCGCATGGGCCAAAGCGCTTCATCTCCGCGATCGAGAAGCCAAATGCCGGCAACTTCGCCTTACTTGGCTGCGGTATAGGTAACGCCGTCGGCCTCAATGGCCTTGATGCGCACCTCGGTAAAGTTCTGCCGGTGCCCCTGAAGTTTCTTGTACTGCTTTTTCCGCTTCAGATGAAACACCAGAATCTTCGCGCCGCGGCCCTCGCCAAGCACTTCGGCGGTAACCTTGGCCGTGGCTGGCTTGGCCACGGTTCCGGGTTCGCGCGACACCGCAAGCACATCGCTGAACTCGACGGTCTGGCTTTCGGAGACCACGCTCTCAATCTTTACCACGTCGCCCGGCGCGACGCGGTACTGCTTTCCACCGGTGCGAATCACTGCGTACATAACAAATCCTCCAGCGCTCCGGATAAGAAAACGAGGCGCATCAAAAATCGAATACCGAATCCTGCATTGGGGCGCATACAGAGAGGGACTCTCAAGCATGAACGGGCCGCAACCACGCCTTGGCTTCCAGCGGTGAGCCCAGCACAGCCCTGCAAATCCTCAAATGAGGTGCATCGCCAAACTTTACAATTCTATCGCTAAACTGCGAGCCGGGTCAATTCTTACTTTCTTCGCCAGCCGGCGATGGTTTGAGCCTTCAGTCCAGCGCTATCCTCTTCCAAGCCCGGCACCAGGAACTCCTGAAAAACATCGTTGGATATCAATCTACCTTGCGCGGTCAGCCGAACGGTCTTGCCGTCCCACGTCAGCAGCCCATCCTCAACCAGCCGCTCCAACGCACCCATCGCCGGCGCAACCATCTCCACGCCAAACTCCTGCTCGAGGGACGGCACATCGACTCCAGCATTGAGCCGAAGCCCCAAAAACCAAGCCTCTTCCAGTTGGCGCGCCGGCCCCTGCCACGCGGTCTCCACTCTCTCCGGCCCTTGAAGAAACGCAGCAAGGTCGTCTGTGGTCGTCGATCGCAGAACGTAGCGCGGCCCGGTCGAGTCTCCTTCCTGCCATGCCGCCCGCAGCATCGACGAAGCGTCCAGCCCCAGCCCCAGATACGGCCGCCGCTGCCAGTAGCGTAGATTATGCCGCGACTTGAAACCCGGACGGCAGAAATTCGAAATCTCGTACTGCTCCAGCCCTGCATCTCGCAGCCTATCGAGAGCCACGGAGTACATCTGGGCGATAGCGTCGTCCGTGGGAACCAGCCCGGCATGGTACCGCGCGCCGCCGCTCAGCATCTCCCGCCCCAACCGCGAGTCCTCGTCCACTTCCAGCATGTACACGCTGGCGTGGGGAACGCCGCTCTCCGCCAGCGCCGCAAGCGACTCCTCCCACGACGCGAACGTCTGCCCCGCCAGCCCCGCGATCAGGTCCACGCTCAGGTTGGCAATCCCCGCGCCGCGCAGCCTTCGCAAATCCTCAATCACCGTGGCCCGCTTGTGCAGCCTCCCGCTCACCTGCGCCTCGCGATCGATCAACGACTGCACACCCAGGCTCACCCGATTCACTCCAGCCGCGGCCAGCGCTTCCAACGTCTCGTCCGCAATCTGCCCAGGCGCGCACTCAACAGTAATCTCGGCGTCCGGCTCAAAGTCGAACTCCGCCCGCAGCCCCGCAAACAACCTCGCCAGCAGATCCGGCGCCAGCAGGCTCGGCGTCCCTCCGCCCAGGTAGACTGTGTCCACCCGCCGCGGCAGCTCAACCTCCATTCGCGCCGCCCATTCCCCGGTTGCCGCCACGTCCAAAATCGTCCGCTCAATATAGCGCGCGTGTTCGCTGGCCGGATATACCCCGGACGCAAAGTTGCAATAAGTACACTTCGAGCGGCAAAATGGAATGGACAGGTAAAGTCCGAGCTCGTCATTTTTGTGAACAAACATTGAAATTATTCTTTCACGCTGTCCCGAGGCCCCAAATTTCCCCGATCAATCCCTCCAAAATCCCAGGTCATGCAAAAATGAAACTGAGGAGCTTCGGTTTGAAAGCCTGGCCTGTAGTGGGCGTTGCCTTGGTGCAAGCAATTTTGCTTCTGGCCCACTGGTTCATTTATCGCACGGTCGTCGTCTTTTTCGCCCCGCTCAGCCAGGAAGTTATCCTTGCGCTGCGGATCTCGTTCCTTGTTCTCGCCTTCAGTTTCATCGTCGCCGCCCTGCTCAGCTTCCGCCATTCCAATCCGCTGGTCACTCTCGCCTACCGGATTGCCGCCGTATGGCTTGGGTTTCTCAACTATTTCTTCTTCGCGGCCTGTCTCAGTTGGCTGGCCTGGATCGCCGTGCTGCTTGCCTTTCAAGAGAAATATCCGCACCACCATCGGGATCTGGTTGCCGGGGTCTTCTTTATCCCGGCTTTCCTGGCAGGAGTCTACGGCCTCCTCAACGCCCTTTGGATCCGTACACGGCGCGTGACCATCCAGCTTCCCTACCTGCC
>Ga0302270_10006651_pt1 | contig 10284 bp, 8 predicted proteins | sample III_Bog_E2_3_FD_198773 | JGI IMG/M metagenome (GOLD analysis project Ga0302270, IMG submission 198773) | Peat permafrost microbial communities from Stordalen Mire near Abisko, Sweden - III_Bog_E2_3 | ecosystem: Environmental > Terrestrial > Soil > Wetlands > Peat | place: Sweden: Abisko...
CGCAAAGAGGAAAAACTCTTCCCCGCGAAGAATCTCGAGGCCATCCGCAAGCTCCGCCGCACGATGGTGGATTTGAACCCCATCGACGCGATGGAAACGCTCACCGCCGCCCTCAAGAAATTCAAGACCAACGACGAGTTCCTCGCCAAGATGGAAAAGGGCGGCTGAGCCGTCTGGTTAGTATCGTTTAATCCGTTTCCATGCCGCGATTCAACGATTCCCCGCCGTCCACGCCGCTCTCCCGGCCGCCGCTCGAACGGATGCTCCGCATCCACCAGGCTCTCCTGGCCGGCGGCCATCCCAATGCCAGCCGCCTCGCGCGCGAAGCGGAGGTGTCCACCAAGACCATTCACCGCGACATCGAGTTCATGCGCGACCGCCTAAACCTCCCGATCGAATTTGCGCCCGCGCAGAACGGCTATTTTTACACCGGCGAAGTCAGCGCGTTTCCCACGATGCAGATCACCGAGGGCGAAATTTTCGCGCTCGTCGTCGCCGAAAAGGCGCTCCAGCAATATCGCGGCACCAGCTTTGAAAAGCCGCTCCTCTCCGCCATCCGCAAGATGGAGCAGGCGCTGCCGGACACCATTTCGCTCAACCTCGCCGATATCGAACGCACCATCTCCTTCCGGACCCGCGCCGAGCCGATCCTCAACCTGGAAATTTTCGACGCCCTCGCCCGGGCCGTCGCCCAGCGCCAGCAGCTCGAACTCCATTACCGCAAACCCGGCCAGCCGGCGGAAAAACGCCTCGTGGACGCGTACCATTTGGCGAACATCAACGGCGAATGGTATCTCTTCGCCTACGACCATGCGCGCAAGGATCTCCGCACTTTCGTGCCCGCGCGCATCCAGTCCGTCCAGCCCACGGGCAAAACCTTCGAGCGCCCGCAAAAGTTCTCCCTCGAAAAGCGCCTGCGCGACAGCTTTGGCGTCCACGCCGGCGCCGGCGAATTTGCCGTCGTCATCCGCTTCACGCCGCGCGCCGCCGACTATATCCGCGAGAAGAAATGGCATCCTTCCCAGACCTTACGCGACTTGAAAGGCGGAGGCGCGGAGCTGCGCCTGAAGCTCTCCAGCCTGGCCGAAGTGGAGCGTTGGGTGCTCAGTTGGGGCGGCGACGCCCAGGTTTTGAAGCCCAAGGAACTCGTGGACTCCGTCCGCGCCGCCGCGCAGAAGATTTTGGCCGGTTAAAGCCGGCGGCGATTGACAAAACCGAGGCTGCCGGATCACGGGGACGGTGAACGGTCTAAAAACAGGCTTGCCCCGCCGGACATCAGTCGTTATCAAATTCGGATGGACCCTCGGGAAGCTTTCATCGCTTTAAACCTCATCGAAGGCGTTGGGCCGGTGCGCGCCCGCTCACTCTTGGAACATTTCGGCGACGCGCCGGCCATTCTCGCCGCCTCCGCATCCGCGCTGCTCCGCGTCCGCAATATCGGCGACGACACGGCGGCGAAGATTGCGGCGTGGGAAAGCACCGTGGACCTCGCCGGCGAACTGAAGCGCATCGCGGATTTCGGCTGCCAGGTCCTCATCCAGTCCGATGCCCTGTATCCGGCGTCGCTGCGGGAGATCTATGATCCGCCGCTCGTGCTCTACATTAAAGGCGCGTTGACGGCGAAGGATCAGAACGCCGTGGCGATCGTCGGTTCGCGGATGACCACGCATTACGGTTTGGAGACGGCGCGCAAGCTGGCGTATCAGCTCGCCTACACCGGCGTGACGGTGGTGAGCGGCGGGGCGCGCGGCATTGATACCGCAGCTCATCAGGGCGCGTTGAGCGGCAAAGGCCGGACGATTGCCGTGTTGGGAACTGGAATAAATTTGATATTCCCGCCGGAGAACGCGGATTTGTTTGAGCGCATCGCGGCGAACGGCGCGGTGATCACGCAATTCCCCTTCAACCGCCCGGCGGACAAACAGAGTTTTCCCATCCGCAACCGCATCGTGGCCGGCATGACGCTCGGCACGGTCGTGGTGGAGGCGAACCTGACGAGCGGTGCGCTCATCACGGCGAATTTCGCGACAGAATATGGCCGGCAGATCTTCGCCGTGCCGGGCCGCATCGATTCGCCGCGGAGCAAGGGCTGTCACGACCTCATCAAGAAAGGCGCAAAACTGTGCGAAGGCGTGGAGGATATCCTGAGTGAGTTCGAGTATCTGTTCCCGGCAAGCAACCGACCCGCCACCGCGAGCGCAACGGGCGTGTTGCCGGCGCTGGAATTAAATCCTAACGAACAACAGGTGATTGCCGCCGTGCCGGCAAACGAGGAAACGGGCATTGACGAAATCATCCGGGCGAGCGGCCTGCCAAGTTCGGCGGTGAACGTGGCGCTGTTCAGCCTGGAGATGAAGCGGCTGGTCAAACAATTGCCGGGGAAGCGCTTTGTGCGCAACGCCTGACGCCTGGGTCAGCGGCGGTCGGCGCGGTCCGCCACCCAATCCCGCAGGGCCTCGGCCACGCGCGCAATGACCGGCGGCCAGTCGCCGCGTTGATCCTGTCGGAACAGGCGCATGGTGGGATACCAAGCCGTGTCGGGCCGGTCCAGAAACCAGCGCCAGTCGGCGTCGAACTGCGTGAGCGTCCACACCGGCCGGGCCAGCGCGCCGGCGAGATGCGCCACGCTGGTGTCCACGGCGATCACCAGGTCGAGCTGCGCCACGCAACCCGCCGTGGCCAGAAAATCCGTCAGGCGTGGCGATAAATCCACGATCTCCGGCCGGGCTTGTAAGTTCGCGCGGTCACGTTCCGGAACCGGCAGTTGCAGGCTGAAGAAACTGACGCCCGGCACCGCCAAGATCGGCGCCAACCTTTCCAAGGTTACCGAACGCGCGGCATCGTCGGTATGCAGAGGACTGCCGGCCCAGACCAAACCGATTTTCAAGCGGCCCGGTTTATCCGGCGATAGCCCTTCCGCCGGCGGGGCCTTCAGGTACGGCACGCGGTTCGGCAAATTGTCCTGCGTGATGCCGAGCAGTCCGGGCAGGCTGATGATCGAAGTAAAAACATCAAACGGTGGCACCGGTTCGCCAAAGGCGATGACCTCGTCGGCGCATTTGGAGAAAATCAGAAGCGTTTTCAACTCCGGCCGGCATTCCAGGATCACGCGGGCCGCGCGCTCGCGCACCAGCGCCACGAACCGGACGAAATGGATGGCGTCGCCAAAACCCTGTTCCGCGTGGATGAAAACCGTCCGGCCGGTCACGGGCTCGCCGCGCCAGCGCGGCTGTGCGTATTCGCGCGGCATGATTTTGCTCCAGCGCGATTCGTATTCGCGGAAGCCTTCGGCCAGGCGGCCGGCGGTCAGCAGGGAAATCGCCCGGCCGTGCCGCGCCAGTTCAAAGTCGGGGAAGATTTCCAGCGCGCGGTTGTAGGCCGCCAGCGAGTCCTCCAGCCGGTTGAACTGCTTGTAGATTTTACCGAGATTGTTCCAGCTGGTGAAGTCGCGCGGATTCAGCGCCACGGCTTTTTGAAACGCGGCGGCCGCCGGCTCGAGTGCTTGCAGTTCATGCCAGGCGATGCCGAGATGGTAATGATGATCGGCGTGGCTGGGCTCCAATTCGGCGGCGCGGGCAAAACTGGTTTGCGCCCCGGCCCAATCACCCAGGCCGCGCAGGGCGCAGCCGAGGCCGCTGAAGATCCGCCCGGAATCCGGCTGCAGTTTCGCGGCCCGTCGCAGCCAGTCCGCCGCCTCTGCTTCACGGCCGGTGCGATGCAAAATCATGCCGAGCAGAAAGCATAACTGCGCGTCCGCCGGACTGCCGGTCAGCAGGGAGCGACACAACGCCTCGGCGTCGGCGTGGCGGCCCGCGTTGTAGGCCGCGAACGCCTGCTGCAAAATGGTTTCCTGGGTCTCCATCGGGATCGGTTCAGTGGGGAAAGCATATTCGCCGCCGCCGGAAACGAAAACCATTTATGCCCTCCGGAGTGAACGGGCTTGCGTTCGGGCGGCCGATAAATTAGTAGTCAGCCTAAGCGGAAGAAAATTATGGCGAACTACATCATCATCGGCGGCGACGGCAAGGAATACGGTCCGGTCACAGACGCGGACGTACGGCTGTGGCTTGCCGAGGGCCGGCTGAACGCGCTGTCGCAGGCCAAGGCCGAGAGCGACGCGGAGTTCCGCGCGCTGGCGCAATTCCCGGAATTTGCGGATGCCTTTGCGTCGCCGGCCGCGCCGGAGACGATCACGCCGCTGAAAACTACCGCCGATTTTTCAGCCCGCGATTACGAGCTTGATCTGGGCGGGTGCATTGCGCGCGGTTTCGGCCTGCTCAAGACCAACGGCGGCCTGCTCATCGGCGGCGTGCTCGTATACGGGCTCATCCAGCTGGCGTTCAGCCTGTTCAGGAATCTGCCGTACATTGGCCTCTTTTTCTCGCTCGCCAATTTTGTGGTGTCCGGTGCGTTAATGGGCGGATTGTTCTTTCTCATCCTGCGCCTGATCCGGGGCGAGCCGGCGAGCTTGAATGATTTGTTTGCCGGATTCCGCCGCTCGTTCGGCCAGCTTTTCCTCGGCGTGCTGGTGCCAAGCCTGCTGATCGGTTTGACGCTGGCGCCGTTCGTGATTTATTTCTGCCTGCGATTCGTTCCGCTGGTCAAGGGCGTGAATTTTCAGGGTCTGTCACAGTCGGACGCCGTCAACCTAGTTCAAAGTATTATTGCCACCGCCGTCTTGCCCAGCCTGTGGGTGTTGTTGATCTGCGCCGTGCCGGCCACCTATCTGAGCGTGAGCTGGAAATTCACGCTGCCGCTCATCATCGACCAGCAACTGGATTTCGGCGCGGCCATGAAGGCGAGTTGGCGCAAGGTGAACCAGCATTGGTGGCAGGTGTTCGGACTGGTGCTGCTGATTGATCTGGTGAACGTGGCCGGTTTCTGCGTGTGTTGCGTCGGTTTGATTGTGAGCGTTCCCATCGGCCTGGCCGCGTTGATGTATGGCTATGAAACCATTTTCCGGCCGGAAAAAAGTTAGCCGCGCCCAGGCCCGCAATGCCGCGCTGCTGAACCAGCTCGGCACACCCGGCCTCGGTTCGCTGCTCGCCGGCCGCTGGTTCGAAGGTGCCCTCCAACTCCTGCTGTTTTTGGCCGGCTTTGTCCTGTTCTGCCTCTGGGCCTTCCGCAATCTCTCGCAGTATTACCAGATGATGTTCAATGACGCGCCGAAAACCCAGGCGGGCAACAGCAGTGTGGCGCTGGCGGGCGTGGTCATTTGCCTGATCGCGTGGGTATGGTCGCTGGTGACCAGTTTCAGCCTGTTCCGCGAGGCGGCCGGCGTGAGCCTTGAATCGCTGGAAAGTTTCGCCGCCGGCCAGGTCAAGCTGGAGCCGGCCAGGATCATCCTCGCGCTTGGCCAGTTGCCGCAGTGGCAGCGCGAGGGCGAAGTCATTACGCGTATTTACGAGTTCAAGGATTTTGCCGCCGCGATGAAATTCGTGAATCAGGTCGCCGACCTTGCTGAACAGGCGAAGCACCATCCGGACCTGGATATCCGCTGGAATCGGGTGGCGCTCGCCCTCACCACGCACGATGCGGGCGGCTTGACGGAAAAGGATTTTGCCCTCGCCAAACAGTGCGACGCGTTGTCACTGCAGTGACTGGAGCAGAAACGGGGTGTTCGTGGGGGCCGTGCGCGGCGTGCGCCCGATCCAGATGCCGCTTACGCCATAGTTCCATTCCAGCTTCGGTAGGTTGGGGCGTTCATTGCCGTTCCCGCGAATGACCAGCCGGTCCGCCGGCTTCATCTTATCCACCCACGGCGCATACGCCTTGGCGTCGCCGTTGTTCCACAGGATGCTGTGAAACGTGGCAAAATCCTCCGCCGGCATCAGCGCCGGTTCGTAGCCGAGAATGTAGCGCCAGTGGGCGGTCGGATTTTTGAAAAAGGTCTGGTAGAAAATCCCCATGTCGATGGAATACAGAATGCCGTCCGGTTCAGGCATCCAGCCGTCGAGTTCCGGGTGTTCGGCCACCGAGAGAAACTGCCACGTCAGGTTTTTTGTGTAGCGCCCGTTCAGATCGCTGGTCACGGCCAGAAACGTGGCGAGCACCAGGACGACCGTCACCAGCAGCCGGCGCAGGGAATCGAACGTGAACCGGGCCAACAGGAAAAATTCCACTTCCGTGGCGATCAAAACCAGCAACGCCGGCCAGCCCCAGTCTTCCCAAAACCGGCTGATGCGAAAGCCCAAAATCCAGCAGCCGCATACGAGCCAGAACGCCGGGTTGCGCACCCACGGCACCGCGTCCGGTTTCGTCAGCCACCGCAACGCCACCAGCGCGCCGACGATCAGCACGGCGAGGATGTCGCCGCCGAACGGCTGGAGTTCGACGACTTCCGTGGTGTTGGTCAGGTGCTGGCCAACCCCGTTCACCGCCATCATCAATGCGTGCGAGAGGTAAGCCGCCGGATGTCCCGTCAGCAGCGCGGAGAGCACCGTGCCCGCCAGCCACGCGCCGGTCAGCAGCCGCATCCAGCGAAATTCGCCCGCGGCGAAAAACGCCGCCACCGGCAGCAGCCACAGATACCAGACGCCGTGGATGAACGTGCACGCGGCAATCAGGCCCGTGAACGCGACAAAGTGTTTGAGGTCCGGCTTCGCCTTGCGCGTCACCAGCAAGATGATCATCAGACCCGCGATGGTCACGTTGAACGGCCGGCCGAGCATAAACCGCTGCGGCAGATCCGAGACGATCATTGCCGCGAGCAACGCCACCAGCCACGCCTCCGGCCGTTTCAGCCACGGCAGCGGTGCGGCGTTCACCAGGAGGAACAGCGCCACGACGGAAAAAATGACGAGCCCTTCCGCATCCCAGCCGGTCGCGCGATGCACCGTCCCGAGCAGCCCGTGCCAGCCGATGCTCTGGTCAATCTTGAACGACGGGCCGACCACCAGGATGTCCGTCCACGGCTTGCCGCTGACGGCCTTGGCGCAATGCCGCAGCGCGTCGTCGCCGGGCAGGTAGCCGTATTCGATGATCTTCAGCGGAATCAGGAAAATGACCAGGGCGACCAAAGCCCAGACGGCGAGCGGAACGTAGCGGCGAAATCTCTCGGGCAGTTCTAATTCAAACATGGCGCAATACTTTTTCCCATCAAAACACCTTCGGCACGCCTTCGTCGAGGATTTTCAGGCGCGACGACAAGTTTTGCTGCGCGGCCAGCTCCTTCAGCCAGCGCAGCGGCTCATCCATCGCCTCAAACGACAGCTTGAACGTCCCGTAATGCATCGGCACAAACACCTTCGCCCGCAGGTCGCGGAACGCCTGCACCGCCTGGTCCGGCCCCATGTGGACCTTGCGGAAGCTTTCCGGATGATACGCGCCGATGGGCAGCAGCGCGATTTCCGGCGCGAGCTTCCGGCCGATCTCCGCGAACCCGTCGAAATACGCGCTGTCCCCGCAGTGATAAATCTTCCGCCCTTGATGCTCCAGCACGAAGCCGCCGTAGCCGCGATGATGGTCGTGCAGCGTCCGCGCCCCCCAATGCTGGCTGGGCGTGAACGTCACCTTCCAGTCCCCCTGCGAAAAGCTCTCCCACCAGTCCAGCTCGACGATCCGCGCGAAACCCAGGTTGCGCGCCAAGTCGCCCACACCCCACGGCATGATACCGATCTTGGTGGACGGCAGCTTGCGCAGCGTCGGTTTGTGAAAATGGTCGAAGTGCGCGTGCGTCAGCAGCACCAGATCGATTGGCGGCAGGTCCCGGATGCGCAGGCCCGAACGCTTCAGCCGCTTCAGCAGGAACAGCCAGTTGGCGAAGTTCGGATCCACCAGCACGTTCAAATCCTGGAACTGGATGAGGAACGACGCGTGGCCGATCCACGTGATCGCCACCTGCCGGCTTTTCAGCCGGGGAAAAACCGGCGGCCGATGCTCGCCCGTGCGCTTGGTGAACCAGCCCTTCCAGACCAGCTCCTGAAAAAATGTGCGCGGGTTGAAATGTTTCGACGGCGTCAGGTCTTTGAACGACCGCGGCAACTTGCGGCGCGGCGGCACGGGGCGGTTGGCGGCGGGTTTCGTCACAGCGATTGGACTCTACCACCCGTCGCGCGTTCGACCAAATTCAAAAACCAGCCGGAGGCAAACCACGTCACCACCCAATCCATCGAAAGCAAAATATTACCGCAGCCGTCCCCCGGTTATTTCGTGTGGTTCGTGTATTTCGTGGTTAAAAAAATGATTTCTGTTACCGTCGGCCCATGGCTGAATTGGATGCCCAGCTCAACAAATTTCTCCGCCGCCAACCGAAGCTCGGCCGGGGCGTTTACCTCGCCCGCACCGCCGTCGTGCTCGGCGATGTCACGCTCGGCGCGCACAGCAGCGTCTGGTATGGCGCGGTGCTGCGGGGCGACATCAACCGCATCGTCGTGGGCCACCACTCCAACGTTCAGGACAACGCCGTGCTGCACCTTGCGGATAAATTCCCCTGCGTGCTCGGCAACTGGGTGACCGTCGGCCACAGCGCCGTCGTCCACGCCTGCCAGGTGGGCGACGAATGCCTCGTGGGCATGGGCGCGGTCATCTTGGACGGCGCGGTCATTGGCCGGCAATCCATCATCGGCGCGCGGGCGCTGGTGACGCAGGGGACGATCATCCCGCCCGGCTCCATGGTGCTCGGCGCGCCCGCCAAAGTGGTGCGCCCGCTGACCAAGGCCGAACGCGCCGGCCTGAAATGGTGGGCGCAGAAATACGTGGACAACGGCGCGTATTGCCTCAAGCACAAAATCAACGTGGGCGCACCGCTCGCGAGTTGAAGCCCACGCCCCCGAATGCGGCTGGGCTTCCCGACGCCCAATCAATACGACGACTAACCCGTTTTTCGCACTACAAATTTGAAGCTAAACCGACCTGTATCCATATAAATAATGCGGATCAATTCGGAATATGCCAACGACAACCACATCGCCTACAAACTCGCTCCGGCTTAAACATCGCATTGGACATACTATTGGCCGCCGCGCCGAGCAAAATGCCGCTAAAACTCACGGGTGTCCATAGCCTCGGCTTGGATGGCATATGTGTATCAAACTCTTCCGAACTGCACTTCGGGCAACGATTTGGGTTTTGTCTAATCTTCCTTTCAAACTCTTGTGCCTCACTCACCTCATAAGCCATACCTGACGCCTTGTTTGCAACCGATCTCCAAACTGACGGAGCTACCAACACGAACCCTATGACAATCACAAGCATCATTGAATCCTCGGATGCCTTATAATCATCGTAGGACAACCCATTAGACTGCCAATCATCCTTGACCGAACAACTGCGCCATAATCCAAAAACCAACATACAGCCGCCGATAGTCCGAGCAGCGCCTTTTAGCGTCTCCAACCAATCTCGTCTCGGCTTCTGTCTCATAAAAACATAGTAGGCCAACGAAAAAAGCCGAGACACCGCCGACTCGCGGCGTGAACCGTGACAGCGGTGGTGCCAGCGCCAACCGGCGTTGGCGACTGGTTAAACGTCATATTTTGTCTCCGTCACAAGACAACCCCAATCACCTTCTTGTGAGTCCTTCTCAAAATCAAGGCTCACAAATTCATTCCCGATCACCGTGCAAATCTCACCATCATCGTCAGCTCGTCCAGTAGCTTCGACGCAAAAATCAACGTCGCCATGCTCGGCTTGGAACTGCTGTAACTTTTGAATAAGTTGGGATAACTTCATCATAATCTTAATAATTGGTATGAGTTTAGAATGGTGCCAAACGAAAAAAGCTGAGCTAACGCCGAGTCTTGGCAGACGGCCACCGTCCGTGACCTTCGACGGCAGAACCCGTAGCACGGTGGCAGCAGCGCCAGTTTCCTTGCCCGTCCCCAGACCGTTTGACGGCCGGCCGGTTTTCCAAAGCGGTTTCACGGCAGCGACTTTATTTCCATACGGCCTCCCTTGTCGAGCCATAAAAAAGCGTTCGCCGTTGCCCAGGCCCAAAGCGACCGAGGGCGGGCGCACTCCAAGACGCTGGCGCGATTGCCAGATGTATCGTACCGCGCGAAGCGTCCTGGATTCCACGAATTCGAGGAAAACTGAAATGTTTCCGACCTTTTTGGTCAGCCAAATTAAGAATCATTTGCCGCTATTTTTTTGAAGCAATGCTTCAATTTCCTTTTCGTCAATAGACTTGTCCAAAGACTTGGCTAGTTGCAAAGGCGTCTGGCCTTCATCATTCATGGCCTTGGTATCAGCTCCGGCAGCCAGCAACATTTTAACAATGTCGGTTTGCTGTCCTTGCACGGCAATATGCAGAGGAGTCTGACCGGCTTTGTCTTTGGTGTTCAC
>Ga0302270_10006660_pt1 | contig 10279 bp, 6 predicted proteins | sample III_Bog_E2_3_FD_198773 | JGI IMG/M metagenome (GOLD analysis project Ga0302270, IMG submission 198773) | Peat permafrost microbial communities from Stordalen Mire near Abisko, Sweden - III_Bog_E2_3 | ecosystem: Environmental > Terrestrial > Soil > Wetlands > Peat | place: Sweden: Abisko...
ATCTCCCTGAAGGGCCCAGAAAGACCATCTGGTTGATAGGCTGGGTGTGAAAGCGTGGCAACACGTGAAGCTTACCAGTACTAATCGCCCGTTCGGCTTGTCCATAGAATTAACTCCGCGCAGTAATACGCGGATGCTCTTCTAAACAAGCCTTGTAATACCAATCAATTTCGTTGCAAAAGTTTTGTAAGTCGATAGCTTTATCAGCTTAGAAGTGCAAAGTTTTTGGCGCCAGATTGCGGCCGCGTTCCTATAAATCTCAAGGCAGAAATGCTGAGAGAAATAGACGCCGCGGCAGGCTGCGGGCAACCACCCGCCAAGCGCCTTCAAGTTTGCCGGTGACCATACTGCGAGGGATCACCCGTTCCCATCCCGAACACGGAAGTTAAGCCTCGCTGGGCCGATGGTACTGCACGGGTGACTGTGTGGGAGATTAGGTGATCGCCGGCATTAATATCAACAGAAAGAAGCCCCGCTGAAGAAGCGGGGCTTTTCTGCGTGGTGCGCATAACTGAACCCAAAGAATCTCCCTTACGGAGCAAGGAAGGGTGACGCTCCCTCCACGCCGTTCCATCGATATCTCAACTCGCGGCTCCCCACCGTTCTATGTATTTCCCGCCACTGTTCCGGGGCGCTCGTTTCAAGCAAATCCGCTGGCCTCGCTCCCGTGCCTCCTGCCGCTGCAACCTGGAAGGCCTCCCGCAGCGCCTGCTTTTGCACCCTGCCCCTCATCGATGGTGCAGCCGAAACCATGGTCGCCGCTCCGCTACGAGCCAGCACATCGAGCCATTGCCGGTTCAACTCCCATGGGATCATCTCTGTCAATCCCACCAAGTCGGGATCGAGCTTAAAGAAGATATCGTTCTGCGGCAGCCGGAACGAAAGCGTGTTCACTCCCATGCGCCGGGTCCGCTCCCACTGGTGGCCGCTGGTGTCGTCGCCAATGCGTTGTACCTCAAACACCCCCTGCCCAAGATGCCCCACCGTATTGCAGCCATCGACCATAATCCGCTCCCCCACCCCTTCTCGAATCAGAGCATAAAGATCCGCGATCACCTCGGCATTCGTGGAGCTGCGGTCGTGGAGCGACCATCCGGGCAGAGTCGGTTGCGGGCCCATCTCAAATCCCCACTGGCCCAGCAGATCGTAGGTACTGAAGTCGTGCTTCACCATCTCGTAGCCCCAAGCCGCAGCCTGGCGGAGCTTTGCCTGAATATTCTCGCGCGCTTCCGATACCGTTGGGTCGTAAGCAAGTTCCTTGGACCTGCCCTTCCGGTCGCCGAAGCGAGCCCCTGGCAGCAGGAGGCCCGCTGCGGCATTGGCAGGCGCCTCCAGCGGACGAACCCAGATCCCAGGCCGAGCATTCCGCTCCTTGATCGCCGTCGCCAGAGTGCCCATGTCTGGCCAGGCCGCCGTGCCATTGGTCCACCCGCCGTCGATGACGGAAAACGGCCGCGTTCCGCCGCTGGGTGATACCTCGACGATAAAGTCAGTATCTTTGAGGATCGACTCAGCCGTGCTGTTGCCGTAGCTGTAACACCAGTCGTTGGCGCCATAAACAGGCCCAGCCACTCGCGTGGTTCGCGCGCACATGGCCCTGCACAAACCTGCAACGGCATCGGCTGCGCTCTCATCGGGCCCACCTTGACGGCTCACAATCGTTGCCATCGCCAGAACGCGGTCGCCAAGTTCCACGCCACTCCCGCCATTGGCCACATTCAGCCAGAGGGAGGCGCCCTGCGGGTCGAGTTGCCAGAAGCAGAGCGCCCGCGCATCGGTCTTCACTCCGTAGGCGTGGGCCAACTCCCCGTCGAACGTCGCAAAGTACCAGGGCAACACTCGCTCGGGAATCACATTGCGCCAGCCCAGCTCGCCGTAGCTGCGCTCCCAGGCGTCGCTCAGCAGCTTCAGCATTGGAACCACCTCTGCCAACCACCGCATATGAACCACAGCGATCGGTGTCACGGGCGAGTGCAGCGTAGATTTCAGCGCATCCCCCTCGACTTTGGTTTCTATCTCAACCCGCTCGCCGGTCCAGCGTTCGCCGCGCCGCACAAGTTCGATGCGCCCCGCAGGAATGGTTTGCTCGAAGCGCTGGAAGGCAGTTACCGCGTCCGGTACGCGGAGCAAATCAAGGAAGGATGAGGGTCTTGCCGTGCGGCTCCCTTGTGTTTCGGCGACGGCGGAATCCGCCGTCCCCATGGCTGCCGTGGCGCCAACCGCAGCGACGCCGGTGACTAGAAACGACCTCCGGGTCACGATGGAGGAGCCTGTCTCTGTGAGTTGCCGGGAGTTGGCGTCGACTGCTTCCTTGCGTCCCATTCGTTCTCCATTGCGGCGATTTCCGCGAGTACAAGCGTAACGGAATTTGCTGCGCCTTGCCGGTGACCATCCTGCGAGGGATCACCTGTTCCCATCCCGAACACGGAAGTTAAGCCTCGCTGGGCCAGTGGAACTGCACGGGTGACTGTGTGGGAGACTAGTTGATCTCCGGCATTCAGATCAACAGAAAGTTGCCCTGCTGGAGAAGCGGGGCCTTTCTGCATTTGGACTCATTGCACTGGGCCCCACACTCAAATCCCAATTTGCCCGGGCTGCCTCTATCCCCTCTTCACGCCTCTCCCCTTGACAATCTAGGAGAGCCGGGTTATCTTCTTCCCTAGAGCGACTAGGGAAGCATGAGGAGAGACGAATCGATGGCGCCAGACAAACAGATGGATTTGCTGCAGGGCACTTTGGATCTGCTGATTTTGAAGGCAGTTTCCCTGGGGTCGTTGCATGGGTATGGAGTCTTGCTGCGCATTCAGCAGATATCCGGGGAAGAACTGGTGATTCAGCAGGGGTCGCTTTACCCGGCGCTTTACCGGCTTGAGCACCAGGGCGCGATATCGAGCGAGTGGGGCGAGAGCGACAATAATCGCCGCGCGAAATACTACAAGCTCACCGCCGCCGGGCACCGACGCCTGGAGGAAGAGACCGGGAAGTGGAACAAGATGTCGGGGATAATTGGGACGATATTGAGGGCGACGCCCTAAGCCGCCTGACCCCAACCGCATCGCGCTTCCTCCGGAGGAGCCATGAATTTGCAAGCATTTTTCGACCACATCGTAGCCCGCTCGAAATCCTGGCTCCGTGCCACGACCCATCGCGGCCGTCTTGAAGCCGAGATGGAAGCTGAACTTGCCCATCACCTGGATCTGCTCACAGGCGATCTGACCCGCGCCGGCCACTCGCCGCAGGAAGCCGCTCGCCGCGCCCGCATTGCGCTCGGCACGCAAGTCACCCACAAGGAAAACATGCGCGCATCCCTTGGACTGCGCTGGTTTGACGAGCTCCGTGCTGACGTCTTCTACGGCCTGCGCATCCTGCGCAAGAGCCCCGGCTTTACTGCGGTCGCAGCAATTTCACTAGCCCTTGCCATCGGCGCCAATACAGCCATCTTCTCTATCGCCAAGAGCCTGCTCTACGATCATCTCAGCGTGAACCAAGCCAGCCAGTTGAGGATCGTTGGCTGGCATAGCGATGGGCACAGCGCTGTGCACGGCTACTGGACTTCGTTCAACGCTCCCTCCGTTGGAATGAGCAGCGAATGCTTTTCCTACCCAATCCTGCAGCAGCTGCAAAAGAACTCCCACGGCCTGATCGACCTGTTTGGGTACAAGGACTTTTACGGCACTGGAAACGTGCGCGGCGAAGACCAGCGGATGACGATGGAGCTGGTTACCGGCAACTACTTTGGCGCGCTTGGAGTGAGGCCGCAGTTGGGTCGCGCTATTCAGCCATCGGACGCGGCAACGCCCGGAAACGGTGCAGTGGCTGTGATCAGCGACGGCTTGTGGCAGCGGTCATTTGGGCGCTCGCCGGCGGTGCTCGGCCAGACGATCACCCTCAACAACGTCCCGGTCACTATCGTCGGTGTCAATCCCGGGGGGTTCACAGGAGCCCGTACCGTGCAGCTTTCTCCGGATGTCTTTGTTCCGGTGACCATGCAGCCATTGGTCAACCCCATGCAGGGCAAGGATCCCTCACTGCTCACAGATGCCGACAATTGGTGGATGGAGGCAATGGGCCGGCAGCACGCCGGTGTTGCCGATGCACAGGTGCGCGCCGCGCTCGATACGGAACTGGCCGCGGCGGTTCGCGCCCAGCTCACCATCAAGGCCGGCGAAACCATTCCTCGCCTGGTGTTGGCAGACGGCAGCCGCGGCCTTCACCCTCTCGATGCCGTCCGCCAGCCGGTTGAGGTGCTGCTGGTGCTGGTAGGACTCGTGCTGCTGCTGGCCTGCGCCAACATCGCCAATCTGCTGCTCGCGCGCGGTGCGCAGCGAATGCGCGAAATGAGCGTCCGCCTTGCATTGGGAGCAGGGCGCAGCCGCATCATGCGCCAGATGTTTACGGAAAGCCTGCTGCTCGCCGTGCTTGGCGGCGCATTGGGCCTGCTCCTCGGCTACGCGGGCCGCAATGCCATTCCCAGCCTGCTCACGTCCAGCTCCGAGCAGGGCGCGCCGCAATTCCCATTTGACTGGGGTGTTTTTGCCTTCACCACCGCGATCACGCTGGTCACCGGCCTGTTTTTTGGGCTTGCCCCGGCCTGGTCCGCAGCGCGCAACGAGGTCGGCAGCAGCCTGAAGGAAAACGCGCAAACCATTACGCGGCGCAGGCGCGGTCTCGGCGGGAAAAGTCTGGTCACCTTCCAGATCGTTCTTTCAACTCTCCTCGTCATTGGCGCAGGCCTGTTTCTGCGTACGGTGCTCAGCCTCAGCGCAATCGACACGGGCTTCAAGACCGACCACTTGCTTCTCGCCGATGTCGAGCTGACCTCCACGCGTTATCCCGACGACAAAGGCATTGCGATTCACCAGCAAATTGAGCAGGCCATGGCCGCTGTGCCGGGCGTCGCGTCCGTGTCGCCTATGTCCATGCCGCTGATCGCCGACTCCGAGACCGTTTCCACCTTTGTCACTGAGGCGGAAAGCGCCGACCCCGACAAGGCGAAAGGCGAGCGCACAGAAAATGTGGGCAACACTTTCTTTTCCACGCTTGGAATCCCCATCATTGCCGGGCGCGGCTTTGGCCCGCAGGATACCGCTGGATCCAGCAAAGTTGCCGTTATCAATCAGAGCCTCGCGCGCACCCGCTTCCCGCATGCCAATCCCATTGGCAGCCGCTTCCGCGCGGGCGATGCCAAGTCGCCGTGGATACAGGTGATCGGCATCTGCGCCGACACGCGCTATTCGAACCTGCGCGAAGATCCACCTCCTCAGGTTTTTCTGCCCTATGTGCAGCAGATGGGCGCATGGGACATGACCTATGCCATTCGCAGTTCAGCGGGGCAGGCCGCGCTCATTCCGGCCCTGCGCCATGCAGTCCGCCAGATCGACTCCACCGTGCCGCTCACCCAGATACGCACTCAGCAGGAACAGATTGACGAGACCATGCGCATGGAGCGGACGCTCGCAGCCCTCACCGCAGGGTTTGGCCTGCTGGCCCTTGCTTTGGCCGCGGTCGGCATCTACGGCATCATGGCCTACTCCGTCGCCAGTCGCCGCAACGAGATTGGGATTCGCATGGCGCTGGGCGCACAGCCGGGCCAGGTGCGGGGGATGATCCTGTGTGAAAGCTCATGGCTCGCCGGAGTGGGAATCTTGGTCGGGGTTGGGGTGGCATTCGGCCTTACGCGCCTCATCAAGACCATGCTTTACGGAATTCAGCCATACGATCCGGCAACGCTGACGGGCGGGGTGTCGATTCTGCTGGTGGTGGCATTGGCGGCCAGTTGGATTCCGGCAACGCGCGCGGCGCGCGTGCAGCCGATGGACGCGTTGAGACACGAATAGAGCAGGGAACAGGGACCTGGGGACTAAGGGACCTAGGGACTAAGGGACTAGGGACTAGGGACCTAGGGACTAAGGGACCTAGGGACTAAGGGACTAGGGACTTAGCGACTAACGGACTTTGCTGGGTGGAGGGCTTATGGGATTGCGGTCAGTTTTGGGGCGGGTTGTGGCTCAGGCGCGGTCGTGGATGCGGGCGGTGATTCAACGCGATCGGTTGGAGGCGGAGATGGAGGCGGAACTGGCTTGCCATCTGGAGGCGCTGACTGCTGACCTGGTTCGTGCGGGGCATTCTCCGGCAGAGGCGGCGCGACGGGCGCGGATTGCGCTGGGAACGGCCATAGTGCACAAGGAAGGGATGCGGGCTTCGCTCGGGCTGCGGTGGTGGGACGAGTTCTGGGCGGACCTGCGCTATGGCTTTCGCATTCTGCGCAAGAGCCCTGGCTTTACGGCAATTGCTGCAATTTCGCTGGCGCTGGCAATTGGGGCGAATACGACGATCTTCTCGCTGGCCAAAAGGCTGCTGTATGACCAGTTGCAAGTGGCTCATGCGGACCAGTTGCGCATGCTGCGGTGGACCGAGGACAAGCATAGCGCGGTGAATGACATGTGGGGCGACTTTGAGCCAGCGCCGGACGGTGCAGGCATGCTGGGATCGGTGTTCTCTTATCCTGTTTACCAACAATTGCGCGCACACAACCTTGAAGGGCAGGACCAGGTGGTGCAGGACCTGTTCGCCTACAAGGAAGACAGCATGAACGCGACGCTGAACGGGAACGCGCAGCGTGTTAATGTGGCGATGGTTTCAGGGAATTTCTATGCGGGAATGGGGACCTGGCCGCAGCTTGGGCGGGCAATTCAAGTGAGCGATGAGGGGGCGCCAGGCGCAGGCGCGGTTGCGGTAATCAGCGAGGGCGTTTGGGAGCGCAACTTTGGGCGGTCTCCGGCGGTGCTGGGGCAGACGATTACGGTGAACCAGGTGCCTCTGACGATTGTTGGAGTGAATCCGCGTGGGTTTACGGGGGCAAAGAACGTGGAGGAGTCTCCGGAAGTTTTTGTGCCGCTTAGCATGCAGCCAGTGGTCGATCCGAAGGGCAAGGCTGGTTCGCTGCTGAACGACTCCGACCTTTGGTGGTTGAACGTTGTGGCGCGGGCAAAACCGGGAATCCCGGATGCGCAGGCGCAGGCGGCTCTGGATGTGGAACTCGCGGCGGCTACGCGGGCAACGATTACGGTGAAGGCCGGCGAAACTGTACCGCGACTGGTACTTGTGGATGGCAGCCGGGGGCTGAATTACGCGGCTCGGATGTTCAAAAAGCCCGTGTATGTCTTGTTGGCCATGACGGGTTTTGTGCTGCTGCTGGCGTGCGCCAATATCGCCAACCTGCTTCTTGCGCGCGCGGCTCAACGGCAGCGGGAGATGAGCGTGCGGCTAGCGCTCGGCGCGGGCCGGGGACGAGTACTGCGCCAGTTGATGACGGAAAGCCTGCTGCTGTCGGGGATTGGCGGGGCGGGTGGCGTGGTGCTGGGCTACCTTGGACGCAACGTGATTCCACGGATCATGTCGAATGGATGGCGCGACAGTTTCAATGTGCCGATGGATTGGGGAGTCTTCGCGTTTGCAGCCGTTGTGACGATGATGACAGGACTGATTTTCGGACTGGCTCCGGCATGGCTGGCGGCGCGCAGCGAAGTCGGTAGCAGTCTGAAGGAGAGCGCGCAGACAACCACGCGTCGGCGCAAGGGGCTGAGCGGCAAGGCGATTGTGGCTTTCCAGATTGCGCTGTCGACACTGCTGGTGGTGGGAGCGGGGCTGTTTCTGCGCACCTTGTGGGCGCTTGACTCGGTCGATGTCGGCTTCCGGACGGATCATTTGATTCTGTTTGAAATCAGTCCGCCAATGAAGCGTTACGGGCCCGGCAAGGACGTGCAACTGCACCAGCGGCTGCAGCAGGGATTTGCAGCGCTGCCGGGTGTGGAAGGCGCGACAGCAAGCTGGTCTGCTTATATCGCGGACAATATGAGCAACTCGGATTTCCTGGTGGAGGGCGAGAACGCTGCCGCACACCAGCGAGACCCTGAGGATGTGAACGCCGTGGGGAACACGTTCTTTGCGACCATGGGCATCCCGATAATCAGCGGGCGAAGTTTTGGATTGCAGGATTCGGCTGTTTCGGAAAAGGTGATCATCGTTAACCAGGCGTTGGCCAAGGAAAGATTCCCGGGCATGAATCCGGTGGGTAAGAGGGTTAAGGCGGGGGATGACTGGTGGAGGGTTGTGGGTGTGTGCGGGGATAACCGCTTCTTGAATCTTCGCGACGCGCCGCCGCCGCAGTTCTTTATGCCTTGGGTACAGCTGCCGGCGCCGGGGGGATTGACGTATGCAATACGCACCCAGCTTGCGCCAGCTGCGGTGGCTCCCGCGCTACGGCATGTGGTGCAGCAAGCTGATCAAGATCTGCCGATTGCCGATCTGCGGACGCAGCAGCAACAGATCGACGAGAACATGCAGACGGAGCGGATGTTCGGGGCTCTGACGGCAGGGTTTGGCGTGCTGGCGCTGGCGCTGGCTTGCGTGGGGATTTACGGAATCATGGCTTACACGGTGGCCAATCGCAGAAACGAGATCGGGATTCGGCTGGCGCTTGGCGCGCAGCCTGGACAAGTTCGGCGGATGATTCTGCGCGAGAGCACATGGCTGGCTTGCGCGGGGATTGTGGCCGGGGTGGGCGGTGCTCTGCTGCTGACGCGGCTGGTGAAGTCGATGCTCTTTGGAATTCAGCCATACGATCCGGCAACGATGGCAGGAGGGGTTGTGCTGCTGCTTGCGGTCGCGTTGGCGGCGAGTTGGATTCCCGCGCGGAGAGCAGCGGGCGTGCAGCCGATGGAGGCGCTGAGGCACGAATAGAGCAGGGAACGGTGAAGCAGGGACCAGGGGCCAAGGGAATAGGGACTTAGGGGCTGCTCGCCACTGTGGCGGGCAGTTTCTTGTCCTTGAGGAAGGTCCAGGCTTTGTTGTCGAGCTCCTCTGAGAAGTTGTCATAGTTGTGGGTCTGGCCCTGAAGCACGTGGACATCGAGGCGAAATCCATGTGCTTCAAAGGCACGCTTTGTGGCGACCACATCTTCTACCGGGAAGTTCAGGTCCTTGCTGCCAACCCAGATGGCGATTGGCGTTTTCTGAGTAACCTGTTCGAATAGTCTGTAGTTTTCCGGTCCCAACGCTCCGGCGTGAACCGCGATTGCGGCGAAGTATTCGGAATCGAGCAAAGCCAGAATCAAGCCGTAGGATGCGCCCGCGGAGTGGCCGAATAGGTAGATGCGGGAGTCGTCCACGGGATGGACGGCCCGGACTTGATCCACCACGGCGTGAAAGAACTCAGGCGTGTCATCCTCGGTTTCCCACAGCGCGGAGTTGTAGGCGTCTGGTGCGGCAATCATGAAGTGCTGTTTCGCAGCCAGATCCTTCCAGGCGTTGGCCATCACAGCGCCGTCTCTTCCGGAGCCATGCAACAGGACGACGAGCGGAAGCGGACCTGCAACGTCCGGCACGAACCAGTAGAAGGTCCGCTTGTTTTCATTGAATTCGAAAACGGATCGAACCACTGTCACCTTTGCGAGCGCGGGAACCGCGAGAACGAATGAGCAGAAGAGGAGCGCAATGGCGGGCGATTGCTTCAATGCAGACTCCGTGGGCCAACTTCGATCGAGATCAGTCTATGCCAAGCGCGGAGTAGAGCAACAAAGAAGTGCTAAGCGATTACCGGGAGCGTGGGCATGGCGCCGAGCTTGGTGGCTTCTTCTACCACTACATCGAGGTGCTCCAGGACTTCAGCGACGGTCATGGTGTAGATTTCGCGGCGGGAGTCATAGCCTTCTTCGATGATCTGCTTGAGGTAGCGGCCCGCGACTTGTACGGTGAGCTGATCGGTGATGACCTTGCCGGAGCGCTCTTTCTGCGCCTCCCAGGCATTGAGGGGCAGGGCGATCCACATGGGGCGGCCGTTGATGTCGTAGCGCACGTCGACGGCGTCTGCGTGGCGGGTGGCGATGGCCACGAGGGTGCCTTTCCAGCGGCAGTGCAGGTCTTCATTGCTCCAGCGGTCGGTTACATGGAAGTCTTCGTACATGCAACTAGGGTATCGTCCCCGGTTGAGAAGGGCAAGGCTGCGGGATGCCAGACTGCCGATTTGTCCCCCAGGGCAAACGCATTTTGAAAATCGATCGAACCACTGAATGTGCCTTCCGGCAGGCCTGCAACCCGATCCCCCATACCCCATCCAAAAAAAAGCAAGCCCCTCCCCCGACTGACTTTGGCTAACCTACTTAACTCCAACAACTTCCACCCATGCCATACTTGCAGGCAATTACCCCCTTTTGGCGCACAATCTTTGTAGAGGTGTTTCGCATGCCAAAATCGTCCAGCAAAACGCAACCCGCACCCTC
>Ga0302270_10006661_pt1 | contig 10279 bp, 9 predicted proteins | sample III_Bog_E2_3_FD_198773 | JGI IMG/M metagenome (GOLD analysis project Ga0302270, IMG submission 198773) | Peat permafrost microbial communities from Stordalen Mire near Abisko, Sweden - III_Bog_E2_3 | ecosystem: Environmental > Terrestrial > Soil > Wetlands > Peat | place: Sweden: Abisko...
TGTATTGCCTGCGGCCCACAGCGTTACGGTCGCGTTGTAGATCGGTATCTGGCCGCCATGAACCACACCGGTCAGCGATCCGGTCTGGACCAACCCGGTGGATGTGGCTGTAGTGACCATGCTCTGGCACCCTGTCATCAGGGCAGCGCAGGCCACAGCGGACGCAAGCAAAGCGAACCGCTTTAAAGAAATAGAATTGTGCGACATCGTAAAGACCTCCATGGTGAATGCAACGTTGGGAGAACGGCAATCCGCGTGCATGGAACTGATTCTTGCTGGGATAACGTGACTATACTCCAATCAAACTAAAGAAGTTGAGTGAAAAACTTGCTGCAGGCTGCGGCTATAGGCGAAATCAGGTCTCAACTGCACAGATGGCGGTGCAAATTTTCTTCGCTTATTCGGTTTCGACGCCATGTTCGCTGGGGAGCACGGAATTTTGGTGGTATCCACGCAACCTCGACAATAGGCGGCTCCCGTGCGCCTATAATCAACACTTCATCGAAGTTCACAAAGGCCCATGGTCAGCAAACCTCTTCTCTCTGGATGTCTCTTATTGGCCGTCTCGGCGATCGTAGGTTGTAGCAGCGGGTCCACAAGCTCGTCGGGTTCCAACTCCGTCTCCGCGCTCACACTCTCCGCCGGCAGCCTTTCCTTCCCCAGCACCACTGTCGGCCAGACCAGCCCCACGCAGACTCTCACCCTCACGGATACCGGCACCGCCACGCTCGTTCTGAACAGCTACACCGTCTCAGACACCAACGACTTCAGCGACACCACCACCTGCGCAACGTCGCTGGCCCCCGGCGCGAGTTGCAGCTTCACCATCGCGTTCACGCCGAAGTCGGTCGCCACGCTCAGCTCGATCATCACGGTCACAGATAACGCCGCCGGCTCGCCGCAGACCGTTACGCTGAGCGGAACGGGCACGGCAGTTCCAGCGCCCATCGCCGGCCTCACGGCGTCATCGCTTACGTTTACGGCCAATGTGCCGAACGCCGCAGGCGTACAGCCGGTCACGCTATCTAATACCGGCAACGCGACCCTGACCGGCATCTTTATCTCCATCGGCGGCAGCAGCACCTCTTCGGCGTTCAGCGACACCACAACCTGCGGCACCACGCTGGCCTCAGGCAGCAGCTGCTCTATCTCCGTAAACTTCACGCCGTCCGCCTTCGGCAGCTACACCGGCACGCTCAGCGTCGCAGACAACGCCACCGGCACGCCGCAGACGGTCAGCCTTACGGGCACAGGGTACGCGCCGCAGGTCACGCTCTCCACATCGAGTGTGAGCTTCTCCACCACGTCCGTCGGCAGCACCACCACCGCACCCAGCATCACGCTGACCAACTCCGGCAACGCCACGCTGAATCTCACATCCATTGCATTGGGCGGAGCCAACACCGCTGACTTCGGCGAGACCAACACCTGCGGCTCCACGCTAGCCGCCGCCGCCTTCTGCAGCATCTCGCCGTCGTTCACTCCGGCAGGTCCCACGAGCTACAGCGCGGCCATCAATATCACCGACAACGCATCGGGCTCGCCGCAGTCCATCACGCTCGGCGGTTCGGGAACGTCCTCCACCACCACCTACACGCTCTATACCTTTCCGACCACCTTCCCCGAGGCATCGGACGCCAACATCCTCCAGCTCTATGCGCTGATTAACGGCGCGCAGAAGACCATTGACATGACGATGTACGCGCTGGAAGACACAACCTTCTCCGGCGATCTCGTCGCTGACTGCCAGCGAGGAGTGAAGGTACGCGTCATCCTCGACGTGAACCTGGAAAAGAGCGGCAACACGCCGGCGTACAACCAGCTGAATGCCCAGACGAATTGCAGCGCAGTGTGGGCCAATACTGCTTTTCAGGCCACCCACGAAAAAAGCTTCATCATTGACGGCACGCAGGTCGCCATCATGTCGCTCAACCTGCAGTCGCAGTACTACACCACCACGCGCGACTTCGCGATGATTGAAAACGACGCGAATGACATCAACGCCATCCAGTTGACCTTCAACGCGGACTACGCGGCCGGAACCCCCAGCGGCGGCAGCCAGGGGGCCAGCGACTTCAGCTATGCGCCGGGACCCGGCGACGACCTTATCTGGAGTCCAACGACCGCGCAGGCGGACATGCTCTCGATCATCAGCAACGCAAAGTCGAACTTACTTGTTGAGAACGAAGAGATGGGTGCGGCCAACATCGTCAGCGCTCTCGAAACTGCCTGCCAGAACGGCGTCACGGTGAATATCGCCATGGTCAGCCAGTCCAGCTACGCCACAAATTTCAAAGCACTGGAAGCAGCGGGCTGCGGCGTCCACGTCTATCCCAACACGCAGACCGGCTTCTACGTCCACGCCAAGGCTGTCGTCGCCGACTATGGTCTCTCCACGCAGAAGGTGTACATGGGTTCCATCAACTACTCGAGTGCTTCCATGACCCAAAATCGCGAACTGGGCATGTACATCACTGACCCCGCCAGCGTGCAGTCTATCGAGACAACAATGGCAGCCGACTATGCCGGCGGCACAGCCTACTAGCCGCTCCGCGATGGCACTCACCCAGACCGACCGCGCATGGATCGAACTGCGCGCCGTCGCTGCGGGTTTTGCGCTGGCGGGTGTGGCCGGAGTTCCGGGGCCGCACAGCGCGTCTGCCGAGGTTGCCGAGCACCGCTTCGCCGCATGGATCGCATCCGGCAATGCCGGTGATATGGACTACCTGAAGCGCCGCGACGACACAGGCGCACTGCTGCGCGGCGATCTGCGGCGGCCCATACCGTGGGCACGCTCGGTGGTCGTCTGCGCGATGAACTACAACATCGCCGTAGAGGGCCATCCGCCGCCGCTGTCCATCGAGCCCGCTGCCGCCGATACCGGCTGGATCGCGCGCTACGCCTGGAGTGGTCGTGAGTCCGGCACCGCCGCATCGCGCCCCAGTGACTACCACGACGTCCTGCTGCCGCGCTTGCGCTCAGTCGAGAAGGAACTGTGCCAGCGCTTCGCCTGCGAGACGCAATGCTACGTCGACACCGGCCCCATCCTCGAGCGCGACTATGCCGAGCGCGCAGGCATCGGCTGGATTGGCAAGAACACCTGCCTGATCAACCAGCAGCAGGGATCGTGGCTGCTGCTCGGCGTGATCGTTACCTCGCTCGATCTCGCGCCTGAAGCCGCGTCGCTTCCCGCCGCCGACCGCTGCGGCACCTGCACGCGCTGCATCGACGCCTGTCCCACGGACGCGCTACTCGCCACGCGCGATAGAAACGGTCCGCGGCAGATGGACGCCTCACGCTGCATCGCCTATCTCACCATTGAGAAGAAGGGCAGCATCGCGGAGGAGCTCCTCGCGCCCATCGGCCGCAACGTCTTCGGCTGCGACATCTGCCAGGATGTCTGCCCATGGAACAAGCGCGCGCCCATCGCGCCGTCCGCACCGCTGCCTCCGCGTCGCGAGCTCATCAACCCAGCGCTCGAATGGCTGGCCTCGCTCGAAGGCCCGGAGTTTGCGCGCGTCTTCCGCGGCTCCCCGGTAGAACGCAGGCGCAGGGACACCAGCCGCCGCAAGCGGTTTCGCCGCAACCTCGCCATCGCTATGGGCAACAGCGGCGAGTCGCGCTTTCTTCCCCGGCTCAATGCCTGGGCCGCCGGAGATGATCCGGTGCTGGCCGAGACCGCCGCGTGGGCCGCGCAGCGGTTGCGAGGCGCCGCACAGTAAACTTGTCCTATGCCGTACGAGCAGCCAACCTCTTCTGAACTTCAGAACACAGAATTCGCCCGCGAGCAGCCCGCACCGTCCGCCGGACACGAGCAACTCTCTACCGCACTCGCCGCCGCGCCGGCGGTGCCCGTGCGCGACGCGGCCACCTGGCAGCAGATCGTCGCGCTGGGCCGGTACATGACCCGCACCGAGGTCCACACCTATGCCTTCTCTGTCGCCGCGCAGGTCATCCTCTCGCTCTTTCCGTTCATCGTGCTGCTGTTCACACTCTCGCAGCGCGTCTTCCACTCCACCGGCATGGTCCAGGTCGTCAGCGACATGATGACCAACTTCTTGCCCAACAATCAGGACTTCGTCATGCGCAACATGCGTGCGCTGGCCTTTGCGCACACTCAGGTGCGGGTCTTCTCCGTGATTATGCTGCTGGTCACCGCTACCGGCGTCTTTCTCCCGCTGGAGGTTGCGCTGAACAGCGTGTGGGGAGTGGCGAAGAACCGCAGCTACCTGCACAACCAGATCGTCTCGCTGGGCATGGCCACGGGCGTGAGCGTGCTTGCCATGGCGTCGGTTGCGATCTCTGCCGCGCAGCGCACCGTGCTGGCGTGGGTCTTCTTCGGTCACACGAACAACGCCATCTTCAACTTCGTTGGGGACAGCTTCCTCAAGGCCTGCGCCGTTGCCGCCAGCATCGGCCTCTTCTTCCTCATCTACTGGGGACTGCCCAACCGCAAGGTCCCGCCGCGCGCAGTGCTGCCGACGGCGATCGTGATGGGCGTGCTGTGGGAGCTGGCCAAGTACCTCTACATCCTCGCGCTGCCGCGGCTGGACTTCGGCGCTGTGTACGGGCCGTTCAAGGTCTCTGTAGGGTTGATTATGTGGGCGTTCATCTCCGGCCTGCTGCTGCTGGCCGGGGCTTATGTCTCCGCCACGCGACAGGCCCTGCGCGAAGCCCGCGAGGCCGATCTCGCCCGCGACCGATAGCTCTACTGTCCGCCGAAGCTCATGCTGCTGTTGAACGACTTCACCACCATGTCATTGGGCTGCGCTCCCGCCGGCAGCATGGTGAACAAAGTGGGCTGGCCGTCAACGCTCTGGGTGCGTATGACCGCCGTGTCCGCAGATCCGGTGTCGGCGACCAGCAGCACGTGCTCGTCCATGGAGAAGGTCAGCGCGTCGGGCCGTGGCCCGGTGCGAACCGAGGCGGCCATGCGCCCGTCGTCCACGTCATACACGCTCACCGAGTCAGCGCCGAAGTTCGTCACCCACAGGCTTGTTCCGTCCGCCGTGAAGGCCGCGCGCACCGGCTTGGCCCCGATGATGTACGTCCCCAGCACCTCGTTGGTCCAGGTAGAGATCTCCGAGATGCTGTCAGAGTCGTAGTTCGTTGTGAAGACCTCGCCTCCGTCCGGCTTCAGCGCGATGTGCGTCGGTGTGTTGCCTACGTCGAGGAAGCAGAGCAGCGCGTCGTTGCGCAGCGCTGCGTCCTGCGTGCCGCGGTAGGAGTTCGGCGCGGCGCCCAGCCACACCACCATCACGCGGTGCGAACCCGAGCACGCCACCCACGCCTTCGCTCCCGAGGGCAGGTCGTCGTTGGACTGGGACGAGATGGCGATATCCGTCGCGCCCTCGCAGCCGGAGAACGCCTCGCGTAGCTGTAGCGGATGCGTCTGCGACGGCAGGATCGAGTACACCGAGACGCTGCCGGCCACGCGGTTGCTCACCACCAGCGTGCGGTTGTCCGGCGAGACGCGCGCCACGCCGGGCCCTTCGCCCGTCCCAACCGCAGCAATCACGCGCCGCTTGTCCAGATCGATCACACTCACCGTGTTCGAGCCCGAGTTCGCCACATAGGCGCGCTTGCCGTCCGGCGAGACGTCCAGCGAGTAGGGCGTGTGCTGCACGCCGATGGTCGCGGCCACCACATTCCTGGTCGCGTCAATCACGGAGATGGAATCGCTGCCCGCGTTGGCCGCGTACACCTCGTTGCGCTCCGGGTTCACGGCCATACCTGTTGGCTTGCGACCCACTTGAAGCACGCGGTCCTGGCGCAGGTACACCAGGTCCAGCACCGTCACCGTCCCGGAGCTGCCGTCGCTGATGTAGGCGAACTCGTGGTAGTTGACCGGGTAGATGGGGAAGCGGTTGCCGTGGCAACCCAGCAGCGCGGCAGGCAGCAGCAGCGTCGCAGAGCGGCGCAACAGGCGGGCAGGGAATGGAATCGGCTGAGTCACTAGTCTGGAGTGTAGGTGCGCGCCGCGGAAGGCGCAACGTGGCTGAGTTAGCGTCGCGTCTTGCGCCATTGCACGGCCAGCCACGTGCCATAGCCGAACTGGAAGAGCCAGACCACGCAATAGGCATAGACCAGGTGGCGCTGCCCAAGGGTGTGGAAGGGAATGTTCATCGCGCCTCCTGTGCATCACCCAGGTAGGCCAGCGAATCGGCCGCACTCTGCCGCTGCCGCCGGCGTTCAATCGCGTAGCGCAGCCCCAGCACGAACGCTCCCCACATCGTCCATCCAATCAGGTTCCACCACACCGCCGGGTACATGCTGGGGTCGATGCCGGAGTCCGCGCCGCCGCCAAACACCGGCGCCGGATGCTGCGTCCGCCACCAGCGGATGGACATATAGCAGATAGGAACATCAATCGCCGCGAAGACCGCCAGCACCGCCGAGACCACCGCCGTCTGCCCCGCGGCAGAAAAGCTCCGCAGCAGCAGGTAGCTCACATAGAGCAGCCACAACAGCAGGAAGGTCGTCAGGCGCGCGTCCCACGTCCACCAGATGCCCCACGCGGGCCGCGCCCAGAGCATGCCTGTCGCCAGACCGATGCTCGCATACAGCACCGTCACCTCGGCGGAGGCCACTGCGAACGCATCAGCCGCCAGCGCCCGGCTGGGGCTGCGTCCGCGCCACCACAGATACAGTAGCGAAGCCCCCAGGTTCAGATACGGAAACACAAAGCTCAGAATCGCGTGCGGAAAGTGGTAGAAGAAGACGCGATACAGGTTGCCCATCGTCGCCTCAGTGGGCGCGGTCATGGCGTGGTAGAACCCGACCGCCAGCACCGCCAGCGTGAGCCCCAGCCAGAGCAGGCCCCAGACGCTGCTGGACTTCGCATTTCGTGTGTCGTTCACCATCGGCAATTCTACAGCGCCGCATCCCTGTGTGACAGCGCGCCGGGCCGCTAATCGGCGTTCAGGATGGTATCGAAGAGCAGCACCGACGCCACGGTGAACACCACATCATAGGCCAGCAGCAGCTTCAGCCAGGCCGTCGGCTCAAACTCGCCGGTCAGCACCGCTGTCGTGGCCTGGATCATCGCCAGCAGCACGGGGATGGAGATCGGCAGCAGAATCAGCGGCAGCAGCGTCTCGCGGTTGCGGGTGCGCAGGCTCAGCGCGGCGAAGAACGTGCCGTTCACCACCAGCGCCCACGTGCCCAGCGGAAGAATCACCAGCAGCAGCCGCGTCTCACCCAGCGGATGCAGGTTGTAGAACACGGCAAACACCGGCGCCAGCACCACCTCCACCGCCGACACAAACAGGAAGTTCGCCAGCGCCTTGCCCACGAACAACGCGGAGGGCGGTGCGGCGGCCAGCCGGTGTGCGTCGAGCACGCCATTCAGCGTCTCCCGCGCCCAGCTCTGGTTCAGCGCGGTCATCGCCGCAAACAGCACCGCCACGCACATCAGCCCGCCGCTGATCTGCCGCGCAATGGTCGGGTACGCAGTCGGATCGAACGCCATCGCAAACACCACCACCACCAGCAGCGAGAAGAACAGCATCCCGTTGATCGAATCCTTCGACCGCCACTCCAGCCGCAGGTCCTTGCGCAGATGCATCCACACGTGCCCGGCGTAGCTCATCGCGCACCCGCTCTCTCCACCACGGACGCGATGCTGCCCGCCTGCATGGTGATCGTCGTCTGTGCCAGCGGTTGGGCCAGCGCCGCCTGGTGCGTCGTCAGCAGCAGCGTGCGCGTGGCAGACTCCGCAACGTACGCCAGCAGCCGGTCGATCATGCTGTGCGCCGAACCCACATCGAGGTTGGAGAACGGCTCATCCAGCAGCAGCAGCTCCGGCTGTGCCAGCAGCGCACGCGCCAGCGACGCCCTCTGCCGCATCCCCTGCGAGTACTCGCCGACGCGCCGCGGGTTCGCCGCGTCCAGCCCCACCGCGCGCAGCGCCTCAGCCGCAACATGCTCCCGTTCCGCCCGCCCGCCCATCCCGTTCATGCCGGCGAAGTAGATCAGGTTCTCCATCCCTGTCAGGTCGTCGTAGAGCATCGTCGCGTGGCCCATCGTGGAGATGTGCCCGCGCTGCTCCTGCGGCTTCGCCCCGAAGACCCCCACCGTTCCATAGCTCGGCGACGTCAATCCGGAGATCACCTTCAGCAGCGTGCTCTTGCCCGCGCCGTTCTCACCCAGCAGCACCGCGCTCGCGCCCGCCGGCAGCCGCAGCGACACCTCGCGCAACGCCACAAAGCTCCCATACAGTTTCGAGACGCGCTTCAGGTCCACCGCCGGCTCAGGCAGTCCTTCGAGGACAGATTCGTCGTGCAGCGCAGCAATCTCCATCTCATTAACAGTTCCATGCGAGTATAGTTCTCTCACCGTCGGCAGACACCACGAACCATTGCGAACATTGCGCTCCCACATCGCGTCCATTGCGTTCGTCTTTCCCTCTTGCCGCCGCCCACGATGCTGTGGAAACTCCCAATCTTGCAACTCCCGCCCCAAAATGATAGAAATGAGGTATTCCATCCGCTTCGGCGGGTCGAATTTCATGAAGAGTGGTTGAGGGACGAGCCCTTTGACGCCACGACAACCGGACAGAACACAAGTACCGGTGTCAACTCTCTCCTGGTAACGGGGCACATGAGATTCGGTGGCAGCAGACCCATATCCAAGGCTGCATGTCACGACTCTCCGTACCCCCCATCCAGACTTTTTTGAGAGCGGCTCCCAAGGCGCAGCACCCCGCAGCCAAGCGGAGTAGATCGATGGTGTCTTCCTGTACGAAGTATGAGCTGCGCTGCGGTGAGTGCGGCAAGAGCTACGGTAACCAGCCGCTCTCCGGCTGCCCTGACTGCCTGGCTCCCCTTGAGCTTCAGTTTGACCTCGACTCGGTGCGTGGCCGCTTCACCCGCGAGACCATCGCCGCCGGCCCGGCCAGCATCTGGCGCTACCGGCAACTGCTCCCCATCCCGGAGGGCTTTGAGCCCGACCTCCCCGTCGGCTTCACGCCGCTGCTGCACGCAAAGAGATTCGGCAAGATCTTCGGCGCCACCAACCTCTTCCTCAAGAACGACGCCGTCTGCTTCCCCACGCTCAGCTTCAAGGACCGCGTCGTCGCGGTCGCGCTGGCCAACGCCCGCAACTTCGGCTTCACCACGGTCGGCTGCTCGTCTACGGGAAATCTGGCGAACTCGGTCGCCGCGCAGGCCGCGCGCCTCGGCCTCAAGGCCTGCATCCTCGTACCCTCGGACCTCGAGCCCGCCAAGATCCTCAACACGCTCGTCTATGGTGCGCGTCTGGTCCGCATCGACGGCAACTACGACCACGTCAATCGCCTCTGCACCCTCATTGCAGACGAGTACCACTGGGGACTGGTCAACGTGAACCTCCGACCCTACTATGCCGAGGGCTCCAAGACCGTCGGCTATGAGATCGCCGAGCAGCTCGGCTGGCGCCTGCCCGATAACGTCGTCGTGCCCATGGCCGGCGGCTCGCTCATCCGCAAGATCAAGAAGGCCTTTGGCGAACTCATCGCGCTGGGCCTCGTCGACGAGAAGCCGGTTCGCTTCTTCGGCGCGCAGGCTACCGGCTGCTCGCCCATCTCGCATGCGGTCAAGAACGGCTGGGATCACATCGAGCCGCAGAAGCCGGACACCATCGCCCGCTCGCTGGCCATCGGCAACCCGGCCGACGGCCCCGCGGCCAGCAAGATGATCCGCGCCACAGGCGGCTGGGCGGAGGACGTCTCAGACGTCGAGATCGTCTCCGGCATGCAGGAGATCGCCGAGAAAGAGGGCGTCTTTACCGAGACCGCCGGCGGCGTCACCGCCGGAGTCACGGCGCGCCTCTACTCCCACGGCCGCATCTCGCCCGACGAGCTCACCGTCATGTGCATCACCGGCAACGGCCTCAAGACCACCGACGCGCTTGTCGGCCAGTACCCGGAGGAGCACGCCGTCAAGCCGCGCCTCGCCGAGTTCGACGCCTACATCCGCAAGGTCGATCCCTCGCTCGTCCCAAGCCTCGAACCCGCGCTCGTTCCCGCGGATTAGCTCCGACTTTCTTCTGCGCAAGTCTCGCTTTACATTGCGTCCTTTGCGTCTTTCCTTCGCGTCCTTTGCGTTCGTTTTTGTTTTTGCCTTTGCTGCTTGAACACCGCACCACCGCAGGAGATTCAAACCGTGCCCGTCAAAGTCGTCCTCCCCACCGCGCTGGCCCGCCACACCGACGGACAGAAGTCCTTTGAGTCCCAGGCCGCCGACCTCCCCGGCCTGCTCGCCGAGTTCGACGCCAAGTTCCCCGCGCTCGCGCAGAACGT
>Ga0302270_10006668_pt1 | contig 10273 bp, 10 predicted proteins | sample III_Bog_E2_3_FD_198773 | JGI IMG/M metagenome (GOLD analysis project Ga0302270, IMG submission 198773) | Peat permafrost microbial communities from Stordalen Mire near Abisko, Sweden - III_Bog_E2_3 | ecosystem: Environmental > Terrestrial > Soil > Wetlands > Peat | place: Sweden: Abisko...
GCGCTTGCGATAAGAGTCCAGAATCATCCGCCCGCTTCTAAAGAGCAATTGCAGAATGGTGATGGCGCAGATGACGATCGCGCTCCACTGGATCGAGAGGTTGATTGAGGTCAGTGCCGCGCCATAGCGCGCCTGGTCGAGCCCTGGATTCCTAAGGAGGACGAAGGCATGATTCGGGACGGAGAGTAGAATCGCCAGCGGAATGAGTCCGATGGCGCTGATTACCATGTTCTGCGCGGTGCGAGGGCGCGGCCAGCTTCCGCGAATCAGATCCGTCGAGCGCCAGACCAACTGCACCACGTTGACCACCACCACCCACCAGTAGAACAGGATCAAGACCGGGGCCAACTGGAAGGGAGAACTATGCCAATAGAGGACCCCCGGCCCAATCAGCAGATACGGATGCCGAGGAACCAGCAACCACCAACCCAGGAAGAGAGAGCCAAAGACCACTTCGGCAACGGCATGAGCAAAGCTGCGCGGCTTCTTTCCGCCTGCGGCTTCCGTCTCCATCGGCGGCAGCGTGCCAGGCGTCCAATCGGCCGAGACCCTGGCGAACGCCGGGCATTTCGCAGGATAGTGCGTTGCAGTGAACTCGATGGCGGCAAAGGTGAGAGTGACCCAGGCGGCAGCGATCATGAGAACGCCCGGCACACGAAGGACAGCTTCAGACACGGCAGCCCAACTGGGAGTCTGTGCGGCGATCTGCGCCGCGCTCCCGATCAAATAGGCGATCGTGGCCCAGAAGCACGCCAGCCGCAGAACGAGGAGATACGTGGGGAAGACGGCTGGCCCGATCAGGTACTTCTGCGGCTGATAGCGCGCGGCCACCCGCATCGGCGGCCCGATTTGCCGGAGCCAGTCCTCCGCTTCGCCCACGCTGAGCGGCCGGCCCAGCGCGGCCTCCTTGTCCTCAAGCTGCGCTTCGAGGTTGGCCCGGAGTTCGGCGATGATATCGTCCTGCCGCTGCCAGGGCAGGTGCTTCTTCACGGCTTGCAAATAACGATCGAGAAGTTCCATGGCGTCTTCCTTCAGTGCTTACAGAATGTTGTCAATGGATGTGTTGATGGCCCGCCACTCTTGGAGCAACTGGCCGAAGATCTGCTCGCCGTCGCTGGAGAGGCGGTAGAACCGCTTGTTGCGCTTGTCTTCTTCGCGCCATTCGCTGGTCAGCAGTCCCTGGGCTTCCAGGCGCCGCAGCAGCGGATAGAGCGTGCTTTCATCAATCTCCAGGCCGCGTTCGGCCAGAGCCTTGCGCAGCGAGTAGCCGTAGTGCTCCTGGCGAAGCTGCGCCAGCGCCGCCAGAGTCAGGCAGCCGCGCCGCAGTTCCAGGCGAAGGTTCTCGAAGAGGTTTTCGGAGAGGGCCATGCTGTACCTCATACACTGTACATCGAATACTGTATTATATACAGTGTATGATGTCAAGTGTTATTTTGAAGTTCCTTCGGAGGCGCAAAACTTCCGGCCGGTCAGCCGTGGCCTGGCTTCAGCTAGTTATCAGAAAGGGCAAAGACTGACGGCGGAGGAAATAGGTCCATTGTCCGGCTGAACAACAACTTGCGCCGCGTTGGCCCAGCGTTGTATCTTCCCTCTCATGCATTGGGCAACTCCGAAAGAGCGTCGGACTTTGGGCCAGGCGCGGCGCAAGCAGGTGGGCCGCCAGGAACACAACCAACTCAACCCCAAGGCGCGGAAGACTCCGGCACCGGAGCTGCTGGCCCGGTCGATGCACGGCCGCATTCCCGCGCTCATCAAGCTCAAGTACATGCTGATGGTCCAGTCGCCCTTCGGCTACTTCCGCGGCGCGGTGCCGGTGATGGCCGCGGACCTGGCCGTGCTGCCGTCGACAGGCATTGCAGCCCAACTCTGCGGAGATGCTCATGTGCGCAACCTGGGCGCCTTTGCCGCGCCCGACGGCCGACTGGTCTTCGACATCAATGACTTCGACGAAACCATCCGCGGTCCCTTTGAATGGGATTTGAAACGCATGGCGGCCTCGCTGGTGCTGGCCGGCCGCGGCTCCGGGCACAAGGAGACCTCAGCGCGGCGGGCCGTGGAGACGTGCATCGAACGCTATGCCGCGCAGGTGCGCGCCTTTGCCAAGATGCCCTTGCTCGACGTGAACCACTATCAGGTCCACCGGCTGGGCATGGTTGCGCCTGTCCACCAGGCGCTGTTGAAGGCAGAGCGCGCCACTCCCATGCACGCATTGGAGCAGCTGACCGAACCCACGCCCTGCAAGCCCGGTGAACCGCGCCGCTTCAAGGTGATCAAGCCCACGCTCACGCGCGTCACCACCTCTCAGGCCGCGGCGGTTCTGGCCGCGCTCGGCCCCTATCGCCAGATGCTCGAGCCGCAGCGGCAGCACCTTTTGTCGCTCTACCGTCCGGTCGACGTAGCCTTCAAAGTGGTTGGCACCGGCTCGGTGGGTCTGCGCGACTATTGCATCTACTTCGAGGGCAATGGCCCCAACGATCCGTTATTCCTGCAGATCAAGGAGGAGCCGGCCTCCGGCTACGCTCCCTATCTCTCCGACGCCGCGCCGCCCCACCACAACGGCCAGCGCGTAGCCGAGGGGCAGAAGGCGATGCAGGTGCAGTCCGACCCGTTCCTCGGCTGGACGCACTTTGGCGGGCGCGACTACCTGGTTCGCCAGCTCAACGACCACAAGGGGTCGATCGATTTAGAGGATCTGGCCGGTGGCGGCCTTGAGGCTTATGCCGAGGTCTGCGGCGAACTGCTGGCCCGGGGTCATGCCCGCTCCGGGGACCCGCAGATTCTGGCGGGCTACATCGGCGACGGCGACGGTTTTGCCGAGGCGCTGGCCAAGTTCGGCTCCCTCTATGCCGACCAGACTGAAAAGGACTGGAAAGAACTCTGCCGCTCAGCCAAAGCGAAGGCGGAATCCTAGAGGGTTTTCATCGCGAGTGAAATGTGGGCCGCCAACCCAAGTTCAATCAGGCCGAGGGTTGCAGCGCAGCCGCGCGCTTCCGCGTCTCGGCGACGAAAGCTTCGTCCTCCGGCGATTCCGGCTTCATTGAATCGAGGTTGACCGCGACGTTGGCCAACGCGCCTTCAAGAGCGGCTCTTGCCAGGGCGATCGCGGTGGTCAGATCTGACTTCATGTTGGGGTTGGTGATCGGCCTGAGCGAAGCGGCGATTCGCGCAGCCTCGACGGCCTTTTCGGCGACACCTAGAGGCACACTGGCTGCCTGCCGGAGTGCTGCGTTGATGGCCGAGGCGGCGTCGGAAGACTCTTTGGCTGCTCTGTAGGCCTTCATCACGGCGTTGTAGGATTCGGCGTCGGCGTCGATGGCGGACTTCAGCTCCTCGCGCAGTTGGGCGAGCCGGGTGATGGCTTCGCTAAGCTGGTTTTCGTACTGCACGTAGGCTTTTTTGCCGCGCGACATGGAGGCGACCATGCCGGCGAGTCCGGCGGCCATGGCTGCTGCTGCCGCTGCCGCACTGCCTCCGCCGGGGGTCGCTGTGGGGGCGGCGAGTTGTTCGATAAAAGGCTCTACACCGGCGCGAAGTCCGCCGACGGCCAAGTTGCCGCTCATCGTCTTTTCTCGCACTACGGCGGCGAGGCGGTTTTCCAGGATAAGGGAGGAGTCGAAGTTCTCCACTTGCAGGAACCACTCGGCGGCCTGCTCCAGCGCCAGTTTGGGAATCAGCCCGACGATCTCGCTCGAAACCGGAACGACGCCGTAGCGCGCGGCCTCGCGTTTCACGAATTCGAAGACGCGGTGGATCGGCGTCTGCTCGAAGTCGGTCAGGTTCATGGAAACCTGAGCCATGCCGCGCACCAGGAATCCCGCGCCTTTGACGTAGCGCAGGCCGCCGGAGGAAAAGCGCACGGCCTTGGCGATCTTCTTGGCGATGGAGAGATCGGCCGTATTGAGGAAGATGTTGTAGGCAATGAGCGGCTTGCGCGCGCCGACCACGGTAGCTCCGGCGGTGGGATGAATGCGCGGCTCGCCGAAGTCGGGCTTGCGGACAGGGTTCGTCGCGATTTCGTCGCGAATTCCCTCGAACTGGCCGCGGCGAATGTTCTCGAGATTCTGGCGCTCGGGCGTAATGGCGGCGGCTTCGTAGAGATAGACCGGAATCCCGAAGCGGCGCGCGATCTCGGCTCCCACGTGGCGGGCCATGGCGACGCAGTCTTCGAGGGTCACACCGTCGATGGGAATGAAGGGAACCACGTCGGCTGCGCCCATGCGCGGGTGCGCGCCCTGGTGCCGGGTGAGGTCGATCAGCTCGGCGGCCTTGCCGACGCCGCGGATGGCGGCCTCCTGAATGGCTTCGCGGTCGCCGACGAGAGTGATGACGCAGCGGTTGTGGTCGGAGTCCATCTCCCGGTCGAGAAGATAAACGCCGGGGAGCTTCATGGCTTCGACGATGGCATCGACTTTGGCGGCGTCGCGGCCTTCGGAGAAATTGGGAACACATTCTACGAGAGTGTTGGGCACGACAAGAAGGATAATGAGCGGCGGGCGGTTTGGGCAAACTAGCTCCTAGCTTTTAGCTTCTAGCCTCCAGCTTTTGGCCGGGGTAGGTGCGTGGGCTCCCACCCTTTCCGCGGTGAGCTGCGGAAAGAAATGGGGCACCCGGAAGCGCCCGGCGCTTTCTTGTTGACCGGGGCAGGATGGCTGAGTAGTCTTGCGAAAGTTTCCCCAATTCTGCAACTCGGAGGTTTTGAAAATGAAAAAGGCATTACGATTCGCACTGGCAGTGCTCGCCGTTTCATTGGCGACTGTAGCAGCCGCGCACGCTCAGGTTCCCTACAACGAAGGGCCAGTGGAACGAGTGGTCCTGCTCCATGTAACGCCGGGCCACTTCGACGCGCTCATGGACGACTTCAAGAAGAACATCGTCCCGATCTGGGAGTCGGAAAAGAGCGCCGGGCTGATCGTCAGCTACGATATCTTCCTTAACACCACACGCTCCGGGCCTGACGACTGGGACATCGGCTACTCCCTCACCTACAAGAACATGGCTGCCCTGGATGGCCTACCCGACAAGGTGTATGACATCCGCATGAAGCAATATGGCGACCAGTCCGCCGAGCAGAAGGTCATCGACAAGCGGGTTGAGAATGCGCATGTAGTCAGCAGCATGCTGCTGCGGGACATTACCCTGCGGTAGCTTACTTCCTATCAGCAAGCATGGCGGCGCAAGGGAGCTTGCGCCGCCATTTTTCTTTTTGCGGAGCGGGGCTGGGTTCGTGGTATCCCGGGGTACCCGACAGTGGGCGTTTGCTCTTCAGAGAAATGCTTCCAATCTTCCGCGAAGGGAGTCAGTATCTCGTGTCCAGCATTCCCAAATGACAAGCACCTCCCAGCCATCCTTGCGGAGAGATTTAATGTGCTCCCTGTCCCTTTCTTTGCTTTTATCGCGTTTGCCGTTCCAATAGTCTGAGTTAGTAACCGGCGAAATGCGTCCGTGACGGCATTTGTGCTTGTGCCAGAAGCAGCCATGAACGAAGATAATCTTTCGGCGGGAAACGAAAACGAGGTCGGGCTTCCCTGGCAGACTCTTGGCGTGGAGTGCATAACGATAGCCCATGGAGTGAGCTAGCCTTCGGACGCGCATTTCCGGCGTTGTGTCCCTGTCCCTGACCGCTTGCATGCACACCTTGCGCTGTTCCGCAGTGAGGATGTCAGCCATGCAGCAGCAAAACCCACCTCCGAGTCCACAAACCTTCGCATCAGGCTTGCGGAAGTTCAGAGCTCCGTTACTGTGACCTTGATGCCTGTCCCTCCGCTGGGTTGTTGTCTAGGCTTTGCTAATTCCGCCCGTATGTGGGCAAGCTGTCTAATGGCTTCAAGAATCTCATGGTTGTCAATGGGGCACATTCGGTAGCCCCATATGTCTCCGTCCCTGTAGTCTTCGAACCGGCCTAAGGGCAATCGGAACTCGGAGGCACCGTCCTTGCGCAACTCAATTTCCGCAAAGGCATACCCCCAATCTGGGCCAAATACCGACCCAACCAATGGAGGCCCTGGGCAAGCCAGTAGTTGGCCATCTTCCAAGAACTGTCTGCTTACCGCCAGTAACGAGTTAAGGATTGACCTACTCGACAAGAGGAATACGTCAGGCGGCTTTGGCTCCTCGCTACGCTCCTGACATATACGCTCTATATCCACGTTGGGCTGCTCAAAGCCGATGACCGCGCACTTCTCCTGTGCTGAAGAGACACAAGCTTCTAACATTCTGTTTCCTCCTCAATTCTTACCGCTAGACTGTCGTCAGCCAAGAGACTTGAACCATGACTCTCTCGGTCTTTCTGAAATGGAGATTACCGGATAGCGGATTCTGGAAAATCTGGTGAGACGGCAATTCTCGAAACTTTTTTACAACGAAAAGAAAGAATCGCTCCCTCATTATCGAGGCAACATCGTATTCCTTCGGTGTCATTGACAGGCTTCCAGTTTGATCCTTCAGGCCTTTGACCTCTACGGCTAAATAATCCTTGTGATTTGGTTCTGTACGCAAACGGAAGTCGTATCCGCACCCATAGCGCGTCGTATTCTCCACGGAGTAGCCTGCGAATTCGGGGATCTCTGTATGTACAGACTCAAAATATCGCTCGGCGGCGAGACCTGTAATCAGTCTCTGTGCAAACGCGGATGCGCCCGCCTCCTGGTCCATGGGCGCAGGTTCAATCCATGCGTTTTGGTCAAACCCAAAAAATGACTTCACGAAGCCGGTGAAAGATTCGATGTCGAGACCTTTGTATTCTTCGAAGTGGGGTAGCTGCCTGAGTACAGTAGACTCTACATATAGTGGTTGCTGATCCTTCAACTCCGGAAGTTTACCCTCCCTATCCGGGAACATGGCAGGAGTTTTGCTCCTGGTTTGCTGATGAGCAGGCCTGCGCCGCTTATCTGGAGCGATTGCGATGGCCAACCGGGGTTCGTTGTCCAAAGTGTGAGCAGGGAAAGGGCTGGCGGACGGCAGATGGGCGCTGGGCTTGCTCGGGTTGCGGCCGCAAAGTATCGGTCACGGCAGGAACCATCTTCGACCGCAGCCGGATTTCGCTTCAGGAGTGGTTTGCCGCCGCCTGGTACATGACCAATCAAAAGCATGGAGTGAGCGCTCTCGGCCTCCAGCGCTTGCTGGGGCTGGGCAGTTATCAAACCGCCTGGACCATCTTGCAGAAGTTGCGCACGGCCATGGTGCGGCCTGGGCGGGATCGTCTTCATGGCTCGGTTGAGGTGGATGAGAGCTATGTGGGCGGCATAGAGCAAGGCGTTCGCGGGCGCGGCGCTGAGACCAAGTTCATTGTGGTGATCGCCATTGAAGTGCTGTCGCCAAAGGGGTTTGGCCGTGTGCGTATGCAACGTGTGGACGACGTTTCCGGCACCAGCCTACTTCCGTTTGTCGCGGCGGCGGTTGAGACCGGCTCAGAAGTTCACACCGACGGCTGGAAAGGTTACAACGGCCTATCCAAACAGGAATACCGGCACCGAGTGACGAACATTTCCAGCAGCGGCGATCCGGCGCACGTTTCCATGCCGGGGGTGCATCGCATTGCCGCGCTGCTCAAACGCTGGCTGCTCGGCACGCATCAAGGATCGGTCACAGCCGCGCATCTTGACGCGTATCTCAACGAATTCGCCTTCCGCTTTAATCGCCGCCACTCTCGCCGTCGCGGTTTGCTTTTTCTGAGGCTTATGCAACACGCGATGGTCACTCAACCGACTCGGTTCAGGCCGTCGCGTTCTTTCGATTCGATTGCAAAACACAACCTGTAGTGGTCACTGTACTAAGGCAGCTACCCCACTTCTTCGAATACTTCACGGCAATAGTCGCGGGTAGGTCGCTTATGCCACCCCATTCTTCGATTTGGAAAAAGAGGGTCGAACTCGTCGCGATAGTTCTTTATGGACGCAGGCCTTGATCCCAATGCATACCCGATGACATTGAAAGCTTCTACGAAGTTGTCAAATCCAAGATTCCTCAGACCGAGCTGGTCGTACTTGGAGAGATATAGGCCAGTTAGGATCAGTTTCTGTCTGGTTGCCATTTCCGTCGGCGACTTGGTTTGAGTAGTCAATCATTTGCCTCGACAGCGAGGAATTCCAACGCAGTCAACATCATTAGAAGCGATTTTAGCAACGTGTATTGCGAGAGGCAAAGGAAACCTTGGGGATTGAACCAGGTTAGGGAAGAAGAATGTGCAAAACCCGTACAGTTCTGAAATGGCACTCGAAGAGTTCCAAACCCTGAGTGCCCTGGCCTCAAAGACAACATGGACAATGCCCGCCCGTGCGGCAGTATCGTATAGATGGATCGTTATTCGGAACCGTCGCGAATGCTCGGCAGCGTTTCCGGAGCGGGGAGAAGACATGGCGAGTACGGCACCTACGATACGGGCGGGACGGGGCAGCCAGTTGCGCTGCAAGGGGTGGCAGCAGGAGGCGGCGCTGCGCTGCTTGATGAACAACCTCGATCCGGAGGTGGCGGAGCGGCCGGCGGACCTGGTGGTCTATGGCGGGATCGGGAAGGCGGCGCGGAATTGGGAGTGCTATCACGCGATTGTGCGCGAGCTGGAAGGCCTGGAGGGCGACGAAACGCTGCTGGTGCAGTCGGGAAAGCCGGTGGCGGTGTTTCCTACGCACGAGGGCGCGCCGCGGGTGCTGATCGCCAACTCGAATCTGGTGGGCAAGTGGGCCAACTGGGAGCACTTCAACGAACTGGACCGCAAGGGCCTGATGATGTATGGGCAGATGACGGCGGGGAGCTGGATTTATATCGGGACGCAGGGGATTCTGCAGGGGACCTTTCAGACCTTTGCGGCGCTGGCGGAGCGGCATTTTGGCGGGGCGGGCGGGGCTAGTTCCAACGGGGGTGGTTCGCTGAAGGGCAGGCTGGTGGTGACCGGCGGGGTGGGCGGCATGGGCGGGGCGCAGCCGCTTTCAGTGACGCTGAATGGTGGGGTGGTGCTGGCCATCGACGTGGACCGGAGCCGGATTGAGAAGCGCGTGGCGACACGCTACTGTGACACGGTGACCGAAAATCTGGACGAGGCGCTACGGCTCTGCGAGGAGGCTGTGCGTGAGGGGCGGGCGCTGAGCGTCGGCCTGGTGGGCAACTGCGGCGACGTGCTGCCGGAGATTGTGCGGCGCGGGGTGCATGTGGACGTGGTGACGGACCAGACCAGCGCTCACGATCCGCTGAATGGGTATGTGCCGCAGGGGCTGACGCTGGACGAGGCGGCCGAGCTGCGGCGGCGCGATCCGGAGGAGTATGTAAGGCGCTCGACGGCGACGATGGTGGTGCATGTGAATGCGATGCTGGCCTTGCAGCGGTCCGGCGCGGTGGCCTTCGATTACGGGAACAATATTCGGCGGTTTGCCTTCGACGCGGGGTGCGCGGATGCGTTTTTAATTCCGGGCTTTGTGCCGGAGTACATACGGCCGCTCTTCTGCACCGGGCAAGGGCCGTTCCGGTGGGTGGCGCTCTCGGGCGATCCCAAGGACATTGACCGGACGGATGAGTTGGCGCTGGAGCTGTTTCCAGAGAACGAGATTCTTGTGCGCTGGCTGAAGTTGGCGCGGGGGCGGTTTGCCTTTCAGGGTCTGCCGGCGCGCATCTGCTGGCTGGGGTACGGGGAGCGGGCGCGGATGGGCCTGGCGATCAACGAGCTGGTGCGCAAGGGGGAGATTTCCGCGCCGATTGCGATTGGCCGCGACCACCTGGATACCGGCTCGGTGGCCAGCCCTTACCGCGAGACGGAGAAGATGCTGGACGGCTCGGACGCGGTGGCCGACTGGCCGGTGCTGAATGCGCTGCTGAATACGGCGTCGGGAGCGACGTGGGTGAGCTTCCATCACGGCGGCGGCGTGGGGATGGGCTACTCGCTGCACGCGGGCCAGGTGACGGTGGCCGACGGAACGGAGATGGCGGCCAAGAAGATTGCGCGGGTGCTGAATAACGATCCAGGGCTGGGCGTGGCGCGGCACGCGGATGCGGGGTACGAACTGGCGCAGCGGACGGCGCGGGAGCGGGGGATTCGGGTGCCGATGCTTGAAGAAAAGCGCGGGGGCGGCTCGACGACCGAATAAACCGTAACGGCGGCGTGGTTCTGAAGACTCGTCGCTTTTCGGTATCGAGCCCAAATGCGGCAAGTTGGCAGCCGCTTCGCGGCGATAGCGAGTTAGCGAGTTGGCGGCTTTTTTCCGGACGATTAGGTTCCAGTTTGGTCTTGCAATGCCGCCAGAAACAGGGAAGGAAGCCGTGAACGACGTTGTTGCAGTGGTGAATATCG
>Ga0302270_10006676_pt1 | contig 10265 bp, 4 predicted proteins | sample III_Bog_E2_3_FD_198773 | JGI IMG/M metagenome (GOLD analysis project Ga0302270, IMG submission 198773) | Peat permafrost microbial communities from Stordalen Mire near Abisko, Sweden - III_Bog_E2_3 | ecosystem: Environmental > Terrestrial > Soil > Wetlands > Peat | place: Sweden: Abisko...
GTCAGCTTGCCTTCCTTCTTGCCCAGCTTTTCCTGGACAACTTCAATTGTATAAGTACCGGGCGGAACGCCGCGCAGGGTGAACGAGCCGTCGTCGCCGGTCACCGCGAAAAACGGATGCGGGGAGACGCCGATAAACGACCGCATCCACGGGTGAACGCTGCAAGTCATGGGAAACAGCACTTCCGCGGCGGCGAACTTGCGAAACTTCGGCTCGTCTTTGGGCGGTTCGGAGATGTTCCAGGCCGGGTTTACCTGGCTTTCGGCATGGACGTTGTGGTTGACGGGATCGTCATTCAGGATTTCCAGCGGCTGGTTGACCATGATTCCGACCACGTGGGGTTCGTAGATGCAGCCCGACTGGGTCAGTTTGACGGGCTCGGCCGGCGGCGTCCAGCGGGCGGCCGGCAGGCCGTCTTTGATCCAGACAAAAGCGTTGCGCAGGGTTCCGTTCTTATTGAGTACGAAGGTTTGGGCCTTCACGGGGGCGGAATGCTGTCGCTCGCAGGAAGGATTCGACGACATATCGATGACGGGCATCACCGGGACACTGCCCTGGAACAATACGCGGCCGGAAATGGTGCCCGCGGTGGCCTGATCGACGTGCGCTTCCGGCAATGCGACGGAAGTTTGGGCCTGTTGCGGGGTGCTGCCGCCGCAATCCGCCAGCAGCAGGACAAGTGGAATGATCGACGCGATGGTCAGTGCTTGTTTCAAAACCCCATTTTTGCATGGCGCTGGCATCGGTTAGCGTCGTATAGCCCCCTATGGTGAATCTTGTTCCGCGAGGCCACCAGCCGCATCATTGAACTGTACGGTCTCGCCCACGCGATCTGAATATAAATTCAACATAATAAGCGGGTGAGACGAAGAGGCTTTATATGAATTTATATCGGAAATGCCTGGTGTTTGTGGTGCTGATGTTCATTCCCGTTCTGCTGATGGCGCAAAACGGGGCTTCCGGAAAGATCTCCTGGGATACGCCCGGGACCGGCAATGTCGATGTCATCGTTCAGTACGCCAGCCAGCCGGACGCCGCGCAGCACCAAAAGGTATTCCGGACAGGCGGCACCCTGAATCACGAGTTGAAATCCATCAAAAGCGGCGCCTATACGATTCCCCGCAGTGCGCTGGAGGGGCTGGCAGCGGATCCCAATGTCGTTCACATTTCACCGGATCACGGTCTGCGCGGCATGCTCAACTTCGCGAACCCGGCGGTCAATGCCAATGTGGCGCTGGCGCACGGATATGACGGCACCGGAATCGGCGTGGCCATACTCGATAGCGGTGTCAACGGCGCCCCGGATCTGGGAGTCGCCAACTGGTGGGGATTTGGCACCCGGGTGGTTTACAGCGAGAATTTCACTCCTGGTTCCGGCGATACGGGCGACAAATACGGGCATGGTACGCACGTAGCGGGTATTGTAGGCGGTAATGCGTTTCTGTCGGACTTTCCGTGGAATACGTACACGTTTCGCGGCATCGCGCCCAACGCGAACGTGGTCAATCTCAAGGTTCTCGACCAGAACGGAAATGGCACGGACAGCGCGGTAATCGCGGCAATCGAGCGCGCGGTGACGCTGAAATCCCAGTACAATATCCGGGTGATCAACCTTTCGCTGGGCCGGCCGATTACGGAGAGCTACGCGCTGGATCCTTTGTGCCAGGCCGTGGAATACGCGTGGAAGAATGGCATCACCGTGGTAGTGGCCGCAGGCAACTACGGACGCTTCGATGAGTTCGATAATAACGGCTACGGCACGATTACCGCGCCGGGCAACGATCCCTTTGTGATCACCGTCGGCGCCATGAATGACGAAGGCACTGTGACACGAACGGACGATCGCATCACCAGCTACAGCTCGAAAGGTCCCACGGCATTCGATCACATCGTCAAGCCCGATATTGTTGCACCGGGGAACCACGTCATTTCGCTGGCCAGTCCGGGCAGTGGACTCTACGAGCAGTCGGGCAGCCTCGGTCAGCTGATACTGAACTCCTATTACGGAAATCCGCTGTGGGGCTATTCCAGCCAGTATTTCCCGCTGAGCGGCACCAGCATCGCGGCGCCCATCGTGAGCGGCGCGGCGGCGCTGCTTCTTCAGCAGGATTCCACGCTGACACCGGATCAGATCAAGGCCCGGCTGATGCTGACGGCCAGCAAGTCGTTTCCCACCAGCAGTACGGTCACCGATGCCACCACTGGCGTTACCTATACCAGCTATTACGACATCTTTACCATCGGGGCCGGCTACGTGGACGTCTGGGCGGCGCTGAGCAGCAACGCCCGTTCCGGCGGAATCGCGCTCTCGCCCACCGCGGTGCGGGATTCGAGCGGCGTGGTTCATCTGACGGATACGATTTCGAACTCGGCTTTGTCCGCCGTATGGGGGAGTTCGGCGGTGTGGGGATCATCCGCCGTTTGGGGCAGTTCGGCGGTCTGGGGTTCGAGCACGCTGACTCCGCTTTCGGCGGTTTGGGGCAGTTCCGCGGTTTGGGGCAGTTCGGCCGTCTGGGGATCGTCTGCCGTGTGGGGTAGTTCGGCGGTCTGGGGCAGCAACACTTCGGTGTTCAGCGACAGCGCGGTTTGGGGAAGTTCCACGGCGTGGGGATCGTCGGCGGTCTGGGGTTCAGTGGAACTGACAGGCGAGTAACTCCTGCGAACGCTGCGGGCGGCGCTATCGTAGTTGGTGATTGCGCGACTACGTCAAATTCACGCTGGTTACCGCGGCTGTTTTTGGAGCCGTTTCGGTTGTCGTGATGTTCGTGGGGGCGGCGGGTGCGGCGGACGTAGCGCTGCACCCACCGCGTCGTCCAGTGGCGCTGGTCTGTCCGTGCCTGGCACACTCAAAATGCGATTCTGTTGCTATCTCCGGGCGTGACGGCGTCTCGCTGCGCGGCTGGTTTTACGTCCCCGACGTTCCCACCGGCAAAGCGATCATTCTGTTTCACGGCGTGGGCAGCAATCGCGAGGACATGGTGCCGCTGGGAGCGCTGTTCCTGAAGCACGGGTATTCGGTGCTGGAGCCGGATCTGCGCGGACATGGCGAAAGCGGCGGGATTGTGACGTACGGTGTCCTTGAAGCGGGCGATACCTCGGCATGGGTCGACTGGCTGGAGAGGACCGGTCACGCGTCGGGCATTTACGGGTTCGGGGCATCGCTGGGCGCGGCGGTCTTGCTGGAAGCGCTGGAACACGAGACGCGATTCCGCGCTGTGGTCGCAGAAAGCTCATATTTCGATTTTCGCTCCGCCGCCGATGAAAGAATCGCCAGGTTGCTGCCCTCCGGCACGAAGTGGGTGGCCGGGCCGTTTGTGGAATCGGGTATGCTCTGGGCGCGATGGCGGGACGGAGTGGATCTACGGGACGCTTCCGCAGCCGATGGCTTGAGATTCAGCGCGACGCCGGTCCTTTTGATTCATGGCCTTGCAGATGAAAGGACGTCGCCGGAGAACTCCCGGAGACTGGCGGCGCTGCGTACCGGTGTTGAGCTCTGGCTGGTTCCCGGATCGCATCACGCAGATGCGTGGGCAACCGCACAGACTGCGTTTGAAACGCGGGTACTAGCGTGGTTCGGTGAATGGTAGTACATAAAACCGATATCTTTACGGCTATTTACAAGTCCGTATCGTCTTATAAAAGCGGCCACGCAGTACAATCATTAGTTTAAGCAATCCGTACCTGAGCCGTGCCGTGCTTTTTTTCGCATGGGCCGGAGTGCCCGTATATTTGCTGAGACGCGATTCGAATGACGACAAACACACCTATCCATGTAACCCCTCCCACAGGTGAGGGTAAACCGAAGAAGGGCGGCTTCATCTGGCTGATCGCTTTTCTGATCGTCGCCGGCGTGGCGGGCTATGCCTTCTATAAAGCCGGCCAGCCGGGCCAGATCATCGTCACCTCCGGCGGTGGTGGTGGACGGGGTGGAAGCGGTGGGCGAGGTGGCAGGGGAGCCGGTTTGGGCCCGGTGCCCGTGGTGGTCAGTAAGGTGAAGCTCACCAGCGTGCCGGTTTACGATCCCGCTCTGGGCAACGTGACGCCTTACTACACGGATACGCTGAAGCCGCTTGTTTCCGGGCAGATCATGTCCATTAATTTCGAAGAAGGCGATCTGGTGAAGAAGGGTCAGGTGTTGTTTGTCATCGATCCACGGCCATTTGAAGTCGCTCTCCACCAGGCACAGGGCAACCTGGCTCGCGACCAGGCGCAGCTGGCCGATGCGCTGAAAGATCAGGTTCGCTACAGGGATCTGATTAAGACGAACGCGATTCCGCAACAGACGCTGGATACACAGGACGCGCTGGTCGGTCAGCTGCAGGGAACTGTGAAAACGGATCAGGCGAATATCGAAAGTGCGAACCTGAATATCACCTATTCGAATGTAACGGCGCATTTCGACGGACGCTGCGGCCTGAGGCTGGTAGATCCGGGCAACATTGTAACGGCCAATCAGACCGGGTTGCTGATCATCGAACAGGTGCAGCCGATAGCTGTCGACTTCACGATTCCGCAGGATTGGCTGCCGCCCGTGCTGAAGAAGCTGCGGGCAGGCGCGAAATTGCCGGTGGAAGCCTGGAATCGCGACAACTCCGTCAAACTGGAGACCGGTTATTTGCTGACTCTGGATAACCTGATCGATCCGACGACTGGCACCGCGAAACTGAAGGCCGTCTTCAAGAATACGACCGAAGACCTTTTCCCGAGCCAGTTCGTCAATATCCAGCTTCTGGTGGATACGCTGCCGAATCAGCTGGTGGTTCCGAGCGTTGCCGTCCAAACCGGCCAGCAGGGAACATTTGTATACGTGGTCAACGATAACTCCCGGGTTCAGTTGCGCCCGGTGACTACGGGAATCGTGAGCGACCAACTCGGCACGCAGATTCTTTCCGGCCTGGAAGCGGGCGAACAGGTAGTCGTGGACGGAACCGACAGATTGCAGAACAACACGCAGGTGCGGCTGCGGCCCGCGGGCGGAGTGGATGCAGGCGGCGGACGTGGTGGCAGAGGCGGGCGCGGTGGCAGCGGCGGCAGTGGTCGTGGCGGCAGGGGAATGGCAATGGGTCCGGTGCCGGCGGACGCCTCGGGGGTTGCGGCCCCGGCGGCGCAGATGGAAGGCGAGGCTGGCGGCGGTGGTGGACGCCGCGGTGGCCGGGGCGGCAGTGGTCGCGGTGGCAGGGGACGCCGGGGAGGCGGAACACCCGAGTGAGCATTTCGAAGATCTTCATCGAACGTCCGGTCGCTACGTCGCTGATGATGGCGGGCGTGGTACTGACCGGCGTCGTTGCGTATTCGCAGTTGCCGGTTTCGGCGCTGCCGCAGGTCGATTACCCGACCATTCAGATCCAGACGTTTTATCCGGGCGCGAGTCCGGAAGTGATGACTTCGTCGGTGACGGCGCCGCTTGAAAAGCAGTTTGGGCAGGTGCCCGGACTGTCGCAGATGACGTCGATCAGTTCATTTGGCAGCTCGCTGATTACGCTGCAGTTCGCCCTTTCCCTCAACATCGATATCGCGGAACAGGAAGTACAGGCGGCGATCAACGCGGCGGGCGGTTTCCTGCCCAAAGGCTTGCCGCTGCCGCCGGTTTATTCGAAGACGAATCCGGCCGATGCGCCGATTCTGACGCTGGCGCTGACCTCAGACACCATGTCGCTGCCGGCGGTGGAAGATCTGGCCGAAACGCGCATGGCGCAGCGTATTTCGCAGTTGCAGGGCGTGGGCCAGGTGAGCATCAGCGGCGGCCAGCGGCCAGCGGTGCGAATTCAGGCTAATCCGGTTGCTCTGGCCTCTTATGGTTTGAGCATGGAAACGTTGCGGACGGCGCTTTCGAGCGCGACGGTGAACGCGGCCAAGGGAAGTTTCGACGGCCCCGACGAAGCCTGGACGATCAACGACAACGATCAGCTGCAGAAGGCTTCGGAATACAAGCCGATTATCATCGCGTATCGCAACGGAGCTCCGGTGCGGCTATCCGACGTGGCGACTGTCATCGACGGCGCGGAGAATACCAAACAGGCGGCGTGGGTGAATACGACGCCAGCCATCATTCTGAACATCCAGAGACAGCCGGGCACCAACATTATCAGCGTGGTGAATACCATCACGAAACTGCTGCCGACAATGCAGGCGTCGCTCGGCGATGCGGTGAAAGTTCAGATCATCACGGATCGCACGACGACCATCCGGGCATCCGTGAAGGACGTGGAGTTCGAACTGTTGCTGACGATCGCGCTTGTGGTGATGGTCATTTTCGTGTTTCTGCGCAGCTTTTCCGCCACGGTGATTCCCAGTATCGCCGTACCGTTATCGCTGATTGGCACGTTTGGCGTGATGTACCTGCTGGGCTACAGCCTGGATAATCTCTCGCTGATGGCGCTGACGATTTCGACCGGTTTCGTGGTGGACGACGCGATCGTGATGATCGAAAACATTTCGCGCTATCTCGAAATGGGCGATACCGCGATGGAAGCGGCGCTCAAGGGATCGGGCGAGATCGGCTTTACCATTGTTTCGCTGACGATTTCCCTCATTGCCGTGCTGATTCCGCTGCTGTTCATGAGCGACATTGTGGGACGTCTGTTCCGGGAATTCGCCGTGACTCTGGCGGTCACGATTCTGTTCTCGGCATTTGTTTCGCTGACGCTGACGCCGATGATGGCGTCGCGGATTTTGCGCCATCACCCCGAAAGCGAGCAAGGCTGGTTTTACCGGTCGTCGGAATGGTGCTTCGTCAAGACGATTGAGCAGTACGGGAAGATGGTGCGCGTGGTATTGCGGCATCAGTACATTACCCTGCTGGTGGCCGTGGGTACGCTGTGCCTGACGGTTTATCTGTTCGATATCGTTCCCAAGGGCTTTTTCCCCGTGCAGGATACGGGCGTGATTCTGGGTATTTCCGAAGCGCCGGAAACCGTTTCGTTCGAGAACATGGGCGAGATGCAGCAAAGGCTGGCCAACGTGATTCTGGAAGATCCGGCGGTGGAGAATCTGACTTCTTTCATCGGGGTGGACGGCACCAACACGTCGCCCAACGACGGACGCATTCAGATCACACTGAAACCACTGGACGAGCGCGACGGCTCAGCCGTGGATGTGATCCGGCGGCTGCAGCCGAAGCTGGCGCAGGTTCCGGGCATTACGCTTTACATGCAGCCGGTGCAGGATCTGACGGTGGAAGACCGGATCAGCCGGACGCAATATCAATACTCGCTCGATTCTCCGAATAAGGCCACGCTGGACCAGTGGATTCCGCCTTTGGTGGCGAAGCTGAAGACGATTCCGGAGTTGCGCGACGTGGCGACGGATCAGCAAAACGGCGGCGTGGGAATTCAGCTGGTCATCGATCGCGATACGGCGGGCCGGTTCGGCATTACGCCGCAGAACGTGGACGATACGCTTTACGACGCGTTCGGACAACGGCAGGTCTCGACGATTTTTACGCAATCGAACCAGTTCCACGTGATTCTGGAGGCGATGCCGAAGTACCAGCTGGATTCCGGTTCTTTGAAGGATTTGTATGTGCAGGTGGGTTCGGCCGCGGCCAATCTGGCATCCACCGTGGCGCTGGCGGGAACGAATACGGCGCTGACGGGCGCGGCGGCGCTGCCGAGCGCGCCGCTGAGTTCGTTTACGCAGATGAAATACGTGTCTGTGCCGACTTCCATCAATCATCAGGGGCAATTTCCGGTAGTGACGCTTTCCTTCAATCTGGCACCGGGCTCGTCGCTTGGAGCGGCGGTGGATAAGATCCGCGCAGCGACGAAGGAAGTTGGCATGCCGGCTAGTATTGAGCCTGTTTTCCAGGGAACGGCGGCGGCATTCGAGAAGTCCGCCGCGAATGAGCCTGTGCTGATTCTGGCGGCGATTCTGACGGTTTACATTGTGTTGGGTGTTTTGTACGAGAGCTATATCCATCCGATCACGATTCTTTCCACGCTGCCTTCGGCGGGTGTGGGCGCTATCGCGGCCCTGATCCTGTTTAAAGAGGATCTGGACGTGATTGCGCTGATCGGTATTATTCTGCTGATCGGCATTGTGAAGAAGAACGCCATCATGATGATCGATTTCGCGCTTGAAGCCGAGCGTCATGAGGGGAAATCTCCGGAAGAAGCGATTTATCAGGCCTGTCTGCTGCGGTTCCGCCCGATTATGATGACGACGATGGCGGCGCTGCTGGGCGCGGTGCCGCTGGCGTTTGGCACCGGTGTGGGTTCGGAGCTCCGCAAGCCGCTGGGTATTACGATTATTGGCGGCCTGGTGGTGAGCCAGGTGCTGACGCTGTTCACGACGCCGGTTATTTATCTGGCGTTCGGCAGGCTGGCGACGTGGCTGGCCAGTTTGAAGAAGAATCATGAGCCGGAGCAGCTGAATTTGCCGGAGGTGCCGGCGTGAGTATTTCGACGCCGTTTATTCACAGGCCGGTGGCGACTACGCTGCTGACGATTGCCGTCGCGTTATCGGGCGGGATTGCGTACACGCTGCTGCCGGTTTCTCCACTGCCGCAGGTGGATTTTCCCACCATTAACGTCAGCGCTTCGCTGCCCGGCGGGAGCCCGCAGGTGATGGCGGCTTCGGTGGCTACGCCGCTGGAAAAAATGTTCACGCGCATTGCCGGCGTGACGGAGATGACCTCGAACAGCTCGACGGGGTCGGCGAACGTGACGCTGCAGTTCGATCTGAGCCGCGATATCAATGCGGCGGCGCGCGACGTTCAGGCAGCTATCAATGCGGCCGCGCCGAACCTGCCGGCGAACCTGCCGATTAATCCTACCTACCGCAAGATCAATCCGGCGGACGCGCCGATCATGATCATGTCGATGCAGTCGGACGTGGTGCCGAGATCGGAGTTGTACGATATCGCCTCTTCGGTGTTTGCGCAGAAGTTGGCGCAGGTGCAGGGCGTGGGGCAGGTGCAGGTGGGCGGAAGTTCGCTGCCGGCGGTTCGCGTGGAGCTGAATCCGCAGCCGGTTTCCGATTACAACATCGGAATGGACGAGATCGGGAGTTTTCTGGCTGGTGCCAACGCCAATACGGCGAAGGGCGAACTCTCGACGAAGAACATGACGATTCCGCTTTCGACGACGGACCAGTTGCTCGAAGCGAAAGACTATAAGGATTTGGTGGTGATTTACAGGAACGGCGCGCCTGTGCGGTTGTCGGATCTGGGTAGCGTCACCGATTCAGTGGAAGATGTGCGTAATATCGGGCTGGCGGACGGCAAGCCGGCGGTGCTGATGATCATCAGCCGGCAGCCGGGCGCGAATATTATCGAGACGGTGGACCGGGTGAAGGCGCTGCTGCCGCAGTTCCAGGCTTCGCTGCCGCCGACGATTCATCTTTCGGTGGATAACGACCGCACGGGCACGATTCGGGCTTCGGTGGTGGATGCCGAAAAAACCATGTGCATTTCGATGAGCCTGGTGGTGCTGGTGGTCTTCATTTTCCTGCGCAACGGCTGGGCGACGCTGATTCCGAGCATTTCCGTGCCGGTTTCTCTGATTGGTACCTTCGGCGTTATGTATTTGCTCGATTACACGCTGGATAATCTGTCGCTGATGGCGCTGACGATCGCCACGGGTTTCGTGGTAGACGACGCAATTGTGGTGATCGAGAATATTACGCGCTACATCGAACAGGGCGTGCAGCCGATGCAGGCGGCGCTGAAGGGCGCGCAGGAAATCGGATTCACGGTGCTTTCGATGAGCGTGTCGCTGATCGCGGTGTTTATCCCGATTCTGATGATGGGCGGGATTGTGGGACGTTTGTTCCGGGAATTCGCGGTGGTGCTCAGCGTGGCGATTTTCATGTCGATGATCGTTTCGCTGACGGTGACGCCGATGATGTGTTCGCGGTTATTGAAAGTGGAGCACAATCACGGACGTTTGTATCGCTGGAGCGAAGGCATTTTCCAGTGGATCATCGATTCGTACGGTTCCGCGCTGCGTGTGGTGCTGAATCATCCGGGGCTGACGATGCTCATCATGGCGGTAACGCTCGGGCTCAACGTCTATCTGTATATCAAGGTGCCCAAGGGCTTCTTCCCGCAGCAGGATACGGGGCGCATGCAGGGGCAGATTCAGGGACAACAGCATATCTCCTTCGCGGCGCTGTCGGAAAAAATTCAATATTTCGCCGAACAGGTGCGGACGGACCCGGCGGTGCGAACGGTGGACGCTTTCGCCGGCGCGGGCGGACGCGGCGGTAACTCCGGCCAGTTGTTTCTGGAGCTCAAGCCGCTCGAAGAACGCAAAGTGAGCGCGGAT
>Ga0302270_10006682_pt1 | contig 10260 bp, 8 predicted proteins | sample III_Bog_E2_3_FD_198773 | JGI IMG/M metagenome (GOLD analysis project Ga0302270, IMG submission 198773) | Peat permafrost microbial communities from Stordalen Mire near Abisko, Sweden - III_Bog_E2_3 | ecosystem: Environmental > Terrestrial > Soil > Wetlands > Peat | place: Sweden: Abisko...
CGTGAATACGGCCTACGGCATCGTCGAGGGCACGCCAGATACCAACCCGCAGATGGTTGGGATTGGGAACGACTTCCAGAAGTTCGATCACGGATGGTGGACTGGGAATATCTATCCGTGGATTAGCTACAACGATGGCGAAATGATGATGGACGACATTCAGATTGCCGTCGCCTACGGAATCGCCGCCGCCAGCGGCCCGCAGGTACTCCAGGTGGGGTCTGCGGCTGAATATACTCCGAGTTCGTGGTACATCCATGTACCTGAAATGGAGTACGTGGAAAACGAGGCGTGGCGCTTGGAAGGCGGCAGCGCCACGGTGGTGAACACGGAGCTTTGTGATGGGCAAGTTGGAACGATTGACACAATAGATAGCCGGTTCATCAACAGTGATTGCGGCGGCCCTCTGCATCTTAACGGTTCCGACAACTGGCTGGACGGGGGCGGGGCAAGTCACAACAACATCGTCAATAAGGGCATGGACAACATCTATTCCGGCTCCGGCAATCAGGGAAGCTCGGGGATGCGTGTGACCACGCCGCAGACTTCCACGCTCAATCGTGGGCAGCAGGCATGGGGAACATTGACGCCGGACTTCGTGAGAAACGGAACCGCTCCCTACTACAGCGATCACGATCTGTTCATCTGGCCGCAGGATTTCACTGACACTTCCGGCGTAATTTACAACGTGATCGCCGATACAAACTCGTGGACAGGAAACTTCGTGGACCTTCCCTCGGGAGGGGGATTCAACTACTTCAACAACATGTACATGCTGGGGCGCACCGGATCATCGAGCCCAGCGAACCAGATCGTTGTCGGGTCAAATATTCCCGCAGGTCCGGTCGTGGTCGAGTTCTCCTACAAGTGCCCGGTGATCTCGACATTCAATGTTGCGATCCTGGCGAACGGCACAACGATTGCCGGACCAACGCCTACCTCTTGCTCAACTTCGTACCAGACGGCGACTATCGCAGCCGATTTCACTAGTTACTCCGGCGAAGCGTTCGGCATCGTTTTTGGTACAGGCGAAGTGGATGTTGCGTGGATGGCGATTGAGCCTGTGGGCAACGTGAACGCGAAGAGCGTAACATTGGCGGGCGCAACCTCGGGAAGTTACGTCAAGGCGGACGGGACGGGGTACGGCACGCCGACGAGTGGCGTAACCCAGATCAGCGCGGGTACAAACGTGACGATCTCTCCTTCCGGCGGCACCGGAAACGTGACTATCAATGCTCGCGGCGGTTTTCCCGTGCGCGCATTGCCGAACCAACTCAACGACGTATTCCAGCGCACAGGAGCAAACCTTGGCACAGGCTGGACAAACTATCTGAATGGGTGGGTTCCCAATAGCGGTGCGGCACACGGCTCTTCTTCTAACACGTCGATCTACAGCGTGGCGGCTTACACGGGCGCTGCATCGACGCCCACGGCACAGACCTCAACCATTGTTGTCACCTCAGTAAGCGGAAGCTCAGATTACATCGGTCCCTTGGTTCGCGTGACCGGAACACCCACCACGTCGGTTAGTTTCTACTTCTGCTCAGAGGGAGGAGCGAACGCATACTTTGGAAAAGTTACGGGAGCCAGCAATAGCAGTATTGGAACCGGCACAGTCTATGCATCGCCCAGCGTTACTCCGGCTGCCGGAGACATTCTGACGTTACAAGTCGTGGGAAATACGCTCTCGTGTTACCGCAACGGAGTCGAGATTGGAAATGCGAACGATGCAAGCAGCCCACTGACGACGGGCTACCCAGGCATATTTCAGCAGGGAGACACAGATACGATCAGTTCATTCACTTACACGAGCCCCGCGCCTATCCCTGGATGCAACGTCAATATGGTTGCCGACGGCGATTCTGAAACGTTCGGATATGGCGTCACCAGTCCTTATACAGATTCGATTTACACTTCCGCCGGGTCTGTCCCCTGCATCGCCAATCTTGGGGTCTCGGCCAAGGCGGTAGGGGTAACGATCCCCGCAACAGTGGGCAGTATCGAGTCAATGATTACTACTGGAACGACGGTGATTGATCCTCTTTTTCAGGCAGGGAAACAAAACATCGACATCATTTGGGGATGCACGAACGATATGTCGGCTGGCGGGCGCACTCCAGCCCAATGCGATGCCGATCTTGGAACCTACATCGCAGCGCGACATGCTTCCGGCTGGAAAGTGATTTTGGTTCAGACTCTCTCGCGAGGAGATTCATCGGATGCCAATGACACGAAGATGCAGGCGTTGAATCAACTGACGGCATCGGGGACGGGAGCTGATGAAGTGGTGACGCTTCCCCTGGCGCTGACCGGCACTAGCGGATGGGCCAATGCCAATCTGTTCCAGCCTGACAAGGTGCATGGCACGCAGCAAATGATGACCTCGTTCATTGCTCGAGCCGTAAGCGCGGCGATCGACGCGCTGCAATGAGAAGCCTGGTCATCCTATCGTTAGCGCTCACGCTCGCCGAGTTTCCGTGCAGCGCCCTCCGCCAGCTTTCTCCAATGCGCTGGGCGGCCAGGTTATTGCTCAAGCGGTCACCAGGCTTATGCCGGGGAGGCGGGGAATATTCCAGGCGTGCGATTCCGTCGCTGCCGTGACAATTGACTTGGCGGCGTTCTCAATCGGCTCCCCAAGAATTCGCTTGCGCGAAGAGGGCGAGGCTTTTGGGATTTACGGTGCGAGGACACGGAGAATCTGGTGCCACGGGAAGATGGAGTCTGGAAACGATGGCGGAATGCAATGCCGCAGGAGGGTTGGACCTCAAACTTGAGAGCCTGGACCGCGAGTGGTTAAGACAGTTCGGGCAAATTCTGGACGAGCGTCCCGAACGGTTGCGGGGAGGAACCGTGGGCATGGCGCTTGCCGAGAAGCTTTTGCTGGTGAGGACACGCGATGGCGTTACAGCACCGCTCAGGGCAAACGAAACACAACGAGTCTTTGAGCGGCGGCGAGGTAAATGGAACATTGTGCTGAAGGCGCGCCAGATGGGGCTGACAACCTGGACAGCCGCACGCTTTTTTCTGAAGACAATCACGCAGCCGGGAACGCTGACGCTGGAAGTGGCACACACGCAGGAGGCGGCAGAAGAGATTTTCAGGATCGTGCACCGCTTTCTGGCCTGGCTGCCTGAGGAATTGCGGCAAGGGCCATTGCGGACCTCGAGGGCCAATGTGCGACAGCTGGTTTTTCCGGAACTGGATGCGCAGTACCGGGTTGTGAGTGCGGGTGACCGGAATGCAGGACGTGGACTGACGGTTCAGAATCTGCATTGTTCGGAGTTGGCGCGCTGGCCTGGCGATCCGGGAGAGACACTGGCAGGGTTGCGTGCGGCGATGGCGCCAGAGGCAGAACTGATTTTGGAATCGACGCCGGACGGCGTGGGCGGATGCTTCCACGAAGAATGGCTGAAAGCAGACGAAGCGGGAATGGTGCGGCATTTCTTTCCGTGGTGGCTGGAGGCCCGCTACCGGGCCGCGGCAGTGGACGAGGCCGGTCTTACAGAAGAAGAAAGCGCACTGCGGAAACGGCACGGACTCGATCTAAAACAGATTGGATTCCGAAGGCAGATACGGGCGAATTTTCGGGGTCTTGCGCGGCAGGAGTATGCGGAGGACGAAGAGAGCTGTTTCATGGCCAGCGGAGATTCAGTGTTTGAGCTGGAAGCAATCGAACGGCGGCTGGACACGGCACCAGAGCCGCAGGAGCGGAGAAGCAACGGAGCACTTGAGCTTTGGCTGCCGCCGATCTTCGGGAAAGAGTACTTGATTGCGGTGGATCCAGCAGGCGGGGGAAGCGACGGGGACTATTCGGCAGCCCAAGTGGTGGAGATTGAAACGGGCATGCAGTGCGCGGAGTTCGCCGAGCACCTGGGCGGACTGGAGTTGGCTCGGTTTGTCGCGAAGCTAGCCAGCGAGTATAACCGCGCACTGCTGGTGGTGGAGCGGAATAACCACGGCAGCGGAGTGCTTGCGCACCTTGAGACGGGCTGTAAAGAGGCCCGAGTCTACAGCCAAAACGGAGAGGCCGGGTGGCTGACCACGTCAGTGAGCAGGCCGGCGATGCTGGGACGTCTGGATGCGGCGTTGGCCGAGTCTCCGGAATGCTTCATGAGTCGGCGGCTTCTGGGGGAGTGCAGAAGTTTTGTGCGGCTGGCCAATGGAAAAAGCGGGGCGCGCGCAGGCACGCACGACGACCGGGTGATGGCCATGGCCATTGGACTGGCGGCGCGGGCGGAGATGCTGGGCAAGGACAGGAGTAGACCAATTGCCAACCGTTGCGGGTAAAATTCGAAGAAGAACCCTGAAACAAGGCAGGAGCGGGCTTGGCAGTTCTGGCGGTGCAGCAGATCCGGCGTATGCGGGGCGGGGCACAGGGCCAGTTGATGCTGGGCGCAGACGGTCACGTGTACGTGGTCAAGTTTCAGAACAACCCGCAACACATGCGGGTGCTGGCCAATGAGTTTCTGGCGTCTCGCCTAGCGGTGGCGGCGGGGCTGACGGCACCGGACGTTGAGCTGGTGGAGGTATCGAGTTGGCTGGTGGAGAACACGCCGGAGCTGGAGATCGACCTTGGCCGAACCAGAGTCAAGTGCCGGCCAGGCCTGCAGTTCGGGTCGCGTTTTGTGGGCGGGCTGATGCCCGGTCAAGTAGTGGACTTTCTACCCGAAGAACAATTGGCCGAGTTGAAAAACGTGGAGGAGTTTGCAGGGATCCTGGCTCTGGACAAATGGACCGGCAACGCCAATGGGCGACAGGCGGTGTTCACGCGCAGGCAGAGGGAACGGCGGTACAAGGCGGTCTTTATCGACTTCGGGTATTGCTTCCACGCCGGGGAGTGGCGCTTTGAAGATGCACCGCTGCGCGGAGTGTATTACCGCAACGACGTATACCGCGAGATCACCGGATGGGAGTCGTTCGAGCCGTGGCTGACCCGCATAGAGGCGATGCCGGCAGAGACGGTTTGGGCAGCAGCGAACGAGGTACCTCCGGAATGGTACGGAGGCGACCTGAGCGAGATGGAAGCGCTGGTGGAAAAGCTGCTGGCAAGAAGGAGCCGGATTCGGGAGTTGGTGGAGGGATTCGGGAAATCGGATCGGAGGCCATTTCCGAAATGGGGAGGTGCGGAGAAAAAGGGGGCAGAGGAGTGGAAGGAGAGATGGGGCGGGCTTAGGATTGGGGAGGTGAATTAGGAAGGGCGAGAGGGAAGATGTTTTATGGGAGCGGACGGTGGGAAGCCGGGTGTGAGGAAGGAAGGAATGACACGCTGAGACGATGAGCGGCGAAAAGCCAAGACGGGCATGCGAATTCCAACTGCTTCGGTATGTGCCGGACGCGGTAAGGAACGAGTATGTGCATATCGGGGTGATCCTGCATGAGCAGGGCGGCCGCGAAGCCGCAGAGGTGCGCTTTACGCGCGACTGGCGCAGGGTTCGCTGCCTTGATCCGGAGGCGGACACGGCTTTGCTCGAGGGGATGGAAAGCGAACTGCGCAGGCGGTTTGCGGCCGAGCCGGACGGGAACCTGATGCGACTGCTGAGCGAGGCCCTCTCGTTGAACGTGCAGATGACGGACCCCAAGGCTTACCTGGCGGAAAGCATTCCTGCGGGGATGGAAGAGCTAATGCGCCTGTACGTGGACCCGTCGCCGCGCGAGCGCGTTCCAAGATTGAGTGGACGAGCGGCGATCCAAGCGCGGATGCGGACGGAATTTGAACGTGCCGGCGTGTGGGATCTGCTACGGAAACGGATTGCCGCATCGCTCTACACGAGGCCGGGAGATCCGTTGAGGATTGATGCAGGATACCGGCCGAATGGAATTGTGCGCATGTTTCATGCGGTGAGCCTGGAGCCGGGTGTGGAGATGGCCAAGGTTCTGGCGTTCTCAGCGGCCGGCTTGCGCGCCGGCGTAGAGCGCGTGGAGAAGGCAGAGCTGGAGTTGACCGCGGTGATAGAGCCCGCGGCCAGGCTGGGAGCAACCGACGAGGAACCGGAGCGGCTAGCGCTATACCGGTTCGGTGTGGAGACGATGGAAGAAAGCCAGATCAGAGTGCTGACCACCTCCGATTTGGAGCGGGTGGCAGAAACCGCACGCCGCGAGTTGAGGATATGAAAGCCAGGTTTCAGACCCATGGCCGATGGTTCAGGAATTCATGAATTCGGCGATTCAGTTTTCGAGTGGATAGGTGCGAATAAGTAAGTTGAAGAAACTTTGCGCGGATTTGCAGATAGTTTCCAATGTTTGGGGTAGGATGAATTTGTGAGTGGGAATCAACGGTGAGTTACCTGCTGCGATGTGTTTACAGCCAGGAACGACTTGCCGGAAAGTTGAATTGAAAAAGGCATGACCCTTTCGGGGGTTGTGCCTTTTTGTTTTGCAAAAAAAGGAAGGTGCATGTGAAGGTTGGCGAACAGTTGCGAGAGATCTGGCGGCAGGCAATCGGCGGCGGCTCAATGGCGAACGGAGCGGCGAGCGCAGCGGATGCCGACGCGGAGCGCAGGACACTTGCGCTGCCTTCAATCCTGAGCCCGATCCAGTTTCCGGGACGGCACTTGCCCAAGCCGACGCCGGCCAATCTGCGCCGGTTTGCGGAGACGCCGGTAGTTCGGCGCGCGATTAACGTGATCAAGGACCGGATTGCGGCCATGGACTGGCAGGTGCGGGTACGGCGCGGAGTGAGAGCGAGTGAAGTGGCGTTTGCGGCGAAGAAGCTGCGGGCGCTGCGGCGGTCGCTGGAGGAGCCGAATGCGGTTGACAGCTTCAGGACTCTGATCGAACAGGCGATCGAAGACGCACTGACGGGTGGCTTTGGGGCGATCGAGATGGAGCCGACGGGCGATGATGAACGACCGGCGATGATGTGGGCGGTAGATGGAGCATCTATCCGCATCAATGCGCGCTGGGACGGCCAGGCGGAGACGCCAAGATATGCGCAGGCGCTTCCGGGGCAACTGGAATCGAACGCTGTGGAATTGCTGGACAACCAGTTGATGTACATCAGGATGAATCCGCGGAGCTTTACGCCGTTTGGCCTGGGTCCGCTGGAGGTAGCGTTCGAGACGGTGAACCAGTTCCTGAGCGCACACCGTTTTGCCGGCAAGCTGGCAGCCAATTCAGTGGCCCAATATGCGCTGTGGCTGAACGAAGCCACGCCGGCGCAGCATGACCGTTTGATTCGCTGGTGGCAGGACGAGATTGAGGGAACGGGACGGGTTCCTTTGATCTCGACCGAGCAGAAGCCGGAGGTTTTGCGATTTGCGCAGGGAACAGATGCGGACATGCGGCTGGCCTGGCAGGAGTTCTTGATCCGCATGGTTGCGAATGCGTTTGGCCTGCCTCCATTGATGCTGGGGCTTGAGGCGGATGTGAACCAGTCAACAGCATCGGAGATGGCAGATGAGGCATTTCGCGGTGCAATCTCACCCCTTGCGATGTTGCTGGCCGGGCATCTGACGCGGGACCTATTTGCGAAGTGCATTGGATGGCGGGAGTTCGAGTTTGTCTTCAACGAGTTGAGCGCGCGGGATGAGCAAACGGAGCTGGCCGTGCAGGTGCAGCTGCTGCAGGCGGGCGTGCTCACCGTAAATGAGGTGCGGGCAATGCGTGGACTGGGGCCACTTGGACAGGATGGGGTGGCACAGTTGGTGGGCGAGGCTACGGAACCTCCGGGTTGACGAATCGAGGCCGAACAAAAGGTGGCTGTCTGGGCAAGCAAAGAATAGATGGGTGGAGAGCGCATGCGATTGGAAGCGATGGCGGTAAAGATTCCCCCTGTGGACGGGCACCCAAACCGGGTGGCGTTTGGAGGGGTATTGACGGTGGTGAATGCAGCCAGTGACAAGGCTCCAGCGGGAGCGCGTGGACATCGGGTGATGTTGACGCGAGAGGCAGCGGAGAGAGCGTTGCCATCTTTGCTGGGGATGGCGGTCGACTACCGGCCTGGATGGGACGGACACGACGCGCGGCGCAAGATCGGGCTGCTGACCGAAGCGAACCTGATCGGACAGCAGCTGGTGGTGAGCGGCTACCTTTATGCGCGAGATTTCCCCGAGGTGGCGAAGGAGATACTGGCACACGCGCCCGAGGCACTGGGAATGAGTTACGAACTGGCCGATGCGCGCGTGGAAGATATGCGAGCCGAAGTGTGGAAGTTGACCCGCGTAACCTTTACGGGAGCTGCAATCCTTCTGAGGGAGAAAGCGGCCTACAGGGCAACCAGTTTCCGGATGGCCAGTTAGGCCGGCCAGCGGAGAAGGGCACTGTCAGATTTAAAAATAGACGGTTCCGCATGGCGGAGCCTTTTTTTGCGCTTTCATCAAACGGGGCGCAAGCATTTACCGGGAACAGGAGAGGAGCAGCATGGAAAAAGAAGAGCAAGTGATTGTTGAGCGGCTGGAAGCCGCAACTACGTTGCTGGAGAAGGCGCTGAGCTGGCTTGAAGAGCGGCAAGGCGCCTTATCGGGCGAAGTGGAGAGGATCACGGCCACCGTCGAGCAGAGCCGGCGGGAAACGGAGTTGGCCGAGAGACTTTCGATTGCCGAACGGGAACTTGAGGAAGTGAAGGCAGCGGGAACCAGCTCAGTTTTGAATCCACAGCGCAGGACTGTGCCTGCGTCGACCTCGGAGATGTTGGCCAAACACGGAATCGATGAAAGTCCGGTGGATGTACGCACCCTAGACGCGGCATTGGCCGGCTTGAGCCTGGAGCAGCGAATTGCGGTGAAAAGCCAACTGCTGCGGGCGGGCGCCATTGCCTGAAGTCAGATTCCAGCTTCCAGCAATCAGCTTCCAGCTGGAAGCTCCCGGGTTCCGGGCCCGCCGAGGTTTACGGATGGTCCAATTCCCGGGGCAGGGGATTAATTCGAATGATGAGATTCGGAGAGTTCTCTGCGGGATATGAGATCAAAAAACCGCTCGGACGGATGCGCAAGGTGCTGGAAGCCAGGAGCAAATCGCAACCGATGAGTAACGACTGGCCCCATGGAGGGGGCGGAAAGAGCCTATGAACGCAACCTTTGCAGACATACACGCAGCAGCGGATTTTATCGGGCCAGGCGCCATTGAAGTTCCGCTATATCAGACCGAAATTTTTGACATTTGCCGCCGTTCCAGTCCGTTTGGACAGCGCATCAAGCAGGTTCCGGCGACAGGACATCCGTCGCGGTTCTTTGAAGAGACGTCGCTGCCGAATCCGGGCGCGGCAGGATTCGTCAATCCGCGCAGCATTGTGGCCCCGGTAGTGAGCCCCACGCGTGTTGAACGGAGCGTACCGTTGAAGGCAATTGTCTCGCAGATCAACTACAACCTGTTTGACATTGAGTTGGGAGACCAGCAGAAGCAGTTCGCCTATCTGCAGGCCAAGGACCTTGTGGACACCGTGAGCGGCGTAATGGTGGCACACGACGTGGCGCTATGGAATGGCAATGACACCAGTTTGAGCTCGCCGACAACCACGCAGTACATGGGCGCGATTCCGCAGATCATTGCCGGTGGCAACACGGTGACCATCGGCACCACGGCTTCAATCGTGGATGGAATCAAGTCGGCTGTGGCGCAGATGGTCGCGAACAACGGCTACCATGTGCGTCCTACCGCCATCTACGCGAACCCGGTATTGCTGGACCTGATCGACCGCGAAATGAAGACCGAGTTCAACGTTGTTCTGAACACGGACAACATCACCGGTGGAATCCGGGTGAAGATGCTGTCGACGCAAGCGGGCGATCTGCCTTTGATTCCCGACTGGAGCCTTAGCTACACGGGCACACCGGGATCAGGAACTGCAGTGCTGCCTGCTTACATTGTGACCGAGGATCTGATCGAGTACCACTGGCTTGGCGATCCGACACCTCGCATCTTCCAGCTGGGACTGCCGGGCTCGCTGGCTTACCAGTATGTCGCCGTCAAGTTTGGCGCACCCGTTGTGAAGGGCGCCAACTACGCACACTACCAGGTGCTGGTGGACCGTTAATCAACGCGCCTGTCCCGCCGTGGCATTGATGCAACAGCGGGGCAGGCGAAATCATCGACCGACCAAGTCAGCGCTCAAGAGAATGAGCAGAGTGAGGCTGACAAGATGCAAGACCGGGCGAGCGGGAGCGATTCAAAAGTGACTCCCGCCAGTCCGTCCGGGACGAAAAACATCCAGGACGATAAAAGGGAAGGATAAAGTATGGCATATCTGCAGCCAGCCGATTACCCGAACTATGGATTGCCGACTGGGACGACCGCGGATTGGATTACATCCGCAACGGCATTGAT
>Ga0302270_10006730_pt1 | contig 10223 bp, 13 predicted proteins | sample III_Bog_E2_3_FD_198773 | JGI IMG/M metagenome (GOLD analysis project Ga0302270, IMG submission 198773) | Peat permafrost microbial communities from Stordalen Mire near Abisko, Sweden - III_Bog_E2_3 | ecosystem: Environmental > Terrestrial > Soil > Wetlands > Peat | place: Sweden: Abisko...
AAGCCTCCTTATATAAGGGTGGCGTCGGGACGCCGGAAACCATCCGCGCCTACGAATTGTAGAAAAATCTACCGTCTGCAAGCCTCCGTTATGTCAAAAACGCATAACGGACTTCATAAAAATCATTGGACGCGGCACCGATTCCGCCATAACTTTGCGCCATAGCTGACACGCAAGTCAGCGGAGGTGCAAAGTGAATCGATTCCGCCGTCTCCTCCGATTCGATACCGCTCGTAATCGGCTGTCCGTCCTGTTTGCCAATCGGCAAACGGATCACACTCTCAAAACCTCTCTTCTCAATGCCATCCGCACGATGGCTCCAACCCTTTTTGCACTCTCGTTTGCCGGCGTGGCCCATGCCCAGGGAACAATGGACTTCTCTGGCGCGACCACGCTGATGACCACCTTCAAAACCTTTGCCATCTATGCGGGCGCGGTCATCTGCTTCGGCGGATTGATCTTCGCCGGAATACGCATGATGTCGGGACGCTTCCAGGACGCCATCCCCGGACTCTTTGGCGCACTCTTCGGCGCTGGAGTCCTCGGATGGGGTGCTGGTTGGATTGGCTCGCTCACCGGTCAGACGATGCAGTAGGTGGCGGCCATGACCAAGCGAGGAGAACCGTTACCAATCAACCAAGCGCTGAATCGACCGAGGGCCAAGCTGGGCCTCGACCTCACAGCATGGATGGCGATCGTATTCGTCTGCGTAACGGTTTTCCTCGTTGGGTTCCGCATGGTGGCCATGATCGCTTTTCCGTCGCTCGCCATCAGCGCATGGCTGATCGTTCGCAAACACCCGAAAATGTTTGAGCTTTGGGGCTTGAGCCTGAGCCAGAGGTCCTACTATGACCCGCGCAAACACTGAACGATTGAAGTACACGCCCTGGTTCGCCAAGGCCGGAGCCGCGTGCAGCATCGTTCCGATTGCACGCTTCATCAATGACCGGATCTTCGCGCTCAAGGGCGGCGGCTACGGCTGCCTCTTCTCTCTGGCCGGACTCGACGAGGAAGGTTTGACCGATCAGGAACTTGAAGCGCAGATGCGGTCGATTGAAGGTGCGCTGCGTGGCCTTCCGGAAGGGGCGTGCCTTTATCAATACACGCGCGTGATGTCCGGCTTCGATCTACCGAGGAAAGAGCAGTACGCGAATTCGGTCACTCAGGTTTTCGTAGATGACCGATTGAGTTTTCTCGAAAAGACGGCCGGTTTCCGCCGCATCGATCTGCATTGGTGCCTGACGCTGGAGACGCCGAAGGCAACGGCATTTGCCAGCAAGCCCAAGGAACACGACACCGACACCGCGCGGATGCTCGCCGATCTTGAAAAGACGGCGACACTGCTCGAAGGCCATCTCGGCAGTTCGATTGGATTGAAGTTGCTGGAAAAGAATGCGGTCTACCGGTTTTTCAGTTACCTTTTCAACCTCGAAGAATGGGCCAGTACAGACACGTTGTTCACCGATGACGGTGTAGACCGCCAGATCGTAAAGAGTCCTGTCGAATGGCACAGCGATCATCTCACCATCGGTCGCAGATACGTGCAGATGTTTTCGCTGAAGACGACGCCGGAGGCGTCCAGACCCTGCTTGTTCTCCGGTCTCATGACGCTCGATTGCGACAGCATCCTGTGCTCGACGTGGCGGCCGAAGTCCACTACCGCGGCGCGCGGCGAGATCGACGCGCAGGAGAAGTTCATTTCGTTTTTCAAAGTCGGCGTGCTGACGCGCGTTATGAGCGGGCGCGACACGGCGTCGCTCGAAACCGGCGCTGGCGCGCGCGCCGCCAACACCCAGGTCGATGATCTTGGCGAAGTCATCCGCTCTCTCGACAAGAAGGCGCAGGGCGAATACTCGCTGCGCTTGCTTGTGGCCGCGCGCAGTGCGGACGAGCTGCGCGGCATCGCACCCGCAGTGCATCGGGTCTTCGTCGATGCACGGGCACAGGTCATGGAAGAGACGCTGGGAAATCTGTCGGCCTTTTATGCGATGTTTCCCGGCAATCACAAGTTCAATGTCTTCCCCATGTGGCTGGCGGAAGAACATCACGCCCGGCTCTCTTCCATCTTCGCTCCGAATCTCGGGCATCCGTATTCGGAAGACCTCGACAGCGAGTACCTGAACATCTTCGAGACGCGCACGCGGACGCCGTTTTTTCAGGACGTGTATGTAGACGGTGTGCGCGTCATGCTGATCCTCGGACCAACGGGCACGGGAAAAAGCGTGCATGGCAACCTGGCCATCGCCCACGAGCAGAAGTACGGCGGATTCACGTACATCTTCGACATCGGCGGCAGCTATGAAAGCGTCGTCGAGCTGTACGGCGGCAGGGTTGACCGCATCGGCAAAGATGGTCCGCGTGTCAATCCTTTCGCGCTGGAGCCGACCGAAAGCAATATCACCTTCCTGTATTCGTTCGTCAAGCTGTTGCTCGTGAACGGTGGCGCGGAGCTTGAGCCCGAGGATGACGACGTGATTCACAAGGCCGTACGGGATATGTACCTGCTTGACCCGGAGAATCGCCGGCTCTCGAATCTCTTCCTGCCCAAGAAACTCGACCGTTACTTGTCCAAGTGGGTTGGCAACGGTGTCTATCACGCGGTTTTCGACAACGTGGAAGACAGCCTCTCGCTGTCGCGTTTGCAGTGCTTCGACTTCCAGGGCGTGAATAACGAGCAGTACGCCGACCTGATTGAGCCGGTGATGGTTTGGCTTCTGCGCCGCATCAATGATGTTCTCTACAACCCCGCCAATCTCGGTGTACCAAAGCACATTCTGATCGAAGAAATCTTCTCTTCGATGAAGAACAAACAGCTATTGGATGGTGCGCTCGCCTCCATCAAGACTGTGCGCAAGAATCTGGGCGGCGTCACGATGATCGGCCAGTCCGCCGAGGATCTGGGTGCGAACGCCGATTCGATCGTGAACTCCTGTACCTCGTTTCTCTTCTTGAAGGATGCGACCTTCAATCGCAAACGCTACGCGGAGTTGTTCAAGATGGATGAGCAGCAGCTTGCGCTCTTCGAGAGCCTGCAGGACCGCGAAGGCTTGTATATGCGCCGCGACGGGCTGACCAAAGTTATTCGGCTCAATCTCGACAGCCGCAGCTACGCGGCTTTCTCGACCAAGCCGAAGGACCGTGTGCGCAGGACAAAGTTGATTGCCAGATACGGACTCACCGAGGGCATCGCACGGTTTGCCCAGGGTGAAACAGAGTAATCCAAAACTTCACCACAGAAAGGACACGAACTCATGAGACCCCCTATTCCTGTCTCTATCGGCCTAAGCCTGATGCTCGCCTCTGGCTCGCTTCATGCCTCAGCCGATCCGCATTCACTCCAACCCAGCGCTCCTCGCACCGTAGCGGTCACGGAAGCAGAGACGCCACTGCAGGTGCGCGCCGGTTTGCTGCAATCGACGCTTATTGTGCTCCCCGCTGAAGAGAAGGTAGCCAATGTTTTCGCGGGCGATACCGTCGATTGGGTTTTCGACGGAGGTCATGTCGCCAGCCGCTTCGTCAGCGTGAAGCCGCGGACTGCGAATGCTTCGACTGACATTCACATCGTCTCCGATCACGGCAACGAATATACGCTCCAGTTGCGCGAGGTATCGAATGACCCCGATCCGCACTTCGATTCCAAGGTTTTCCTCAATCCCGGCGACCAGGCTGCAAAGGACCGTCTGGCGCAGCTTCCTGTATTCGTGCCTGCGGCCGAACTAGATAAGGCGAAACAGGAAGCTGCTACCGCGAAATCCGCTCAGGCCGCGGAACTCAAAGCGGAACAGACCAAGGCGGAACAGTACCACAGCGAATATCCCGGCACACTGCATTTCGACTACGCATGGGATGAGAAAAAAGGCAAAGAACTCGGCCTCCAGCAAATCTGGCGGGACGACAAGTTCACCTATCTGCGCGGCGTCTTCCAGGAAACGCCTGCTCTCTACGAATTGAAAGACAAGAAAGGATCACTCATCAACTTCGATTTCAATGGTGGGCTCTACACCGTGCCCAAGTTGTTGGAGCACGGCTATCTCTCCATCGGCAAACAAAAAGTTGAATTCCATCGCGTGGGAGGGACAAAGTAGCCATGACAGAACTCAATCAGAACACTCCCGCAACGATCCCCGAGCAACCGGAGGCAAAGCCGCCGCTCAAGAAGGGTATGCCAGTGGTGATTGCTCTTGTGGCAATTCTCGCCATACTCGGAATTGCTAACGTGTCGAGCCTGCTGCGCGGCAACAAAAAAGCAGCACCGGCGAGCAGTTTACAGATGCGCCCGGTTTCGCCAAATGCGCAGCAGGTATCGAGCTTCGAGACACAGCAGCAATTGCAAGCCAAACACGACGCCGAGGAGCGCGAGCGCCAACAACAATTGGTGGCGGCCATGCAACAACTCCAGGCGACCGAAGGCGCTCCCGGTCCCGAGTCCGCGAACGCCGCGCCGATGACCTCGGCGCAGCGGGACACGATGTACGGCGCGAGTTCCAATGCACCGCAACACACCTCCAATGTCTCCGAAGCCCAGGCCGAGGTCAAACAAAAGACGCTGGCGCGGGAAAAGCAGAAGCAGGATGCCATCAACAGCGGGACCGTGGCGCTTGACTTCGAGCGTTCCAGCGGAACTCCCGCCGCCGCGGCTGTGGCTCCGCCAGCGGTGGAAACTCCGCAGGTTCCAGTCACCACCGAAACAACAAGCGGCGCAGCGTCCGGCCTGGCCGCTACCGCGCAGACGAAAGCAACCGCCAAGACCGACCCGATGGGACCGTATGAGTTCGACCAGTATCAGGGGCGGCTCTATCGGATCTTCGAGGGAACTGTCCTTGAAGGTGTCGTCACCAACCATATTGACGGCGGTTTCAGCGGACCGATACTGGTCATGCTCACCACCGACTACTACTCACATGACCATCAACAATTGCTCATGCCGCAGGGAACACGGCTGATCGGCACGGTGCAGAGCGTGGGCAACGCCCAGCAGCGCAAGATGTTCGTCACCTTCCATCGCGCTGTTTGCCCCGATGGCTTTTCGCTCGACTTCGACAAGTACGTCGGACTCGATCCGATTGGGACAACGGGGCTCGCCACCAAGGTCGATCACGGGTATCTGATGGCCTTCGGCGCGGCGGCGGCCATTGGCGGCTTGGGCGGTCTCGCCCAGATCGGCAACAACAGCAGCGTCCTTGACTCATCAACGCAGATTCGGAACGGCATCTCTGAGCAAACATCTGCGGAAGGCGAGCAGGTATTGAATCACTTTCTCAATCGTCTTCCGGTCATCACGCTCAAAGAAGGTTCGCGCGCCCGCGTCTACGTTGGCCGCGACATCCTCATTCCGTCCTATGCGGAACATCGCATGGACCCAACACTCTGATGGAGATTCTCATGAATCGCCGCAGGCTCGTTACCGGAATTGCTGTATGCGCACTGGCGACTGCCACGCTCGCCACGCCCACTGGGCGTGCTGTGGTCGTTATCTCGCTGGAACGTGTCGCCGAAATCGGATCGAAGATCCTGCGGCTACCGTGCTGGATCGTGGACCACAACAAATGTTTCAACCTGGACAGGCTGGACCCAACCTGCCCGCAGTGTTTGTAACCGCTCGATCAAACCCAAGGAGGCATTATGCCGCTCAACCTCAAGAAGCACCGCAAGTGGCTCATTGTCGGAGCAACCGTTCTTCTCACCGCTACGCCGGGCTTTGCCCTGTTCGGCATGGGAGACATTGTCTTCGACCCAACCAGCTACGCCAGTCTTGTATCCCAGCTCACCACTCTGGAGACGCAGTACAAGATGCTCAAAAACAACATCACCCATTTTTCGATCAAGCAGCAGTGGCAGACGACGCTGCATACGCTTGAAAACACGAATGTCGCCAACATGTTTGGTGAGACGGCGGGCATCAGGATTGCACTCAATACCAACTCACCTTCTACATCGACAACGGCATGGAAGACGGCCACGGTTTCGATGAACAGTAGCGCGAGCAGCTACTTACAGGGGCAGCCTCTCGGCAGTTCCCGCCTGTCGCAACTCGCCATGATCGAAACCGCGGACTCGATCTCTCCCGACTGCCTCACTGCCGTGGGCCAATACCGGAGCAACAGGACCGAGAATACCACGGCCAATTCCTCACTGCTTTCGGATCAATTCGACATCACGGACAGCACCAACAGCGAAGTCCAGCAACTCAATCTTTTGAACGCCGCCGAAGCGCAGAAGCTGAGCGAGATGCAGGCTCAGGGAACGCTTCATACCTGCCTTGCCGGACAGATGACCGTTGCCAACATGGAACGGCGCAATGCCGCTGTCGAAGACCTCAATACCGCGGCCTTCGTGCAGCAGCAACGCGCGGCAAATGACACCAGCGCCGCCAGTGAAAGCAATACCTGGCAGACCTATCTTCCGTGAGTTGAATGGCTGACTGTAAACTTTGCGGCGCTGGCCGCCCAGCCAGCGCCGCCCCTGATTCCAGTAGAGAGGTGGCAACCATGATTTCACCGACCTTGTTGGCCCAGGCATTACCGAGCGCGAGTTCCGGCGTGGACTGGCTCTACCAGTTCACCAACAATCTGACCAATCTGACCACGCAGAATGGCGGGGCGCTCACTCAACTCGGACTGACCGAGTTGAGCGCCATCGCCCTATTCACGCTCATCAGCATGGTCATCAATTGGAACACCTCCAGCATGACTCTGCGCTTCCATACACACCCGGTTCGGGCGGGTGATATGACACACTTCCTGTTGCGGCTGATCCTCTGCTGTCTGCTCATCAATTACTGGGTCAATCCGCTCCCCGGAGCGAGCTTCGGCCTCAACCATTTCTTCAGCTATATCGCCCAGGCAATGGTCGCTGCTTTCGACCAGAGTTCTTTGGACAACTTGCTGCAATTGCTCAAGACCGCTGGAGACAACACGTCGATGCCGTCGCTGACTGCTCCAGTGCAGATCCTCTGCTACTTTTTTGTGCAGGCTCTCCTGGGTCTGGCATCTGCGATTCTCTTCTTCATCAATTGCAGTTCGTTCATCCTTTACGGCGTCACAGCCTTGTTCGGCCCGGTGTTCATTCCGCTGCTGATGACCAAGACCTTCCAAGGGAAGTTCTTTCACTTCCTCGACGTGCTTCTTGGCTTCGCCATGATCCGTGCCGTGGCCGCCGCGTTCATATTTGTGTGGTCTGGATTTCTGAACACGTTCATCCAGCAGACGTTCAACGGAACCTACTCGATGGAGATGTGGTTGGCGAATCTCATTCCCTGCACGATGGTCTTCATCGCCTTCATCATCAACCTGCTCTTTATCCCCAGCATGACGCAGGCAATCTTCGGCGGTACGGCGGGGATGGCAGACAGCGTATCCAAGGTTGGCGGGGCCGTAGCTTCTATCGCCATGATGGCGGGATGAGGCAGCGCCATGTGGACTTTCATCGTCAGCTTTCTGCTTTTTCGCCGGCTAGGGCTTTCAACGCCGTTGCGCCGCGCATTGCTGCTGGCGATAGCGGTGTTGTTCGCCATCGTCCTCATCTATACCGTGAACCTGTTTCTCACCCTTGAGGAAAGGACAAGTCCATATCATGTCTACACGCGAAGCTCCCGCTGAAACGTTTCTTACACCGGCTCAATCTCTACTCGTTGACCGTATCGGAAACGAGGTCTATTCGTCCCACTATGCCGAACGAAGGGCATATCGCTTTATCATCGCTTGCGGGACCATCATTCTTCTCGGCTCGCTGGGAATGAACCTATCGCTTGCTCGCCGTCCCATTGCGAATCGCTATATCCGTATCGACGAGATGGGCCGCGCACAGGCGATCCAATACAGCGACCTCAACTACAGTCCACGCGAGGGTGAAGTCCGTACCTATCTGACCGACTGGGCCAACTACCGCTACACCATCAACCGGGACGTAATCGCCAAGAAATATCCGCTCAATTACTACTTTCTCTCGCAGGCATTCGCGTCGCGTCTTATGGCCGACGACAACCAAAATCACTTGGTTTCACAGGTCACAGCGGGTCAGATCGAATCGAGCGATGTTGCAGTCCAGAACGTGACCATCACGTCGATGTCCGAGGAAATGGTCCAGGGCGCACGCATCACCCGCGGTACGGCCCTGATGACCGTGGATCGGTTCTACTCCGCGCAGAATTCCCGCGAGCCCCGCACAGAGCATTGGATGCTCAGCATTACCTACTATCTCAATCCCAAGCAAGTCAGCGACCAGTCCAGGGTTTATCCCCAATACGAGTTCATCAATCCGTTGGGATTGACCATCACGGAGTTTCACGAAAACCGCGTGTCTGTCGATCTCATTAAGCCGGATGCAACTACAGGAGCGGCAAAATGAGCTACGAGCTGATTCTGCCGTTCTTTCCCGAGGAACTACGCGAGCTGCTGCTTGACCCGTCGATCTCCGATCTGATGATTAACGGGACGACGGGTGTGTTCGCGGATCGGAATGGCATCGTCGAGCACATCGAACTGCGCACGCCGTACACGAACGAACGGTTGCAGGCGGCTATCGAGCGCGTCGCGCGCATTCTTGAACAGGATTTGACGGGCCAGAATCCGATCCTGAATACGCGTTTGCCGGATGGCTCGCGCGTGGCCGTGGTTGGGCCGCCTTCATCGTTCTATGGCCCGACGCTCACCGTCCGCAAATTCAACCGCTGGTTCACCTCGGATGAGTTGGTCGCGTCGGGCAGTCTCCCGGCCCACGTCCGCGACGCAGTTGTAAGGCTGATTGGAGCGCGTAAGAACGGCATTATCGCCGGTGGAACCGGCTCGGGAAAAACGACCTTGATGAAAGCACTGCTCGACCACGTTCCCATGCAAGAGCGGTTGATTGTGATCGAGCAGCCAGCCGAGTTAAAGATCGCCCATCCGAATGCGGTTCGCTGGGAGGCCGTCGCGGCCATTCCCGGCCAGGTTGCGGTCACGCCAAGCCAGTTGGTTGCCGCCGCATTGCGGCACCGCCCCGACCGCATCATCATGGGCGAAATCCGCGATGAATGCGGCTATGACCTGCTGCAAGCGATGAATACTGGCCATGGTGGAACGCTTTCAACTTTACATGCAGATTCAGCCGTAGATGCGCTCGACCGGCTGGCGGATATGGCGCTCAGCGCCAGGACGAATCTGAATCAGCAATTCATCCGGTCACAGACGGGTAAGGCAGTGGACTATGTCCTCTACTGTGAACGCGATTCCACAGGGCGACGCCGGGTGCGCGAGCTAATCACCGTGAAGGGTTACAGCCACGCGGAGCAGTCCTTCGTGACGGAGGAAATCTATAGGGCTTCCTCCACGGCGGCAGTGTGAATTTCGGCGCGGGTCAAAGCATGGAAACGCGAATCGGAGGCACAGCTATGAAAAGCCTTCTTGGGCACGGTGAAACGAACGGAATCTCGCCCTTATTGTGCGCTCTTGAGTGTGGCCGCTCCGAACAGCAGACGCGCAATACCGGATGCGAGATGCGGCTCTTTGTCCAGAGGTCTGGCGGCGAGGAAGGCGGATCTAGTTTTGCCGGTCATTGGAGCTACAACATCGCCAGGAAGCGTGGAGTTTGCATGGTTCAGATGCGAGTCTCCCCAGTTCAATTCCTCACTTGCTCGGTCACTGCTTCGGGGCCTTTGCGACGCCCGGCGGCAGGCTCGCTCTTCTGCTTTGCTACCACCCCACCACGCAACAATCGCGTGCCGGGGACCCCGGATTTGCGCACCCTTCGGGTTACGGTTTCCATCTGCGACGGAGCCTCCGTAAATGCAGAGCTTCGGCCTTGGGAGTCGCGCCCACTCGCATAGCTTCGCCAGGTGTGACCCGAGCAGATCGGGAATTTGAATCAGGAGACTCAAAATGTTTCTGAATCGCGCAACTCTCATCGGCTACCTGGGCGGCGACGCCGAAATCCGCACCGGCAAGAACAACCAGAAGTTCACCACCTTCTCCATCGCTACCAAGACCTCTTACAAGGACAAAGAGTCCGGCGAATACGTCTCGCACACCGAGTGGCATCGCTGCATCGTCTTTGGCAAGTTCGGCGAGTTCGCGGCCACGCTCAAGAAAGGCGCGCACGTGCAGGTCGAGGGCGAGATTCGGGAGTCCGCTCAACGGAGCACAGGTTGGGTATGGTCATGGTTGAGCGGGACGAGATTATAGGGGCGGAGGCTCGATGCGCATTTTCCAAATGTCGGGCAGCCAGAGGTCGAGTTCCTCCGGCCCAAC
>Ga0302270_10006745_pt1 | contig 10212 bp, 5 predicted proteins | sample III_Bog_E2_3_FD_198773 | JGI IMG/M metagenome (GOLD analysis project Ga0302270, IMG submission 198773) | Peat permafrost microbial communities from Stordalen Mire near Abisko, Sweden - III_Bog_E2_3 | ecosystem: Environmental > Terrestrial > Soil > Wetlands > Peat | place: Sweden: Abisko...
GTTAGTGCCACAAGTCTTATCGCGAAAGATGCACACGGTCGAGGCCTCATCCGCGAGCGTCTCGCGCAGATCAAGGGCTTAGGCCTAGCCCTCAGCCACATACATCTCAAACTGATTCTTGCCCTTCCGTTTAGCGGAGTACATCGCCACGTCGGCCTGGTGGATAAGTTCCTCAGCCGTCAGCGCGGAACCGGAATAAAGCGCGATGCCGATGCTGCAGGTCACACTGACCGATCGATCGGCAACCCTCATGGGCAGACTCAGCTCATCGAGGATTCGTGTAGCCCGCATCTGAGAGTCAGCCTGATGCCGGAGCTCTGGCATGACGACGATAAACTCATCGCCTCCCATCCGAATGACGGAATCTGCGGCGCGCATGCAGCGGCGCAGCCTGCCAGCAACGATCACCAAGGCCTCATCTCCGGCCGCATGCCCCAATGTGTCGTTGATCATCTTGAAGCCATCCAAGTCGATTACGAAGACACTCATCAGTTGCTTCTGCCGGTTCGTCCGAAGCATTGCCTGCTCGATCCGATCCTTCAATACACGCCTATTTGGAAGAGCGGTAAGCGAATCATGCTGGCCTTCCGAAACTGTCCGCTCCTCGATCCGCCTGCGCGGCGTAATGTCGGAGGCAGTAATCACCACCCCGTCTTTCAGCTTAACCGCCTGGATGCGTATCCAGTTACTCCCTACGTCTTTGTCTTGCACGGGAAACTCATGCACCAGCGGTTCTCCGGTCAGCGCCACATATTTGTACAGATCAAACAGTCCCAGCGTTTTATTCACAGGTAGCAGTTCACACATCCGTCCTCCGAGTAGACGCTCCAGCGGAACCGAGACCATCTTTGCAACGTTGGAATTCAGGTAGGTGAAGGTAAAGTCAACAATCTCGTCGGCATCGTCGTGTACTGCCTCGCAAATGTAAATGCAGTCCATACTGCACTCGGCGGCCGCATGCAGGCGGTCCCTCTCATCGGAGAGTTTTAGCTCCGCCTCTACTCTTGCGGTCACATCGTTCTGAATCCCCACAAAGTGAGTCAGTGTGCCGCCAAGGTCGAAGATAGGGGAAAGGTATAACTCGTTCCAGAATGGCGTCCCGTCCTTGCGATAGTTACGTAACAGCACCCGCTCGTCGTGCACGGCGCGAATCGCTTCGCGAATACGGGCGACGCCCGGTTGATGCGTATCGCGGCCCTGCAAGAAGTTGCAGTTGCGCCCAACGACCTCATGCGCACAATAGCCGGTAATTGGCTCGAAGGCTGGATTGATATAGACCAGTGGTACCCCCGGCCTGGTCGCGTCGCCTATTGCAATCCCATTGCAGATCGAGTCGAAGATCCTGCCGTACCGATGGACCTCTTCGATGAGCAGGATCTGCTGATTGAGGGGAAGCACCTGTCCGGAAGCGAGCGCATCGAACCGCCGCGCCTCTCTCCTCGTTGACTGTAAATGCAGATTGCATGTTTCTACATCGTTACTTGCGCAGCTAGAAGCTCCAAGCGGAATGTGCATATGCTCTCGCATACCATGGGAGCATCCCACCGATGGAACCGCGATCTGGTCTGCTCATTGACGGCTAACAGCTCAACCTTCGTACGATATCCATGAACGCGATGCAATGAACACCATCAACGGGCTAGCCATGCGAACAACGCGGATTAGGCGCACAAAACATGAGAGGTATATTCCCGGAACGTTCAAACTTCGCCTGTTCCCCGGCAAAGCCCGGGAGAACTCCCGATTGAACTAGTCCTCTACTCATCGGCTTGCGATTCATGCAGTTCTTTGGCCTGAGGTAACGTGGCGTACAGCAGAGCCGACGAATAGACGGCGGACTTGCCATCGTTGAACGTGACGATTATGCCGTCCGTCAGTCTTTCCGAAAAGACAATCAGGGGTGTAGTTTGCCATTGCATGACATATTTTTATGCTGGCCCTAGCGGGAAGTCTGTACGGTGCCGCACACTTCGACTGATTGTTCCTCCTTATCCCGCAACCGCCCGCCACTTTTCGCTACTCAGCGAACATATCAAAAAAGTTCAGTGGCTTGTGACATCGGCTGGGCCATAGCGGATGCTGTCGTTATGTCCCGTAACTATTCATAACCGTACTTCCAAAGTCGAGTCACAGCCTGCAAGGCTAAACTTTTGATAAATATCGGCAAACTACATACAGATGGTTCTAAGAAAACTGGAGCAACAAGGTCTGATAGCAGCAGGGAGGAAGCCGATGTGCAGGAGACCATGCAACCAGGATCGATTCTTCAGGAGTCCAAAGAACCATGTCCATTTTAATGCAGGCGTTCTACTGGGACTGCCCCCGCCTTGACAAGCGGGAGCACGATTGGTGGAACTTTGTTGCGAGTAAGGTTCCCGAACTATCTGAGTCCGGCATCGACGCGCTCTGGCTGCCACCCATCTCCAAGGCCTCGGACCATACATCGATGGGCTATGATCCATATGATTACTACGATCTGGGGGACTTCGATCAGAAAGGAGGCACGAAGACCTGGTACGGAAATCGCGCCGAACTGGAAGCGCTGATCAAGTCCGCGCATGAACACCACATCGGCTGCTATGCCGACATGGTCATCAACCACAACTCCGGCGCCGACGAAGAAGAGGTCAACCCACTCGACGGACAGAAGCGCTGGACGAAGTTCAGACCCAGGTCCGGCAAGTTTCCACGGGACTGGAACTGCTTTCATCCAAGCCGCTACGAGGAGTTCATGGTGGAAGGCGAAAATTACGCCGGTTTTCCGCACCTCTGTCATCGCAATCCCCACGTCTATGCTGCCATGTACGACTGGGCGCGCTTCCTCATCGAAGAGCTCGGTTTTGAAGGCTTTCGCTTCGACTTCGTGAAAGGCTTCGGAGGATGGATGATTTCGCAGCTTGCCAAGTACCGCTATGTGAAGGACGGCAAGGACTTCCGTCCTTATATCGTCGGCGAATACTGGTCCGGCGATCAGGACATCGAGACCTGGGTTGAGCGCGTCAACGCTGTCACCAACAATCAGATTGCAGCCTTTGATTTTCCACTTCGTTATGAGCTGAAGAACGTCTGCGACTCTCCTAGCTACGATCTTCGCAACCTCACGCAGGAGGGGACTGTAGTCATGCGCCGTCCCAGCCACGCCGTCACCTTCGTCGACAACCATGACATGGGTGACAACATGATTGTGAACGACAAGATGATGGCTTACTCCTTCATCTTGGCCCACGAAGGCTATCCCTGTATTTTCTGGTACGACTACTTCAATAACCAGCTCGCGCGTCCGCGTACACCCAACGGAATTGATGCACTCATCGATGTGCACCGGCGCTACGCCGGAGGCAACTCCGAGATTTTGTGGGCCGATCCTGACCTCTATATCATGCAACGAACTGGCTACAACGACGGTAAGGTCAACCAGCCCGGCCTCATCTACGTGCTAAACAATCTCGGCGACAAGTGGAGTGGGCACATCGTGCAGACGCGGTGGAAGAATACAAAGTTCGTGCCGCTCGCATGGGACGGACATGACGTCGCCCATCCAGATGCGCGCACCACTGACGTCGATGGCAACAGCGAGTTTCCCGCACCTCCGCGCGGCTTCTGTGTCTACGTGCCAGTGTTTGAATAATATCTTCGGAAGAGCGGAATGCTGTCAGCCAGGCGAGTGAAGGGCTCGGCGAAATCTGTGCCTGCTCCATACCGACGCCTCGCAGCCAAGAGGCATAGAGAGAGCGCTGGAAATTCCTTGCGCCTTGCCACATCGATCAAGCTGTAGCTGTAGAGCGTGTGGTCTCGAATCCTGATAGCTACCTTGAGAAAATCTGGAGCTACACCTTCCAGAGCCATCAAGGCTGACGAACTTTATCCGTCTTTAGCCTATGTCTGGGCGCCGGCGTTATCGAAATGCATAATGTATCTACAAACATGTCGTATCAATGTGTTCTGTTTTATACAGACTGCTCAGGTTTTGACCTGTCAACCTTTACATACGGTCGGGCGCATGAATGTACGGTGCCAAGCCAGGAAGCGGCGTATATGACAGCGGGCTCATCAAGCATTCCATCCAGACTGCCACCAGGCTTATAACGCCGGCCTTGGGAGAACTTTAGAATCGGGCTGGGAATGATCGTGATTCGCTTCCTGGTTACGCTTGCCTGGCGAATGCGGAGTTGCGCGTGCAGTCAGCGCGACCGGTTTTGGAATGGGCATCGCCCCTCGATTTACGAAGGGCCGATGCCAAATGGAACTTCAACGAAAACGGATCTCGAAGGTAAGGTGTCATGGTCATCATCATCATCAATAATGGCAATGGCTCGCCAATAACACCTGCAAATGCAGATGGAACAGGTTCTTCCAGCAATTCAACACCGGTAGAGCCCACGTCCGATAAGGAAGCCAACGGGCAGCCAGGGGCACATGGTTTCGATTCTGCCTCACAGAAGGCTTCCATCCCAGATGCTTCCGCGGCAAACCCATCTGCAAAAGATAGTTCCGCGCAAGATGCTCCACCACATGATGCGCCAGTAAAAGATGCACCCGCACATGACGCTTCGGCTAAGGAAACTCCTGCACAAGATGCCTTGGCGAAGGAGCCTCCGGCGAAGGATGCTCCGCCAGACAAGGACGCGGCGAAGCCGCCGGTCGCAAGCGATCGATGGCACCGATATCTCAAGCCGGTGGTTGGAATTGTTCTGGTCGTTGTTGTCGGCCTTGCAGCCTATCTTATATGGCAACATTTTCGATCAAAGGGTATGGGAGAGGGGTTTGCCAGTGGAAATGGTCGCATTGAAGCAGTTGAATTCGATGTGGCAGCGAAGTCGCCGGGGCGCATCACCGAGATGTATGTTGATGACGGCGACTTTGCCGCTGCGGACCAGGTTGTCGTCAGAATGGATACTCAGGTACTGCGCGCACAGCTAAGACAGGCGCAGGCAGAGGAGGCTGAGGCACGCAATGCGACGAGCACGGCTCTGGCTATCGTCGCTCAGCGCGAGAGCGAACGATCTGCGGCCATGGCTGTCGTTACACAACGGGAGGCGGAGCAAGTCGTAGCACTGAAGACCGCGCAACGTTCGCAAATCCTATCGGTCGAACATGCGACTTCAATCCAGGAGTATGACAATGATGTGGCGCGCCAGAGACAAGCAGCAGCGGCTGTACTGGCTTCGAAGGCGCAGTTTGCTGCATCACAGGCCACCATCAATGCAGCGCGTTCTCAGGTTCTTGAGGCGAAATCGAATGTTGTGGCTGCACAGGCGGCTGAAAGCCGCCTGCAAGCAGAAATCGATGACACCGAACTGAAAGCCGCACGTGACGGTAGAGTGCAGTACCGGATCGCTCAGCCCGGTGAAGTCGTATCGGCCGGAGGCAAGGTGCTTAGCATGGTTGATCTGAGTGATGTCACAATGACATTTTTTCTTCCAGAATCCTCCGCGGGGCGAGTGGCCATCGGATCGGATGTTCATATCGTTCTCGATGCTGCGCCACAGGATGTAATTCCAGCTACCGTATCGTTTGTCGCCAACGTCGCACAGTTCACTCCGAAGACCGTGGAAACTGCGAGCGAGCGCGAGAAGCTGGTCTTCCGGGTGAAAGCGCGGATTGACCCGGTGCTCCTGCGAAAGCATGCGGGGCAGGTGAAGTCTGGCTTACCAGGAATGGCCTATGTCCGTCTTGATCCTTCTGTGTCCTGGCCGGTGAAGCTCAAGACCGGGACCGGACAGTGAGCAATACTCCTGTACCGGTCGCACGGTTGCAGGACGTCACCCACATATATGGAGCGACAGTCGCAGTCAATGCGGTGACCTTGGAGATCGCCGCAGGGAAGATGATCGGTTTCATCGGTCCGGACGGGACGGGGAAATCTACTCTTCTCGGTCTCATCGCGGGTGCTCGAAAGATGCAAAGAGGAAGCATCGAAGTGTTGGGCGGAAGTATGGCAGACCGCACGCATCGCAAAAGCATATGCCCGCGCGTCGCATATATGCCGCAGGGGCTGGGCAAGAACTTGTATCCGACGCTCTCAGTGGAAGAGAACATCAATTTCTTCGGGAAGCTCTTCGGTCTAAGCCAGGCAGAGCGCAAGGCGCATATTGCCGAACTGCTTGCAAGTACTGGTCTGGAGGCATTTCGCGATCGCCCCGCAGGGCAGCTTTCGGGTGGAATGAAGCAGAAGCTTGGCATCTGCTGCTCGCTGATCCACGATCCCGATCTGTTGATTCTCGATGAGCCAACAACGGGCGTCGACCCTCTATCACGCCGACAGTTCTGGGACCTTATCAAAGACATCCGCAAACGCCGCACGGGAATGAGCGTGATTATCGCGACCGCCTATATGGAAGAGGCTGAGGGCTTCGACTGGCTGATCGCCATGAATGCTGGCCACGTGCTGGCGACAGGCTCGGCCAATGATCTACGAACGCAGACGTCACAGCCAACGCTCGAAGCAGCATTTATTCAGTTGCTGCCCGAGGAGGAACGCCGAGGGCACCATGAGCTTGTGATTTCGCCTCGGAAGGCGAACGCTGAGGTCGTGATCGAAGCGCGCGGTCTCACCAGAAGGTTCGGCAAGTTCACGGCTGTGGATCATGTCACGCTCAGCGTCGAGCGTGGCGAGATCTTCGGCTTCCTGGGATCGAACGGCTGCGGCAAGTCGACAACCATGAAGATGCTCACGGGCCTCCTTCCTGCGAACGAAGGCAACGCGTTGCTGTTTGGCAAGCCGGTCAGTGCAGGGAATCTTGAGATACGCCGGCAAGTTGGCTATATGTCGCAGGCCTTTTCGTTGTACACGGAGCTCACCGTTCGTCAGAATCTCTTGCTGCATGCGGAGCTCTACCATGTTCCGGCTGCGGAGATCGATGGACGGATCGAAGAGATGACGCAGCGTTTCAATCTTAAGCAGGTCCTCGACCAGCTACCGGAAGGATTGCCGCTGGGCATCCGCCAGCGGCTATCGCTCGCTGTGGCCGTAATCCATAGACCGGCAATGCTGATCCTGGATGAACCAACGTCCGGGGTAGATCCTATCGCGCGAGATACCTTCTGGGAACTGATGCTCGGCCTCTCCCGCAACGATGGCGTCACCATCTTCATCTCGACCCACTTTATGAATGAGGCTGCGCGTTGCGATCGTATCTCACTTATGAATGCCGGCCGTATCCTGGCGACTGACAAGCCCGCAGCCATGGTTGCCGCCAGTGGACAGGAGACCCTCGAGGCAACTTTCATCTCCTATCTCGAGAAGGCACAGGACACAAAGGGGAAAGATGCCTCTTCACCCGTGGCGGTGGCTCCAGTGGTAAAGTCTGCACCGGATGCCAGGCCTCGGGGAGCGAAGCAGTCACACTGGCGGCCGCTGTTCAGTTTGCAACGATTGCTGACTTACGCATACCGTGAATCGCTTGAACTGCGGCGCGACCCTATTCGGCTGTTGCTTGCACTCGGTGGAACTGTAATGCTGATGTTTATCATTGGCTACGGGATCAACCTGGATGTGAACAATCTTTCCTACGCCGTACTGGACCGCGATAACAGCGCCGCAAGCCAGGATTACGCCTTAAATCTCTCCGGCTCCCGATATTTCGTCGAAAAACCGACGATCACGGACTATGACGAACTTGACCGGCGCATGCGCGATGGAGAACTGAGCTTCGCCGTTGAGATACCTCCAAACTACGGCCAGGACCTGACGCATGGTGCTCGTCCGACTATCGGACTGTGGGTCGATGGGGCCATGCCACAGCGGGCTGAGACGGTTCTTGGGTACATGCAGAGCATGCATTATGGATATCTTTCCGACCTCGCAACGCATCGTCTTGGGTTGAAGGCCGATACACTCTTCAACCTGGAAACGCGCTATCGATATAACCCCGATATGGCGAGTCTTGCAGCAATGGTTCCTGCAGTCGTTGCTTTGCTGTTGCTCTTTATTCCGGCCATACTCACAGCGCTTGGCGTTGTGCGCGAAAAGGAACTTGGATCCATTCTAAACCTTTATGTCACTCCCGTGACAAAGCTCGAATTCCTGCTGGGCAAGCAATTGCCATACATCGCAATCGGCATGGTTAATTTTTTATTGCTGGTGCTGATGGCGCTGTTTCTATTTCACGTGCCTATTACGGGCAGCTTCCCTACGTTAGCGACAGGAGCACTGCTATATCTGGCGTGCGCGACCGGGCTTGGTTTACTGATGTCGACGTTCATGGATAGCCAGATTGCTGCAATCTTCGGTACAGCCATCGCAACGATATTGCCGGCCGTGCAATTCGCCGGACTGCTCAATCCTGTTTCAGCGCTTTCGGGGGCAGGGGCGTTCATAGGACGTCTCTACCCAACAACCTACTTCCTCACGATCTCACGCGGCACATTTTCTAAAGGATTGGGATTCTCGGGGCTGTCCGTATCCTTTTTTGCATTGTCGGCGATGATTCCCGTATTGACCATCGCCTGCGTTGTGCTTCTTAAAAAGCAGGGAAAGTAAATCGATGACAAATCTGGCGAACATCTTTTACCTGGGCGTTAAAGAATTTCGGAGCCTATATCGCGATCCGGCGATGCTGGTACTCATTGCCTTTGCGTTTTCAATCAGCATTTATGTTGCGGCTCGTTCACAACCGGAAACCCTGCAGAGCGCTCCCATAGCGATTGTGGATGAGGACAGGACGCCACTCTCGATGCGCGTCACCGATAGCCTGTATCCACCTTACTTTCAGAAGCCCGTGATGACATCGCAGCACGACGCCGACCTTGGAATGGATACCGGCCGCTACAGCTTCTCACTCGATATCCCTCCCAACTTTCAGAGCGATGTGATCGCTGGCCGTCAACCCGCGGTACAACTCAATGTGGACGGCACACTTGTCAGCCAGGCTTACATTGGCGCTGGGTACATCCAAAGTATTGTGGGCGGCGAGGTGAGCGGATTTGTGCAAAGATATCGCACTGTAACGCCGCTCCCGAGCGAGCTTGAGCCACGGACTTTGTATAATCCCAACCTCATTCAGGCATGGTTCTCCGCAGTCATGGAAATCATCAACAACGTAACAATGTTGTCCATCATTCTCACGGGGGCAGCGCTCGTCCGGGAGCGTGAACATGGCACGATAGAACATCTTCTCGTCATGCCGCTGACGCCGTTCCAGATCATGGCCTCTAAGGTATGGTCGATGGGTGTCGTAGTATTGCTTGCCGCAACATTCGGATTAGAGGTTATGGTAAGAGGCGTTATCGGCGTTGTAATTTCAGGTTCAATCCCCTTGTTTCTCCTCGGGTTGATGCTCACTCTGTTGGCCACAACATCGATAGGGATTTTTCTGGGAACCATCGCACGATCCATGCCGCAATTCGGGCTACTGGTCATTCTCGTACTGCTTCCGCTCGAGGTTCTCTCTGGCTCGCTGACGCCACGTGAGAGCATGCCCGTGTTTGTGCAGAAGATTATGCTCATCGCACCCACGACTCACTTCGTGAGCATGGCCCAGGCGATTCTCTATCGCAGTGCGGGCTTCAGTATCGTGTGGCCTCAGTTTCTTGCAATTCTCGGGATCGCGGTTCTGTTTTTTGCTGCCGCACTGCTCCGCTTTCGACGGTCTATCGGGACGATGCAGTCATGAGACACACAAACAGCGCGCTACACCGATGCACCATCGCATGGCAGACGAAACTTGCAAAGGAATAATTATGAGACGACTCATTTTTGCTGGGTACGCGTTTGCAACCGCCGTTCTCTTTACCGGGTGCAGGGTGGGTCCACATTATCAGCGGCCCGCAGTGGTTGCTCCGCCTGCCTACCGGGACGCGGACCCGGCCCCGGCTGACGCCGGTGCCTCGACAACGTCCATCGGAGATGCGAAGTGGTCCGAAGTGTTCAAGGACGAACAGCTGAAGGAACTCATCAAGGAAGCCCTGGCTAAGAACTTCGATGTACGGATTGCCGCGCAGCGGGTGCTCGAGCAGCAGGCGCAGGTCGGCATTACACGATCTCAATCTCTGCCTTCCTTGAGCGCAGGAGGAGCCTACAGTGCTATTGGCATACCGACTGAAGCACTAGGTAACAACTATCCTTCCACTTTTCATGGAGGCGGATTTACGGCTAATGCAGCGTGGAACCTCGATTTCTGGGGACTCTATCGCCGGCAGACAGAGGCTGCGCGTGCTGAGCTTCTTGCCACCGAGTGGGGGCGCCGAGCGACGCTGAGTTCAGTCGTGATG
>Ga0302270_10006746_pt1 | contig 10211 bp, 13 predicted proteins | sample III_Bog_E2_3_FD_198773 | JGI IMG/M metagenome (GOLD analysis project Ga0302270, IMG submission 198773) | Peat permafrost microbial communities from Stordalen Mire near Abisko, Sweden - III_Bog_E2_3 | ecosystem: Environmental > Terrestrial > Soil > Wetlands > Peat | place: Sweden: Abisko...
GGAAGGGGCCGTGGGAGCGGAAGTTTTGGTCACTTCCACATTGTACGGGAGTTGAGCTTCGAACGTAATAATGATGAGAGGAGGAGACATGATTGCACGTCATTGGCGCGGCTGGACGAAGGTGGAAGATGCGGATGGGTACGAGGAATTCTTGAAGGAGAAGTTGCTGCCCGGCTTAAAAGGGATTGAGGGCTATCGGGGCGCATATATTTTGCGGAAGGATGATTTGGTGGAGAGTGAATTCGTGGTTGTGAATTTGTTCGATTCACTCGAGGTAGTCAAACAGTTTGCCGGGACGGACTATAGCCTTGCGGTTTTCGAGCCGGAGGCGAAGGAGTTTCTTTGCCGAATCGAGCGGTTTGCGACGCATTACGAGGTGCGCGCCTGCACTGTTTAGAGCGGTTGAAGAAGATGCCGGAGCCTGGTACCGGATTCGGTAGGGAGTGCACGAGGAGTGACATATTCGGCATGCTTGTGTACGAATTTGTGGACAGTTATGGCGCTTGCGACGTATAAGGTGCTTAATTTGAGCGTTTGACTGTACGAATTGGCAGAGGTGCACATGGTTTTTGGAAGAGATGAATTGCCTTGTGTTTCGAGTGTGGAGAGGGATCCTAAGGAGATTCTGGATCTCTACGAGCGGATTCTCAACATGGAAACGATGGTCGACGGAGCGGGCGGTAAGTCGCAGCCGCTTCCGGCGAGCCTTTACTCGTTCCTCAGCCATGTCTATGGAGAGCTGAAGGCGGGCAGGCCGGTGAGCCTTCTGAAGGACGAGGTAGCGCTGACGACGGTGGAGGCGGCCAGGACGCTGGGGGTTTCGCGGCAGTTCCTGGTGCAGATGCTGGAGAACCACGAGATGCCGTTTCACATGGTGGGGACGCACCGGCGGGTGTATGCGCGCGACGTTTTGGGGTTCAAGGGAAAACGCGATTCGGGGCGAAGCAAACCGCAGGCGGGGTATCTGTGGGTGGAGGAAGATTGCGGGTCGGAGCATGGGTCGAAACGCGCATTGCCGCAGATGCATGCCGCCGCATGGTCCGAGGTCAAACACGAAGTGCGTGACGATTTGCTGACTGGCGATGTGAAGGAGCCGCGGATTCGGTTGAATGCGCTGGATCGGCTGGAGAAGGATCTCGCCGAGCTTTATCCGGAGTTTCAGGCCGATCCGGCGGTTTTGCTTGAGGCCGGGAAGAATACGGTGGCGAGGAAGATTGCGCAGTTGCGGTTGAACGGCATGATGCACGCGGCGGAGAGCGACGTGCTGAGCGTTATCTTCAGGCGGCTGGAGATGGCGATGGTAGGGGCTGTGTGATTGATTGGGAGCGAGCCCGCGAATCGGCGAGAACTTTGGGGCCGCCGAATGAAATAGAACCGCAGAAGGGGTTGCGGGCGGGGAAATTCTTGATTGCATCTCTATGGTGGCGTGAGGTACGTTGCGGCGCAGAAGGCAGAGAAGTCTCTGCTATTCTCTGTGACGAACAAGGCGGGGCTGCATTCGAGGACTGGCGGAGGTACTCTGCATGGCATTTTGGGGCGCAACCCGCACATCGGCGTTGCTCGGGGTTTTTCTTTTCAGCGGTAATGCCCTGCTTTCCCAAGACACAGCGGCGACTAATTGCGCACTGACCAGCGACAGCGCGCGTCGGCCGAAAATGGCGCGGGCAACGCCGACACCAGTCGGCGCACAAGGTGCGCATTTGCAGGCCCCTCCCAATTCGACAGAGATGCCGACTCTAGAAGACACAATTTCTTTTATGAATAAGTCAGTAGCGCCTGAGAAGGGTTTTGTGTCAAGTGCAAATCGTTGTGAGTTGTACGTTACCAGAAACAGGCTTTATAAATTTGCGATTCCCGGCGGCACCGGTCCAAAGAGCGTGGACGAGTATGGAATTTCCCGTTCCACGGTTAATTGGATGGTTGTGGATGAGCCGGCAAGCGTAATTAGATTTAATCTCAAATCCATTGACCCCACATCGATCAACTCGAAGCCCGCGTGGAGCATTCCATTTCTGCAAGAGCATGCCAACGATTCAGGGGTGCCAAAAGGGGCAGATCTAATGCTGGTTACCTTCGAGACAGCGAATTCTGAGCCTTCAATCGAATTGGGGAGATTCATGGCCGCGGCGGACGGCAAGTCCAGCACACCTGTATTTGATCAGAAAAAAGACATGGCTCTCATCGTGTTTGAGTCGAAGGATAGGGCGGAGAGATTCGTTACAGCATTTATTCATGCCGTTGATCTATGTGGTGGGAAGGGTGTTGAGTTTGCTCCGACGCCAAGCAAGCCTTAGTCAAGGCGGCGCAATTCAGGAGGAAAATATGCTGACTAAGAGTGTTCACACATGTCAGTGTGGTCGGCGTTGGTCGCTGCAAGAAATCAAGAGCCCTATGCGAGACACCGATTCTGCACACTGCACGTGTGGGCTAGAGATCATAAGCTGGAACGGGGGGCACCGCTACAGGGTCGCCGAAATCAAAGACCAAGATCCAAAGTGACCCGCCGTCTATGGTCGCGATGACAGCTTCTTGGATCTCCGACATCGCCAGCCGCGCGGTGATAAAATCAATCAGTGCCGGGTCCTACGCGACGTAATCCCGCCAACCCCGCCAGGTCCGGAAGGAAGCAACGGTAACGGGCTAGTACGGGCGCAGTAGGTCACCCGGTACTTTTTTAGTGATTAGTGGCTAGTGGTTAGTGATTAGTAGCCGCGATTGATGGCTTGCTGGCCAGCCTTGCCCTGGGAGAAATGCTTTGAGCCTTACTGTTCGCCCGATTGTGGGCAGGCGCGCGAAAATTACCGCGCTTGGCACCTACGTCCCGCCTGATGTGATTACCAACAAAGATCTGGAAGCGCTGGTGGAGACGAACGACCAATGGATTGTGGAGCGCACCGGGATCAAGGAGCGGCATAAGCTTGCGGCCGGGTTGGGCACGAGCGATATGTGCGCGGAGGCTGCGAAGAAATGCCTGGCGGCGGCAGGAGTCGCAGCAAATGAGGTGGAGTGCATCATTGTGGGCACGGTGACGCCGGACATGATGTTTCCATCGACGGCGTGCCTGGTGCAGGACAAGATTGGCGCGAAGGGCGCGTGGGGCTTTGATGTGTCTGCCGGGTGCAGTGGATTTGTATTTGCGCTGCAGGCGGGCGTGAAGATGGTGGAGAGCGGAGCGCACAAGAAGGTGCTGGTGATTGGCGCGGACGCGAATACGCGGATGACGGACTATACCGATCGGACAACGTGCGTGCTGTTTGGCGACGGCGGCGGTGCGGTGCTGCTGGAGCCGGCCGAAGAAGGCGAGGTTGGGTTTATCGACTTTCTGCACGAGATTGACGGGGCAGGTGGAGTGAGCCTGAATCTGAAGGGCGGCGGGAGTTTGAATCCGTCGAGCCACGAGACCGTTGACAAGAAGATGCACTACATCTATCAGGATGGTCCGGCGGTGTACAAGTTTGCGGTTCGCAAGATGGCGGAGGCGACTGAGCGTTTGCTGACGCGCAATGGCGTGACGGGCGTGGACCTGGGCTGTTTTATTCCGCACCAGGCGAACAAGCGGATTATTACGGCGACGGCGGACCGGCTGGGGATGGATCCGGCGGGCGTGATTATCAATATTGAGAAGTATGGAAATACTTCGGGCGGGACGATTCCGCTGGCGATGGAGACGGCCGTGGAGCAGGGAAAGCTGAAGAAGGGCGACCTGGTGCTGCTGGCCGCGGCAGGAGCTGGATTTACGGTTGGTGCGGCGCTGCTGCGGTGGGAGATTTAGAAGCCGGTTCATAGTTCGCAGTTCATAGTTCAGAGCTAAGAACCCGCAGATTGCAGATGACAGTTAAGACCCGGGGCCGATCCTTTGTGATCGGCCTTGTTGTTTTTGTGCTCGCTTGAGTCGTGCTGAGTTAGGATGAGTCAGTTATTGGAGAGAGGCTATGCCGAACCGAACTGCTCCCTACCGCAGCTACAACTACCTTGTGACTCTGACTGGCTCGACGGGGGTTGCGTCCACGCTTGGGGGATTCAGTCAGGTTTTGGGACTTGCTATTGGGTCGACCGCGGTGACACTCCAGCGGGGCGTTGTGGCTTCAAGTGTGCTGGCGCTTTGGATGAACCAGGTTCGGGCCACGCCGGCCAGTGCGGGGCAAGGTGCCCTGATCACGCTGCGCGGGGAATCGGGTCAGGCTGTGATGTCGTGGCGAGTGCGAAATGCTACGCCGGCCAGTTATATTGGGCCAACGCTTTCAGGCAAGGCGCAGAGTGAAGCGGCTTTGCAGGAACTGGTGCTTGCGGTCGGGAGTGTCGAGATTGTTGCGCCGGTTTCATTCATCGCTGTGACGCGGTTTGAGCCATGGGTCAGACTCTGAGGCGTATTGGACCTGACAGAATTACTCCGTCAGCAGTTTGAAGGCGTGGGTCCACTGATTCTTCGTGAAGCCGGGGATGCACCACAACATACATAGAGGCTCGATGGCGCGAGCGGCTTCCGCGACACCCATGTCGGCTGTTTCCCACCCGAACTTATTGAGTATTTCTGTTACCTGATCTTTTGCGGGCTGGCTGTTGCCGCAGATGAACATGGTGGGCTTGCCCGCTTTGAATTTGGGATTGACCATGGCTGCTACGCCGACCGAGTTGAAGGCTTTGACGAAGTGCGCGTCGGGAAACTTGTGTTGCAGGTCTTCCATGAGGGACTCATCGAAGGTGGTGAAGAAGGTGAGGATGCCGTTGACGGGTGGGGCTTCTTCAGTGGGGTTGCAGGCGTCAATGACCGTTTTTCCCGCGAGGTTTTTGGCGTCGGCGAGGCGAAGGGCGCCAACGGCCCTCCTGCCTTTTACGGCGAGGACGAGGAGGTCGCCGAATGCGGCGGCTTCTTCGAAGGTGCCAGTGGAAATGCCGGGGTGGGTTGCTGCCCAGTCGGTTAGTTTTTCTGGACTTCTGGAGCCAACTTTTACTTCGTAGCCGTGTTTTTGGAAGCCGCCTGCTAATGTCTGGGCGACTATGCCCGAGCCGATTATGCCGATTTTCATGAAACCTCCGCTTGTGGAGAGATGAGTTGAATGGCGTTGGGGTTTCAGGAAGAGCCCGAAGTGCAAATGCAGGTCCTTCGACTCACCACCCCCAGGCTGAAAAGCGCCTGGGGCCCCATTCCCCACCCCAGCGACGAAGACCTGTCGCCGGGGACCCCGGTTCGCTCAGGATGAACAAGAAATTCGTTCGAACAAATTTAGCAAGTTAGCAAGTCAGCAAACGACCCGATCTCCAACAGCTGTTCATTCCAGGCGTAACTTGCCGAAGCGAGTCATGATGCTCAGGATGACAGCTTCTTTCTAGTACGAGCAATTGAAACGACGCGCTAGCGAGCGTCAGACCACGGGTTCGGGGAAGGGGAGCGTGTACTCGGGGAGGATGCCTAGATTGGCGGCGGTGCGGAAGAAGACGCGCATGCCTTCGATACATTCTTCGTCGAGGATGTAGTGGATGTTCGAGGTCAGGTAGGTGCGGATTGTTTGTTCGGGGATGGGGAGTTTTGCGGACCATTCCTGGACTAGAGTGTCGATGTTTTGGAGGCCGTGGTCGCGGGAATTCAGGAAGTCGGTCGTGATGTATTCGTCCAAAGGGCCGCTGCATGCAATGGCCCAGACGGCGGAGACAAAGGGTAGGCCGGTTTGGGTCTGCCACTCTTCGGCCAGGTCGTGATAAATGAGCTCTTCGCCGGTGCGCTCGAAGCGGTTGGCGCGCTCTTCGAGGGCTAGCAGGGCGGGGTCGCCGATGAGGATGGCTGCGTCAGCATGATCGAGCATGGCGTCCAGGTCTGCCGTGTGGGGTAGGAACGGGACGTGGGGATTGCCCCAGTGGTGGAAGAGGATGCGGGCATAGGCGACGGTGGTGCGGCTTGCGGTGTCGGCTGCTACGGAGCGGAGCGCGGTGAGGGGCTGCGCGGCGCGGCGAACGAGGAGCAGGGAACGGACACGGCCCTTGGCGGCGATGGTGCAGCCGGGGAGAATGCGCAGGGACGGGTTGGCGGCGAGGGCGGCGATGGGGACGAGGCCGATGTCGGCGTGCCTGGGGTCATCAGGACCGAGGGCGAGGCGGGCTGCGCACTCCGAGGGAGACATTCGTTCGATTTCGTAGCGGAGGGCGAGTGGGTCGCGGAGGGGAGGGTGCTCGAAGTCCCACATGAGGGGCGCGGGGTTGAGGAAGTCGATGGCGGCGATGCGGAGGCGGGCGTGCGGGGCGTCGTTCACTCACTCTTAGACTAGCAAGGGGATGTTAAGGATTCTTTGGGGGTGGGTTTGTGTCTGAGGAGTCAGCAAGACGCGGGAGTGAAGGTCGCGAGAATCAATGCACACTTTTGACGGGTGCTAGAGGACGGACCGTTTTTGTTTCTTCTCGAATTATCTGTTGATTGCGGGGTGCAGGGCAGGTGGCCCATTCGTCCCGGTATAGGGTGCTCAGCCCCGTTCATCGTCTTATCGCGATGAACGAGGCCTCGGGCAAAGTCCCGGCGGAGTTACGCCAGCATCATGCCATCGGACGTGATGGCCACAACTCGGTCCATGGGTCACATTGTGGTTAGATACCCATGGACATCGACGACCATCTGGGTGGTGGTTTGCCCGCCGATATACACATACACGGAACTACCGGCGGGATAAACGAAGCCCGAAGAGAACTGGAGCTGCGTGAGTCCTATATTAGGCAGGTACCAGTACTCGCGTTGGCCGATGGTCGTATTGTCATAGAGGTTCAGATAGTTGTCGCCCGCGGTAAGTACGCTAGCCTCAATACTGGTGATCACCAGACTTTTGCCGGCTGGAACCACATAGGGTGGGCCAAACGTCCCGCCTGGAATGTACTGATACAACTGGGTCATTGTAGCGGCGTTGACGTTAGCTTTTCCGAGCGTGGTGAGGTGGACGATTTGCGACGCTTCTTTGGAAATGTCTCGCGTCACCGCAGGATTTTCGGCAGTGTTTGTGATCTGGACCAGATCGGAAACGGCGACGACGCCGGCGTGGACCGCTTTGGGCGCAACCCAGGGGAGGGTCATCCCAACCAGCAACATGCCGCCTACCATCAATAAAGGTTTTACGAGTTTCATAGTGCAGCTCCTTTTGGTTTGCGGCGCAATGCGCATGCGTTAGGGGGCCTATGCGCCGGGGTTTCAAATTCTGTGGGTCGGGAGGGGCGAACACGGCCGCATTCGGGCTAAATGGGAGGGCCAGGAACGCTTTCGTCCAGTAGTGGCGGACTGGGATTGATTGTGACAAAGGCAGCGAACGTCCCTGATTCCGGGGCGAGTCCTATGTCTCAAAAGGCACGATCAATTCGGGAAACTCAGGGCAGGGTGTGAAGCGGTGCCATGTTACCAATAGGGGGAGGGCGGTCGAAGTTAACCATGAGGGGCGCGGGATTGAGGAAGTCGATGGCGGCGATGCGGAGGCGGGCTTGCGGGGCGGAGGTCACTTGTCTTCTAGACCAGCAAGCGTGTTAAGGATTTTTTGGGGATGGGTTTGTGTCTGTGGAGTCAACACGATCGAGGGCGGTAGATCACTATTTCGGATTTGCATACTCGAGCCCGACTCGTGCTAAAGCAGAAACGAATGAACGGCCCACCCGATCAAAAGGTCCAACTGGCACGGTAAATCCCTGAGTGTGCGTCTTTGCCAATATCGCTCCACATGGTCTTTTGTAGATCTTCAAGTTGCTCTTCGACTCTCGCCTTCTTCTCTTCAGGCACGCAAGCGTCTATGACTATTCCAAATACCTTGAAACCGTACTTTTGTCCCTTGTAGCCGAAGTCCGCCGTGAACATCCGGATCATGAGTACGAGTCCGTACATAACCCAAAATGAAATCTCCGGAAGGTGAAGGGGTTGGGTTGCGAACCAGTTTCATGAGATATGGAGTACAAACGTCGTGTAAAGGCTTGTCAACGGGCCAAGCAGGAGGATAACAACCAGTAATTTCCGAAGCTCCTTCATTTTCCGCTCTCCAGGCGCTCCTCACTTTGCATTGCTTCACTCGGTTACAACCCGCATCAACCGTTCAGCCACGCGCCTAGCGGGGCATTGCTTGGGCCATTCGGCGTTTAGGTGGAGACAAATCGAAACTAGCACGGATTGGCCGTTGGGGTAGATCATGGCCGCTCGTATCGATTGCAAACATCAGATTTCAGCTCCATATAGAAATCGATCAGCGAGGCTACCGCAGGCATCCAGCGAAGAACGTGTGAGCTAAATCACCGATTGATGGGGGCTGGGGGAGTAATTGTAGGCGGGTGAGTACACCTGCGTCGAAAACCCCGCCTGTGAACGATGGGATGGCTTCGAAGATTGATGAAAATTGCCTGGCATGGTTGGCGCTGGCGCTTTCGCCGGGGCTCGGGCCGAAGCGGATTCTGGATGCCATGCAGCGGCTGGAGACGCCGGGGCAGCTTTTTGCATTGGGGCTGACGGACCTGGAGGGATTGCGGTTTCCGGCGGCGGCCGCGCAGTTTGTGTTTGATGGTAAGGCACGGGGCGCGGCTGAGGATGAGTGGGCGCGGGTGGCTGCGCAGGGGGCGCGGCTGGTGAGCTTTAGCTGCGCGGAGTACCCCGAGCGACTGAAGGAGATTTACGATCCTCCACCGGTTTTGTGGGTTCGTGGGGATGCGGGGCTGCTGAGCCGGCCGTCGATTGCGGTGGTGGGGACGCGGCATCCTTCGCCTTATGGGTCGGGCATTGCGGAGATGCTTTCGCGGGATCTGGCTGCGCGGCGGCTGCTGATTGTGAGTGGGATGGCGCGGGGGATTGATACGTGCGCGCACCGGGGGGCATTGGCAGCGCGGATGCCGACGGTGGCGGTGTGGGGGACGGGGATCGACGTGGTCTATCCCAAGGAGAACAAGAAGCTGGCGGAGGAGATTTTGGCCGGCGGCGGGGCGATTGTGAGCGAGCTGCCGATGGGGTCGTTTCCTGCACCGCAGAATTTTCCGCGGCGGAACCGGATTTTGAGCGGGCTGAGCGTGGCCGTGCTGGTGGTGGAGGCGGCAGAGAACTCGGGAACGCGGGTGACGGCGCGGTGTGCGGCGGAGCAGAATCGGGACCTGTTCGCGGTGCCGGGGAATGTGACGAACAAGGGAAGCTGGACGCCTAACACGTTGATTAAACAGGGCGCGAAGCTCACTGCGACGTGGGAAGACGTGTGGGAGGATTTGTCGTCGCAGGTGCGGCTGGAGCTCGAGGATAGGTCGCCGGCTGAATCGAAGTCGCCAACGACCGCATCTTTATTGCCGGACCAGGGACTGCGGCCTCAGGAAGCGATGGTACTGGAGGTTTTGCGGGCCGATGAGGCCGTGCAAATGGACGAGATTCTGGAATTGCTGGAGACGCAACTGACTTCTTCCGAGGTGTTTACGGCGCTGTTTGAGTTGGAGATTGCGGGACGGATTCGGGGGTTGCCGGGGAAGAATTATGTCCTGACGATGTAAGGGCAGTGGTTAGTGGATAGTGATCAGTGGTTAGTGGGGGCGTGCGGGTGGGGCGGGGTTGCGGCGCTCGGCTGCGGTGGGCTTGGGCTGGAGATCCCGCTAATGGTATATACTCCTGTCATATACTATTCGGAGGGAAGCCATGGCGAGGAAGGCTGAGAGCGGTTCCAAGCACGCGGACGCCAAGTTGTTTTGGAATGGGAGAAGCCAGGCGGTGCGGCTTCCGAAGGAGTTTCGATTTGAGGGTGACCGGGTGCGTGTAACTCGCATGGGAGCTGGCGTGTTGCTGGAGCCGGTGCCGGTGGTGGAAGAGGAGTCGGTGGAGGACTGGTTTGCGAGGATCGACGGGCTGCGGGGGGATCCGATTTTTCCGGAAGGGCGGAAGCAGAATCCTGCTCCCATCCGTGAGTACTTCAAGTGAGCTACCTGCTGGATACCTACGTCTGCATCGCATTGATCAACGGAACTTCAAGCAAGGTGCGCGCTCGGTTTGTGCAGGTTTCCCGGCAGAAGGCGGCGCTCGCAACCTCGACAATCGTCGTCCATGAACTTTGGTACGGCGTGGCCAAAAGTGAGTTGGCAGCTCAGAATGCACGTGCGCTGGCGGTCTTTTTGAACAGCGGCATTGCTGTCCTGGACTACTCGGCAAAAGATGCACAGGCCGCCGGTGAGATTCGTGCCGAACTGGAGCGCCGGGGAAAGCGTATCGGTGAATATGACACGTTGATTGCCGGGCAGGC
>Ga0302270_10006752_pt1 | contig 10203 bp, 6 predicted proteins | sample III_Bog_E2_3_FD_198773 | JGI IMG/M metagenome (GOLD analysis project Ga0302270, IMG submission 198773) | Peat permafrost microbial communities from Stordalen Mire near Abisko, Sweden - III_Bog_E2_3 | ecosystem: Environmental > Terrestrial > Soil > Wetlands > Peat | place: Sweden: Abisko...
ATCATCATGAATCGAAGAATTTTTATCGTCGCGACTCTCGTCGCCGCGATTCCCCTGCTTGCACAAACCGCTCCCAAGAAGCCCCGGCCCAGCCCGCCGGAGACAGCATCGGCGACGATTGGCGGCAAGACCATCACGGTGAATTACAGTTCGCCCGGTGTGAAGGGCCGCGAGGGGCAGCTCTTCAGTAAGGACGGACGCATCAGCAAGGATCCGCACTACCCGGTGTGGCGCGGTGGCGCTAATGAGGCCACAGCCCTGGTGACCACAGGCGACTTCACTCTCGGTGATCTCGCAGTTCCCGCAGGCAACTATACGTTGTTCGTCGACATTTCCGATCCCGACAACTGGTCGCTGATTGTGAGCAAGGCCACCGGTGAATGGGGCCTGGCCTACGACGGAACCAAGGATCTGGGCCGGACCAAAATGACCATGGCCAAGCCACCGGCAATGGTTGAGAACCTGGTCTACACCATTACTGATAACGGCAGCGGCAGCGGCACCCTTACACTGGCCTGGGAAGATCACAGCGCTTCCGTCGCCATCAAGGCAAACTGAACGAAGACGCGCTTGAACATCTGAGACGGCAAAGGGCCGGCAGCTCCCGCGAAGACATCCATGCGGGGTTTCGCCGGCCCCGCCTTTTCTGCTTTCTTCATGGCAGTCCGCGCCCTTTGCAGAGTATTTGTCCGTTTCCCGGTACAATAGAGACAGTTGTGGATGTCTTCCCGGAGAGGAACGAACCTTGCCGTTGTATGCCTATCGCTGCACCCAGTGCGGCCATAAATTCGAGAAAATTCAAAACTTCAGCGCAGAACCAGAGCAGCAGTGTCCCAAGTGCCATGGCGTTCTTGAGCGGCCATTGACTGCCCCGCGCCTCAACTTCAAGGGGGCGGGCTGGTACGTCAACGACTACGCGCCGAAGAGCGGCGGATCTTCTTCTGAGAGTTCGAATTCCGAAACCAAGCCAGAAGGTTCGAAATCGGAAACCAAGCCCGAGACGAAGACCGAGACAAAGACCTCGAGCGAAGCCAACTCCAGCGCAACCACGCCCGCACCTGCGAAGGCTGCCACGTCGGGAACCTCGTCGAGCTGACCGGGAGCGAAATCCTGGCCCGCCGTGCTTGAGCGCGTGTGCGGCGTACGATAATAGGACCTTGAATCCCAAGGCGCCTTCATGACGAGCGACGCACTGCAGAACGACCCCGCGCAAATTAAACAAAAGCCCTTGTCTGCTCCCTCCAAGGGCGGCGGGTTCACGCGCTCTGTTGCGATTGCGGGGGCGATCTTGCTTGTTACGGGCACGCTGGCCGAATTGCTCTGCGCGCCCGCAGTCGTCGGGCTAGCGCTGCGTTGCGCCGGCTTTGTCCTGTTTGTTCCGTTTGCCGTGCGGCGCCGTTCGCTGCTGCTGTGGACCTTCTTTGCCATGCTGGCAGGAGCCGAGCTGGGCGTGGACGCTCCGCACTTTGCCGCGCAAACACATTTTCTAGGCGAGATTTTCCTGCGGCTGATTCGCATGATTGTGGCGCCGCTCATTTTTGGCGGCATCGTCACGGGAATCGCCGGCCATGGAGAACTGAAGAGCGTGGGCCACGTCGCGCTCAAGGCAATCATCTTCTTTGAGGTGGTCACGACCGCAGGCCTCGTGATTGGGCTCATCGCCATCAACCTTTCGCGGGCGGGGGTTGGCGTTATCCTGCCCGCAATCGTCGGGGCTGCTGCGCCTGCCGTGCATCACAGCTGGCAGGATGTGCTGCTCAACATCTTTCCTGAAAACATTGCGCAGGCGGTGGCGCAGAATCAAATCCTTCAGGTTGCCGTGTTTGCCCTTTTGTTTGGTACGGCGCTCGCTACTCTGGCCGAATCGAAACGCGCTCCACTGGTCACGGTATTGCAGTCGCTCACTGAGGTCATGTTCCGGCTGACGCGCATCGTCATGTACATGGCGCCGGTGGCAGCTGGCGCGGCGCTGGCCTTTACCGTGGGAAGCATGGGGCTCGCCACGCTGTTGCCGCTGATGAAGCTGATGGCCACCTATTACGCGGCCTTGATCGTATTTGTGCTGCTGGTGCTTGTGCCGGCGCTTCTGATCGCGCGTATTCCTTTGCGGCGCTTCTGGTCGGCGGTCGCCGAGCCCGCCGCTATCGGCTTTGCCACCACTACGTCAGAGGCAGCACTGCCGCTGGCCATGGAGCGCATGGAGGAGTTCGGCGTGCCGCGCTGGATCGTCTCTTTTGTCATCCCCACCGGTTACAGCTTCAACCTGACCGGCTCCAGCCTTTATCTTTCAACGGCGGCGATTTTTGCGGCGCAGGCTGCGGGAGTTCACCTGGGCTGGGGCGAGCAGTTGGTGATGCTGGCTACGCTGTTGCTCACAAGCAAGGGCGTCGCCGGAGTTCCCCGCTCGTCCCTGGTGATCCTGTTGGCCACTGCGGGCGCCATGCACATTCCCACCGCCGCCGTGATGATGATTCTCGGCGTGGATACGCTGATGGACATGGGCCGCACGGCAATGAACGTCACCGGCAACTGCATGGCCGCGGCGGTGGTCGCCCGCTGGGAAGGCGAATTGCAAACCCAGGGCCCGCCGGCTCAAATCTAAAATCTGCAGCGCGCCAGTACGTTCATTGAGCGCTGCGATAATAGTCCTGTATGCCTTTGCTCGATCCCATTCCGTCGCACGTGGTTGACGCAGACTTTTCCGCGCTCGAGTGGGAGCCGCTGCTCGCGCTGGTGGCAGGTTTCTCGGCGTCTCCGGTTGGCCGACAGGCCATTCTCGATCTGCGCCCCTCGACCGATGCGGAATGGATGAGGCGACAACATGAATTGACGGGTGAAGTGCGGCAGATTCTCACCGAGCAGGTCTCCGTTCCGCTCGGCGGGTTGTTCGATCCCACGCAGCTTGCGGCCAAGGCGCAGATTGCGGGCGCGGCCCTTGAAGCAGCCGAGTTGCAGGCCGTGGCGCGGCTGGCAAACGATGTGGCCTCATGGCAGGCGCTGTTGCAGTCACCCCCGGCGCGGCTGGTTGGCAAGCTGGCTGGCCTGTCGGCGCTGTCGTCGGCATTAACGTCGAGCCTGCGGCCGCTCGCCGAGACGATTGAGCGCACCATTCAGCCCGATGGATCGCTGGCCGACAACGCATCGCCTGAGTTGGGCCGTATCCGTCGTGAGCAGGAGCGCCAGCAGCGGCAGATTGAAGAAAGCCTTCGCGCTACCTTGCGCAAGCTTTCGAGCGACGGCGCCACGCAGGAAGACCTGATCACCATTCGCGGCGAGCGGTTCGTGATTCCCGTGCGCAGCGAGCTCAAACGGCGCATCCCGGGCGTGATTCACGGCGCCAGCTCTTCAGGCCAGACCGTCTACGTTGAGCCGCTTGAAACCATCGAGCAGAACAACGAACTGGTGCGCCTGTTTGAAGAGGAGCAGGCAGAGATTCATCGCATCTTTGTAGCTCTTACGCGGCATGTGGGCGGTTATGCCCATGAATTGGTGGAAGGCGCGCGCGTGCTGGCGCTGGTTGACAGCCTGCAGGCTCGTGCCCGCTTTGCGCGCGACTACGACTGCGTGGCACCAGCCATTACGCCCGACCTGCTACGGCTCGAAGGCGCGCGCCATCCACTGCTTGAAAAACGCTTGCGTGCAGGCAGCGGCAAAATCGTTCCGCTCACACTGGAACTCACCTCTGTCGAGCGCCAGATCATCATCAGCGGGCCGAACACGGGTGGCAAGACGGTTACGCTCAAGACGACGGCGCTGCTGGCTATGATGGCGCAGGCCGGGTTGCCGGTGCCGGCTGCGGCGGCGAGCTTTCCGGTCTTCACGGCGTTTCTGGCCGACATCGGTGACGCGCAATCCATTGAGGCGGCGCTCTCCACGTTCTCCGCGCACATCACCAATCTCGATCGCCTTTCGCGGCTTGCAGGGCCAAACTCGCTAGTGCTGCTGGATGAGCTCGGTTCGTCCACCGATCCTGAGGAGGGCTCCGCGCTCGCCGTTGCCGTTGCCGCCTACTTCCTTGAGGCCGGCGCGTGGTCGCTCATCTCCACGCACCACACTTCGCTCAAGGTCTACGCGGCCAACACCGATGGCGTGATCAACGCGGCGGCCGGCGTGGACGAAGTGACCATGGCGCCCAACTATCAGCTGCGGCTGGGCGTGCCGGGCGCGTCGGCGGGCATTCAAACAGCGGAGCGGCTTGGACTCAACTCAAGCATCATCGTTGCCGCGCGCCAGCGTCAGGGCTCGCAGCAGGTGGATATTGTGCGCTTCCTTGACCGGTTGCACAACGATCTTGCCAAACTCGAAGAGGACCGCAAGGCTGCGCGCGAACAGCAATATGCGCTCAACCAGGAGCGCGCGCGGCTGGCCCGCGAGGGCGATGTGGAACTGCGCAACCGCACACGCGAGCTTGAAACAAAACTTGCGTCGCTGCTCAAGGATTTCGAATTCCAGATGCGCGAGACGGTGCGGGCCATTGAAGATCGCGCCGCGCAGCAGAAGTTGTCGAAAGAAGCAGAGCGGCGGATGACAAGGCTGCGCCGCGAGTTTCAGGAGAGCTTCAACCAGACGGTTGTCGCGCACCGCACCGGCGCCGATCAGGGCGATGCAAATGCGCAGCCACATGTGCTCAAGCACGTGGCGGAGGGCGACCGCGTGTTGATCAAGTCAATGGGCAAGGTGGCGGTGGTGCAGCGCGAGGTGGAGAAGGACGTTTTCGAGGTCGCGCTGGGGCCGATCAAGATGCGCGTCAAGCGCGCGGACTTATCCGAGGTTTCGCGCTCTGAAGTAGAGGCAGCGCGTGGCGAGCGAGCCGATCCGCTGGCGGCTGCACGCAGGCAGAAGGGCGTGCATGTAACTGTGACAAGTGCGAATTCCGATGACATGCGCATGGAAATCAACCTGATCGGCCGCACCGTCGATGAGGCTACGGGGGAACTCGAAAAGTATCTCGATCGCGCCTTCATGGCTGGGCTGCCGCGGGTGCGTGTGATTCACGGACATGGCGCGGGGATCCTGCGGCGCGGGGTGCGGGAGTTTTTGAAGGGGCATCCGCACGTGGCTACTTTCGAGGAGGCGCCGCAAAACGAAGGCGGGCAGGGAGCTACGCTCGTAGAGTTGCGGCAATAGCCGGCGGCAAGCCGATCTCAGCACTTGCGCCGGCCCAATGCCTCATTCTTTTACTGCCCGCCCACTGCTCCCATGTCGTGACACATGACTTGCTTCGTCGCAGGCGCGCTTGGTCCCCTGGCTTCGCCACCCCCACCACCTGAGTTTGGCTTCATCTCTTTCAGATGCTTGACCAGACGCGCAAATCCCTGGTCGCGCGCTGTCTTGTTTCCGGGAACGGTGTTGCCCGGATCCTCGCCCGCGCGCATGAATCCGTGGCCTGCGCCGTCATAGGTCACCGGCTCGTAGAATTTGCCCGCTGCTTTCATTGCATCGATCGTCCCGGGCACAGTTGCGCCGATACGCGCATCGTTGCCCGCATAAAATCCATACACCGGGGCGTCGATGGTGGAGACATCGGCGGGGCCAGGGCCGTAAAACACAAACGCCGCCGAGAGATCATGGCGGTGCGCGGCAAAGGCGAAGGACTTTCCGCCGCCCCAGCAGAAACCTACGACAGCGAGTTTGCCGTTGCCGGCAGGCAGCTTCTTGCCATAGTCGGCCGCCGCGTCAAGGTCCGCCATCACGCCCGCCGCATCCAGCCCCGACACCGCTTTCACCGTCGCATCCTGGCTCGGAAACTCGCTTGACCCGCCGCCATTGGGCCCGTAGCCCGACAGCAAGTCGGGAGCAATCACGATGAACCCCTCGCCGGCCAGTTCATCGGCCATCTCCTTGGCCCAATCGCTCAGGCCAAAGATTTCGTGAATCAGAATCACCACCGGCGCCTTGGTGCTCACCTCGGGATAAACCACGAGCGCCTGAACGGTGCGGTCGCCATGCTTCAGCGCCACATATTCACGATGGCGCGGTGACGCCTCGAGCCGGGGCTTGGCCCAGTCCTGGGCGTAAACGCAAACAGCCGCAGTGAATAGAACCGCGGTCGCAATCAGTCGGGAGAAGAGAACTGCGCGTGACCTCATGCGCACAAGCCTATCGCGGCCTTCACGCCAATGTAAAGAGGAGTTTCCCGCTATCCTTCCTGCAGGAAAAAGGCGGTGGAACATTTCTGTTCCACCGCCCTCGCATGCTCCCGTCCCGGTGCCTGGTCCGGTGTTTTCGCTTACGCCATCGCCTCGCGGGTCATGGGCTCGAAGTGGAGCTGGTTCGACTTGCGATCCACGTCGATGCGCACGTGCGAGCCATGCAGGACTTCACCATTCAGAATCTTGATGGCGAGCGGGTCCTGCACCATCCGTTGCAAGGCACGCTTGAGCGGACGCGCGCCGTATGCTGCATCGGAACCCGCGGCCAGGATCAGTTGACGCGCCGACTCCGTCAATTCGAGCGAGATGGCCCGGTCTTCCAGCAGCTTGCCGAGGTCGTTGAGGCGCATATCGAGGATCTGACCTAACTGCGCATTGCCCAACGAGCGGAAGATCACAGTATCGTCGACGCGATTCAGGAACTCCGGACGGAAGTGCTCGCGCAGCACGCGCATCACGCTCTCGCGCGCCATGTCGTAGTCGTGCTCGGTCTTGAGCGCGTCGCCGATGAGCATGCTCGCGCCCAGGTTCGACGTCATGATGAGAATCGTGTTCTTAAAATCCACGGTCCGGCCCTTGGCGTCCGTCAAGCGTCCATCGTCCATGACTTGCAGCAGTACGTTGAAGACGTCGGGATGCGCCTTTTCGATTTCGTCGAAGAGGATGACGGCGTAGGGACGCCGGCGCACAGCCTCGGTAAGCTGGCCGCCTTCGTCGTAGCCAACATAGCCTGGAGGCGCGCCAATGAGGCGCGCGACGGCGTGCTTTTCCATGTACTCGCTCATGTCGATGCGGACCATGGCCTGCTCGTCGTCGAACAGGAACTCGGCGAGGGCGCGGGCGGTTTCAGTTTTGCCAACGCCGGTGGGTCCAAGGAAGATGAAGCTGCCGATGGGACGCTTTGGATCGCTGAGGCCGGCGCGTGAACGGCGGATGGCATTGGCGACAACGGTCAACGCGGCATCCTGGCCGACGACACGCTCGCGCAAGCGGTCTTCCATCTGGACGAGTTTTGTCACTTCGCCCTCCAACATGCGGGAGACGGGAATGCCGGTCCACTTGCTGACGATTTTGGCAATGTCTTCCTCGTCAACCTCTTCTTTCAGCATGCGGGCAACGCCGGCAGTTTCCTTTCCAGCGTCGTCCTGCACGGCGTTCAGCTTCTTCAACTCCGCCTCGAGCTTGGGCAGTTCGCCATACTGGATCTGCGCGGCGCGATCGAGCTGTCCCTTGCGGGTCTGCTCTTCGGCTTCAAAGCGCAGCGATTCGATCTTCTTCTTCAGCTCGCCCACTCGGTTGATAGCCTCGCGCTCCCTGGTCCATCGCGCGCGCAGGGCCGTAATCTGCTCCTTCAGAGTGGCGAGCTCGCGCTCGACTTCCTTCATGCGGTTGCGGCTGTTCGAGTCTGTTTCGCGCTTCAACGCCGCGCGCTCGATTTCGAGCGATGTAGCGTCGCGCTCCAACTGATCGATCTCCGTCGGCACTGAGCCGATCTGGATGGCCAGCGAAGCGGCCGCTTCGTCCACAAGGTCGATGGCTTTGTCAGGCAAAAAACGATCGCTGATGTAGCGGTGCGAAAGCGTGGCCGCCGCAACAATGGCCGCGTCCTTGATGCGCACGTTGTGGTGCGCCTCGTAACGCTCCTTCAGGCCGCGCAGAATCGCGATCGTGTCTTCGACGTTCGGCTCGCCCACGTAGACGATCTGGAAGCGCCGTTCGAGAGCCGCATCCTTCTCAATGTACTTGCGGTATTCGTTCAGCGTGGTGGCGCCAATGGCGCGCAGTTCTCCGCGGGCCAGCGCGGGCTTAAGCATGTTGCTGGCGTCAATGGCTCCCTCGGCAGCGCCCGCGCCCACCAGGGTGTGCAGTTCGTCGATGAACAAAATGATCTGGCCGTTGGCTTCGTCGATTTCTTTGAGCACGGCCTTCAGGCGGTCTTCAAACTCGCCGCGATATTTTGCGCCGGCCAGCATGGAGCCCAGGTCGAGCGAGATGACGCGCTTGTCTTTGAGGCTCTCCGGCACGTCGCCTGAGATGATGCGTCGCGCGAGGCCTTCGACGATGGCGGTTTTGCCCACACCGGGCTCGCCAATGAGGACGGGATTGTTTTTGGTGCGGCGGCTGAGCACCTGCACCACGCGACGAATCTCCTCGTCGCGGCCAATGACGGGGTCGAGCTTGCCGCGGCGCGCGAGTTCGGTGAGATCTTTGGCGTATTTTTCGAGGGCCTGGAATTTGCCTTCCGGATTCTGGTCGGTCACGCGCTGCGATCCGCGGACGGACGTGAGCGCCTGCAGGATTGCCTCGTGGGTTGCGCCCAGCGCCACCAGCGCTTCGCGCGCCGGGTCACTCTTGAGGCTGGCGATGCCCAGAAGCAGGTGCTCGGTCGAAACGTATTCGTCCTTGAAGTTCGCAGCCTCTTTGAAAGCCTGGTCCAGCGCCTTGTTGAGCGCGGAGCTCAGGCCCGGCTGCGCTGCCGCACCGGAGACGCGAGGCAGTTTGTCCTCGATCCCGTGCAGATCGCTCTCCAGCCGCTCCGTAGGCACACCGATCTTTTCAAGCACCGAGGGAATCACGCCCTCGCGGTCTTCAAGCAACGCCAGCAACAGATGCACCGGCTGCATCTCGGGATTGCCCAGCTCCGCGGCATGCTCCTGCGCCAGCTGAATCGCCTGCTGCGACTTCACCGTAAATTTGTCTCCACGTATCGCCATGAATAAAGCTCCTAGTTTCTGGCTTTTAGCTCTTAGCTTGTTGATGCCGAGAGCAAGCCTTATGCGTTTGATTCTTAAAGTTGAAATCTGGTCTTCAGTAATGCGAATAAAATGTGCGCCGGAGAGCGGGCACTTGCCTGCCCTCCGGCGCATTCAGGTGAATTGAACAGTCCGCTCCGAGCTCTGGTGAGCGGAAGCTAATCGTCAATTGCTGGTGGCTGCACTTACGCAGCCACGTTGATCTTGATCTGCTTGGGCTGGGCCTCAGGCTTCTTGGCCAGCTCCAGCTTCAACACGCCTGCATTGTAGCTCGCCTGCACCTGTTCCGTGTCGACGGTGGAGGGAAGCGTAAACGAGCGGAAGAAGCTGCCGTAGCGGCGCTCGATGCGATGGAAGTTCTCTTCCTTCTCCTCGCTCGAGAACTTGCGCTCGCCCTTCACGGTGAGGGTGTTCTTCTCGACGCTGACGTCGAGGTCTTTTTCCTCGATGCCGGGAACTTCGAGCTTGAGAACGACCTTCTTTTCGTCCTCATAGACATCGACGGCCGGCACAAAAGCAGCAGTCGTCAATTGGCTGTCAGATTCATTGAATTCGCCGAACAGCGTGTTCAGGCGGTTCTGCAATGCGTTGTTTCGGTAAGGCTGCCAACGGGTGATAACCATGAGATTTTCTTCTCCAGTGATGAATTGTTGATGATCGGGCGGGGATTCGACCCTGCCTCACAACCAATCTGATGAAACTATAGCATAGATGATTCACAAAATATGAGTGTAATGCGCTAATATTCAGAAAAGGAGACAATCCTCTTGTTTTTCAATACGTTACTGCAGTTTTTGGAGAGTTTCCTGCCGTCAGGCAGATACGAAAGCTGCAGAACCTAGCCCCGTTGAGGGCTGGCGACCAGGTGCCAATCGCGTCAGGGTGAGCACAGTGATATCGTCCTCCTGGCCGAACTTCTGGGCAGCATCGGCTATGGCGGAGGCTGGCTGGGAGCTCAGTTCGAGGGTCCGCTCAAAGCCGAACAACTCGCCACGGGAGTCGCGGGCTTCGACCACGCCGTCGGTCAGCACCGTAAGCTGCAGATCCGGCGGCAGCGTGAAGGTGGTCTCGCCATACTCGGAATCGGGGGAGAGACCGAGCGGAAGCCCATTGTCGATGGTGAGTTCTTCGCCGTTGAAATAGGGGGCAAGGTGGCCGGCGCTGGCGAACTTGCAGGCGCCGTCGTGGTCCAGCAGGGCCGCCAGACAGGTGACAAAGCCGCCACGCAGATTTCCAGCGAGAGATCGGTTGAGTGCGTGGAGGATCTCCCCGGGAGCTTCAGTGCCCACCATGCGCAA
>Ga0302270_10006756_pt1 | contig 10202 bp, 9 predicted proteins | sample III_Bog_E2_3_FD_198773 | JGI IMG/M metagenome (GOLD analysis project Ga0302270, IMG submission 198773) | Peat permafrost microbial communities from Stordalen Mire near Abisko, Sweden - III_Bog_E2_3 | ecosystem: Environmental > Terrestrial > Soil > Wetlands > Peat | place: Sweden: Abisko...
CTCCTCTTCCCAGATGTCGCAACTGCGATCACGGAGTCGATACACCGCGTCGATTCGATCACGCCGCTCATTCCAAATCAGCAGGTCGGTGATCCTCGTCCTCGTGGCAATGATCTCGTCGGCGCTTTTGGTGCCGGCTCTTTCGGCTACCGCGTCGAGCAGTTCCAAGAGTGTGTGGGTCGACCAGAATGTCTCATTCACCTCCGGCACGATGACGCTCTACGCCACGTTTCGTCATCCCCGCGACAGCGCCGACGTGGTGCCCGGAGTCTTGCTCATCGCCGGGAGTGGACCGACGGATCGAAACGGCAACTCTTCACTCGAGGCCGGTCCGGTCAACACGTTGAAGACCCTGGCCGATTGGCTCTCCCAAGACGGTGTCGCGAGTCTGCGCTACGACAAGCTCGGCAGCGGGAAGACGGGACTCGGTCCCTACACGTTGGACCCCGCGTCGATCGGCGTGTCGGTCTACGAGCAAGAGGCGCGCAGTGCGTTGGAGTTCCTCGCCAAGGAAAAGGACGTCAACGACCACGAACTGGGCGTCTTCGGTCACAGCGAAGGTGGCCTGTTCGCGCTGCTCTTGGCGACCGGGCACGCCGGATCGACGCCGCCGATTCACGCGCTGGGTCTCTTCGAACCGCTGAGCCAGCGGTACCTCGACCTCATCACCACCCAGGTCGATGCGTCATTGAAGACCCAAGTAAAGTCGGGCGCCATCACGAAGTCGTTGGAAAAGACCGTCGAAAGTGATCTGACGACGGCGGTCACCCAACTGCGCGCGAAGGGCACCGTCAAGGCCCACCTGCCCTACGGACTGGCGACCCTCCTCAATCCATCGGACGCTTTGTTCTTGGCCCAGGCCGACAAGTTCGATCCGAAAGTGTTGGCGGGTCACGTCGACCAAGGAACACCGGTCCTTCTCACGTGCAGCAACGACGACGTCCAGGTCTCGTGCACTGAGGTCGATCGAGTGGCGAGCGGGTTCACATCATCGGGGGCTTCTCTCGACTTCGTACACCTTCGGGGCGTCGATCACGTGCTCAAGGTCGACTCCAGTCTCACGGGAACGCAGTACACGAAGAATCTCCCGTTCTCACCGCAGCTCGAGAGCGCCCTGAAGATCTTCGTTCGCAAATATCTCTGATCCGCGAACGATCGGACGCGAGCACGAACTCGTCGTGCACATCGCGACCCGTGCGGCGCGTCGCGATTCAATAACTCTTTTGCTCGCCCAGGTAGATAAGGATCTGCATCCCCCGGAACGCCAAGTTCTCGACGTCGATCTCGAGCTTGGTCGACACCAGCTGCTTCTGTTGAGCGATCGTCTTGGCCTTCGCGATGGCATTGACGTCCTTCTGGATGTTGACGATAGTGCCCACGTACTCAATGACGTCCTTCGAGACGCCGGAGGGATACGGCCCCTTCTTCTCCAGCGCGAGCGTGGCCTTGTAAAAACTTGTGTCACCCGCCCCCTCGATCGCGTCCGAAACACATGTCGGTGAGGAGCACGCGGGGAAGGAATCGATGACCACGTTGAATTCGGTCACGGCGGCGTTATAGGAGCTTGCGACGGTGACGAAGAGCGACTTGTCCTTGCTCGTCGTGGCCGCGAACGAAGGCGACGCCCACGCACCGCCCAGAACACCCGCGATCAGACCTATCGAGAGTGAACAAATGATGTCGTGGCGCACGGCCAACCATGAACGATGCCGTAGTGAAGGGCCCACGCTCCGATTCACGTCAACACGTGAGACAGCGAGAACGCGTGCCCTCTCCAATTGAATATTCATGGTCATCAGCGTCCTCGCGACTGGCCGACCAAGGATTACGGTCTCGCAATTGGCAGGCACAGTCGGAATAATTCTACCTTCGCTCCACGTGGAAACGTCGGCGGCACACCTACGGACTAATGGTATGACGAGTGGCTTCGTCAACGCTCGTCGCGCGAACAGTTAGTCCTCTTCGGACTCACCGAGGTAGACCGCGCGCACTCGAGGGTCCTTCAAGAGGTCCTCGGCACTCTCACCGAAGACGATGCGGCCGTTCTCCATGACGTACCCGCGGTCAGCGAGGCGAAGCGCCTGCGCTGCGTTTTGCTCCACCACAAAAATTGTCGTACCGTTCTCGCGGATGTGGCTGATGATCGAGAAGATCTGATCGATGATCATGGGCGCCAACCCCATCGATGGCTCGTCGAGCAAGAGCAGACGAGGCTTGGACATGAGCGCGCGACCGATCGCGAGCATTTGCTGCTCGCCCCCCGAGAGATTCGATCCCAACTGCTTACGACGATCTTTCAGAATGGGAAAGGTCACGTAGATCTCCTCGAGATCGTCGCTGAGCGAACCCTTACGTGCGAACGCGCCCATCTCGAGGTTCTCTTGCACGGTCATCACGGGGAAGATGCGCCGACCTTCGGGAACGTGGCTGATGCCCATCGCGGCAAACTCGTGGGCCTTCACCTGTGTGATGTCACGACCTTCGAAGGTGACCGAACCGCTCACCGGCGCCCGAAGTCCCGACAGCATCCGCAGGGTCGTCGACTTTCCGGCGCCGTTGGCGCCGAGCAGCGTCACGATCTCGCCCTGCTGGATTTCGAATGAAATGCCGTGCAGCGCTTCAATCGACCCGTAGCGAACGACGACGTCGTGCACTTCGAGCACTAGGCCGCTCCTTCATTGGTTGACGTACCGAGGTACGCCTCCACGACGGCCTGGTTCGAGCGGATCTCGGCCGGCGTGCCCTCGGCGAGCACGCCACCGAAATTGAGAACGTAAATGCGCTCGGCCAGCGACATGACGAGTTTCATGTCGTGTTCGATCAGCAGCACGCTGACGTTGCGCTCATTGCGGACACGGCGAATCAGCGCGGCCAGCTCGAGTTTCTCCGACGGGTTCGTGCCGGCCGCCGGTTCGTCCAACAAGATGACGTCGGGATCGGTGGCGATGGCCCGCGCGATCTCCAGGCGTCGACGTCCGCCGTAGGAGAGGGCGGACGCGATCAGGTTGGCGTCTTTTCGCAAACCAACGAAGTCGAGCAACTCCAGCGTCAACTGGTCCGAGGCGTGTTCTCCTCGCCTCGTGGCTGGTCCTCGCAGGATGGCGCCCACCACGCCGATGCCGCCGTGGTCCTCGGCCCCGATCTTGACGTTCTCAAATACGGTGAGCGCGCTGAAGACGCGTGACGCCTGAAAGGTTCGCGACACGCCGGCCCTCGCGATACGATGCGTCTTCTTTCCGATGACCGCGATGGTTCGCCCGTTGCGATTGGTGAAGTCGATCTGCCCCTCCTGGGGTTCGTAGACACCGGTGAGTGAGTTGAACAGCGACGTCTTACCGGCGCCGTTCGGACCGATGACGGCGAGGATCTCGCCGCGGTTCATGTGCATCGAGACGTTGCGCAACGAGACGACACCGCCGAAGCGCAGGGTGATGTCCCTCACGTCAAAGACGGTCTCGGTCGTGGTCGCGGCGTCGGTCATATTTCGTCTCCGGTCAGGACTTCATCGAGGTGACCTTCGCCGGTTTCCTCGAAGTCCTTGATCTCGCGTCTTCTGCGACGAGAGGGCATCAGACCGGCTGGTCGGAAGATCATCATGATGATCAACAGAGCTCCGATGTACATGTACAGGTCGTTGATCTGGAAGCCCCACGGTTGGTAGTTGTCCATGTAGCTCGTGATCACCTGAACGAAGACCGCGCCCAACGCCACGCCCCAGATCGAACCCATGCCGCCGAAGATGACCAGGATGAGGATATTGATCGAGGCCTGATACTGGAACATCGTCGGATTGATATTTCCCACGAGTCCGGCGCTCAGCACCCCAGCGAATCCACCGCTCGCGGCGCCGACCGCGAAGGCCATGACCTTGTACTTGAGGGGGTTGATGCCGATCGATTCCGCGGCTACTTCGTCTTCACGCAGCGCCACCCACGATCGTCCGACACGAGAATGTTCCAGCAGCGAGAAGACGACGACGAAGAGCACGACGAAAATCAGACAGAGGTAGTAATAGGGCACGGGATTGAGACCCCAGTGGTAGTGCCAGACACCGAGGTTGACCGAGAAATGCGGGACGGTCAGACTCCCTTCGCCGCCACCGGTGATGCCGTTCTGGTTTCCTACGTAGTCATCGATGATGAGCGCGAAGCCCAGAGTCACGATGGCCAAATAGTCACCGCGCAGGCGCAGCGTGGGAATGCCCAGCATGATGCCCACGACCATCGCCGCGAGCACCCCGATCGGGATCACCCACAGCGTAGGAATCGCGTGGTGGAAGAGGGGCGGCGCCGGCAAGACACCGGTCATCCACGCCGTGATGTAGGCGCCGATGGCGTAGAAGGCCACGTAGCCCAAGTCGAGCAATCCCGCGAATCCCACGACAACGTTGAGGCCTTCGGCCAGCAGGATCCAGACGCCGACCTGTTCGACGATCAAATACATCCAATAGGACTGCGTCACGAGATGTGGGATGGAAAGGGCGATGACAATCACGACGGCGTACACCGCGAATCTCGACGAGCGCATTTGCACGAGACGCTTTGGCGTGGCCGTCACCGTACGGATTCGCTTTCGCACTGGCGGGCTGTAGCGCTGATAGAGAAACATGAGTCCGTAGGCGAGCAGGCCGAGCGTCAGGAAGACCATCCAACGCCGCGCGCGAAACAGACCGAAGTAGGAGACCTTCTCAAAGAATGCGCCGTGGGGACCGGTCGTGGGTGGTGTTGAGGCGTCGCCCGACTCGCCCGTCATCAAGGTAACCATCGCCATGACCATCAAGACCGTCACCAAGCGCTTCACTTCGGGACGTCGCATTAGGTTCACGCGGTCCTCCCTAGTTTCTCACCGAGAATGCCGGTCGGCCGGAAGATCAGTACCCCGATGAGGATCAAGAACGTGTAGATTTCGACCCACTGCGTGTTGCCTTCAAAGGCGAAGGGCACGGCGAAACTTCCGAACAAACCAATGACCATTCCGCCGAGAGCGGCGCCACGAAGGTTGCCGATGCCGCCCAGCACGGCCGCAGTGAACGCGTAGATACCCAGTTCGACGCCCGAGTTCCACTCGATTCCGCTCTGGAGCGAATACATGAAACCGGCCGCGCCCGCGAGGGCGCCGCCAACGATGAACGTAAGGGTGATCGTTTTTTCGATATTGACCCCCATGAGTGACGACGTTTCGGAGTCCTGGGCCACCGCGCGGATTCCTCGACCGAGTTTCGTCGCGCGCACCAGTCGGTCCGCGACGACCAAGGTTGCGGCGCCCGCCACGACCGTGATGATGGTGAGTGTCCGAACGGGTGTGTTGAAGACCGTGAACATCGTTTGGCCGACCGGAAACACTTGGGCCGGAAAAAGGTTCGTGCCGTAGCCGAACTCCTTGCCGGCGAGGGTCTCCAAGAAATACGACGCCCCGATTGCACTGATCAAAAACGCCAATTTTGGGGCGTGTCTTCGCCGAAGTGGCCGGTACGCCACGCGTTCGACCCCGACGGCGACCAAGATACTGACCAGTCCGCCCATAATCAATCCTGCGAATACCAAACCAACGGTCGCCCATCCAGTCGCGACGCTCGGGCCAAGGATGCCGCGGGTCAGGAAGGCGGCACCAAAGCCGCCCCACATGAACACGTCACCGTGAGCGAAGTTGATGAGACCGAGCACACCGTAGACGAGCGTGTAGCCGACCGCGATCATCGCGTAGAGCGCGCCGTTCTGGAGCCCGACGAAGAGGTACGCCCAAAAACTGATACGAATCTGGTCGAACCCGCTCAGCCAGAAATGGGCGAATCCCATGCGCGAATGTGCTCCTCAACTTGTCGATGTACGGCACCAGGGCCGGGGTAAGAATACCCCGGCCCTGGCGAGCCCACTAGGTGGGCCAAAAAGTGATTAACCCTCGTTGGCGACGAAAGTGATCACACCGTTCTGCATCTGTGAGACAGCCACTGCACCGGTGTCGTCCTTGAGGTTCCCGTCCTTCTGGAAGGAGATCGCCCCCGTGACGCCTTCGAAGGAGATCTTGTGCAGCTGGGTGACAACCCCCGAGCGCAAGCTCTTAATCGAAGATGACGCCTTCAACTTCAGCAACGACTTGATGATCGCGTTGGTGCCGTCGTAAGCCTGCGCGGCGTAGATGGCCGTTGACGCCTTGATGTGGGTCAACGCCTTGTACGCCGTGGCCAGTTTGCCCGTGAAGAAACTCACCTTGCCGGTCGCCGACTCACTCAAGTAGACGTCATTGGCGGCCGTCTGAGGCGTCGTGTCAGTGGAGTACAGGGCCGAAACGTTCGATCCGTCACCCGACATGATGGTGTGGCTTGAAGCGGAGTAGCCAGCACTGTCGAGCGCACCCAGCAACAGGCCGAGGTCCGCGTCGTAACCGCCATAGAAGATGGCCGACGGGTCCTTGCCCGCGATTTGAGTCGCGTCGGTCGGGTACTCAGTGGCTACGCCGCTGCCGCCGTTGTTGACCGCGTCAATCGTCTCGGTCGTTACGGTCGCACCAAGCTTCGTGGCGTCCGCCGCAACAACGGCCGCGAGGCCGTCACCGTAGAACGAACCGTCAGCGATGACGAGCAACGTGGTGACCTTCTTCGTGGTGACGAGGAACTTGGCGTCAGCCGAGCCCTGCACCGAGTCGTCCGCGACGTCACGGAACCAGCTGGTGTTCCCACTCGTGGCGAGCGCCACGGCGGTTGCCGAGGGGCTCACTTCGGCGACGTGAGCAGCCTTGTAGTACTTCGCTGCGCTCTCAGAGGCACCGGAGAACGCTGGGCCGATGATGGCGACCAGGTTCTTCGTTCCCGTGGCCTTTTGAGCCGCGGCCGGCGACAGTGTCGGACTGCCCTGGTCATCAAACTTCTCGATCTTGATGGTGAACGGGTCCTTGCCGCTCGCATTGGCCGTGTTCGCGGCCAACTCAGCGCCACCGAAGTCGTAGTTTCCGTACTCGGCGTCAGCGCCGGAGAATGGTCCCTGAACTCCAATGACGAAGGTCGGCTTCGATGAGGCCGAACTCGTCGCGGTTCCCATGGCGAGTGGCACTACCGCCATCGCCAGCGCCCCGACTGACAAAATCGACACTGCCTTATTCCAACGTTGACTCATGTGCAACGTCCTTCCTTAACTAGATAGATTCACTTCTCGCCACCGCCACTTACCCGTCACCTAAGAGACACGTAAGAGAATCAGTCGAAGACGCCTAAGTCAATCTGACTTTCGTAGAACGATAGCAGCATCAAATGCCAAGTAAATGGCGCCCATATTGCGAAACGCACCCGAAAAGGACTCGAAACACACATGAAATCTCGAGCCATGGATTCACTCGGATTCTCGACATGGCGACCGTGCAAACAATTGTTCGCAGCAATCGGTACCTCGTGGCCAGTACGTATTTCTCAACTATCGAACGAAGTGGGATTCAACTGCGCTCGGGCGAGTCTGACCTATTGCAACGTCAGTACGGTGGCCCCCGTCAATGTCCGCAATTCATCGAACGACGTCGCGAACACTGCATTGGGTGTGCCGCACGCGGACCAGATTCGCTCGTACTGGGCTAGCGAATCGTCGATATACACAGGTAGGTCCGCCGGCCAGTTACTGGGCGACACGCCGCCGATCGGTTGACCGGTCGCGCTTCGAACTTCGTCGGGCGTCGCTTGGCGAACGACCTCGCCACCAGCGAGCATGGCGAACTTCTCGGTGTCAACTCGGCTGGCACCGCTCTTGATGATGACGACCGGCTCCTCGTCCAGCGCGAAGACAAGACAGCTGGCAATGGCGCCCACTTCGCATTCGAGCGCCCGGGCCGCGTCGGCGGCGGACTTCGTCGACGCTTGAAACTCGAAAAATGGTCCGTGGACCCCGCGTGACACGAGGGTTTCGGCGACCCGTCGAGCGCTCGGATGCAGTGCTTCGATATCAGACATACCTCAAAAACGTAGCCTCCTCCACGACCAGTAGTCCCTGAGTGGCGGCGGTTGGTTGAAGCGTTCATCGATCCATCGGGACGGAATAAAGGGAAGGGAACCGATTCCCGGGGCCCAATGAACTACGAACAGGTGTTTGATTTCCATTTGCGTCTGGAGTATCCTACGAACAACTGTTCGTACTTGAAAGGAAGCCCATGGCCGAAGTACTCACTCCCATGCGTCGCCAGATCCTTGAATTCATCATTACCTGTCAGCGCGAGCGCAACTTCCCACCGACCATCCGGGAGATTGGTGATCACGTCGGACTGAAATCACCGGCCACCGTGGCCAACCACATTGAGGTGCTGAAGCGTGCCGGGTACATCGAAAAGAATCCCCAGCAGCCGCGCACGTTGACGGTTCGACTCGACGTAGAGAACCCCGCGCCCGATCAGCGCATCCGCTACATCCCCTTCGTGGGTGACGTCGCTGCCGGCACCGGCGTCCTCGCCCAGGAGATCGCGCACGAACTCATGTCGATCCCCGAGCAGTTTGCCGGTCGCGGTGACAGTTTCGTTTTGGAAGTTCGCGGTGAGTCCATGGTCGAAGCGGGCATCCTGCCGGGCGATTACCTCGTCGTGCAACGCCAGACCACCGCCAATAAGGGCGAGATCGTCGTGGCGGAGATTCCGGGCGGTGAGGCGACCGTGAAGCGTTATTTTCCCCAGGGCACCCGTGTCGTTCTCAAACCAGAAAACGCGACCATGGAACCGATGGAGTTCGACGCTCGCGACGTCTTCCTCTTCGGCAAGGTCATCTCAGTCCTGCGAAGCTACTAGTCGCAACGTCTCCTTGTCGTAGCGACCCCTCGACATGGCGTCGGCTACTTAAGCCACGCTGACAGCACAGAAGCAAACTGGTCCAGTTGCGCCAGTGTCACGAACTCATCGCTCCGATGAGCGAGCAACGGATCGCCCGCACCGAAATTCGTCGCGGGAATACTCAATTCGGTGAAGGTCGCGACATCGGTCCAGCCGAGCTTCCCCTTGGGTCGCTCGCCGGTCAGTTCGACCAGTGAGGCGAGGCGTTCATTGGTCATCGACGGCGGAGAGGGCGGTGCCCAGTCCACGAGTCGCACCGTGTCGCCGGTGTCGGTGACGTCGCTGAGAAACTCGACGATCCAGGCGAACGCCTCGTCCTTGGTTCGATCGGGAGCGAATCGGTGGTTCAGCGTGCACAGTGCTCGATCGGGCACCACGTTCGGCGCCACTCCCCCGGATATGTCCACGACCTGGAGCTGTTCAACGAATTCGATCCCGTCGATCGTGGTCGCTCGCGGCTCGTAGCCGGCCACTTTCGTTATCACGTCACCCAGACGGTGGATGGCGTTTCGTCCCGTGAATGGTCGCGCCGTATGAGCCCTCGCGCCCTTCATCACGACCGACACGCGCAACGAACCTTGGCATCCCGCTTCGACACGACCGTCGGTCGGTTCGGCGAGGATCGCGGCGTCGGCGTCCAACAGGTCCGGACGGAGTTCCTTGATCTCGAGAAGCCCGGAGTCGCTTCGCGATATCTCCTCGCGGGCGTAGAAAACCCAGGTGACCTCAACCGAGCGTGGCGTCGGTGCGGACGCCAGCTCGAGCATCACCGCCAACGAACCTTTCATGTCGCACGCGCCGACGCCGCGCAGTTCGTCGCCCACGATCGTGGCCGAACTCGCGTCGCCGGGCACCGTATCGAGGTGACCCGCGACCAAGAGTCGTGTGGCGTGGTGGCCCGTCGTTCGCGCAACCACATTGTCACCGATTCGCTCCACGTCGAGATCGGGGTTACGTGCGAGCACGACCGCCACGTGATGAGCAATCGCCGCCTCGCCGCGGCTCACCGAATCGATCGCCACGAGCTCGAGCGCGTCGTCCAATCGGCTCACGTCGCCACACCGTGTTCGCGCAAAATGTCGTTGAGGGCGGTCTTGCTGTGACGCTCACCTTCGCTCAAGCGACGAATGATGAGTACGCACGGCAAATAGAACTCTCCGCCATCAAATACCCGCTTGCGATTAGCCGACACCGCCACGCAGTAGTCGGGCACGTGGCCGCGCGACACCTCTTCGCCCGTGGCGGCGTCAATCACTGGGATCGAAGGTCCGAGTGCCGTGCCCACACCGAGTACGGATCCTCGCCCGACGCGCGCGCCTTCCGTGACCATGCAGCGACTTCCGATGAACGCGTCATCTTCGATCACGACCGGCAGGGCGTTGGCTGGTTCGAGGACGCCACCGATTCCG
>Ga0302270_10006757_pt1 | contig 10201 bp, 9 predicted proteins | sample III_Bog_E2_3_FD_198773 | JGI IMG/M metagenome (GOLD analysis project Ga0302270, IMG submission 198773) | Peat permafrost microbial communities from Stordalen Mire near Abisko, Sweden - III_Bog_E2_3 | ecosystem: Environmental > Terrestrial > Soil > Wetlands > Peat | place: Sweden: Abisko...
CCACGTGACTGGCCAGCTTATCCGCCGCGAGCCGCGACCGCGCGTCGATGGCCAAAGTGTTGGCCGCGAAGTCGGCACCGTCTTCGAGATTCATGTCATACGCGCATTCCGCATCGCGGCCAGTTCGAAATCGGAATCCGCGGCTATCCATCAAAACGAGATTCGCCGCACCAATGACGCGAAGCAGATTCCGGCATTCCTTCAGGAGAGTGTCCATGATTGGCCTATTTAACACTGGCCTGGCTGGCCCACGTCTCCGCTCTTCGATTCGCGCCTTCTCTCGACTGAGTTGTGTCCTTGTTCCCATAGCCGTTGCCGCCGTTGGCACGATGGTAGCGTGGGTCAGCTTCGGACTCATCTTCAACTACACCCACTCTGTTCCGTTCGGAATCTACCGGGAAATTGCCGATCCAGCGAGTACCCCTCGCAACCCCGCGCCTTATGTGTTTTTCTGCCCCGATGTTCGCTGGCCGTCAATGAAGGGCCAGCCGAATTATCGAGATCCCATGCGTACCTGTCCTGACGGGTTTTCACCCCTCATCAAGCCTGTCGTTGCATGGCCCGGTGACACTGTGGAAACTTCCGCTGCAGGCATCGTCGTCAACGGCCAACTGCTACCGAACACCGCAACCATAAACCGCGACTCGACAGGGCGACAGCTTCATCCGTTCCCGGCAGGGACGTACCACGTGCAGAAAGGGGAACTATGGGTTGTCAGCTCCTTCAGTCCCCGGAGCTTCGACTCCCGGTACTTTGGCCCGATCCCCTTGCGTTCCGTCCACAGTTGGATTCGCCCCTTTCTCGTCGAGCATTCGTACCACCCAACCGCCAACCCGAATTGACAGGGCAATCCAGAGGGCAGAGAGCGATGAACATTTCAGAAACCGCAACCGTTGCGGCAGACAAAGCGAGATGGAGAATGCCGAGCATCTCTCTTCCCGCTCAAACCAGAACCGCGATTCTCTTCGCTTGCTCCGCCGCAATCGGCTGCGCAGGCTGGAGCGGCAACTCCGCTCTGAATTACTTCGCGTTGCTTTTCCCCTTCGTCTACCTTCAGTCACGGAGCCGCCTGGACTCGCTCTGTGCCGTCTTCTACTACGCAGCCGCTACCTGGAGCGTCATCCCCGGCTCACAGAGCTTCTTTCAGACAGGCCACAACTTCGTTTTGCCACTCGCCATCTGGGCAGCTTTGGTGGCGCTCTGTTCGGCTCCTTGGGTTTGTCTCTTCAGCCGCCGTTACGTGCCACTCTCCGCAATCGCTGCTCTTGCGGCTCTGGCACTGCCCCCGCTGAGTCTTGTGACCGTCGCCCATCCGCTCATCGCGGCGGGCCACTGGTTTCCCGGAACTCGCTGGTTCGGTCTGGGGCTGGGCGTCATATTGATAGCAGCGTACAGGCGATTCGGCACACCCATGACCCTTGCCGTTCTCGTTGCGGCATCCATCGCAACCCACGCTCGATTCCATCGCTCCGTTCCCGACCCTCATATTGTCGGCGTTAACACCAACTTCGGCGGCCAGTCGCCTCACGACGATATTGATTCCCGTCTGGAATTGCAGGAACGGACGATCCAACAGATTGCGCTGGCCCATCCAGACACATTGCTGATCTTTCCGGAATCAGTCATTCCAAGCTGGAATGGAATGCACGAAACACGCTGGGCTTCCGTCTTCGCGGAACTCAAGCGGCAGCGCACGGGCATGCTGATCGGCACCACAATCCCCATTCCGAACACCGAGGCCAATCGCAATGTTCTCCTGTCCCGCGGATACACGGAGCGTCTCTCCTACGTTCAGCGAGTGCCCGTGCCACTTGGCATGTGGCACTTCAGAGAACGGCGCCGCGGCTTCCCGCTGATGCTTCGATTCCCGCCAACCATCCGTGTTTGGAATCGCCGCGCCGGGATACTGGTCTGCTACGAACAACTCGCATTCTGGCCGGCCATTGAAACTCTCGCCCACAACCCGGACATGCTGCTTGCGCCATCCAACCTCTACTGGGCGGTTAACACACCGATTCCAGCGATTCAGCACGTGGCCGCGCAAGATTGGGCCGACCTCTGGGCCATTCCACTCTATGAGGCAAGCAACCAATGAGAATTCTGACCACAGTGTGCCTACTCTGCTTTGCTCCCAACGTCTCTGCTCAACGTTTGGACATTGCCGCTCTCCAGTCGCGCTGCCTGCCTACAGTGCCGCTCACCACGCTCAACGCCATCATCCTTGTTGAATCCGGCGGCAACCCGAATGCCATGCAGATCGACTTTCCCAGGACGCTTCTCAAGCAATGGCATCTACCGGAGGGTACATTGCGGCTCAAACGCCAGCCCACCACCGAACGCGAGGCGTTGGAGTGGCTCGAATACTTCGAGCGCCGCAACATCTCTGTTGACTTGGGGTTAATGCAGGTCAGCACGGCGGAGGCCCATCGCCGTGGGCTTCCCGCCGAATCTCTTTTAGACCCGTGCTTCAATCTTCGCGCCGGTTGGCAGATTCTCGACAGCGCCTACCAGCTTGAGACTAAAACCTATGGCCCCGGCCAAGAGGCACTCCGGCACGCCATCTCTCGCTATAACACCGGCGACACCCAGCGCGGCATTGATAACGGCTACCTGGCGCGGATCATGGCGGCACTCAAGCAATGCCCCGCGAAAACATCCATGACGAGAGGAGAGGGCAGAAGATGATCGACGCAACCGACTTCACAATTCCCGGCACCGGCGTGCTCAGAAATAAGTTCGGCATCACCGATTCCGCCGCTCTTTTGAAAGCCACGACAGATTCCACTGTCCTTCGTCTTGCCGAGCTTCATGCTTCGCCCGTTCGAGGCGGCTTTGACTCTGCGCACCTACAGGCCATTCACCATCATCTCTATCAAGACCTTTACGATTGGGCCGGACAGCTGCGATCAATCGATTCCGGCAACATGCCCGCGTCTCAAATGGAGAAATCCCTCAACAATGTGCTCGACGGCTTAGCCAAAGAGAACCACCTGAAAGGCTTGAGCGCCGAAGAGTGGGCGCGTAGCGCCTCGGCATATCTCTACGACCTCGGAACAATACAGCCGTTCCTGGCAGGGAACAACATCACCCTCCAAGAGTTTGCCGTGGAACTGGCGCGCAAGAACAACCTGAGCCTGCAATGGGACGCCGCGGCGGAGCTGGCCGTGGAAAATGCTGAAGTGCAAGTACAGCATCTTGAGCAATCCGCGAATCTAAGGCGGATGGTCATGCTTGCAATGGACACGAACCCCATCTTTCTGAAACCGGACCCGGGCAGAACGATCGAGAACGGAATAGAGCGGGTCGTTTTCCTGGGGAATCCCTTGCTGTAGAAGAAATCGAGCCTCACGGGGTACACTTGGGATACGCCGTCACTGAACGGCACATTTCAGTTGACGAGACGGCCCATTTGCGACTCCCCCGCATTTGCAAGCACATTTCTCTAACACTGGTAGTGACACTTCTGCTTGCTGCGGGTGGGTACTACTACGCTATAACGCCACATCACACCTCGGCTCCGCCCGAATCGGCCGAAGGTCTACTTGATCGTGCCGACACGCTTTCATGGGTCAATCGGTGGGCTGAGGCTGAGCCGCTTTACAGGCGCGCAGAGGCGCTTTTTACCGCCCAGCGGAACCCGTCAAAGGCTCTCTACGCGAAAGTGAGCCAGATTCCTCCAAACGAGTCCGTTGATATACCAGCCACAATCTGGTCTCTCACGGCAGATCTGATCCAACCAGGAGCATCCGAGCCGGAAACCAGGCTCCGTATTCTGACCATTCGTGGAATGCTTCAAACCAACGAAGATGCGGCGCAGGCGCGCGCGACCTGGGAGGAAGTGGAAAGACAGGCGAGGGACCTCCACCACTATGCACTTGCAACACGTGCTGTCGGTGAGCAGGGAATCGCCGCATTCCTCCTTGGAGACACGCTCACAGCGAAAAAGCAAGTGCTTCTTGCTTGGGAACTTTCGAAAGTGGAACAGGACCCAGCCGCCACGATTCGCTACGCAGGCGTGTTTGGAACTGGCCTCGTTCAAATCCACCGATATACCGAAGCATTAACCCCATTCAACGAGGCAATCAAGATAGCCAACGCACATCCAGAGGTTGCCTATCCCACAGTTGCAGTCTATGGGAAAATTGACGCGCTAGCAGGGCTCCACCGCTACGACGAAGCATTGACTCTCGCCAACGATTCTCTCCAGCGTCTCCAGGGAACTCCGTATGACGGCCACAAGACCCAAGTTTATATATCGCGAGGGTCGATCAGCCGCGACCGCGGCAACTGGGACGCCGCAATTTCTGATTACTTGACAGCTTTGAGGCTTGCCGGCCTCATGCACAACTTTCGTGGGGCCACGGATGCCGGTGGATTGCTCGCCCAGGCTTATTTACAAAGAGGGAATTTATCAGGCGCACTCGACTCGATCAATTCCGCCATCGAAGCAAACACCCGCATACCGGACGAACTCTATCTAGTTCCAAGAAACCTTGCGATCAAGGCAGAAATCGTCGACAAAATGGGACACGCAAAGGAGGCCGATGGCCTGTACCGCAAGAGCATCGCCCTTGTGGACACTATGATTCGTCACGCTTCTACGGTCAACATACAACGTCAGCTCTTGGCCGAGATGAGCGATGTGTATTCAAGTTATTTCGCCTCTCTCTGTCGGCAACGCCGCTACGATGACGCGCTGCAAGCGTTGGAAAAAGTGCGCGGACGTGTTGAAACTGAGGCTTTGGAGCACCACGTATCCCAGCCGCTTCATGCCCCCACTCCCGAGGAGCAGGAACTCACGCGTCTAAATATCTCCCTCATAAACACTGACGACTCAGCACAACGTGAAGCGCTGATGAGTGCGATTTACAAAACCGAACTGGACATCGGACCGAGCGCATTAGCGGTCGCCTCTATTACGCATCCTGTGAAGCTTGCTCAGCTCCAGCGCAGTTTATCGCCTGGCCAACTGCTGATTGAGTACGTTTTAGCCGAACCCTCTTCTTATGCACTTGCTGTCACGAAAGCCAGAGTGACATCGTACCAGCTGCCCGACAGGGTCAAAATTGAGGTTGATGCGGCTAGATACCGCAAGGAAATAAGTGCGAAGGCAGCGGACCCAACGCTCGCGCGGGCTCTCTTTGAAGAACTGCTCGCGCCGATCCCCGAATATTCGAGCAAGAAGGATCTGGTGATTGTTCCGGATGGCCAGCTCCACTTGCTGCCCTTCGCAGCACTCGCCGATAAGACCAAATACGTCATTTCGACGCACACTGTAGATGTAGCACCGTCATCGACTGTCTTCGAACTCCTCAGCCAGCGCTCAGAGCAAAAGGAAACCGCCTCGATGCCTTACATTGGTGTCGCAGCCTGGACCCAGCCAGCCGACACGCGCAATCCCATCCTTCGAGCCGTCAGCGGCCCGGAACGAAGTCAGCTTGGTCCCTTGCCGGATAGCAGAGTCGAGGTTGAAACCATCGCGAGAGACTTCCCGCATCCCAGAACAATCCTTTTGGGCGCTGATGCGACGGAAACACGTTTCAAGGCGCTGTCCACCAATAGTACAGATGTCATTCACCTAGCCCTTCACGGCTATGCGGACCTCGAATACCCCGATCGTTCCGCCCTCATTTTCGCGCCTGAGCCTTTTGGTCCTGATGACGGGCTTTTGCAGGTCCGCGAAATACGCACCCTGCATCTAAAAGCGAAACTCGTCACACTTTCCGCCTGTGACACCGGAGTCGGACCGGTAGGCGAGGCCGGAGTTGCCAACCTCGTGAATGCCTTTATCGAAGCCGGGGCAGACTCGGTAGTTTCTACACTCTGGGAGCTTGAGGACCACTCCACTGAACATCTGATGACATTGTTCTATTCCAAACTCGCACTACACGAACGGAAGGTTGACGCACTCCGGTCAGCTCAACTCGATTTACTCAGTGAAGGGCTTCCGCCGTATTTTTGGGCAGGCGTCCAAATTGTCGGCGACCCTTCCGGAACCCTTTAAACATACGAGGACTCTCGATGACACCTACCCGCTCGCAACGCGAAAGCATCCTGGGCAAAATCAAAGCCCAGGTTTCCGAGAAGTATTTTGACCCAGCCTTCAATGAGGCTGCATGGAACGCCACTGTAGAACGTCATCGCGGAACAGTAGTCGATGCCAACACTACACTCGCATTCGAGAACGCAATCGCAGCAATGCTTGCGGAACTGTCCCCGCGCACCCTTGGACTCCTTGCAGATCACACGCCCATTACACCGCGGAATGCTATCAACGCCAGCTTTTCGGTTCACGCGGTTTCAGGCTCGCCACGTTGGGTATTCCAGGATGTTCTACCAGGCGGGGTGGCCGCCCGAGCTGGCATTAAGCCAGGCGATGTCCTCTTGTCTGCCGGAGACATGCCGCTTCAACCATCACCCTCTAATGGTCATACGCCGGCATTCGAGATGCACCAACAAATCCCCGTTGTAATTTCCCGCGGCAACCCGCCGAAGGAGATGACGCTGACACTGGAAACTGCGACGCCCAAATACAAAGACAACCCCTATTCCGAGCCTACAGCGCTTTCAGCGGGATCTCAGGCCGGAGAGATTGCGTACCTGCGTGTCAGCCTCTTCCCCGGCAAGATCGGGATAGACTTTGCTAACGAACTGGACTCCATCTTTGGGGGTCGCTTTCAAAACGCTGACCGGCTCATCGTTGACCTCCGTGGAAATCCTGGCGGCGGCATCGGCGGCCTAACGCTAATGAGCTACCTCACACCTGACCGTCGCGCAATCGGATACAGCAAGAATCGGAAGATGGCTCGCCTAGACGCAGCCCCCGACATGCTCCCCGTTTTCGATAAGGTTCCGCGGTCGAAATTGGCCATACTGGGCCTCGCCATCAAATTCCTTGGAAAGACCTCGGTGTTTCTCTACACCGAAGCTCTCGGCCGCCGCGCTTTCCACGGACGGACCGCGATCCTCGTGAATGAGCACACGACCGGCGCAGCGGAAATGGTCGCCCAGTTTGCGCAGGAAAACCAACTCGCACTCATTGTAGGAACGAAGACCCCTGGCCGGCTTGTTTCCCGCAGCGCCTTCAAGCTTGGTTACGGGTATCGTCTTGTCATTCCGGTTGCAGCCTATGTGAGCGCGAACGGGACGCAGATCGAGGGAAGGGGAATCGTCCCAGACCTTTTAATACCTTGGTCCTTTACCGATGCGGTTGAAGGGACGGACAATCAGCTCAATGCGGCAGTTGATTCCTTGCCATGAATGCAAGCAAGCCCGCCGCCCAGTGCGACTTTATGCCAGCGGCCTATTTTGGCGAAATCCCGCAGGACTTCACAGTCTCGCCTAGTCACCGCCATGTGATGTCGAGCCGGTGTGACCGTACTGGCCGTCCTTTGTCGTCACGCGGCGCATACCAGTGATGCACGTCCCGATACATAAGATGGGACCCTTGGTGTTCCTTCAACTCTTCCGGCAAGAGGCTGAGAAAGAACCTGTAGCCGCATAGAGAAAACATGCCAGCGAGTAGGTTGTTTCCTATCGTCTTCGGAGTCAGGCTCAGGCCCTGGCGGAGTGTGACTTGCTCACCATCTTGCGCGGCAGTGTACAGTCCTGCCTTCTCTCGAAACGTTGCCTTACCGAATGCGATCCTTACCAGCTCGTCATTCGGCAGACCGGCAGCATGTGAACCCTCGCCGATAATCCATTGGCCGCCGTGACTGAGATTGATTAGTGTCTTGAGAAACCATCGTTCGAGCAACGCGCCGTCGATGTTGAACGTCTTGATTGTCCACCGTCTGCGCTGGAGTTTGCTGCGCGCTTGGAATAGTTGCATTGATTCATCGAATGTTTCAAAGGCTTGTTTCACGGTCGTATCCAATTCGCTTAGTTCGCTGTTGTGCTTCTGGCAGAGAATCTTGCCCGTGAGTGCAGCCAGTCCAACAGTTTTCGGCCCATCCTTGCACCAGTGCAGACCGCTCACCGTGATGTTGCCTTCTGGAAAGAGAGACTGCGAGACCAGATGCTCACGGCTAATCTTCCCTTCACAGTCTTCGAGTGATGTGGCCCAGCATCCGTTTATGGAAGTTTCCATCAACTAGCCCCATAGCACTGCTTCGGACTGCGGCCCGAAGCGAAACGCCGTCCAGCGCACGCACTTGGATTATTCTTACATCATGCCCTGCCCGGAGTACGACAAATTAAGTGACGACGTAGCACGAGCAATGGTGTCCGAGGACATGCCTCGGGGAAGCTCGCCAAAGCAATACCCTCACAACTCTGTTAAGAAGCGGCAAGAGGCCATCGACGATGCCGCCCGTGGCGTTCATCATGCATATTGGCGACGGAATGCGCATATCAGTGATTGTGAGACGTGCAAGGCGAACGGTCGGAAGCCGGAGCAGTACGACTCACGCGGGCACTTCTAGGCTAGGAGCGCAGCATTGAATTGGAGCAAGATCGTCGGCAACATCGGGAGCCATGTTGAGCTTCGACCTGCTGCGTGCTTTCTTGACGCAAAGGGACACGCACTCCCAGATCCCAGTGATGATTGGCTCATCACCGAAGCCGATGATACCCGCCTGAAGATCCAGAACGTGCGGACGGGGCACGAGACTGTCCTAGCGAAGGATCACATACACCACTACACATCGAATCCTCATTGTGTGACGAATGGGCAGGAGCACGGTTTCCTCACGCTTCTGGTGCAGCTTTATGTCCAAAATGATCGAATCACAATCAAGCCATGTCTACGCCCCGGCGAGAGTTTAGCTCCTCCACCGGTCCGCGAGGTCGTAGATGAATGGGTCGATCTGATGTACCCGACATACAACATTGCAAAGAAGCTCGGCATCGACCCCAACACACTCGCTTGGGCACGCGAGTCAACAGTCGCGACATCGACCGCAAAGGGCGCGGCAGAGGTGATACTGATGCCGGAGTCCTCGGGCAAGGTGAAACGATTCCGGGTGCGAACCTCTCCGGAATCGCTGATATTGGTCCGGCGATTACTACCACGATGAGCTACCTGCGTACTGGTTACACGAATCGTTCCATTTTCTAAAGGAGTCCGGGGTTGGCGTCGAACCATGCCCTCAGCTTTTCAGTCGTACCCAAAGCGTAAGGGAGCGAGTGCAACAGCAACCGCACCGATGAAGCAGACACAACCGCGAGCATCGGGTGGACTGCATCATTGCGTTGCGTGCGGATCGCTTCAAAAAGCGATGCCAGGTGTGCAGACGCGCCTTCGGAAGCTGAATACGGAATCTGTGCGGAAGAGCCGGAGCACGAGTCTTCAATCGTCTTCCTCACGAAATCCAGGAGCGCAAAGAGTTGACGCTTGTTCAACAGCCCTTCGAGGGTGCGACGCCGGGGCGACGGTGGCAGAGCTATCAGCAGCGAAGCTGCAAGCAGATAAATCGCCTTTTCTGACGCCGCGCCGACCATAACTGCCGTTGCGAAGTATGCTTCCCGCTCAAATGCCGTCAACGCTTCCGTGACGTATTGCTCTATGACGGAGTCGAGAGTCGGGACAAGTTGTCGCAGGAACTCAAGATAGCTCTTGGCTTCTTCCGGAACAGGTTCGCTCCCGTTGAAATACTCTCGCCCCTGTCGGGTCACATTGTACGAGTGCCATGCAGGGTGATTCAGATAACTATTTTGAGCTCTCGGCGCAATGTAGCCATGCCGCAAAAGATAGAAGAGTGCTTCCGCGATGAGTTGTTTGATCTGATCTGGAATGGACGACTCGTTAAACGACATGCCTGTGGCTTGCTGAAAGTGATCGTTCTTAACGATCGCTTCCACCCCGGCATCATTAAGGGCGTACAAGACCTTCTCCGCGTACACGCGATAGTCAAAGTTGCTCGTCCCCTTCATGCCCTTGCGGACAAAGGGGAGGAGCCATTCAAGGGTATAGTCCATATTCGGCACTGGCAGCCCCCACAAGTATGGTAGCTGCCGAAGCGCCGGCGCTAGTTGATTTTTAGAGGGTAATAGTAGGTACCGTTATCCGCGCCGCGAACTGTTGCCAGGAAGTATTCTCCAGCTTGTGCGGTGCGGAGATCGAGCGTCACCACCGCAGTTGTCTTCCGGTCCGATGTCGCGGCGTCTCCTACAGCTTGCGCAACAACTTCATTCCCCGCTTTGTCCTTCGACACCCGGATCAGATAACGGCCAGGATCGCTGAAGCGCGGCAGAACAATTG
>Ga0302270_10006766_pt1 | contig 10197 bp, 10 predicted proteins | sample III_Bog_E2_3_FD_198773 | JGI IMG/M metagenome (GOLD analysis project Ga0302270, IMG submission 198773) | Peat permafrost microbial communities from Stordalen Mire near Abisko, Sweden - III_Bog_E2_3 | ecosystem: Environmental > Terrestrial > Soil > Wetlands > Peat | place: Sweden: Abisko...
GGCGCGGTGGGCGGGGCCGTCGCCGCCGCCGCCGATGCCGACATTGTTGACCAGGATATCGATCCGTCCCCAGCGCGATTTGGCATCGGCGATAATGGCCGCGCAATCGGTGTCGCGCGAGACGTCGGCCTGAAAGGCTGCGGCGGTGCCGCCTTCCGCCGCGATCATCGCCGCGGTTTCGCTGGCGCTCTCCAGATCGCGATCGACGCACAGCACCTGCGCGCCGTGGCGCGCGAACAGCACCGCCATGGCCCGGCCGTTGCCGATGGTTTCGCCCGATGTCTGGCCCGCGCCGACGATGATGGCGTACTTGCCCGCTAGACGTCCGTTCATCTCAAAACCCCCTGAGATCTGGATCCAGCACCTGGCCTTCGTCGAGCTGGACCCCAAAACTGTTGAGCAGCATCGAGACCTGGGTGTACTGGCCCACGGTGAACACCATGTCCATGCGCTGGCGTTCGCCGAAATGCCGCGCCAGTTCCACCCAGACCGCTTCGGTAACGAATTGCTCGCGATGCAGATCGTCGGTGGCCCGCAGCAGGGCGGCATCGGCCGCGCTCCAGCCCGGCGCGTCGGCGCCGGTCTTGATCCGCGCGATCTCCTCGTCGGTCAGGCCGGCACGGCGGGCGATCGGCACGTGCTGGGTCCATTCATAGCCGGAACGGCAGAGCAAGCCGGTGCGAAGGATGACGATCTCGCGTTCGCGCGGCGGCAGCGTCGACTTGCGGCCGAGGATGTAGCCGCCCCAGACCAGGAACGCCTTGGCCGCCGCCGGATGCGCGAGCAGGGTGCGGAAGATGTTGAGCATCGGCCCGCGCGCCAGCATCGGCGCTGCAATCTCGCGCTGTTCCTCGGTCCAGTCGTCGGGCGGAACGGGAGCCACGCGCGGGGTTGTCAGTCGCATTTTGTCGTCTCCCAAACAATCAATTCACCGCCGCCACGCTGCGTCGATCAGAACGCGGTGTAGCCGCCGTCGATCACAAAGCAATCGGCGGTGTGATAGGACGACGCCTGGCTCATGAGATAGACGGCGATGCCGCCGAAATCGCTGGGCTCGCCGAATCGCCGCATCGGAATTCGCGGCATGACGTTGGCAACGAAATTGTCGTTGGCCATGATGCCGGCGGTCATGTCGCTCTTGATCCAGCCGGGCAGGATGGCATTGGCCGTGACGCCGTGGCGCGCCAGTTCGACCGCGAGCGCGCGGCACAGCGCGTTGAGGGCTGCCTTGGTGGCGGCGTAATGTTCGTTGCGCGCGGTGCCGAACAGCGATGCCAGGCTCGAGGTCGCCACCAGCCGGCCAAAGCGGTCACCGGCCTCGGAGCGTTCGGTCATGTGGCGCGCGGCGGCCTGGAACACATGGAAGACGCCGTCGAGATTGGTGGCGAACATCTTGCGCCATTCCTCCTCGGTGCGGTCGATGAAGGCGTGCCTCCCGCCGCCGCCGATTCCGGCATTGGCGAAACAGCCGTCGACCCGGCCGAACCGGTCCAGCGTCGCCTTCATCGCCTCCTTGACGGAGCCGGAGTCGCTGACGTCGCAGACGCGGGTATCGACCTTGCCGGGACCGGCGGCCATGGTTGCGGCGGCGTTTCTGTTCTTCTCGGGATTGCGGCCCCAGATCGAAACGTCGCAGCCGGCTGTATTCAGCGCCTGCGCGATGCCGAGACCGATGCCGCCATTGCCGCCGGTGATGACGGCCACGCGGCCGGTGAGATCGAAAATACCCATGAGCGTTTCCAGTTTGGTTTGGCGCGCGTTGGACCGTGCGTCCGGGGCCGGGCAGATGTTCCGTCTCAACCATGGACAAGCCGGCCCGGAAAATCAAATATGGGTTCGAGATTGGAACCACTTTCACCGCGGGACGGAATAACCGCGGGTCACAACCCCCATGAGGAAACTGATGCAGTTCAAGCATGTCACGCTCGATTTCGACGGCCCGGTAGCCATCCTGAAGCTCGACCACCAGGAGGTGATGAATGCGGTGTCGATCGACATGCTGGGCGGGCTCGGCGAGGCGCTCGACGCTATCGAGGACAACAAGGCCGAGGTTCGCTGCCTCGTCATCACAGGCGCCGGGCGCGCCTTCTGCACCGGCGCCAATCTGCAGGGCCGCAACAATGCCAAACCGGGCAAGGTCAACGCGGGCGCCGCGCTGGAAACCGCGTTCCATCCGTTCCTGCGCCGGCTGCGCAAACTGCATTGCCCGATCGTGACAGCGGTCAATGGCCCCGCCGCCGGCGCCGGCATGAGCTTCGCGCTGATGGGCGACATGATCCTGTGCGCGCGCTCGTCCTATTTTCTGCAGGCGTTCCGCCGCATCGGCCTGGTGCCGGACTGCGGATCGACCTGGCTGCTGCCGCGTCTCATCGGCAAGGCACGCTCCGTCGAGCTGTCGCTGATGGGGGAACGGCTGCCGGCGGAGAAGGCGCTGGAGTGGGGGCTGGTCAACCGGGTCCATGACGACGCGGCGCTGATGCCGGAGGCCATGAAGCTCGCGCATGAGCTCGCCAACGGTCCGACCGTCGCGCTGTCGCTGATCCGCAATCTGTACTGGGAGAGCCCGGAAAACTCGTTCGAGGACCAGCTCAACCTCGAGTTCGAATCGCAGCGGATCGCGGGCGCGGCGGAAGACTTCAAGGAAGGCGTCACCGCTTTCCTCGAAAAGCGCCCGGCGAAGTTCAAGGGCAAATGATGGAAGAAGTGCTCGGACGCTGTGTCGCCGCCTGGTTTCCCGGCGCGACCGGCGTCACCGGCGCGGCCAAGCTGTCCGGCGGCGCCAGCCAGGAGACCTGGACCTTCGATATCGTCCACCCGAGCGGCCATGTCGGCGCGATCCTGCGCCGCGCGCCGCAGGGCTATGGCGCGGCACCGGGGCGGGCGGCCGGGCTCGATGCCGAGGCTGCTCTCATGCAGCTTGCGCATGACGCCGGCCTGCCGTCGCCGCGCGTAATGCATGTGCTGGAGCCGCAGGACGGACTCGGCGCAGGCTTCGTTATGACCCGGATCGAGGGCGAGACCATCGCGCGCAAGATATTGCGCGATGAGCAGTATGCCAAAGCACGCCCGATGCTGGCGCGCCAGCTCGGCCGGATCGCGGCCGGCATTCACGGGCTGGAACTGGCGAAGCTGCCAAAGCTTCGGCAGGTGAACTCGACCCAGGAACTCGCCGATCTGGAGCGGGAATACCGCAGTTTCGGATGGCCGCGCCCGGTGTTCGAGCTGGCGCTGCGTTGGCTGCGCGACCGCGATCCCGGCCCGTTCGCAGAGGTGACGCTGGTGCACGGCGATTTCCGCCACGGCAACCTCATCATCAGCCCCGACGGCGTGCGCGCGGTGCTCGACTGGGAGCTGGCGCATCTCGGCGATCCAATGGAGGATCTGGGCTGGATCTGCGTCAATTCCTGGCGCTTCGGCGAAATCGACAAGCCGGTCGGCGGTTTCGGATCGCGCGAGGAGCTGTTCGCCGGCTATGAATCGGCCGGCCGCCGCGTCGATTCCGAACGGGTGATGTTCTGGGAAGTGATGGGAAGCTTGCGCTGGGGCGTGATGTGCTGCGGCATGATGCAGCGTTTTCGCAGCGGTCCCGATCATTCGATGGAGCGCGCCATGATCGGCCGGCGCGCGTCGGAAACCGAGATCGATTTGCTCAGGCTACTGGCGCCGCGGGCATGATCCCGAAAAGTGGAAGCCGGTTTTCGGAGAAGATCATGCCCAAAAAAGAGATGAGGAAATGAAATGCAGGACGAACCGACACCGGAAGAACTGATCAAGGCGGTCGCCGATTTCCTGCGCGACGAGATCGTGCCTGAAATCAAGGGACACAATGCCTTCAAGCTGCGTGTCGGCATCAACGCGCTCGATCTCGTGACGCGGCAACTGACGCTGGCACAGGCGAGCGATGCCGCCGAAACCGCGCGGCTGTCGCGGTTGCTCGGCATGCAGGGTTCGCTGCTGGAACTCAACCGCGCGCTCTCCGAAAGGATCGCCAGTGGCGAGTCCGACCTGCAGACGCCGGGACTATCGGCGCATCTGTGGCAGACCACGCTGGCCAAGCTCGCGGTCGACCAGCCGAATTACGGGTCGTACAAGCGGGAGTTGAAGGCGAAGGGCGGTTAGGCAACCGCCATTCCGGGACGGTCCGAAGGACCGGACCCGGAATCTCGAGGTTCCGGGTTCGCGTCTTCGACGCGCCCCGGAATGACCGTAACGATTGTCATTGCGAGGAGCGCAAGCGACGAAGCAATCCATCTTTCTTTCTTGCTGCCCGATGGATTGCTTCGCTTCGCTCGCAATGACGGGTGAGAGAACGCGCCGTAATTTCCTACTTCCCCAACCATTTCGGCGGGCGCTTTTCCGAAAACGCCTTCGGCCCTTCGATGTAGTCCTGCGACGCCGCCATCGCTTTCACCGCGGGATATCCGCGCTGCTCCGATATCGCCTGTTCCAGCGAGACAGCGAGGCCCCTCTGGATCGTCTGCTTGGAGGCGCGGATCGACATCGGCGAGTTCTTGCAAATGGTCTCGGCCCAGCGCTCGGCGGCCGCCAGCGCTTCGCCTTGCGGCACCACCTCATTTACAAAACCGAGTTCGAGGCCTTCCTTGGCCGAGACGTGGCGTGCGGTCAGGATCATGCCCATGGCGCGCTTCAGGCCGATCTGCCGCGGTAGCCGGTGCAGTCCGCCCGCGAGTGCCGCCAGGCCGACGCGCGGCTCGGGCAATGCGAACGTCGCGTTGTCGGAGGCGATGATGAGGTCGCAGGCCAGCGCGATTTCAAAACCGCCGCCCATGGCGACGCCGTTGACGGCGGCGATGATCGGCTTGTCGCAGTCGAAGCGCGAGGTCAGCCCGGCAAAGCCGCCGACGTCCCAGCCGCGTTTGCCCCCGGCGGCCTGCCATTTCAGGTCGTTGCCGGCGCAGAACGCCTTGTCGCCGGCGCCGGTGACGATCGCGACCCACTGCTCGGGATCGGCGGAAAAGTCGTCGAACACCTTGTTGAGTTCGAAATGCGCATCCGTATGCAGCGCGTTGTATACTTCGGGGCGCGACAGCGTCACGATCGTGACCCGGCCCTTGCGCGTGACCTTGGAGAACTTCAAGTCCATGTTCGCTCCCATCCTGATTTTCTGCGGCGAAGAATATTGGCCGTATATTAGCGTGCGCCCACCGTCCGATACCATCCAAATACGCAAGCGGGGTGCGCGTGCCAAGCGCTATCCGCTTGCTTGACTTGGACGCCGTCTTCTCAGCTTAATCGATCCGGGCAGGGCGCCTCGTAGCGCCTTGACGCAAAACGACAACAAAACGACAACAACGATATTTCGGGAGAGACCGCCTTGGATTTCGCATTGCCGGCCGACCTGGTGGCCTATCTGGACGAACTCGACCAATTCATCGTGCGCGAGATCAAGCCGATCGAGGCGGCCGACGACAACATCCGCTTCTTCGATCACCGCCGCGAATGGGCGCGCACCGATTTCGACAATGGCGGACTGCCGCGGCACGCGTGGGAAGTGCTGCTGCGAAAGGTGAAGAACCTCGCCGACGGCGCCGGCCATCTGCGTTTTGCGATCCCGAAGCGCTACGGCGGCAAGGACGGCTCCAATCTGTGGATGGCCGTGATCCGCGAGCATTTTGCCAGCCAGGGTCTCGGCCTGCACAACGACCTGCAGAACGAGCACTCCATCGTCGGCAACCTGCCGCTGGTCACCATGCTCGACCGCTATGGCCGCGACGACCAGAAGGCGATGATCGAGGGCTCCATCACCGGAAAATACCGCATCACCTTTGGCCTCACCGAGCCCGAGCACGGTTCGGACGCGACCCACATGGAAACCCGCGCCGTGGAGACTGTCCGCGACGGCGTCAAGGGCTGGCTGATCAACGGCGAGAAGATGTGGACCACCGGCATGCATGTCGCCACCCACTGCGCGCTGTTCGCGCGCACCTCGGGCAATGATGGCGACGCCCGTGGCATCACCTGCTTTTTGGTGCCGGCGAAGGCCGAGGGCGTCAAGGTCGAGGAGTATATGTGGACGTTCAACATGCCGACCGATCATCCGCGCGTCAGTTTTACCAACGTGTTCGTGCCTGATGATGCGCTGTTCGGCGAAGTCGGCCGCGGCCTGTCACTGGCGCAATGTTTTGTTCATGAGAACCGGATCCGGCAGGCGGCGAGTTCGCTGGGGGCCGCGGTCTACTGCATCAACGAAAGCGTCAAATACGCGCGCGAGCGAAAGCCGTTCGGCAGGGCGCTGGCCGAGAACCAGGCGATCCAGTGGCCGCTGGTGGAACTGGCGACGCAGGCCGAGATGCTGCGGCTATTGATCCGCAAGACCGCCTGGGAGATGGACAAGCTCACCCAGGCGCAGGTCGAGCACACGCTCTCCGACCGGGTCTCGATGTGCAATTTCTGGGCAAACCGGCTGTGCTGCGAGGCCGCCGACCGCGCCATGCAGGTGCATGGCGGCATGGGCTATTCGCGCCACAAGCCGTTCGAACACATCTACCGCCACCACCGCCGCTACCGCATCACCGAAGGCAGCGAGGAAATCCAGAAGCGCAAAGTCGCGGGATTTTTGTTCGGCTATATGGGCGCGGGGAAGCACTGAACGGCGCCGTCACGCGCCACTCTATCGTCGTCCCGACGTTCGCCGGACGACGTTGATGGTTTGTTACGTGCCCTCAATTCACCTGACGGTCCTTCCCGGCCCAATAGGGGTCGCGCAGATGGCGCCGTAAAATCTTGCCGGAGGGGTTGCGCGGCAGCGCCTCGATGAACTCCACCGATTTCGGCGTCTTGAAACCCGCGATGCGCTCGCGGGTAAAATTGATGATGTCGGCGGCGGTGGCCTCTTTGCCCTGTTTCATCACCACGATCGCCTTGACCGCTTCGCCCCAGCGGTCGTCGGGCACGCCGACCACGGCGACCTCGGCGACATCGGGATGGTCGCAGATCGCGCTCTCGACCTCGGCCGGGTAGATGTTCTCGCCGCCCGAGATGATCATGTCCTTGATGCGGTCGTGGATGTAGAGATAGCCGTCACTGTCCATGTAGCCGGCATCTCCGGTGCGCAGCCAGCCGTCGCTGCCGAGGGTTTTCGCGGTGGCTTCCGGCAGGTTCCAGTAGCCGGCCATGTTGGAGCCGGAGCGGGTGGCGATCTCGCCGACTTCGCGCGGCGGCAACCGGTTGCCGTAGACGTCGAGGATCGCGAGCTCGACACCGGGCAGCGCCTTGCCGGCCGAGCGCATCCGCTCCATCCCCTCGACATGGTCTTCCGGCGGCAGCGCCACGATGGTGCCGGTGGTCTCGGTCATGCCGTACATCTGCACGAAGCCGCATTTGAAGACCTCGATGCATTCCTTCAGCAGCGCGGCCGGGATCGGCGAGGCGCCGTAGAGCATGTATTTCAGCCGCGAGAAATCCACGCTCCGCGCGCGCGGCTGCCGCACCACGAACTGCATCGCGGCGGGCACCATGAACAGTTTTGTAATTCCGGACTGCTCGAAGAAATCCAGCACCTTCGTCGGATCGAACTCCCGGGCGATCACGCCTTTGGCGCCGTGATAGAGCCCCATCACGCCCCAGCCCGAGCCGCCGATGTGGAAGATCGGCATCGCCACCAGCGAGACGTCGTCCTCGTTCCATTTGTTCCAGTCGGGCTTCTGGTCGCGGCCGGTCTCCACCAGGTTGAAAAAATTCGCATGGCTCAGCATCGCGCCCTTGGGCTTGCCGGTCGTGCCCGAGGTGTAGAGCTGGATCGCGATGTCCTTGCGGTCGATCGGAACCTGCGGGTCCTCGCCGCTCTGGGCGTCGCGCCAGGCGGCGTAGCTCAGCCAGCCCGGCGCTGCGCCTTCGGTGGCGACGAAGGTGCGCACGCTGGGCAGTTGCGGCCTGATCCGGTCGACCAGTTCGATGAACTCGGGACCCGCGAACAGCACCGGCGCCTTGCAGTCCTCGACGATGAAGGCGATCTCGGGCCCCGCCAGCCGCCAGTTCACCGGCGCCATCACCACATTGGCCTTGATCGCGCCGAGCAGCAGCTCGAAATAGCTGTCGCTGTTCTTGCCGAGATAGGCGACGCGTTCGCGCGGCCGGACACCCGTCGCCTTCAGCGCGTTGGCGACGCGGTTGGTCAGGACATCGAATTGCGCAAAGCTGGTCTGGCGGCCCTCGAATTCAAAGGCGACCGCATCGCCGTGGTTTTTTGCCCGCGCGCGCACCATATCGGCGAGATTAGCCGTCTCCTGAATGTCGGACATGTCGCTCCCGGAAGTCTGTTCTTGGTTGCCGGGGAGTGTGGCGTCATCTCGCGCCAAAGACAATATGGGACGACGTCGTCACCCCCTTTGCGCGCGGTCCTTTTCGTTCTGCGCCTTGATCGAATCGCGCGCCGCGGTCCAGTCGGCATCGCTCCAGTCGCGCAGCTGATAAAAATTGCCGCCCATCGCCAGCGCCTGGCCGCCGTCCATCGCGATGGTCTCGCCGTTGATCCAGTCGCAGCCGCCGGAGATCAGAAACACCGCCAGATTTTGCAGTTCCTCCATCTTGCCGACACGGCCCATCGGGTTGAGCGCCTTGGTCCGCGCGCCGGCCTCGTCGCCGGGTTTTATTCGCTTGCTCATGCCTTCGGTCGGGATTTCGCCGGGCGCGATGGTGTTGAGGCGGATGCCGTAATGGCCCCATTCCGTCGCCAGCGACATGGTCATGGCGTGGATCGCGGATTTGCTCATCGCCGAGGGCACCACATAGGGGCTGCCGTTGCGGACCCAGGTCACCGTGATCGAGACCACGTTGCCGGGCAGCTTGGCGGCGATCCAGCGCCGGCCGACCGCATGCGTCACGTAGAACGTGCCGTGCATGACGATATTGGCGACCGCGTCGAAACCGCGCGGCGTCAGGTCCTCGCTGCGCGAGATGAAATTGCCGGCGGCGTTGTTGATGAGGTCGGTGAGCGGGCCTTCCTTGAAAATCGTCTCGATCATCTCGTCGACCGCGAGCGGGTTGCGGATGTCGACGCCGTGGCTGGTGACCCGGCCGCCATGCAGGTCCATCAGCTCGGTCGCGGTCTCGTCGCAGACGCCCTTGCGCCGGCCGCAGATATGGACCTCGGCGCCGAGCTGCAGGAAGCGCGCCGCCATCGACTTGCCGAGCCCGGTGCCGCCGCCGGTCACGAGAATGCGCCGGCCGGCGAGAAGGTTTTCGTTGAACATGGGAGGTTTCCGCCTGAGGGATTGTCTGTTAATTGGTCGATTGACTAAATCCGGACAAGGCCGTTCTGTAAAGCGGCAACAACAAGAAGTGAAGGGGAGAACTCGCCATGGACGATCGCGTCAGGGTCACGATTGCGGATGGCGTCGCCGACGTCCGTCTGGTGCGGGCGGACAAGATGAATGCGCTCGATGCCGCGATGTTCGAGGCGCTGGTCGCCACTTCCGGCCGATTGGCCGGCGAAAAGGGGCTCCGGGCGGTGGTATTATCCGGCGAGGGACGGGCGTTTTGCGCCGGGCTAGACATGGGCCGCTTCGCGGCGATGAAGGACGGCGGCGGCAACGGAATTCCGGGTGGCGAAAAACGCGATCTGTCGGCCCGCACCCATGGGCTGGCCAATTTCCCGCAACAGGCGGTGTGGGGATGGCGGCAGCTTCCGGTGCCGGTGATCGCCGCGATCCAGGGCGTGGCGTTCGGCGGCGGCTTCCAGCTCGCGCTCGGCGCCGACATGCGCTTTCTGACGCCCGACGCCCGGATGTCGATCATGGAGATCAAATGGGGGCTGGTGCCGGACATGGCGGGGACGCCGATTCTCGCGAGCCTGGTGCGCGACGATATCCTTCGCGACCTGACCTATACCGGGCGGATCTTCTCGGCGCAGGAAGCGATGGCCTACGGGCTGGCGACCCGGATCTGCGACGATCCGCTTGCCGCCGCCCTTGAGGTCGCCCGCGAGATCGCCGGCAAGAGCCCGGACGCGATTCGCGCCGCCAAGCGCATGCTGAACAATCTGTCCGCCGATCCCGGCCCGGCGCTGCTGGCTGAATCCGTCGAGCAGCAGAAGCTGCTCGGCAGCGCCAACCAGACCGAGGCGGTCCGCGCCAACATCGAAAAGCGCGCGCCGCGTTTTGCGGATGTGGGGTAGGCCATCCCCGTCATTCCGGGGCGCGTCGAAGACGCGAACCCGGAATCTCGAGATTTCGGGTT
>Ga0302270_10006767_pt1 | contig 10194 bp, 10 predicted proteins | sample III_Bog_E2_3_FD_198773 | JGI IMG/M metagenome (GOLD analysis project Ga0302270, IMG submission 198773) | Peat permafrost microbial communities from Stordalen Mire near Abisko, Sweden - III_Bog_E2_3 | ecosystem: Environmental > Terrestrial > Soil > Wetlands > Peat | place: Sweden: Abisko...
TGGCCGCAGCGTGACCGAAGCAGCTCAGGGAGTCTCCGATATCTCAAAGAACATAGCCGGCGTCGCAACTTCGGCAAAAGACACCACTCAGGGGGCGAACGACATCAAAACGGCATCGTTGGAGTTGAGTCAAATGGCGGCACGTCTCCAGGCTTCCACAGCAAGATTCACCTTCTAATCCGATCAATCCGCTTCTGCCCGAAGACCGGGGGCGGGAATAGTTCCAGCCTGGACCAAAGATCAACCGGCCCCGCAGTGCGGGACCGGTTGGTCAGGCTGAAGCTTCTGTCGAGTGTTAGTGGGCTGCAGGCGACTTGGCGGCGGGCTTGGGAGCCGTCGGCGCCGATGGAGGCTGCGCAGGCGGAGCAGGAACGCCCGACTTCACGTTGTATGCATCGACAATGGCCTTGCTGATGTCAGAGTTCTCAACGTGGTAGAGAACGATTGGGGACTGCTGCTGGGACTCGCTGGCATCCAACACCAGGGTGATGCCCTGCTGCTGCACGTAGGTTGTCAGAACGTCAAAGACCTTGGAAGCGACCTTGCCGTAGACGTCGTTCATCTCCGTGCTGAGGTCGTTCTGCGCATCTTCCGCGAAGCGCTGGGCCTGCTTCTTCTTTTCGTCGATGGTCTTGGTCTGTGTGGCGCGGGCAGCATCGCTGAGCTTGTCGCCCTGGGCCTGCAACTGCTTGGTCAGGTTATCGATTTCGTCGGCCATGGTCTTGAGCTGAACGCGCTTGGGCTCGTACTTTTTCTGGAGGTCGGCGATGTTGCGTTGGAACTCGTTGGTTTGGCCCACAGCGGCCTGGAATTCGATGACGGCAACTTTGACAGGGCCGGCCGGCGCCGAGGCAGCGGGTGAAGTTTGAGCGGTGGCGCTGAGGGCAAGGCCCGAGGCCAGCGTAAAAGCAAGTGCTAGGGTACGCTTCATTTGAATGCAAAACTCCTTCAGGATTCCTGTAAGTGCGGGTCCGCAAATCATCGCTGGACCAAGCCTGTGCCTCCTGAGAAACCTAGGCTTCTCTTGTTTGACGCTCCGCGCCGGAAATGGGCAGAGGCGTAAAGAGACGCACGTGGAGACATCAGTAGGAACTGCTTGGATTATAGGGGTCTAGGGTTGGGGAGGTAAAGCTGGGGCGGGTTAATTTTGGAGCGTTTTGGATGAAATGGGGATGGGTGGGGTGGGTTGTTTCTCAGGGTCTGTGTATAAACGAGGGCGGTCTAGGTTCGTGGTTTCCCACCCTTTCGCCAGAAAAAAGGCGAAAGGATGGGGCACGGGACATTTTCTGTCGACGAACTAGGCGCACCCGGGCTGCTGAAAGAACTAGAAGGTTGTTGAGACGGTCAGGCGGAAGGTTTTGCGGGGTTCGCGGAACAGATAGCGCGCGCCGTAGGCCTGAATCGCTTCGTTGTAGGTGTAGTCGCCTGCGCCGCCTGGGGGGAACAGGTCGCGGGTAATGAGCTCGGCAGAGCAACTGCCCTTGTTTCCGCCGATGAGGACGGAATTGCAATAGGGAGTCTCATAAAGGCGGAGCGGGTTATACGCGTAGTAGAGGCGGAACGGCGCGTTGATGACGGGCATGATGACGGAAATCTCGCTGCCTAGAGACATGCGGGGCACGAAGTTGGTTCCGGAGATGGGGCGGATGTTCTGCTGGAAGCCGACCTGCGAGCCGGGGATACCGCCCTGGCATGCGCCGTTGTTGAAGACCGGGCAACCATAGAGCGGAGCGGTGAGCGAAGCAAAGCCCTCGGGGCTCTGCTTCAACTGCCCCTTCAACAGGGCGGCGTCGATGCCGAAGTCGTCGAAGAACGAGATCATGACCGGGCCAGCGATGGGAATGCGGTACTCGACGTTGGTGGTCAGGCTGGTGTCGCCACCGATGGAAGCGATGCCGTAGATAGGCAGCGGCACCTGGAGGCACTGGTTCAACTGAGGATTGGTGGGATCGCGCGGAACGCAGGTGCCGTCTGGATTGGTGAGCTGCACGGTGACGCGATTGGGGACGTAGCCGTAAGGGGTAGCGCCGCGAATATCGAAGCCGCGAATATCGCCTTCGCCGCCGGTGTAGAAGCGATTGTTGGGAGGGGCGACGTCTCCGCCAAAGCCCTGGACATGACCCAATTGTGCGCGCAGCCCGAGGATGTTGCGCCCACTGGCCGACGGAATGAGGTAATGCATGGGCATGAAGCGCTTGTAGGCCACCAACGGTGAGATGTAACGCACGTTGCCGCCAATGCCGGCGACCTGGAAAACGGCTGTGTATTCCTTGCCACTGCGCGGGCGGAGAGGGTTGTTGATGGTGTTGTAGATGTAGCTGAACGAGGCGTTGCTGTTGACGATACCCGCCAACGAGTTGCTGCCTTGAATGCCGGACCGGAAGCTGATGGTCTGGAAGAAGGTCTGCGAGGCTGTCGAGAAAGCGGTGATGTTCGACTTGGCGAGCGAGTAGGTCATGCCGATGCGCTGGAAGGCATGGCGCTTCAGCGGATAGCTGAGGGAGAGCGTCAGGCCCTGGGAAGCCTGGTTGTAATTCTGGGTAAGCGACTGCTGCGCCGCGGTCAGATTGGCCGAAAGCCCGGAGGTGGTCTGGTAGCTCTTGGAGGCGTTGTAGTCCTGCTTGGTGTTGAAGAGCTGGAAGCCCAGGTTCAGAGGGCGGTTCTTGAGGTAAGGCTGTGAGAAGCCGAACATGAACTGGCGGCTGACGTTGCCGAGGTTGCCTTGCAGGCTGAGGGTCTCGCCGAGGCCGAGGAAGTTGTTGGTCTGGTAATTGACGCCGAGGAAGGCGCCAGAAAGGCCGCTGACGCCGCCGTTGAGGCCGATGGAGTTCTTGCCCTTCTCCTTGACCTTGAGCAGCAGATCGACGGTACCTGCTTCCGCATCCTGATGGGCTTCGGAGTCCTGATCGACCTTGAGGGCTTCGAAGTATTCCAACTGGTTTAAGCGGAGGAGGCTGTACTCCCAGAGCTGTGAGTTGTAGACCGAGCCTTCGTCGAGCATGAGCTCGCGGCGAATAACCTTGTCGCGCGTGATGGTGTTGCCCTGGAATTCGATACGGGAAACGTAGAAGGGCTTGCCTTCGTCGATGTCGATTTCGAGCGAGACCGTCTTCTTCTGATCGTCGTAGATGGGCTTGGGGATGGCGCCGAAGTTGATGTAGCCCAACTGGCCGTAGGCCTTTTTGAGGTTTTCCAGGCCCTTCTGGATCATGGTGGCGTTAAACCAGTCGCCGTCCTTCAGAACAAATGTGCCGCGCAGGGCCTTGGTGTTGGACACTGCCTTGTTGCCGGTGAAGGTGATGGTGCCGAGGCGATAGCGCGCGCCCTCTTCAACGGGCATCAGGATGTCAATGCGCTTGCCTTTGTTGGGGCGGAAGGTGAACCAATTCAGACCGCCTTCGTCGCGGATCTGCGTTTTGGGTTCTTCGATGGCGGCGTTGGCATAGCCCTTGTCGCGGTAAGCCAGGCGAACGCGCTCGGTGTCTTCCTCCAGCTTGGAGGCGTCGAAAGTCTGCGGAAAGATGTCTTCGAGGATGATGGAATAAGGAATGCCGATGGGTTTCAGGTTCTTCATGGAGCGGCGCAGAATAAGGCCGCTGAGGTGCTGATTGCCAACGAATTTGATGTTGCCCACTTTAACGGTGGGACCTTCCTTGATATTGAAGTTGACCTGCACGGAAGCCGGAGGAATGTCCTTGATGTCGAGCTTGACGATGGCAAACTGGTGACCGTGCTCGGACAGGATGTCCTTGAGAACGGTGGTGGCGCGGAGAATCTTTGCAGCATCGTACTGGCTCTCAACGGTGAGGCCGACCTTCTCCTTTTTGAAGCGGTCGAGGACGTCGGACTGCGAGACGGCGTTGAGGCCCTTGTAGTTGATCTCGCGGATGGTGGGCTTTTCCTTGACGAAGATGTCGAGGATGATGCCTTTGTCCGAGTCTTCGCGTTCAATGCGCAGGTTCTCGAAATACCCGGTGTTCCAGAGGGAGTTGAAATCGCGCTCGATGGAGATCGGGTCGTAGGCATCGCCGGGGTGGGTAAAGAGGCGTGCGAGCACGGTCTCTTTCGGAATGCGGCGGTTTCCGATGACGCGGATGGAATCGATGGTATTCGATCCCTGCGCCAAAGCGGTACCGGCGGTGACAAGCAGCGCCAGGGACACACCGAGCAATTGGGCAATACGCGCCAAACGGCCGGGGGTCCGCAAAACGCGGGAGATTGAAGTGTGCTTGATCTTTACCGGGCCGGAGCCCTGCTTAGAGCACAAATACTGGTGCGGGCCATAGTTCGCCATCTGGTTCGGCTTCACGGGAAGAATATCGACACCCTCACTGCTGAAAAAATCTGATCCTGCACATGGAAAGATTGATTATATTGGACCGCGGCGACTCCGCCCAAACCAATGGGCAGTCGAACGGCCCGGAAACCGTGTCTTCCCAGAATTCCCTGCCGCGCGAATCGCCTTCGGACTGGGGCCTATCCCACAGTCTACCGGACGCGGGCGGGTTGACGTGTGATTCCAACCCAGCCGTGTTGCGCTGCATGGCTCTTAGACGCAGAAAGGGTTCACATGGCATCCTCTCTGCACGGAGGATTTAGAGCGATGCAAGGGCCGGAAGGGTCGATTTACGAGTTTTCAGCCCGGATGCTGGATGGGCGCGCGGTTAGTCTTGAGGCATTCAGGGGCCGGGTGCTTCTGATTGTGAATACGGCCAGCCAATGCGGATTCACGCCCCAGTATGCCGGTTTGGAGGAGCTTTACCGGACTTATAAGGAGCGCGGGCTTGAGGTGCTGGGGTTTCCGTGCAACCAGTTTGGCAGGCAGGAGCCGGGGCCGGCAGGCGAGATTGGCGCTTTCTGCGAGAGAAATTATGGGGTAAGCTTTCCCCTGTTCGAGAAGATCGACGTGAATGGCGCGGAGGCTCACCCTTTGTATCGCTTCCTGAAACGGAACAGGCCGGGAATGCTTGGGTTTGTTGGACTGGATGGGATCCGGTGGAACTTTACCAAGTTTCTGGTCGACCGAAAGGGGAATGTGGTGGGGCGATTTGGTTCTGCGACGGCTCCGAGTTCGCTGGCGGGAAAGATCGAGGAGTTGCTGGGCGCGTGATGAACGTGTTTCCAATTGAGATTTGAGGTCTCCCGCCCTTGGCGCGATAGAACTGCGTCAAGGATGGGGCACCCGGCTTGGATCATGGCAGGCGGTGGGTTTTGCGGTATGCTCGTTGCATGTCTGGCACGAACGCGGACCCTGGTTGCGAGGCTACGAGATAGCCAAGGCTGGCCCGGGCCTGGAGGCAGCGATGCGCAGCAGTCTTCCCATGATCCTGATTCGCTTGGTTGTGGGACTCGTGTTTATAACCGAGGGCCTTCTGAAATTCATTCGCCCGGATGAATTGGGCTGGGGCCGGTTCGCGGCTATCGGGATTCCCTATCCGCATGCGCTGGCGCCGCTGGTGGGAGGGGTTGAGATTGCAGGCGGATTGGCGATTGCGATGGGCATTTTTGCGGGCGACGCCGCACTGGTGCTGTTGGTAGTGATGGTGACTGCGCTGGTGACGACCAAGGTCCCGATTCTGCTGGGACGGCCGTTGGGACCCTTGTCGCTGGGGAAGCTTCCCCACTATGGAGTGTTGAGCTTCCTGCACGAGGCGCGGGTAGACCTGTGCATGATCTTCGGGCTGGCGGCGGTGGCGATTGATCGGGGTCTCCGCGTGGGACGGCGAAGGCCGTGGTACCAGTCGAAGGGGATGTGAGTAACGCAGTTTTCAGTTGTCAGTTTTCAGGTTGATTGTCTTGAGACTTCCGACACTCAATCGAAGCGGTAGGCGCTGATGGCGGCGCCCATGGGCTCATCGGTGAAGATGCGCTTGCCTCGGGATGCGCTCGCGGCCCCGGCGGCAACCAGGAGTGGGATCAGGTGCTCTTCGCGAGGATGGGCGAAGGCTGCGAATGGGGCCTTGCGCCAGGCGGTCAGCAGGGCGGTGCGCTCGGGTTCGGGCGATTCGACCGCACGGGTTAGCCATGTATCGAATTCATGGGCGCGGTCGCGCGTTTCGGGTTGAAAGTAGGCGCGGAGATTGTGGAAGCTCATGCCGCTGCCGACGATGAGGACGCCTTCGTCGCGGAGGGGCGCGAGGGCGCGACCGGCGGCCAGATGGAGCGCGGGGTCAAGCGACGCGGCGAGCGAGAGCGTGACTACAGGAATCTCGGCCTGGGGGAATGCTACTTTCAAAGGCACAAAGACGCCGTGGTCGAATCCGCGGGTGGGGCTGATCGCGGAGGGAAGGCCGGCCTGGGTCAGGAGGTCGTCGACGCGAGCGGCCAACTCGGGTGAGCCGGGGGCGGCCCAGGTGAGGCGGTAGGTCTGTTCGGGGAAGCCTGAGTAGTCGAAGATGAGCTGGGGCGCGGGGTTGGCGCTGGCGGTGAAGGCCGGCTCTTCCCAGTGGCCGCTGACTACGAGCAGGGCTTTGGGAGGAGCGGGCAGCGAGGCGGCGAGGCCTTCGAGAAAGCGCTGGGTGGGGTGCCAGGTGTCGGCCGGGCCCCAGGTCCAATCCATGAAGAAGCAGGGGCCGCCGCCGTGGGGGATGAAGATTGCGGGCTGGCGCTGGGGTGTGTCGATCATGAGGTTTCCTCCGTGCATCGCGGCCTGGGGAACCAGGCCGGAGCAATAGTTGTTTGAACAACTACTCTATCGGATGCAGGATCGGCGGCGGGGATTCATCCGTTGGGGTGGCGATCGATGGGCGGCGCGAGGATGAGAGCGTATACCAGCAATGCTATGCCGACAAAGGCGGGGATGAGTCCAACCAGGAAGGACGGATCGTGCTGGGACCATAACAGGACGATCAGCGCGGAGCCTACGCCAACGCAAATCAGGCCGGCAATTTTCATGCCTTCACGCGCCCTGATGCTGCGTAGGACGTCCTCTTGCCGCAAGACCGCCAATGCTGCTTTGGCGCCCTCGCCGGAAGCTTCCGCTAGGCGGCGGAAGGTCTCCGCCCGGTAGAATGCCTCGCGTTCCTTTTGCCGGCTGCCTATCCAGGTGACAAGCGGAATGAAGACTGCAAACAGAGCCACTGCGCCGATGGAGAGAAACATCCACATGCCGAAGTTGGGATTTGCAAATAATTCGTCGCCGCCAAAGTTCGAAAGTATCAGATGCAACATAGAATCCTCCTGAGTCTGCTACAGGGTTTTTGTCCCATGCGTCTAGTGGGACCGGAGGCGGCTGAATGCGGTTGCATTTTGTTGGGGAATTTCTTTTCCGCGTAGAAAATGCAACCGGACGGATAGGGTTGCTGTCCCACTGCACGGAGAGGGCCTGAGTTGACAGAGAGTCCCAGCAGCGCGGTTGCGAGCAATGCGGCAGAAGACCTGTCCGATGTCGAGCGGGTGCTGGCTGGCGAGGTGCGGGCGTTTGAGGGGATTGTCAGGCGCTGGCAGGGGCCGCTGGTGAATATGGCGTGGCGCTACTGCCGGGACCGGGGACGCGCCGAGGAACTGGCGCAGGAGGCTTTTGTCCGGGCGTGGCGGGGACTGCGCGGATGGAGGCGCGAAGGAAGATTCTCTACTTGGCTGTTTGCGCTGGCGGCGAATGTATTTAGGTCGGAGCTGAAGCGGTTTCCGACGGTGGACGTGCCGTTGGAGGAGGTTGCTGAGCCATCCAGACCTGCCGCACAACACAACGCGCTGGCGGAACAGCAGTGCTCGGATGCGGTCAGGCGGGCGGTGCTGACGCTTCCAAAACGCTACCGGGAGCCGGTGGTGCTGTTCTATTTTCATGAGATGGATGTGGCGGCTGCGGCGGCGACAATGGAGCTCCCGGAAGGAACGCTGAAGGCGCGGCTATCGAGGGCGAGGGCGCTCCTGCGAAGACGGTTTCCGGGGTTGGAGGGGAAAATGGACTCCCACCCTTCGCAAGAAAAGCGAAGGATGGGGCACCCAGATCCTGGCGGCACAAAAGTTGTTCACGACGCGGGAAAGGAGGTTTGAAGATGGAACGAAAGGAAAGAGAAAGCAATGCGATGGAGTTGAGCAGGATCGACTCGATTCTGGCTACGGAAGAGGAGCTTGTGCCGTCTTCGGGCTTTCTGGCGGCGGTGATGGAACGAGTGGAAGATGAGGCCAGAATGCCGGCGCCGATTCCCTTTCCGTGGAAGCGGGCTGTGCCGGGATTCGTGCTGATTGCGGCGGTGTTTGGGTGGGGTGCGGTGGAACTGGCGCGGGTGGCCGTGCCGACGATGAAGGCGCAGCCACTGACTGTGCCTCATGTGTCTTTCGCGATGACGCAGCCTATCGAACAGGCGGGTTGGGTGGCTCTGGCGCTGGGGATTTCGCTGGCGTCGTGGCTGCTGGCGCGGAGGCTGGTGGGGCGGGCGGGGCTGCTGTAGGCGGACTAGGCGACAGTCCAGTCTTCGGTTTTGAGGCCGTCTACGAAAGAGAAGGCGTGGTCACGGGTGACAAGGGTGAGATCCAGTGTCAAGGCGTGGGCGGCGATCATCAGATCTTCCACGCTGAGCGGGCGGCCTTTGCGTTCCTGGGCGGCTCTCAATTGGCCATAGGTCCGGGCCGCAGCGGAGCCCCACGGCAGGATCAACGCATCCGTCAAGAAGGATTCGACGGATGCGCGTCTTCGCAATGCGTTTGGGTTCCGGGCCACGCCGTAGCGCAGTTCGGCCTCAGTGATGGTTGAGACTGCTGTCGACTGAACGTTCACCCTTTGCAGCTGCTCTCGGACTTGCGGTGGATTGTCCGCAATGTAGTAGCTGACGGTGTTGGTGTCGAGCAGGTAGAGGGTCTCCATGGACTAAAAGAGATCCAACTCGCGAGGCATGCTGGTGCGGCGCTCGAAAAAATCCTCTGGATATTTTGCCCGGTCGAAGATTTTGAAAAGCTGTGCGGTCGTCAGGTTCTTTGGTCTCGGGGGGAGTTTCGCGAATTCCTCTTCGGATGCGTCGTCTGGGATGGCGTCGTAGAGGGCGAACCACTCGTCAAAGCTGATGGAAGGCGGTTCGGCCGGGACCGGTGTAATGACGACTTCGCCGGTTGCCTCATTCCGCCGGATGGCAACTTCCTTGCCTTCGAAGCGGAACTCCTTGGGCAGGCGGACGGCCTGGCTGCGGCCGTTTTTGAAAAGCTTGGCGGTCTTGGTGGCGGGCGCAGACGGGGCCGGGGATGCTGCTTGCGGCTTGGTGTTTGTTGGGTTCATTGAGCCCCTCCCGGCAGTGGTATATACCGAAGTATATACCAAAATGGCGGCTCCGCGAGGCCTCATTGAATCGACGTATGGGCTTTGCCGAATTGGCGGAGTTTGGCGAGGGTGGCGGCGGCCTGGCCGGAGTCGATGGCTTCCGCGCCTTGGGCTACGCCTTGCTTGAGGTCCTCGGCGAGGCCGGCGGCTACGAGGGCGGCGGCGGCATTCAGGAGAACGATGTCGCGGCGGGGGCCCGGAATGCCGGTCAGGACGTCGTAGAGGAGGGATGTGTTGAGCTCAACATCGCCGCCGGTGAATTGGTCCAGCGTGGTGCGGGGCAGGCCGGCCATTTCAGGGGTGATGCGGGCGGCTTTGAGAGTCGGTGGGCCGCTTTCCGATTCCTCGATGCGGGCGACGACGGACTCGCCGGTGGTGGTTAGTTCGTCAATTCCATCGGTGCCGTGGACAACGAAGGCGCGCTTTGCGCCCAATGCTGCGAGAGTGCGGCCGACCAGCAGGACGCGGCTGGGTGCGAGGACGCCGATGACCTGGTTGCGCGCGCCGGCGGGGTTGGTTAATGGGCCGCAGAGGTTGAAGATGGTTCGAAAGCCGAGGGCGCGGCGGAGGGAGCCGAGGGCCTTCATGGCGGGGTGGTAGAGGGGCGCGAAGAGGAACATGAAGCCGGTGGCGCGGAGGCACTCGGCGGCTAATTCGGGGGAGAGCTCGATGGGGACGCCGAGGGCTTCAAGTACGTCTGCGGCGCCGCAGCGGGAGGTAATGGCGCGGTTGCCGTGCTTGGCGACTTTGGCGCCGGCGGCTGCAGCGACCAGGGCTGCGCCGGAAGAGATGTTGAAGGTGAGCGGTCCACCACCGCCGGTGCCGACTACGTCGACCAACTCGGCGCGTTCCTCCGCGGTGAGGGGAACGGGCAACGCGCGCTGGCGCATGACCTCAACGAAGCCGGCCAACTCGGGCGCTTGCTCGCCGCGAGTGGCGAG
>Ga0302270_10006770_pt1 | contig 10192 bp, 12 predicted proteins | sample III_Bog_E2_3_FD_198773 | JGI IMG/M metagenome (GOLD analysis project Ga0302270, IMG submission 198773) | Peat permafrost microbial communities from Stordalen Mire near Abisko, Sweden - III_Bog_E2_3 | ecosystem: Environmental > Terrestrial > Soil > Wetlands > Peat | place: Sweden: Abisko...
AGGTCTCGACAAGCGCGGACTCCGCGTCCCCATCGTCGGCGACTTCCACTACAACGGCCATCTCCTCCTCAAAAAGTTTCCCGCCACCGCCCGCGCCCTCGCCAAGTACCGCATCAATCCCGGCAACGCCTCCATAGGCAAGAAGGACAACGACAACTTCCAGGTCATGGTCGAGTGCGCTGTCGAAAATCAAAAGCCCGTCCGCATCGGCGTCAATTGGGGCTCGCTCGATCAATCTCTCCTCACCCGCATGATGGACGCCAACTCCAAACTCGCCGAGCCGCTGCCCGCCCGCGACGTCATGATGGAGGCCATGGTGGTCTCCGCGCTCGACTCCGCCAAGGCCGCCGAACACTACGGCCTGCACCACGACCAGATCATCCTCTCCGCCAAGGTCTCCGGCGTCCGCGACCTCATCGACGTCTACACCAACCTCGCCGCCCGCTGCGACTATGCGCTCCACCTCGGCCTCACTGAAGCGGGTATGGGCGCGAAGGGCCTCATCGCCTCCACCGCCGGCCTCGCCCCGCTGCTTCTCGCCGGCATCGGAGACACCATCCGCGTCAGCCTCACCCCCAAGCCCGGCGGCGACCGCACCGAAGAGGTCCAGGCCGCGCAGCAGATTCTTCAGTCGCTTTCGATCCGCAGCTTCATGCCCCAGGTCACCAGTTGCCCCGGCTGCGGCCGCACCACCAGCACCTACTTTCAAGAATTAGCAGAGCAGATCCAGGGCTACCTCCGCGCCAGCATGCCCGAGTGGCGCAAGCGCTACCCCGGCGTTGAAGAGCTCAAGCTCGCCGTCATGGGCTGCGTCGTCAACGGCCCCGGCGAATCCAAGCACGCCAACCTCGGCATCAGCCTCCCCGGCACCTTCGAAGACCCCGTCGCCCCCGTCTACGTCGACGGCAAACTAGCCACCACCCTCCGCGGCGACACCATAGTCGCCGAGTTCAAGCAGATCCTCGACAAATACGTCGAGTCCCACTACGGCCAATCCGCCAAAACCGAACACCTCGTCGGCGTGCGATAGTCGGGAAGCGTCACCGGTCAGACTCAACCGAGCGCCCGCGGAAGAAGTCTCTTGAGAAGTCCAAGTGATGGTAGGTAAGTGAAAGGGTACCGACGAAAGGGGTGGGACATCGATGTGCCCGTCGAGAGTTGGGCATTTATATCCCACCCAGCCTCAATTAGATCCGACGTAGCAAAGACAAATTCTAGAGTGTCAGTGAAAAAGGTCACAGCATCAAAGTTTCTGTCATAGTCGAAGCGAGGCCTAGTCCCATGGACATAGTAGTTTCGGCAATTCACGGCTTCGCCGAGAACCCAAGATAACTCGGGGAACCGACTCCCAGCAATATCGATGAGGGCCATCGCTCTATAGCGAATCTTCTGCTTCAGGCTACTCTTTCCGACGCGACCTAACGCGCTCAAGATGCTATCGCGTTCAGGGGATTCCGGCAGGCCAGAGAAGAGTTCACTTGCGGCAGATCGAGCGGCATTAAGCTCCTGCGTCAACTCAAGGTCAGGCGGCACAGCTGAGTCCGGGAGGACATCGAACATATTTGCGGCGCCAATCAATCGGTCGATATCGTAATGCCTCTGTCGCCCGAAAGAGTTAAAGAATCGAAACCTAGCTCCAGTCCAATCCTTCTGGCGATCCAGCCACCGCCTCAAAACGTTCGAGAACTCTTGCGGCTTGCGTATCGGGTCCAGGAGCACATCAGAACAATGGGGTTTGGACACCTCATCAGACTTCTTTCGCTTCGGCGGCATACTCCAATAGACACCTAGCAGACGCGGCCCATCGGAGTTCGACTCCAAGCTCACCCTCAAATCGAGTAAGTTCTGAGGGCGGCCAACTAACATTCCAAAATACCGAACCAGAGTCGAGGCGCGGAAAATTGCCTCGGAAAAATCGACACCTTCCTCAAAGACAACTGAAGTGATGATTCGGTTTTTCAAGTAAACGCCGGCAGGGCCGCCTAGATTGAAGGTCGGACAATGTGACGCGGAGACTTTCCCGAAAATAGTATCTGTCTGAAAAATTTCGCTCTTTCCCGTGAAATACAGGATTCTCGGGTCGGGCCCGGTCTTTATTTCGCGATTGAAAGCATTGGCGTGAGCAATCTGTTCGATGAACGGCCGGGCGTCAATAACATGCCCAAATGCGTCAAAGTCATAAAACAGGGTGGCGGCATCGTCGATCAAAAAATGGACCGCAGTAATCACATTCTCATTGGGGCTGATGTGCGAATCACCAAATACTGCGAAATGGGGAAAAAGGGTCGAGAAATAATAGCCCTCAGCCCCACGAGTAGCCGACCCGGTCCCACTTGAAATGCAATCAATTAGAGTCACTCTCGTCAGATCATGCAGGACCCCTTTGACGCATAGACTTGGAACGCCGCGAAGTTCGAAGTAGTCTTCATCCTGAAGGTAGAGTGCCGTCTTGGATCCGGCGAGGGTTAGCTCTCCATGGAGGCTCTTATCGGGCGGCACGACAAAAGTTCCAGAGTGCGTTGATTTCTTGAATTTCTCTAAAATCATTGTCCAGACCTCGCCGAGGTGCCCAGGCCACTATCCAGTTACAGAGCGTCCTAACCCAATTATCTATTGCTCCAACACAGGATTCTCCTCCCTTACAGAGATGCCCGGCATCTGCACCGCCCCCACTCCCCCGATATAAACTCTCCACAGGCCCTAAACTCGCCCAACTCCGCCACCCATGCCCCCAGTCATCCAAGTCTCCTCCGTCCGCAAGACCTACGGCCGCACCATCGCCGTCGACGAAGCATCCTTCTCGGTCAACCAGGGCGAAATCTTCGGACTCATCGGCCCCAACGGCGCCGGAAAAACCACCACCATGGAGTGCATCGAAGGCCTCGGGCTATCGCTTCTCTGCGCCGCGCCCCATCACGCCGCAACCTCGCGCCGCCGTATCGTCCGCTTGATTTTTTCCCCCTCCTTCTGCTCTGCCAGCCGCAATTCATACAGCTTCTGAAGATTCATCCACATCTCCGCCGAGGTGCCCAGCCACTGACTCAGCCGCAACGCCGTCCCCGCGGTCAGGGCTCGCTGCCCGCGCAGAATCTGGTAGATCCGGTTCGCCGGAACATCCAGCGCCGCCGCCACTTGGGGCACGCTCATCTGCAAAGCCTCAATCTCGTCCGCAAGAAACTTCCCCGGATGAATCGGATCGCGCGCCATTGCTCTACCTCCTAGTGATAATCGGTAATTTCGATGTTGCTGGGTCTTGCCTGCCCCTCCGGCCACTCAAAACACACCCGCCACTGCCGGTTGATACGGATGCTGAACTGCCCAACCCGGTCGCCGCCCAATGCCTCAAAACGATTACTCGGCAGCCTCATCAGGTCGTGCAGGCTTACCGCAACCTCCAGAATGTCGAGCCGCCGCTCCGCCTGTTCCTTGAAGGCCTCGAACTCCTTCACCCGCTCACCGGCAGCAAACCGCTCCGTCCGCTTATCCCGGTACTTCGGCGGCTCGGCCTGCCCGGTCTCGTTCATGGCTCAATATCGCACGGTTTGACGCGATACGTCAAGCGTCACTCCTCGGCCTTAACCCACTCATATAAACTCCCCACAGGCCCTCAACTCGCCCAACTCCGCCACCCATGCCCCCAGTAATCCAAGTCTCCTCTGTCCGCAAGACCTACGGCCGCACCGTCGCCGTCGACGAAGCATCCTTCTCGGTCAACCAGGGCGAAATCTTCGGCCTCATCGGCCCCAACGGCGCAGGCAAAACCACCACCATGGAGTGCATCGAAGGCCTGCGCAAGCCCGACAGCGGCTCCATCGCCGTCCTCGGCCTCGATCCCTTCCGCCAGGTCTACAAGCTTCAGGACCGCATCGGCGTCCAGCTCCAGCAGGCCCAACTCCAGAAGCGAATCAAGGTCTGGGAAGCCATCGACCTCTGGGCCTCGCTCTACCGCAAAAAGCCCGCCGACGCCGAACATCTACTCGACCAACTCGGCCTCACCGACAAGCGCAACACCTGGTTCATGAATCTCTCCGGCGGCCAAAAGCAGCGCCTCTTCATCGCTCTCGCCCTCATCAACGACCCCGAAGTCGTCTTCCTCGACGAGCTCACCACCGGCCTCGATCCCCAAGCCCGCCACGCCATCTGGGGCCTCGTCCGCGGCATCCGCGACCGCGGCAAAACCGTATTCCTCACCACCCACCTCATGGAAGAAGCCGAGCGCCTCTGCGATCGCGTAGCCATCATGGAGCACGGCCGCATCATCGACATCGACACCCCCGCCGCCCTCGTCGCCCGCCACTGCCCCGAACGTACAGTCGTTCTCTCCACCGCCGGCCCCATCGACTTCGCACCTTTCCGCAACCTCCCCAATGTCGAATCCGTCGAATCCACGGGCCATGCAATCACCATCCGCGGCAGCGGCGACAACCTCGTCACCGCCGTCATTCACTGCCTGTCCGAGCACCACATCCGCGTCACCGACTTCCGCGCCATCCTCCCCAATCTCGAAGATGTCTTTCTCAAACTCACCGGTCGCTCCATTCGCGAATAGGTACATCGGCATGCTTCATGGCCTCTGCAAATTGACGTGGATTGAGATCAAGGTCTTCATGCGCGAACCCATGGGCGCATTCGGCACCATCGGCATACCCGTCCTGCTTTATCTGGTGCTGGGACACTTCCTCACTTCCAGGCCGCCATCGCCATCTTTCGCCGCCGCCGGCTATTCAGCGGTTCACCTCCCCGTTCTCGTCGCCCTTTTCATATCCATCAACACCGTGCTCTCCCTCATTACCATCATCTCCATCTATCGCGAGGGCGGCATCCTCAAGCGCCTCCGCGCCACTCCGCTGCGCCCGCAAACCATCCTCTCTGCCCACGTCATCGTCAAGCTACTCCTCACCGCGGCAACCCTCGCCTTGATGTTCCTCGTAGGCAAGCGCACCACTCTCGGCGCCCCTCTGCATCTTTTCTCCTTCACGCTCGCGCTCCTCATCAGCACCCTCAGCATCCTCTCCATAGGTTTTCTCATCGCCAGCATCGTGCCCACCGCCCGCTTTGCACAGCCCATCGGCGCGGTCATTCTCTATCCCATGGTGGGAATCTCCGGCCTATTCGTCCCAGTCGCTATGTATCCCCCAGCCCTCCAGGTTGTCGCGCGATTCATCCCTTTCACCTACGCAGTCAACCTGCTTCAAGGCATCTGGAATGGCGACCCCTGGCTGGCGCACATCGGCGACCTCGCCGCCCTGGCCTTTGTTTTTCTTATTTGCACCGCGCTCTCCGCCCGCGTCTTCCGCTGGGAGTAGTGAAGCACCATCTCGGCTCAGTTTTTAAAGTTCGCATCACAAAAATCTGTCTCTCTGTTTTTAAAGCTCGCATCACAAAAACCTGTCTCTCTGTTTTTAAAGCTCGCATCACAAAAACCTGTCTCTCTGTTTTTAAAGCTCGCATCACAAAAATCTGTCTCTCTGTTTTGAAAGCTCACATCACAAAAATCTGTCTCTCTGTTTTTAAAGCTCGCATCACAAAAACCTGTCTCTCTGTTTTTAAAGCTCGCATCACAAAAATCTGTCTCTCTGTTTTGAAAGCTCGCGTCACAAAAATCTGTCTCTCTGTTTTTAAAGCTCGCATCACAAAAACCTGTCTCTCTGTTTTTAAAGCTCGCATCACAAAAATCTGTCATCCTGAGCGAAGCGTTCTTCAGCGGAGCCGAAGGACCCGCATTTGCATTTCGGGACTTTTTGACCAGACTTAAAACTTGTGACACGAGGCCCCCTGCGCCCACCACGGCCTTGCGTAACCTACCCATCCCGCCCCAATCGCGCTAGCATTCTTTCATTCCCCGGAAAGAATCTAGATGGCCCTGCGCACTCTCCGTCACCTCGCCCTTCTGGCCGCGCTTTCTCCTCTTCTCGCCCACTCCGCACCCAAGACCTGCCTCACCGCCGATCAGGCCTCCAAAATGCTCAACAAAGACGTTTGCATTTCGGCGCATATCTATGACGTCGTGCAACTTCCCGACGGCACTCGATTCCTCGACATTTGCTCGCCTCAAACCTCCGACGACGACTGCCGCTTCACCATCATCAGCCCATGGGAAGATCACGACCAGGTCGGCGAACTCCGCAAATATCGCGATCTCGACGTCCAGGTCCGAGGCATCGTCCAGCCCATGCACGGCCGCGCCGGAATGGTCCTCTCCCATGCCCGCCAGTTCCACGGCGGCCCGCCCCGCTTCAACCCCAACCCCCAACTTGCCCGTGGCTTCAACGCCGAAGACTCCCGCCCGCCCATCCACGATCCAAATCTCCGCACCCAGGGCGCCGCCCGCGCCTTCATGAACACCCGCAACCAGGAGCATCGCACCGCGCCGTAGCCGCAGTGTTGGTTAGCCCCGCGCTTCAGCGTGGGGAAGGCGCATTCAAAAAAAAGATCCGAAGTCCCGTAGGGACGGCGCTCATATCCTAACGAATAGCCGCCCTCAACCCCGCGCATACCACCGAAGGCACCCCTGCTTCAGCTCCTTGAGCGGATACAGCGTCCCCCGCCACACCACTCCCCCGCGCCACAGCGTCAACACCGCCGACCGAGCCAGCGCCCACGCAAACACCACCGCGCTTGGCCCAAACATCACCGCGGCCCACGGCGAAATTCCAGTAATTCGCCTATTCCCCTGAACGCAGAGCGCGATCCCCGCATAGTTCAGCAAACCCGCAGCCACACCCCATGGCCCTCCAAACATCCCCGCCACCGGTACCACGGCATCCAGCGTGAACCCAATGCAAACCACCGCCAACATCCCCAGGCTGAATCGCAGCCCCGCAAACCCGTTCTTCTCGAAGTTCCCCACAGCGCCGAAATACCCCTCAATCCATCGGATCCTCACCATTCCCAGCCCGCATGTGATTGCGGAGCGGTAGCCCCCGCGTTTCACCATCCATCCCAGGCTCACGTCCTCCACAACTTCCATCCGCAGCCGCTCCATCCCGCCCACCGCGGCCAGCGCCTCCTTGCGCACCAGCGTGCAGCCCCCCACTCCAAAAAAATCCCGCGCCTTCGCGTCTTCCACCTTCCACAAACTCACCGACCATCCTGAAAGCGCCTCCAGCGTGCATTCCATTCCCGCTTCTGCAAATCCCCTGCGAGTCAGTGCTGGCAACACAACCAGGTGATCGGCTTCCTTCTCCAGCGCAGCCCGCAGCGCCCGCTCCAGCGCATCCGGCGCAAACGTCACATCCCCGTCCGTCATCAGCAGCCACGGCGCTGTTGCACGCTCCGCTCCAAGCTTCAGCGCATGCGGCTTGCCCAGCCATCCATCAGGCAGTGCCTTGTTGTGGATCACTTCAAGCGTATGCGGCCCCAACTTCGCCGCCTCTGTCGCCACCGCGTCCATCCGCTCACCTGTCCTGTCGGTCGAGCGATCGTCAATCGCAACAATCTGCAGGCGCAGCCCCACCGACCCAAGCAGCGACCGCAGCGTAGCCCCAATCGCATCTTCCTCGTTGCACGCCGGAACCAAAACCGTCAGATGCGCCCCATCACCCCCTGGCAGACTCGGAAGCGACTCCTTTTCCAACGTGGTCAGGTCCGTCAGCCGCGCCAGCCCGCGCACCACCTGCAGCCCCTTGCCAAACCACAGAACTGCCAATATCCAACTGGTCGTTACCACCCACTGTTCAGCAGCCTTGCCCAAATCCATACGTCCAGTATCCCCGACGCCCCCCACCCCCGACACCCGCCACCCCACACCCGAAACCCCAAACCCTAGACCCTTGCCCCCACCCCATCATCCAGCCGCGGCGCAAACCGCGCGCCCACCCGCAGAATCACTCCCGAGATCACCAAAAATATGAGCGTAGTTCCCAGCGCAAAGCGCAGATTCGTCTTGTCAGAGATTGCCCCGATAATCTGAGGCGAAAACGTGTCCCCAAACGCATGAATGATAAACAGGTTCAGCGAAATCGCCGTCGCTCTCACCGGCGATGAAACCGAGTTCGCAATCGCCGCATTCAGCGGACCGGTATTGAGGAAGAGAAAGAACTCCGTCACAAACAGCATCGGCACCGACCACGCGCGCGGCCCAAAGAACAACAATGCGCCGCACGGCAGCGTCAGCGCCACGCTCCAGAACGAGAGCAGATACAGCGCCCGGTAATTCGTCCTCAGCCACCGCTGCGCCAGCCATCCGCCCACCGCGGTCCCGGCAATCCCATCAACCACCGTCACCAGCCCAACCACAAAGCTCGCGTGCGAAACCGTCATCCCCACTGAGCGCCGCAGATACTCCGGTATCCAGTTCGAAATTCCGCCCATCGCAAACGTCAGCATCGCCAGCCCGAAGGTCCCCGTCAAAAACGCTGGATTTCGAAACAGCCCCAGCGCCGTGCTGCGATCGGCGGTGGACTTCACATGGTCGCTGGCTCCGCGCTCCGGTTCGCGCCCAAACACCCAGTAGAGCACTGCAATCAGCAAGCCAGGAATGGCGCACACAAAAAATGGCGCTCTCCAGCCCCACACCGAACCCATCTTCCCACCCGCCATGTAGCCCAGCGCCGCGCCCACCGGGATCGCCAAATAGAAGATCGAGAAGATTCGGTTGCGCTCGCGCTCCGGATAGAAATCCGCCAGCACTGCCGGCGCGAAAATCCCAAAGCTCGCCTCGCCAACGCCCACCAGTGCGTGCCGGATATAGAGCGTCCAATAGTTGTGCACCCACACCGTCGTCAGCGTCGCCACGCTCCACAGTACGGCGCCTGCAATGATCAACGGCTTGCGTCGGAAGCGGTCACCAAGCCAACCGGTCAGCGGCGCAGCCAGCATGTACACAACAAAGAGCGCGGTCGTCAGCGCTCCCATCTGTTGGTCCGTCGCATGGAACTCGCTCTTGATGAGCGACACTTCCCCCGGCAGAATGTACCGATCGATATAGTTCAGCAGGTTCAGCCCAATCAGCAGTACCAGCGTTACTACCGCCGGGCTGACCCATGGCTTCGTCGATCTCTTCGCATCCTGCAATCTGGTGGGCCCTCGCTCTTCCTGAGAGCCTCATGAATATCACACCCGACCCGAAGCATTCGCGGCGCATTCACTATGCCCGCCTGCGCTAGCTCGCCGCCCCCGCTCGCGGCCTCGTCCCCCGCGTCGCCAGCCAAAGCCCACACGCAATGAAAACAGGCATCAGCATCGCTGTAATGGGAATCACCAGGTCCCGCATCGTCCGCATTTCCTTGAACTGGAACACCTGCCGCGCAGCATCGCTATAACCCGGAACCCTGTGCACCAGCGTCTCCGCCACCAGCCCGACAACAATGCCCGCGACAAACAGAATCACCGCGGAAGACCGCCGCCGCATCAGTTGCACCGCCGACGCCAACACCAGCCCTCCCGCCGCAAATCCCGCCGCCACATACCAGTTCGGAACCATTTGCAGCAGCGGGATAAACCGATGGTAGTCATCGCCCGGCGTCTGCGCGCCCATCACCCCCAGCACACCCGTTGCCCCCACCCGCCACGCCACCGTCATCGTCTGCGCAAACACCGACTGCATCGTTTCAAACAGCAGCGGCAAAATCAAAAGCCCCCGCACCGCTGCCGATCCAAAAACCGCCGACGCCCGTTCGAGATATGCCGTCATAACGCCTCCCATGGCCCACCGAAGGGCCGCACCATCGTCATCAATATGCGCCAATTCATTCGCCATACCCGCTGCCCAGAATTCCCGGCTCTCTGGCAGCATCATCCGGGCGTGGCTCGCCAGCGCCCGCGAAATCTCGCGCGCAAAACTCATGCCAGTACCACTCCCTTCATGGCCTTCTCTGGTTGTTCGATCTCTGTATACGCCTGCTCCCGGGCCAGCGCCGCGCCGGCGTCGGTCAACCGGTACTCATGCCGCGCTGGCCTACCCTCGCGCTCTGGCTCCGCCCAACGCGCCTCCAGGTATCCCTGGTCGCTTAGCCGTATCAGCTGCGGATAGAGCGTCCCCGACTTCAACCCCGTTTGCTGCGAAATCTCATAGCCGTGCCGCCAGCGCACTGCGTCCGTCGCCAGCACCGCCAAAAGCTGCTTCGTCTGCCTTGAACTGCGTGGTTTCCTGTCCATGGCCATAAATCTACATATATAGATTTAAGCTGTCAACCTATTTCTCTCCGAAACTAGACTCATCGATCCCTATTCCCTATTCCCTGCTCCCTGC
>Ga0302270_10006775_pt1 | contig 10187 bp, 7 predicted proteins | sample III_Bog_E2_3_FD_198773 | JGI IMG/M metagenome (GOLD analysis project Ga0302270, IMG submission 198773) | Peat permafrost microbial communities from Stordalen Mire near Abisko, Sweden - III_Bog_E2_3 | ecosystem: Environmental > Terrestrial > Soil > Wetlands > Peat | place: Sweden: Abisko...
TCTTCCCCCGCCTCGGTGCGGGCCTGGCTGGCCAGAATTTCAATGCTCGGCAGATTCAGATTGAATTGCGCCACCAGCCGCCCGGGCGCGTCACCCGCCCCGTCTCCCAGCGCGGCCTCCCACGCGGCCTGCTGTTCGCTGGCGTCCGGCTTGGAAACATCCACCGCCTGCGCCGCCTGCCCCAGCCGCGAGTTGAACTCACGCAGGCCGATGAAAAAAGCCCCGCCGTTGCGCGCGAGAAAGCGGCTGAACGTCTCCGACCGCTCCAGTTCCAAGGCGTCCAGATCCTCCGCATCAAGATAGAGTGCCAGCGGGAGCAGACGGCTTTCGCGCTGCCAGAGCCGCGCGAGCATTTCCAGTTCGGCCGGCACGGCGGGCAGCAATTCCGCATTCAACCGGCAGAGCCGCCGGTTCAGCAGGTGCGTCACATGAAACGCCACCAGCAGCTTGCTGAGCGCATCCGGGCCGACCAGCTGCACCACGGGCAGGGGGCCGGTGGACACCGCCTGGTGCCAGCAGCGCAGGATGAATGCCGCCTGCTTTCCCTGCGAATCTCCCAGGGTCATCGCGCCCGTCACCGCCTCCAGCGTCGAAAAAAACGGTGCCAGCCGGTCGTCGAAATAATTCAGACCCTTGAGGTAGTTCACAATCCGCTCATCCGCGCGCAACGCGCTGGCCGTGAGCGCCTGGCCCGGCGGCTGGTGAATTTCAATGAGCCGCCAGTAGCGCAACGGACGCTCGGGTGCCAGCGCCTCCCAGGCCGGATCCTCAAACAAAGCCAGCGCCAGCGCAAAGGTGGGAAACGGTTTTTGCGGGTCGTCTTGGGCGCGGGCGCACAACCCGGCCACGCGCGTGTCAAGTTCCAGGGCGGCGCAGAGCAGCAGCACATTTTGTTCAAACGTCGAAAGCCCCAGCCGCTCCGCCAGCATGTCCAGCGCCCATGGTGCCGGCGGTGCCGGGGGCGGCGGCGAGGGCGGCGATGATGCGGTTGACGGCGGTGGCGGTGTTTCGGGAACCGCCGCCGGTTTGGTTGCCGGTCCGCGCAGCAATTTCTGAAACAAAGCGCGTGAAATCGTCGCCGGCTGGGGCAGGGGTGACGGCGGCGACGACAGCGGCGGTTGAACCGGTGCGCGTTTTGGCTCCGAACCCGCAGCCGGCGCTGGCGGTGCTGCCGGCGGAGGTTCCGTGTGCCGGGCCGCCCGGGCCAAGCGCTCGCGCAATTCCGCCAGGGCGGCGGTCAGCCGCTGCGTATTATTTTCCTGCCATTGATCCGGGGGGTTCATGGCGGGAATTGGATGGTTTGCAACGCCAGCGCCGGCCGGGGCGGCGTCCCTTGGCCGGAGAATTGCAGGCTGTTGACGCCGTCAACCCGCAGTTGCACCACCTCCTGGCCGGCCGCCGGGGCCACGACCGTAAACGACAGCGGATCGGTGTCCAGCGTGCGCGCATTCGCCGCCACGTCGCCGGCGGGCAGCGCCAAAATCGCCGCTTGCGAGGCCAGCACCGCCGGGGCTGGCGTGACGGTCACCAAAACATTGCCGTTGCCATCCCGCGCGCCGACGGTGATCCCCGAAATCTGCGGGGCAAACGGCATCGCCAGGGTGTTCGTGCTGCGCGTCACGCCGGCCGTCGTAATCACCACCGCCACCGAATAAATCCCCGCCACCCACTGACTGGCGTCGGCCGTGGGGTTGGGAATCGAGACCTTGAGTTCGCCCGGACGGTTCGGAATCAGCGTCACCGGCAAATCCGGCACGCTCAGTTGCAGATGTTGATTGATGATCCGCACCACGAGGCTGTCGCCGTTGAGATTTTGGCCCCGCAAGGTCAGCACCGTTCCCAGCCGCGCGCCGGGGTACGAAGGCAGCCGCAGCCGCGCCGTATCGTCATTGCCCTCGCCAATGTGCCAGCTATCCAACTGCGGGAAGGGCCCGGTCTGCAGGTCAATCGCCTGGCCCTTTTGCCCGCGTTGCATCACCGGCAGCGCCGCCTGCACGGTTTCCTCGCTTTCAAGGATCACCACCGTGGCCGTGTAAGCGATGGACAGGACATACGGCACCTGATAGAAAATCGACCAGATGCGCGACAACTCCTCCAGGTTGAGCGCCTGTTGCGTAAACTTGACCTGCTCGACGGCGTTCGCCAAATCGGAGCCATCCATCTGGTCATTGTTGTCATCCTTGCTGACGCCCAGAATGCGCGCGCGGGTCAAACCAGGTTCCGCCAGCAGGCTCACCACCACGGCCCCCAGCATCCTTTGCGGCTCAAACTTCGAATCATCGCCGTAAAAACTCATCAGGTAATGCAAATCGAGGGCGCTGGTCGGCCGGTTCACCACCACCCCCTGGGCGTTGCGAACGGGCATGACGGAATTCCGCAAGGCCGCATTGGGCGTGACTTGGTATAGGAAAAGATCCACACACGCTGCGGTGGTCGTGGTCGTGGAATTCGGTCGTTGCGTCACGGCGCTGGAACCGCTCACCGCGCTCTTAACCGCCGAGTCAAGAATCTGTGCCAGAGCCTTGGTCACGGTGGCGATGGCCAGGTAATTACTCATCGCCGGCCTCCTTCCGTGCGGCGCTGAAGATAGCTTTCAAGGCTCAGGGCGGGTTCCTTTTTGGTTTTGGCGCGGGGGGCGGCCGCCGGTGCCGAGGTGCGCACTTCCAAGCTTCCAATGGTCACGTGAATATCCGGAACCGGCGTGGTTTCGCGCGCGGCGGCCAACCCTTGGGCCGGTGGCCGTCCCCACGCCTTGTCCGGCAGGTAACTCGGCGGATGCATCGGCATTACGGGACGAATCGAAATGCGCGGAGGAGCCGCGTCTCCAGAGCGCTGATGCGCAGGAACGGTGGAGGGTTGCGGCGCTGGCAATCCATCCCCGGTTCCGATATTGCCTTGTGTGTCACGGGGCGCGGTCCCGGCTGGTTGATCCCGTGGAATACGGATTCTGGCTGGCTCCGGCACGGGCATTTCACGCGGCGGCAGCGGCGGTGGGACGGCCTTCACCAGCACGGGCTGCGGAACCCATTCACGGACCACCAGCGGCACCATTTGGACCGCCGGTGCCGGGCGGCGGGGCGGATCGATCACGGCCTCGCTGGACTGCACCCGCGAAGCCGCTGGCTCTGCATCAGCGGCAGGCTGGCCGGGCAAATCAGCGGCCCGGGCGGGCGCGGGCCCGGGCGGAGCCTGGTCGTCGGAGCTCGTTGAACGTGAGAGCGGTTTGGCTGCCGCCGCAGAAGGTGCGGGTGCCGGCTCGCGGGCTTTGGCCATCGCCGGTTCGGGCGGTTCCAAGCGGGGCATTGGGCCGGCCAGAACGGGTTCCTTCACGCCGCTGATCCCCGGCACCGGCACAGGCTCGCGTGGCAGGCGCCGCAAAGGATCGGACGCCGGTGGCGTTATGGGCGCGGCGGTTTGAACTTCCCCGCGGTCCTCAAAGTCGGGCGCCGGTTGAAGCCAGACCGGTTCGCCAGCCGTTTCGAACAGGGTGGGAATTCGCGGACGCACGCCGGTGTTGGGCTTCAGCGAGCGGGTCACAAGACTGCTTAGATAATCGCTCATGGCCGGATTAGCTCCAAATAGGCCTGCCGCCGGACGGTGCTCAGGGCGAGAATATCCGCCTCGCGCCAGCCGTACGCGGCGGCCAGCGCATGCACCTCGCGCAACATCCGCTCGGCCCAGGCATGAATTTCCTGCCACAGGCAGGATCCAATGTCCAGTGGCGCCGCCCACGGACGCGAACATTTGGGGCAGGTCAGGGCCAGTTGAATATCCCCCTGGGGATCCAGCTCCGCCATGCGCCGGGATAACACGTCGCTGACTTCCGCCGGCAACCTGTCCGCCGCAATGGGCTCGCCCTGGCAGCGGGCTTCCGTCACACAACGTTGCAACAACGCCCGTTTGTGCCCGCCGACTTCGCCGCGTGCGGGCAGCGCCGCCAAATCCGCGCAGAGTGGCAGGTGAAAACGAAGGTCATAGCCGTCCGTCTGCAGATGGTGCGATTGCCGGGCATCCGCCGCGGGTGCCCGCAACTCGGAAATGGAAAAATCCAGCTCCACTTCCTGCCCGCACTCCGGGCATTGCGCCAGGCTCAGCATGCGCGGGCCAAACACCCGTTCGCGCAGGCCGAGCAATTCCTGGTCGCGCTGGCCGGCCCCGTACCAGGACAACGTCTCATCCGGCACGGCCGGAACCGCCAGCCTGAGCAATAACCAGGCGCGTTGCGCCGGGGTCTGAAAGCGCCCCTGTTCCCAGACGTTTAGCAACTGGACGGCGGTGGGAATGGGTTCCATGCCGGGGTCATGCGGGGTTGGTGAAGGTTGGCTCGCCGGGTTCGGTCACGGCATAATCCCGCTCCCAACCCTCATTTTCCAATTTGATATGCTGGATGGCCACGGCATTCGCGTTGGCATCCAAATCCGCCATCGACTGATATTCGGACACCCAGCAACGATAGATTTTGTACGCCATCGCCAGTTGCCCGGCTTCGTTATAGACCTCGATGATGATGTCCTTGCGGAAATCCTTGAGCGAAATTTCCATGCCCAGCGCGTTGCCCACCTGCCAGACCTTGTTGGCCCATTTTTCAAACTCGGTGTCGTTGGTGATGCCGCGCTCCAGCGTGACGGCCTCGTATTCCGTGCGGCCCGGCGACTTCCGGCTGCTGCTCGGATCGCCGCCCTCGCGGTGTTTCACCACTTCGGTGGTGCGCTTGAGCGCGCTGCATTTGCTGATGCCCGCGACATATTTCCCATCCCACTTCAGGCGGAACTTGAAGTTTTTGTAGGGGTCAAACCTTTGCGCGTTGACAGTGAACTGTGCCATAATATCAGTTGATGGTTAAAGGTGGAAAGCGGTGGGGTTCAAGTTTCAATTTGTCCCGCCATTTGTTGCAGTTGAAGGATCACAAATTCGGCCGGTTTCAACGGCGCGAAGCCGACCACGATGTTGACAATGCCGAGGTTGATCTGATCCTGCGGCGTCGTTTCGCTATCGCACTTCACAAAATAAGCGTCCTTCGGGGTTTGCCCCTCGAACGCGCCCTGGCGGAACAGTTCCTGCATGAAGGAGCCGATATTCAGGCGGATCTGCGCCCACAAGGTCTCGTCGTTCGGCTCGAACACCACCCATTGCGTGCCCCGGTACAGGCTCTCTTCAACGTAAAGCGCGAGGCGGCGAACCGGTATGTACTTGTAATCGTCCGCCATCTGGTCCGCGCCGTTCAACGTGCGCGCGCCCCAGCAAATGGACCCATAAACCGGGAAATTGCGCAGACAATTAATCGCCAGGGGATTGATGATCCCGTTCTCCGCGTTCGTGGCGTTGTATTGCAACTGCTGGACTCCGCCCAGCACCGCCTCGGTGCCGGCGGGCGCTTTCCACACGCCGCGCGTGCCATCGATGGTCGCGTACAGGCCGGCCATGGTTCCGCTCGGCGGCGTCGGCCGGAGGCGATAGTTGTTCAACGGATCGGGAATGGCGATGCGCGGGAAATACAACGCCGAGTTGCGGCTGCGAATGTTGCCATTGGCGCCCAGCCAGTCCAGCACCGGCGTGATCCCGTTGTCCCGGTTGGCGGCCTGCTGCGGAATATCCAGGATATAGAAAGCCCGGCGCTCCGTGCAAAGACTGGTCGCGGCGGTGGCGATGGTGGCCGCGTTGACGTCCGGCAAATTCACCGTCACCGGCAGGCACAGCAGGTTGAACAAATCCACATCATAAAGGGCGTAGATGCCGGTCTTGTTCAATTGATTGCCGAGGATGCCCTTGGTGATGCCGGTGGCGTCATTCACCGGGTCCCAAACCCCGTCCCCGCCTTGGGCGGCGGCTGGTGCCGGGGGATTTCCCGTGGCCGGGCCGGCGGCGAGTTGTTGCTGGACGCTCGCGCCGCCCAGCGCATAGAGCTGCACGTTTGGCACCGCCGTGACCAGCCCCAGTTTCGTGGCCAGTTTGGACGCGCCATCAACAAAGCTCAGGTAGTCCGCCGGATTGGCCGTCCCCGCCACCGCCACCAGATACACCTGGGTGGACGTGGTTCCCACCACACTCACGCTCGCATTGGACAAACCGGTGAGCTGGGTGATTTGCGATTGCAACCAATTCGCCAGCGCCAGATAGCTCGTCGGCACGGTCGTGGGCAGGCCGGGCAACGTGCCCACCACCTTGCCATTGAGATAAACATCCATGGTGTCGCCCGCCGCCAGCTTCGTCAGGTCCGGCGAGGCGCTGCTGGACGTGCCCGTCGGCGCCGGCAGCTTGCCCTTCGCTTCATTGGCGATGGAAATCAATTGCGACGACGCGTTGATGACCGCTCCCACGTCGTTTGGCTGGGTCGAATCCACCACCAGGTTGATATAGGTTTCCGTTGCCGCCACGCTGGTCGCGCCGTTGACGGTAACCAGCTCCGTCACGGTCAAATTAAACAAGCCCGCCGGATTGCTGGTGCCAAAATCTATTTCCACCTGGAGATTGTTGCCCCACGCCCCTTCGCTCTGCGCCCAAATCGTGAACACCACGTTGCCTTTGCCATCGCCCACGCTCACGCCGGCCTTGGTCGGGGTATTGTTCGCCGTCAGCGAGCCCACCCGCACCACGTAGGCTTCCGTGCCGCCATTGAGGAAAAACTGCTGGATGGCGTAACTGGCCTCGCTGCGCGCATCCAATCCGCTGGGATCGCTGCTGCCAAACTGCTTGTTGAAGCTGGCGAAATTCAGGATTTGCACCGCCTGGTTCATGGGTCCGGCCGGAAAATAATCCACGAATGCGCCAATGGAGGTCGCGACTCCCGTGATGGTTCGCACTCCGCTGGGAATTTCCTCGATATAGACACCAGGATATGTTGGGGCTATGGGCATAGACTGTTACCTTTGGTTTGGTTGGTTTGATCTCCGGCCGCCCGCGCGGCCGGTATTGCGTTGATTCCTTCGGTTCGCTTCGGTTGCTAAATCGTTCCGGCCGCATCCTGCGGCCGGGCCGGCTTGGCCCGGTGATAATAAACCTGGCCGTCTGCATGTTGTTCCGCCATCACCTTGCCCTGCGCCACAAGTCGTTCCAGCGCCGCCTTGACCTCGCCCACGCTGACTCGCCCTCCCCGGCCCGTCAGCCACCAGCTCGCAATGCCTTTAACCGTATCCTTGGCCTCCGGATGCTGCTCCAAGTAACGCAGGATTTGAACCTCAACCTCCAGGGGAGTCTCTGGCCGCGATTGACGCACAGGTGATCACGCCGATAGCAGAGGCTGTGCCACCGGCAAATTTCCTTGTTTTTTTGAACTTTCTAAAACCCAATGGAGATGAATTTGTCCCACCCGTCCGGCGCAGTGACGGCCAAAGCAGCCTGTAAACACAGGGGCTTCCCCGCCAGGACAAAAATGTCCTAGGGTTGCGCCAGTTTGTCCACCGGGGTCCGTCCGCTGGCAACCGGGGGCGGCAACTGGATCTGATACTTGCGCAACAACTCCCATAACGCCCGGCGGTTCTTGTCCGCCGCGCGCGCCGCCTGGGTGATGTTGCCGTCGTGCGCCGTCAACAGTTGCTGCAGGTACGAGCGCTCGAAGTCCTCAACCACCCGCGCCTTGAGCGCCTTGAACGACTTCGCCTCCAGCATCGCCGCCTCGCCCGGCAGATCGAAATCCATGGGCCGGATTACGTTGTCATCCACCAGCACCACTGCGCGCTGCACCATGTTTTGCAATTCGCGCACATTCCCCGGCCAGTGATACGACATCAGCTTCTGCATGGCGGCCGGCGAAATCTCCCGGGCCGGAAGCTTCATTTCCCGCGCGCATTCGGACGTGAAATGCCGCGCCAGCAACGGAATATCCTGCCGCCGCTCCCGCAACGGCGGCAGCGACAGCGAGAGCACATTGATGCGATAAAACAAATCCGCGCGGAACTTTCCCGCGCGCACGGCGCTTTCCAGTTTCGCATTCGACGCGGCGACCACGCGGATGTTGGCCCCGCACAACTTGCGCGCCCCCAGCGGACGGTAAACATGATCCTGCAAGAACCGGAGCAGCTTCACCTGCGTCACCAGCGGCAGCGTGTCGATTTCGTCCAGAAACAAAGTGCCGCCCTCCGCCTCGGCAATTAATCCGGACGCCGCCGCCGCCGCCCCGGTGAAAGCCCCCGGCTCGTGGCCGAATAATTCATTTTCCACCAGGTCGGCGGGAATCGCGCCGCAATTGACCGGGATGAACGGGTTGGCCGCGCGGGAACTCAAATAATGAATGGCCCGGGCGAACATCTCCTTGCCCGTGCCCGTTTCGCCGTTCAGCAACACCGTGGCGTCACAGCCCACAAACTTGGGAATCTGACGGATCACCGCCAGCAGTTCCGGGCTTTCCCCGATCAACTGCTCCAGGCCCAGTCTGGCTTTCAGTTCCCGGGCGGCGGTCTCACCGGCCCGCTCATTCCCGTCGGTTCGCCGCAGCCGGCGCAAGCGTGGTAACAAATCACATTCGCGGAAAGGTGCCACCACAAAATCCGCCACCCGGGCGTCCAGCCAGCCAGCCGTCGCGTGGTCGCCCGGGTTTTCCAAGGCCAGAATGAGGGTGGTTTCCAAGCGCTGGCGAAGAATATCCTGCAGCATCCGCTCCGTTTCCCCCGGGCTCTCGCCCCGCAGGCACAATAACAACAGATCGGGTCGGTGCTGGCGGAGCAGGGAATTGAACTCGGTCGCGAGCGCGGCGCCGCTGCCTCGCAGCACCCCTTCCACAAATTGAAAACCGTCGCCGGTCCATTGCCCCCGGATTAGCCGCAGGGCCGACATCACACCTGCCGCTCCCTCGGTGCCAAAAACCAGCACTTTCGTGCCTCCTGTATCGCCGTGCTTCGACATATCCATGCCTGCGTTATGCGGTTCGGGAAAATTCCGCCCTTCCATCCGTTTCGGATGCCAGTTTTTTATCGCTCGGGTTCGGCTTGCCAGCCGCTCCTTATCTGATTAATAAGCACACCGTAAGCGTTGCGCGCCCGCATTGTCAATCGCTTTGTGCCCGCCCGGCCCGAGGAACCCGAGGAACCTGGTTTCCATCGTCGTAACAATTCAGTTCGTCGTGACCGGAGTTCAGAGTAGCTGCCGGCGATTTAGGGTCAAGGAGGGTTTTTGGGCCGACGGAACCCGGCGCGGAGGCGCCGCCCCGGCCGCCGTTATTTTTCCGCCAGGGTGAAGGAGCCGTCCCAGTTCTCGGGCGGCGGGCTGAGTTGGCAGGCCTCGCAGCGGGAGCGGTACATCTCGCAGAGGAAATCATCTCCGCCAATCTGCTCCTGGGCCTGTTGGAAGCGGACACCGGCCTCGGCGAATTTCCGCCCCCGGTACAGGTGGATGCCTTCGTGATAGGCGGCCAGCCAGACCGGCGGCGGCTGGGAACGGTTTGGTTTTGCCCTTCACGGTGAGCAAATCCACCGTGCGGTAAACAAACTGTTCGCGCGTCAATTTTTCCGCCTGTTCCCCCACCAAAATATCCGTGTGAAACTGTTTGGTGGCGCTTTCGAGGCGGGCCGCCAGATTCACGCCGTCGCCGAGCACGGTGAATTCCATGCGCTGCGGATGGCCGATGTTGCCGACAATGACCTCGCCGTGGTTGATGCCAATGCCGATGGCGAGCTTCCGGCGGTCGGGGGCATGCTGCCAGGCCGCATTCATTTTGGCCAGGGCGGCGCGCATCTGCAGGGCGGTGGTCACCGCCCCCTGGGCATCCTGGGCCATGCCCCGGCTGTGGGTGTCGCCCCAGACGGCCATGATGGCGTCGCCGATGAATTTTTGCAGCGTGCCTTCATTTTGCAGGACGCTGCCCACCATGTCGCCGAAATATTCGTTAAGCTGGGCCACCAGTTTGCCGGCATCGGCACTCTCGGTCATGGTGGTGAAGCCGCGAATGTCGGAGAACAAAACGGTCACGGGCTGTTTGCGGCCCTTGAGGGCCTCCACAAAGGAGCGGCGGTCTTCCAGAATGGTTTGGGCGACATTTTTGGAAACGTAGCGGTCGAGCAGGCTGCGGTAGCGGCGGCGCTCAAACTGTTCCAGCGAGTATTCAAAAATCACGCCAAACGAGCCCGTGCCCAGCAGGCAGAACAGCGTCGGCATCAGGGTAATGACGGTATGGGCGTGGGTGAAGGCGAGCTGGCTGCCGGCCAGCAACGCCACGATCGCGCCGATCAGCGCCGCCGCCTTGGTCAGCGCCTGCG
>Ga0302270_10006778_pt1 | contig 10185 bp, 13 predicted proteins | sample III_Bog_E2_3_FD_198773 | JGI IMG/M metagenome (GOLD analysis project Ga0302270, IMG submission 198773) | Peat permafrost microbial communities from Stordalen Mire near Abisko, Sweden - III_Bog_E2_3 | ecosystem: Environmental > Terrestrial > Soil > Wetlands > Peat | place: Sweden: Abisko...
TCTTGGGGCACGAAGGTCTTGCGCTTCCCGAACGTGACCTCGACACCGCCATCAACCGGCTTCGGGCTGAAGCCGCCCTTGTCCGGGATGGTCGGATCCGCGATCTTAGTCGCGACCTCAACAGCCTCATCCGGCGTAATGTTGTTGTTAGGGTGCGCCACCATGCGGAACGCCGCGCCCTTGTGGAGCGTTTGGTCGTCCGGCGAGTACTTCGGGACAGTCTTGCTCGAGTCGTTCGGGTCGGGCACGTCCGGGTTCTGGGTCGCGTAGGAGGCGTTAACGCCCTTGAGGAGCGCCGTCTTGTCGCTGACCTTCATCGGCTTGGGTCCAGCCACGGGCTTCGGTGGCGGAAGGCCGGCGCGCTGTGCCAGCGCGTCATCAAAGCCGTTACCCTGAACCATACCCATGGCGGCGGCGGCGAGCTTCTGCGGGGGCTCGATGCCCTGCGAAATCACTTTGCCGTGGTCGTCGGTGAAGCTGTATTGCAGCTGGCCCTCGGGCGTCTTGGTGATGTTGAAGTTCTTGCCGTCGGGGATGTTGGCGTACGCTTTCATCGCGGCGTGGACCATCGTGTCCGTGTCGCCCTTCTGACCTGCGACGGCAGCGATGGCGGCGTATTTGTCGACCGCAACACGGTAGTGCTGGATCATCTGGTAGGCGGCGCGCGCGGCGCCCTCGGTATCGCCCTTGTTCATCTTGAACTGGTAGAGCGCGCCGATCGCCGCCAGGTTGCGCGTGCTCTCACCCATCTGGTTATGCGGGTCGACGGCCTGCTTCAGCTTCGTCATATCGGCGAGCGGTGCCGCGTGGGCCCCCGTGGCGCGGGCTCGGGCCTGCGCTTGGCGGCCGGGGCTGGAGCCCACGGCAGCCATTTTGTCGAGGCCGAAGTGCTTCTCTTCGTAGGCATGGGCGGCGTCGATTGCGTCGTTGGCAGCAGCGCCACTGAAGCCAGGGCCAGTGGGCGCGGCTTGTGTCGGGGCCGCGCCGCCAACAGCGGCGACCTGGACCGGGCCATCAGCATCTTCTTCGTCGTCGTCGCCATCGACGGCGCCGCCGGCTGCGAAATGTTTGATCGGGCCGCCGGTCGCTGCTTGCTGCTGAGGGATGCCAGCCGCGTCTTCGGCGGGGTCGTTCTGACCTACAACCTGCGGTGCTGGCGCTGCGGGCACAGCCCCAGTGGCGGCTGGCGCGGGCGCGATAGGAGCGGGCGCGATAGGAGCGGGTGCGATAGGCGGGGCGCCAGGTACGGCGGTAGCTGCTGCTGCATCTTCGTCGGTTGGAGCGACGGGCTGTGCCGTGCCAGCCCTATCATAGGCCCCGGCCCTCGACTTCAGCAGGCGTCCAGTCAATGCGAGGTTTTGGTTTGTGAGTCTCTCGCCTTCCGCACGGCGCTCCCCGCCCTCGCCGGCCTCGTCAGCGTTCTTGGCAGCGATGGTGTCGAGCTGCGCCTGGAGGTAGCTCTTCTTCACCTTCTGATATGCGGCGTCGTCGGCGGCGCCGGCCATCTTCTGGCCGGCCTGGGCCGCGTTGATGAAGTCCTTCATTTCGGCGCCGAAACCCATAGCGAAAGCCTTTCGAGATTAAGCGGCGCGCTGCGCGGGGATGGCCCCTTGCGGCGTCGAGGTAAACGTCGGCTGCTGCTGGGGAGCATTGCCGACGGCCGGTTTGGCGGTGGCCGCTGCCGCCTGCTCGCGCGACTTGTCGATGAGCTTCTGGAAGTGCTCCTGGCCCTTCCAGGCAACGACATCCTTCGGCATGACGAACTCGCCCACTGTGAGTCTTGCGGGCACGTCGTCGACTGCTTGGCCGCGCGTCGGCGACGCTCCCGCCGGGATTGCGCCGCCGGGAGTTGCCTCTGAGCCAGCGGGTGCGATGGCGCCACCGACGGCGGCGTGCTGAAGGGGGACGACGGCGCCCCCTGTAGCCGAGAACGCTGTCGGGCCACCCGAATTGCCAAGCGTGATGCCGCCGTTACTGACGCTGCCGCCGGAACCAGCCATGGCGGCCTTCAGGCCAACACCCGCGACCATACCGAGCGCGGACCCGATGCCCGAGGACGCGGCGTTGTTCGCCTGCACGCCGGCGATCGTGTTCGCGTAGCCGGTGTTGATCGTGTTGGCTGCGCCGCTATCGGCGTTGCCGGCGAGGCCCGCGTACTGCACGCCCGTACCCTGCGCGCTGGCGCCGGTGTTCGTGGTCGTGTCCGCATCGTTGACGGCGCTTGTACCCGCCGCAGTGCCGGCGCTGGACTCGCTCGTTGCTTGGGCGGCGAGCGGCTGCGCGTCGGTGTAAACCTGCTGCTGCAACGCCCTGCCCGTCGCGTCGACGGTCTGGCCCATCGCGGTGCCGGCGGTCGCCTCGTTGGCGGCCTGCGTCATGCGCGTTCCGATATCCAGCGCGCCATACCTGGTACTCGCCGGATTGACGCCGAAGCCTTCGAGCGCCTGGGTCGAGTTGTTGCGCGCGGCGTCGGCGGCGGCGGCTTGGTCGGCGATCGCGCCGCCAACCTGCTGATCCTTGAACCCCTGATTGCTGTAGTTGTTCGCATCCGTCTGGAGCGTTCCGAGCGCCGGGGTCGCGGTGTTGTTGTAGGTGTTGAGGTCCGTGGCCGACTGCGCATTGAGCGCGTCCTGCTGCGTCAGCGAGTCGTTGACCGCGTCGTCGGTCGTGGCCTGGTCGGTGACGCCCTGCTGCTGCGCCCACGCGAGCTGGTTCGCGCTGTTGGTGGTATCGGTAGCAGCGGCGGTCTGCTGTGCGCCGGAGATCGCGCTGGTGTTGGGCGCTGCCGGAACGGAACTTTTGTCACCCATTGGACGCCCCTCGCGGCTTCAGTTTCAACCATCGGCAGTTTTCTCGCCGCATGGTCAGCACCAATAGGTCAGCGTCTATAAACGCATCGGCGATCCGCGCTTCTTCCTTAAAGCCAAGTTTCAAGTCGAACTCAAGCGCTTTACGGTTACTTGAAGGTACTTGAGCTATCAGCTTACTTACGTTCAATTGCTCAAAAGGATAGCTAAAGCTAATCCAAAGCATGTCGTTACTTAGCCAATGGGGATCAAAACCGGCCGCGTGGATACCAATACTTGCGCCCTTGAAGCCCTGATAAATTACCCCGCCAAGTAACTTTTCGCCTCTGACGTTGGCGATGACACGGTCGCAGGCCGGATTGAAGATGCAGCCGGCGCCCGCCGCGATCGCGTGCCCGTGCTCGGGGTTACCCGCTACGATCACTTCGTGGGCACCTGCGCGGCGGTGATAAGGCCCAGCGCCACAAGATCCTGCCAGGTCACCGCGGCGACGAGCGGCGAAGAGCGCTGGTGCGAATGGATCTCGAAGGCTTGCTTCAGCGCGAGCACGCTATCCCGCACGCTGGCGAGGTCGAGCTTTGGGTCGGGGATCGCGGGATACTTGGCTGCCATTACACGGTTCGCAGTTCTTTGTCGGAGGTTGCCATCTGCACGGACATGACGTTCACGTTCCCGGTCACGCCGATCTGCCAGTAGTCGGCTTTGAAGCCGCTCGGGATCTTCATCAGCTCGCCGGACGTCACCAGCTCGCGCGCCATCACGAGGGTCCCGTTGGCGTAGACGCTCACGATCCCGAATTGCGTCGGCTGTAGCGTCTGGGTAAGGCTCGTGTTGCGCGTCGCGGGCGTGCTTCCCACTGGCGCCCACGGGGGCAGCTCGAAGTAGACGCGCACGGCTGCGAAGTTCTTGCGGTCGAGGGACTGGAATTGTTTCGAGACCCAGTTGAACGGCACGCGCGGCGCGGTCTCGTTGGCGATATCCAGCCGATAGAGGTTGCCGTTGGTGATCATCATCGTCTCGCCCGACCACGGATCGTTGAAGACGTTCACGACAGGCGTGGCGCTGGTCAGCGCATTGAACGCGATGCGCGCGTTTGTCGGGTCGATGATCGCGCCGTTGTAGGCGCCGCTGTAGTCCAGCAAGTCGACGGCGGTCGGCTCCCACGCGGTGGGCTCAAACACGCCAGGCCTTGAGGATCCGAAGGCGTAGTAGGACACATCGCCGAGGCGCGACGCGCGCAGTGTGCTCGGCTGGAGATAGTTGTTCCAGTCGTCCTTGCCCATCAGGCCCTGCGTGATGCTCGACGCTGCGCCGTTGGCGACAAGGATGAGCCCGTTGGGCGAGGCGTAATAGACGCCCTCGGGCGATGAAATAATGCTTCCCCGCGACATGCAGGGCTCGAGCGAGGTCAAGGCGCTCAGCGTCATGCTCGCGGGATTGATGCCTGTGGCCACCATCGGGTAGCCCGCGGTGAGGACCACCAACGTCTGGTTGGTGACGCCGAGGCCGATAATCGGGTAGCCCACGGACAGCGTGTACTGCGCCGGCCACGCGTGCGGCAGATAGGGCTGGCAGAAATAGAGACTGCTGCCGACGAAGCCCGCGAGCATCCCATTGGGGAGCGCCACGATGCCCTGGAGGTTCGTCGGCGGTGCAACGTAGGTGGTGCTCGGGAGGATGTTGTTCAGCGACACCACCGCATCGAGCGCGGCGTCCGCGTAGGTCGTGGCGCTGATGGCGACTTGCGCCACGAAGAAGTAGCTCGCGGCTGTACCCGAAGTGACGGTGCGATAGATATTCAGGTAGGCATAGTTGTACTGCGCAATGTCGCCGGCGGACGGCGGACTCAGCGTGAGGTTCCAGGTGCCGTTGGTGTAGCCCGTGCTCACAGGGGGCGTGCTCGGTGGCCCCTCTTCGCCGAACGCGGATACGAATGTCGTCGAGTAGGCGCGCGTCTCAGTGCCGCCGGTGCCGCCCGTGATGGAGGCGATGACGGCGGCGGCGGGCTGGTTCAGCCCCAACGAGTAAGGGGCGCTGCCGGCAAGGATGCGCGCCAAGGAGTTCACCTGCGGCACGCCGGTCGAAGATGCCCAGTAGTAGCGGGAGTAGGTATCGCCGACGATCGGAGACGGGATTACGTCCGTATTCGGATCGGGGAACTCCATGAACGTCGCGTTGTTGAAGTGCATGGTGTCGGCGAAGTTGGTCGGGATGCGAAAGACCTTCCCCGTGGCGGGGCTGTTCAGGACCTTCACAAGCGTCGGCGCGACAAGCCCCTTCAGCTCGCCCGAATAGAGCCAGCAGTTCTGAGACAAGGTCGCAGCATGATCAGGGATCAGACGAGAGTCCGTCGCAGGGGTCATCCCGCCGAACGCGTTGATCTTTACTGCGACCATCTCAGTTCAGGCCTTTTTTACTGGTAGTTCGCCAGCGCTTCGGCGCCGGCCTGGTGTTCGGCGAGCACGCGGGCCGAATGCTTCTTTGCGAACGAAGGCTGCGGGGCCACGGGGTCGGGCATGAACTCGAGCTTGCGCTCGCTCTTGACCACGACGGATGGAGCGGCTTCGGCGGGGGCCGGCGCGGGCGCGACGGTGGGCTTAGCAGTGGGGTAGACGGCCATAGGGTAGTTCTCCGGTTGTAGATTACTTGTGCTGTTTCTTGAGCCAGATGATGCCGAGGATCAGCGCGCGGACGATCTGGATGAACAGCCAGATGCCGCCGAGGATCGGTACGCATATGGCGAATACGGCCGACGTCGCGTGCAGCCACGGCAGCCAGAACGGGCTGACCAGCATCGCGGTCGCGACGGCGTCGGTGGCGAGTTCGCCATTGCTCGTGATCATTGCGGGCAGCCCAGGTTGCGGTGGTAGGCGTTGTGCTCGCGGACGCTAGCGATCGTCGGCAGCGTGTCGTGGCGCGAGTACCGTATGATCGGATCCACGCAGAGCACCTCGGTGTCAGTCACGGAGGTCAGGGTCCCGTCGGTCTGGCAGCCAGCGAGGGTGCTTGCGGCCAACAGAGCGAACAGCGTTAGTCCGCGCTTGTTTGACGACGACGAGAGTGCTCGCACGAGCGGCGTCCCACTGAGCCTGTTTACGATGTTCACCGATCGAAACTCCGATTGCAGTTGAGGTCATGACCACGATGACGACCAGCGCGGCCCAGATGAAGTCGATCCTGTGAACAGGCGAGAAGTACCAGCCAGCGAGACATGCGAGCAGCGCGACGCCGCCGATGCCGAAGTGCCAGATCAGTGGCCAGAGGCCGGCGAACTCAAACGAGATCCAGTTGAGGGTGGTGGTCGTCATTTCTGCCACCATGCTTTTTGGGTTGGCACCGCCTCGATTACTTTCGGGGTAACCTTCAGGTATGCCAGGCACATCTTCATGTCGTCGCGCCGGCGATTGATGAGGCCCTGGACAACTCTTCCGCGGGCGCGGATGTACCAGCCCTGGAGCGCTTCGCAGCCGCCGCGCACGTCGCCCGCGTTCATCTTGGCGACCATCGGTGATCGGCAGACGGCTGCGGACCCGGCGTTGTAGGCGGTGGTGATCATCGCGGCGCGGGCGCTATCCGGTAGCTCGACGTGGATGCACTTGCCGATCTCGCGGTCGTATTCGTCCGCCAGTCGAAGCTTGAGGCGGTTTTCCCAATAGGTCTTGTCGTGGGTCTCGCCGCAGTGGACGCCTTCAGTTTCGCCGTAGCCTCCGGTGCAGGGCTGGCCGGTGCCAACCGTGTCCCGCTTTACGGTCGGCCAGTAGCCCTCCGACTTCTCGACGGCCGGGACCACCATGGCGATGCTCGCGGCGCTGGCAATCGTGATCGCCCATTTGCGGGGAGCCTTCATTCGGGGTCCGCCTGCTTGATGAGGCGCGACAGCGGGATCAGCAGGACGTTGGCGAACACGCTGATGCCCAGCAGCAGCCAGGGATTGAAGACGTCGGTGAAGGCGCTAATCACGGCGCAGAGCCCGGTCAGGGCGCCGACGATCAGCGATACCCTGATCGACCAAAGCCGGCGGAAGTCTCGGCGCGCGTCGTCGATTAGTCGGAAGCGCGCACTCACAATTTCACCATCACGTTCCACGCGGCGGAGGCTGGCTGAAGAGCCGGCGAGGTCTGGGCCACGCCGCCGTTGAGCGACTGCACGGTGCCGGCCGAGGTGATGTAGCCGGCAGCTACCGGGGCGCCGACGTAGACGCCTCCCGACAGGGCGTAGTAGGGGCCGCTTGCGGACGCGATGCCTCCGGCGATGCCGCCGGAGCCGGTGACGAGCGACGAGTTGAGCGCGAGGCTGGTGTAGACGGCCGAGCCCGTATATGTCGGCGCTACGTTTGGAAGGTCGCTGCGCTGGAGCGTCAGCGTGTTGGACCCAAAGGCGGTGCCGAGCAGGTTGGTGGTGTTGGCGCTGACGAGCGCGCGGCCGAGCTGCTTGGGCAGCGACATCTGGCAGCCGGCGGACCACGCCGCGGCGGCCGACCCCTGTGCTACGCGCGTCGAGGCAGCGCCTGCGCTGGTGAGGACCGGTGCGCCGGCATCGGAGACGTTGGTGTACAGCAGCGTGAATAGGGCTTGCGTGCTCGGGTCGGCAAAGTTCGTTGCCCCGGAGCCCGTGTTTCCGATGGTGAGGTCATTCATCATGACCCAGCCGGGGTCGGCCACGGTCTTGAGGGTGGGCTTGCCATCGCCGGTGGAGGACAGCCCGATGAGAGCCGCGAGCGCGCTGGCGCTGGCAGCGCCCAGGAGCGTCGCCATGAACGTCGATAGCGGTATTTGCTGGATCGCGGCGTTACCGCTGGTCAGGTTTCCCAGCAGCATGTTGCCGTCGCACTTGATGATGTGCTGGTCGTTCCAGTTCGACGGCTGGATCAGCGTCAGATCCGTGCCGTTGCCCTTTGCGGATACAAAGTTGTGAGCGAGCGTAATACCCAAGGAACAGCTCCAAGCTGAGTGCTGGCACTCTGCTTAGCAGCCGTTCGGTTTCACCGTCGTCTCATGCGGCGCGCTAGTTTGCCTGGGGGGTGCGAACGATAAAGAGGATCGCATCCTCCTTGGTCTGGCCGCCCGACGAGGCCATCGTGACCAGAGCCGTATATGTGCTGCCCGCGATGCCGCCGGAAGCATAGAATACGATGCCTGTGGCGGCGGTATTGAGTGCGATACCGGTGATTATGACAGGCGATGCATCTTGTGGCGTTACCGTAAACGAGGTGGTGCTGACCAGCTCGCCAGCATCCAGCCAGTTCGAGTAGTCAATCGTGTACCGCTTGACGTCGACCGGCGCCTTAAAATATTTTCCAAGTGCGGATGCCATTAGGCCACCCTCCTTCGTGGTTCGGCTGTCATCGAGTTGTATTCGGCCGACACTACCATGTCGTTGTTTTCGCCATCGCTATATTGTGCCTCGGCCGTCATGCTTTCCCATTCAGCGGCGGCGGACGGGCTCTTGTCCTCCGCGGCAACTATCATGGCGCGGTCCTCGTACGCCGCTGCCGCTTGGCGGTCTTCGTAGGCGACGTAAATTAGTTCGGGGTTGCCCAGAACGGTGAGTTGCAGGAAACCTAGCTTTGCGGAGGAACCGGCAAAATAATAGGCCCCGCCGACAGACCCCAGCGCGACAACCGTCCCCGCGGCGATCCCTGTTACGCTGTACGACCCACCGAGCGCAATTTCGCTAGGACTGAATTGCGCGGCGTTGCCGGCCTCGGCGTAGCTTGTGCCGAGTGGCGGGAACCATGTCGAGAAAGCCGCGCCGCTGCCTGTTTCGGCGTAAGTGGTCCCTGCTGGAGCGAACCTTGTGCCAAACGCCGCGGCGTTGCCGGTAAGCGTGTACGTCGCGCCAGCCGCCGCTTCAGACGTCAAGAACGCCGCGGCGCTGCCTGTGTCGGCGTAAGTGGTCCCTGCTGGCGCGAACCTTGCGCCAAACGCCGCAGCGTTGCCGGTAAGCGTGAATGTCGCGCCAGACGCCGCTTCAGACGTCAAGAACGCCGCGACCCTGCCTGTTTCGACGTAAGCGGTCCCGAGACCGCTAAGGACTGTATTTGTCGCGGCTGTTGTCGGGTTCTGGCCGAGGGCCCACCGGCCAATCGCGTCGAAACCGAGCAACGACATTTTAGGTCACCGTGACGTTGAGCGCGCTCGCGATCGCCGTCATGCGCGCCTGGCCGAGGACGGTCACTAGGGCAGACCAGCCCGCCAGGAAGCGCGCGTTGGTGACAATCATGGGGCCGCCCTGCGCTTGGAGCGCCGACCAAAGCAGGCCGAACGAGGGGTTCGCAGTGATTGCAGTCGTGATCGCCGAGTAGTCAGCGACCGTGAACTGTGCGATCAGGTCTTGCGACGCAACGGTTTGCGGAAACGCGGGAACTGAGGCGCTCGCGGGTGCGGTGTAGACGCCAGAGATGTACGTCCCACCAATTGCCATCGGTCCGCTTGTCTCAGCCATGATTGACTCGCCGGCAACTGGGGCCCACTGCGTCGCATCAGTTAGTACAATGCGGTTGATGATATTTCCGGAGGCGTCGAGGACGACGTAAGTTTCCATGACAAGGCTCCGTTATTGCGATCTAAATTCAGTGATGATGACGTAGCCTGCGCCACCAGCCCCACCAGAGGCGGCGGCTGCGCCGTTGCTTGAGCTTGCACCGCCACCGCCTGATCCGAAATAGCCGACGCCACCAGACGATTGGCCGCCAGCTCCTGCGCCACCAAAGACGCTCGGACCTCCGTTGCCACCACAAGCAATGTCGCTGAGGCCAATCCCAGCGCAGCCAGGAGATCCGGGGGTCGTGACGTCGCCAACGCCAGCTCCGCCGCCGCCTCCGCCAGAGATGATATAGCCACCGGCCGCACCTCCCATGGTTCCGCCGCCGATGCCGCCGCCCGCCGTACAAATAGTGCCGACCGAAGTAGCACCCCCAGAGTTCCCTCCATTTGGTCCAGCAGCACCACCAGCGCCACCAGCACCAACAGTCACGGCTTTCGATGCGCCGATTGTCGCGGCAGTTGCGTAAAGCATACCGAAGGCACCGGACCCGCCTCCGCCAGCCGTTGTGATAGTGCCGGACGATGACGCGGGAATGCCGCCTCCGCCACCGCCGCCGCCGACTACCTCGATGATGCAGTAGATCATGTTGGCGTTAGGCGTATAGGTACCGCTCGCCGAGAATATCTGTCGGTAAACAACGCCCATCGTACCGAGGTTGGTTCGAGCTTGTGCCTGTTGTCCCGTTGTGAAGTTGTTGGCGGTGTCGAACGCCAGCAAATCCTCTGCCAGCCCGACAACGGCGACTTGCGGCACGGTCGAAAAATTGATCAGTGTGCCGGCGCCCGACTGCCCGGCTGCGGTCCCGGTCCCGAGCGAATTATAAAGCACAGTC
>Ga0302270_10006783_pt1 | contig 10181 bp, 9 predicted proteins | sample III_Bog_E2_3_FD_198773 | JGI IMG/M metagenome (GOLD analysis project Ga0302270, IMG submission 198773) | Peat permafrost microbial communities from Stordalen Mire near Abisko, Sweden - III_Bog_E2_3 | ecosystem: Environmental > Terrestrial > Soil > Wetlands > Peat | place: Sweden: Abisko...
CGGATAGATGTCACGGGTGGCGGAGCGGGCCGGGCCAGTGCTGACGGCAAGCAGCGCGGCAAGCGCGAGAAACTTGAAAATCTTCAACGGAAATCCTCCACAACTGCTTTCAGTCTGCCACAAAGCGGGATTAACGCGCCATTTTCATGATTTTTTCAGGCGCGGAGGCATATAGTCTTGTGATTGGATGATGAACTCGACCGATCTGCGCAAGCGGCTGGAATCGTTGCCCTTCCGCGACCTGGGGGCAATGATGGAGGGCTATGCGCGGGCAGCGGCGGCGGTGGCCAGGAGCGACTTCCAGCAGAAGCTCGACTTCACGTCGGAATCCATCGACGGGCTGGACGAGATTCTGGTGCGAGTGGGCGAAAGCCCCGAGCTGGACCTGGATTTCGAGGTGCGGCTGTGGGGCAGCTATCTGGGCGAGGTGCTGCGCCGCCGCTATGCCGGCACATGGGAGATGACGCAATACCCCGGCGGCGCCCTGGCGGTTCCGGCCATCGATGTGCGCGGCTCGTGGCTGTTTCCGCTGATGAAGGTCTACCGGCGGCTGACCGAGGGCGACGAGGAAGACCTGCGCACTTTCTACGTGATGGTGACCGAGAGGCTGGGCAAGCCGGCGCAGGTGAACTAATGCAGGGAGTAGGGACTAGGGACTAGGGAACAGAGGGCGCGCCGGCTGCGCGGGCAGTGGGCTTTGTGCGACAATAAATCTGAGAATGAGCGCCTGTCAGCGGGCGCGTGGAGATTGAAATCATGGGAGATTTATTACAGCCAACCCATCTACTGATCATCGTGATTATCTTGCTGGTTCTGTTTGGCGGCAAAAAGCTGCCGGAACTGGGCAAGGGGTTGGGCGAGGGGTTGAAGAGCTTCAAGGAAGGCCTTAAAGGCGTGAGCGAGTCCACAGCTCCAGCGTCGGCGTCGCAGCAGAATGCGTCTTCCGCGCCGCCTTCCGTCTCGGCGCAGGCCGGGTCCACATCTGGAAAAGAGAATATGGAATATGTTGTTTGCAGCCGCTGCGGAAATCGATTTGAAAATCCGATGGGCTTCAAGGTGGCGGATTATGTTTGCCGCGCATGTCAGTCGCGCGGGTAACAGGCAGTAAGAGCCGGTCAACCCAGGTTCGCGGCTATTGGTTCAAACAGAAAGGCCTGTGCTGAGCACAGGCCTTTCGTGTTTCTGCATGTGGAACGCCAGCGCCTTCCGTTGGGCTAGCGGGAATCCTCGGCGGAGGGGTAATAGCCGGTCTTGGCGATGACTTCCATGCCAGGCCGGTCGAGGCGCACTTCGATCTTGCGGAATTTGCCGTCGATAACCGGCTGGTGGCTGTAGTAGCCCAGCGTGTACTGGTTGCGCGCTTCCTCGGCGATCTTGGCGTAACTCTTCTCAATGCCGTTCACGCCGCGCTCGTAGTCCGGTGTGCCTCCGGTAGCGCCGATGTACTTGTAGAGAATGTTGTCGTTCATCGTCCCGGGGATATGGATGCGGCTCAGGTAGCCCTCGCCGAAGCGGGCCGAATCACCAACCAGCGTGCCGTAGACGGCGATCTTGTTGGTTTGCAGATAGCGCAGCACCTCTTTGTAGGAGGCCTTGCTGCCGTACTCCTTGCCGTCGCTGATGACGTAAATAATGCGGCGGCGGCCCCTGGGACGGGTTGACAGCTCCTTGGCGGCGGCCAGAACGGCGTCGTTGAGGGTGTGAATCTCCTTGGGAATCGTGCCCCAATTAGACCCGCCGGCCGATTTTCCCGGTTGCAGGTTGGGATCGACGCAACTGCCGTTCTGGGTGATATTGCAGCCATAGAGAGGACCGCTGTTGACCGGCACGAGCATCTCGCTGCCGGTTTCCTTGGTCAGGGCCAGCACGGCGGGCAAACGTGTGCTCTGCGCGCCGGTGAAGCCGGTCCGCTCTTGCGCGCCGTTGTTATAGGAAAAAACCGCCACCTCGTCATAAGGTGTAAGCGCGCCCTGGATCGCGCCCAGGGAGTTGTTGACCTTGGCCATCACATCGGAAGTCAGGCTCTGGTCGATGACAAAAGCAATTGAAAGCGGAAAGGAATCCGTGGTGAAGAAGGCGATAGGCTCGCGGGTGTCGTTCTCGAAGACCTTGAAGTTGCGGAAGGTGAGCCCGGCCACGAGCTTGCCGTTGGAGGAGTCCTTGACGGTGACCGGAACCTCGACGAAGTTCACGTGCATGCGGATCAATGTGGTGGTCTGTTCAACGCCCTCACCGGCGGCGGGCAGCTCTGGCGGAGCGGTCTGGACTGTATCCTTGCCCTGAGTGGAAGGCGCCTGGGTGCTCGGCAGGGCCTGCTGTGCGGCAGCGTTTGTGGACGAACCGGGCTCGGAGGCCGCTTCCCCAGCGCCCTTGCCAGGGGTGATTGGGCCGTTCACGTCCGAGAGGGGCCGGGGCGCCTGAGGCGCGGGGGCGTCAGGTACGGTGGATTGCTGCTGTTGGGCCAACACAGCCAGACTCAAACTCAGGAGCGCAGTCAGCGCGATTGCCGTAAGACCTAGCTTCACAGATATTCTCCAGTGGTCAGTTGTCAGTCTTCAGTGATCAGCAAAAGAATCATGATTGATGATGAATCCGCCGCTGTCAGTCCGCGGTGCTCAATTGTCAGTAAAAACCGCCTATTGGCTTCCGGCAACTGAAAACTGACCACTGACAACTGACCACTGAAAAGCCAACAGGGCCGTACTCGTCAGAGTATCAGACGCGCCAGCCGAGCGCTGGTTGCGCCAGACAGAAAACACTTCGAGTATGCTTTCTTCACGGACGGAAATCCGTCTACCTGGAAAGGTGAGAATGCTCAGTCGATGGGGAGTTGCCGTTTTGCTGCTTGGCCTGCCGGCGCTGGTTCCGGCCGGAAGGGCTCAGCTTGCCCCGTCGCCGGACGCGCCTCCGGTCAGCACCGCGCCGGCTTCCGCGCCCGAGGACGAAGTCTTTGCGACGCTCAAGCTGAACGTGAATCTGGTGGATGTCTTCTTCACAGTCAAGGACAAGGCCGGCAACCTGGTTCCCCATCTGAACAAGGACGACTGCACGGTCTCGGAAGATGGCGCGCCGCAGACGCTCAAGAGCTTTGCGGCCGAAACGCATCAGCCGCTGACGCTGGGGATTGTGCTGGACACTTCCTATAGCCAGAAGCGGGTGCTGCGTATGGAGCAGGACGCGGGAAGCGAGTTTCTGGAACGCGTGCTCAAGCCTAAGGACGAGGCCTTCCTGCTCTCGGTCGATGTGAATGTCGACCTGCTGCAGGATCTGACGAACAACACCCGGCAACTGTCGCGCGCGCTGAACAAGGCGGAGATCAACGCCGGGGTCAGTTTTGGTCCAGGGCCGGTTCCCAGCCCTAGTGGGCCTCGGGGAACCGTGCTTTATGACGCGGTTTACCTGGCCGCGAGCCAGAAGATGAACCAGGAGACGGGCCGCAAGGCCCTGATCCTGCTGACCGATGGCGAAGATGAGGGGAGCCGCACCAAAATCAACGAGGCCATCGCCGCGGCGCAGAAGTCGAACATTCTGGTTTACGTAATCCTGAGCGCCGATGTGCAGAGCTATGCGGATCAGGGACTAGGCTATTTCGGCCACTCGGCCATGAAGAAGATGACCGAAGAGACCGGCGGACGGCTGATTGACGTGGGCAACAACGGCAAGAAGCTGGAAGCCGCCTTCCAGCAGATCGAGGATGAGCTGCGCACCCAGTACCTGGCCAGCTACACGCCTGGCAATACCAAGCTGGACGGCCGTTTCCGCAAGCTCTCGGTCGAGTGCCGCGGCGACGGCATGAAGGTGCTGGTTCGCAAGGGATATTACGCGCTTGCGCCGCAAAACTAGGTCTCTGACAGTTTGAAGTTGTACCAACGATGGGTGCCCCTGGTCCCGATTTTGGGACCAGGGAAAGCACGAACCCGAGGTACTTCTTTATATTGTCAGAGACCTAGGCGAAGAGCGTCAGAAGAAGTTGCCCGCCGGACGGGATCTGCAGCTCTGAAACAGCGCTTCCTGAAGCCGGAAGAGAGCGGTCACGATTTCTGGCAGTCGGTAGAATTGTGCAAAAGAGGCTCAGAAAGTGCCCGAAGTGTCCTGTTTCCGGACAGACGATTACGTTTGTATCGTCAGACAGTAATCTGGCGTATTTTGCGCTTCGTCATTAACATCGGAAATTACGAGAAATACTTTAGCCATTTCGGAGAATATTTTTGAAGGCGAGGAAGTTCTGCTCCAGGAGTTAGCCATGATCACCAACTGCGCAGCCAGCGAAGGTTTTGAGATCAGTCCACGGTTTCGCCGCACCATCGAAGAGAGAATTGCGCGGCTGGAGAAGGACGCCGAGTTTGACGAGGCGCAGGTGGAACGGCTCGTGGACGGCGACCATATCCGCATGCAGATGCGGCTGGTGGCCATGCAGCGGTCCGAGGCTCTGCGCATGAGGCTGTTTCTGGACCGCGCCAGGACCCGCCTGCCGCGCCCGATGATCGCGCTGTGAAGAACAGAGATCAGAGATCAGAGAACAGAGAACAGAGAGCAGGGAACAGGGAACAGAAAGACGCTCTCTGCGCCGAGGCTGCCTTTCGCATTTCAGCCTTGAAAAAGAACGAAATCCTTCGCGACATTCTTCCAAAAACCTGAAGTCCGGGCGGGATTGAACCCGCAAATGCTGGTTTGCCGCCTTCGCGGCACTGCAAACGCGGCACCGCGCCATCAAGTTCAAGCGCATGCGGGAGTGGGAAGAGTCACGTGTGCGCGAACCCGGAAATCAGATGTACGAACGGAATGTCGCGTTTCGCGAAGACCGAATCGGCGAAGGTCACCGATGCGCGCGTCGGGGGCAGCACCGTTCTGGTTGCAAAAAGACGGCTTTTCCTGCCGCGATACACACGCTTTCAACAGGCTTTAACAGTCGCAAGTGACGGTATGTGTTAAATCTAGCCGCTTTTCGCTTGTTTCATGCGAATTTTCAGGCCGAGTTTCGCCTGTTTTTCCCCCTTTTCAGAAATCCAGAAGCCCCGTACTCTTGGCTTTCATTGAAGGAATTTGACCGGCTTCATTGCCGGTTCTGCCCCAGGCATTATTTATCATCCGACCGCGAGCGGAGAAAGCCCTCCCGTGTATCGAATGCTGGTTGCCGCGAGGTAAGCCCGCCGTTCCAAAGACGGCGCGCGTGCCAAGCCGTGAGTGTGCGCAAGATCGACCGGGAACGGGCTAACGCCTTGCCGGCTGTTGAGCCTAGGAAACTTACGGAGTGAGCCAGCCTTCAGAGCGGGCACAGGTGAACTGTTTTCCAAACTGGTCAAAAAAAACTGCAAGAAGGAGTCAATCCCCAGATCATGAGGCCCAAGAAGATCATTCTTTGCGTGGACGATAACGAACAAGAGCTTTCCGTACTCAAGTTCATGCTGGAAACCAACGGATACAGAGTGCTTGCCGCTACCAATGGGCAGGAGGCCATCGGCGTCTTTTCCGAAATTCCGGTGGATCTGGTACTGAGCGACTATGCCATGCCGCAGATGAACGGCTGCCAGTTGGTGGAGCGGCTGAAGCAGATCGCGGGGCACGTTCCCATGATCCTGCTGGGCGACCCGCAGAGGATGGGGGGCGAAATGCACTCGGCCGATGCCCTGCTGGCCAAGAAGAACTGCTCGCCGCAGGAGTTGCTGGAGCGCATCAAGGTGATGAGCGCCCGCAAGCGCGGTCCGCGCAAGGGCTCGCAACGCCAGGTTCTGCCAGTGGAACTGGCGGTGGCGTCGTAAAAACAGGGACTAGGGAACAGGGACTAGGGACTAGCCGGAGCGAACTACCTGGCCTTGGATTTCGTGTTCCTGGAAGAGGGCGGCTGGTCCGCTTATTTCAGCGATACATGCGTCGAACGGTCACAACAGGCGATGCTTTCCCTAGTCCCTAGTCCCTAGTCCCTAATCCCTAGTCCCTAGCCCCTTTTCCCCATTCCCTGCCTTTTCCCTTGACTGCGCCGCGGGCGGGTGGGATACTCCCCAGCTATACCTAGTCTGGCGGATTTCTTCCCCTGCCAGCGGGGGTCGGCTTCTTATGGACCTGATTCTGGTTCGCATTCTTTTTGTGGCTCTTCTTGCCGGGGCCGGTTATTTCCTTCATCCATTCGGCATGACAGGATGGGTGAGTGCTGCCGCCGGCGCAGGGGCGGCCGGCGCATGCATTTTGTTTGAGTTGCGCGTGCGGGCGCTCAGCCTGAAGCGGCTGGCCGGCGCAGCGGCCGGCGGCGTGCTGGGCATCATTGGCGCGGCGCTGTTTTGCATGGTGCTGCGCGGCGCTCTTCCGCCGGGCGAGACCTCGACCGTGCTGCAGATCTTCGTTCTGCTGCTGATGACCTATGTGGGGCTGCTGGTGGGCTCCAGCAAGGGCGAGCTGCTGCATCCGGTGGCGTTGGGCACACTTCTGGCGGCCGAGAAGCAGCCGCGCTCCAGCACCAAGGTGCTGGACACCAGCGTCATCATCGACGGCCGCATCGCGGACATCGCCGAGGCGGGCTTTGTCGATGGCGCGATGGTGGTGCCGGAGTTCGTGCTGCGCGAGTTGCAGACAGTGGCGGACTCGACCGATGCCTCCAAACGGCAGCGCGGCCGCCGCGGGCTGGACATGCTGCAGCGTATGCAGTCCAGCGGGAACGTCCAGGTGCAGATCGTTTCCGACGACTTTCCCGCCATCCGCGAGGTGGACCTGAAGCTGCTCGAGCTGGCCAAGAAGTTCGAGGCCAAGGTGGTGACCAACGACTTCAATCTGAACAAGGTGGCCCACCTGCACCACGTCGAGGTGCTGAACATCAACGATCTGGCCAATGCCCTCAAGCCGGTCGTGCTGCCCGGCGAAAAGATGAATGTGCTCATTCTCAAAGAGGGCAAGGAGTTCAACCAGGGGGTGGGCTACCTGGACGACGGGACCATGGTGGTGGTGGATCATGCGCGCAAGCTGATTGGCAAGCCGGTCGAGATCACCGTCACCAGCGTGCTGCAAACCGCCAGCGGCAAGATGATCTTCGGCAAGATGGAGAATGGCGTCCAGGAAGCGGCAATCGTCAACGGTAACGCGCCTGTGACCCAGTTTTAGAGCATTTTGGCTTTTGCTATGGACTTCCGTGCCCCACCCATTCCGCTCCTGAGCGCAGTCGAAGGATCCGCGTTTTCCATTTGCGGAATGGGTGGGATACCGACAAGATTCCGGTCTACACAATTTCCAAAAAGCTCTGAGGGTGTCCGGCAGTGCCTTGGACCTGGCGTATCAGTCTTCCCAGAAGCCTTCAGAGAGATACCTGTCCGCCGCGTCCGGCAGTACGGCGACGATGACCGCCGTCCGGCCGGCTGCGGCTTCCTCCTGGGCGATCCGCAGGCTGGCTGCGACGGCCGCGGTTGCCGAGGGGCCAAGAAGCAATCCCTCCTCGCGCGCCAATCTGCGGGCCATCTCATAGGCTGCCCCGGTCTCGATCTTCAGGGCGCGGTCGGCCAGGTGAGGGTTGTAGATGGCCGGAACGATGGAGGAGCCCATGTGCCTCAGGCCCCGGATTCCGTGGGAAGGCGAGTCGGGCTGGACGCTGATGGCCTGCAGGGTTGACTTGAAGCCCTTCAGCCGCCGCGCCGCGCCAATAAATGTGCCGCTGGTGCCCAGGCCGGCCACGAAATGAGTAATCCGCCCGGCGGTCTGCTCCCAGATTTCCACTCCCGTTGTGTGGAAGTGCTCCAGCCAGTTGGCGTCGTTCGAGTACTGATCGACGTAGCAGAAGCGGCTGGGATCGTTGCCCACCAGCTCGCGGGCGCGGAGAATGGCCCCATCGGCTCCCTGGCTGGGGTCAGTCCAGTCAACGGTGGCGCCATAGGCCGCCAGAATCCACTTGTGTTCCGCCGAGACGCTGGAAGGTATCGACAGATGGACCGGAAAGCCAAGCGCCGCGCCCAGCATGGCCAGCGAAATGGCATGGTTGCCGGTGGACGAATCCAGCAGGGTTTTGCCAGGGATAAGCAGCTTACGCGTGATGGCGTCGCGGACCATGGCCGCGGCGGCGCGGTCCTTGACGCTGCCGCCGGGGTTGGCCCACTCCGCCTTGCCCAGCAGGGTAATGCCCTGGAGACCGCGGACAAGCTGATCAAGCCGGACGAGCGGCGTCTTGCCGATGCGCTCGGGCAGCGAGGAGCCGAGCTTCGATTGGGAATCTTCAATCATGGGAGCCTCTTGCAAAATTCCATCGAGAAAACTCAGAGGTTCCAGGATGATGGGATCGAAGAGCGATTCTCATCCCAATCTACCGCACTGACCCCGATGGTTGCAGATCTTTTCTATTGAGCAGCGCATCATGAACATGGGAAGGAGTGCGCGCCAGCCAACTCACACCGGCAGACCCCCTCCCCCCCCTAACCCCCCGGGGGTATATAGCTTGCGCTCGATTCGCTGAGTTTTGCGGATCAACAGGCTGCGGAAAAACCCATCCGTAGAGGCACGAAGCGTCAGGGCACGACTTCAGTCGTGCCGTAAGTCATTGGAAATAAATGGCGGGCTTTAGCCCCTGAGGGATACTTTTAGAGAGTTCGAGTCAAATCCATGCCTTTTTCCGCAACCTGTTTAGCCCCGGAAGGACTTTTTCCACCAATATCGCCCAAAATGCGCCCTTTTTCCGCAGCCGCTCAATCCGCTTCTGAGCCACTCGACAAATTCCATGGAGATTACAAGATGTGTCAGGGCGAGAATTCAGTCTGAAGGCATTTTTGCAAGTAGTTCATGGGAATTGCAGCCTTTGCTCCGGGTATGCGAGATTGGAGATTCAATAGGATTCTGCCGATACCCGCTGTAATATCGTCGCAGACTGGAGGGTGGCGTGAAACGGAAATCCCGTAATCCGAATTTTGATCAGACTTTGGAAACCCTGCGCGCGCATGGCTTTGATCTGGCTCTGTCAGCCGAGGTTGCAGGCGGTGTGCTGGCGACGAAGTACGGGGCCGGAGCGGTGCTGGTGGCTGCTCCCGCGCAGGAGGAGCCGGCGGTCATTGCCGTGCGTCCGGGTGCGATGGTTGGCGGCGAGGTGGGGCTTCTTCTGGACCGCGGCTACCAGAAGTTCATTAGAACTTCCCGATTTGAGGTTCCCGCGACGGCCAGCCAATTGCAGGCGATTCACCTGTTCACGGAGGAGTTGAAACAATTCACCGGCTCCATCGACCTGTACAACGAGTCGCTCGGGACGACCAGCGATTCGCATCAGTATGACCGCCTGAAGGGTCGTGAAGCTGTGCAGGCCGAGGCTGGAAGTCCGTGGAAACCGGCTGGGGGCGAATGACTCTTATGATATGCAGGCGGTGACGGCGATGGAAGCGGCAGAAAAGGAGCAAGCGCTTGCGGGCGGGCGGCAGGACTGCCGGGCCGACCCACGCTTTGGCGTGGACGAAGATGCGCATCTGTTGCTGGTGAAGAGCGATTCCAGTTTTCAGTGTCGCGTCGCCGATCTCAGCCTGAATGGTTGCCGCCTACGCACCTGGGAGCGGTTTCGGGCCGGATCGATGGTGCGTGTGGAAGTCACATTCAAGGTGCGGGGATTTCCTTTTCGCTTCAGCGGCATGACCCAGTGGACGGATGGCCAGCATCTGGTTGGCATTCGCTTTATGGATGTGCCCGCGCGGCGCAGAGGGGAGCTGGCCGAGGCGCTCAGCGAGGTTAAGGCCGAGAAAATTGCCAAAGCCGAAAGGCAGGCCGCCGGGGATCTGGCCGCGGAAGAATGGGCCGCGGCGAAGCAGGCCATCGAGCAAAAAGCTGCCGCGCTGAAAGCCGCCGAGCAAGAGACTGTCCCACTGAGGGCCGCAGCGGCTGAGCAGGCCAGGCAAGAAGGGCTGCGGCCATCCCTGGCGATAGCAACCGCGGCGCAAACGCCGGATGCGGCGCGCGCAAAGCCCGGCAAACGCGAACGGCGCGGGGAGTCCCGTGAAGCGGTCGATACTTCGGCGGTCATCTTTCTTGTCAATGTCGCCTCCCGGCTGACCGGCCGCATTCTCGACCTGAGCGTGGGCGGCTGCCGCATTCGCACCGACGAACGGTTTCCGGTGGGCATCTACACGCGGGTTGAAACCGAATTTCGCGTGGAAGGGCTGCCCTTCCGGCTCGGCGGCGTCATCCAGGCCATCCACGACCGGAACAACGTAGGCATACGCTTCCTCGACATGAGC
>Ga0302270_10006784_pt1 | contig 10181 bp, 8 predicted proteins | sample III_Bog_E2_3_FD_198773 | JGI IMG/M metagenome (GOLD analysis project Ga0302270, IMG submission 198773) | Peat permafrost microbial communities from Stordalen Mire near Abisko, Sweden - III_Bog_E2_3 | ecosystem: Environmental > Terrestrial > Soil > Wetlands > Peat | place: Sweden: Abisko...
CCTCGCGGTACTCCTGCATGTAGCGGCCGGCCTGGCGGAGAAACCAGACGGGCGTGCGGTCTACCGGCTGGCGCAGACAGGCGCGTACGAAGCGGCTGCCGCCTGAGATGGTGTCGGAATCGAGGTCATAGCTGGCTGGATTCATACTGGCATGATTTTAGCCGGTAGAGGACCACTCTTCGGCAACGATCTTCAGATGCAATCTTTACCGGGGCGGCGCCTAAAAAAAGGCCCCCGTAATGACGGGGGCCAGGTTGCCTTGGTTCTCTCTCATTCGGAGAGCTTGATTGGCGGCCGGCGGCGGGGGAGCCGCCGGGCGGAGAAAGCCTCGGAGGAGGGGCTGCGGCTGTTTAGGGCCGCTCCGCGCCAGTCGAGGAGGCCACGCTACGGGGGGTAGCGAGTTCCCGGGCCGCCAAACTGTTTTCCATCAACCGGATATGCACGCTGCTGATCTTCGCTGGCCGGGTATTCTGCTCCCCTGCGGCGGAGGCGTTGCCAAGAGCGACGGAATGCAAACGGTAGACGGGAATCTCATGTTCCGTGACAAGGTAGCGCTTGACTGCATCGGCCAACCGCCCTGAGTTCTGGATGCCTGCCGCGCCAGCCTGGGGAGAATGTCCCTCAATCTCGAGGATGTACCCCATCTGCCCGGTCAAGCTGGCAGCCAACTCGTCCAGTTGCCTGCGGGCCGCTGCCGACAAAATCGGCTGGCCACCGCGAAATGCCACTTCAACCTCGCTCGCCTGGCGGTACTGGTCCAAACCAGTGACGGTTGAATTCAGTTGATCGACGTGGGCAGAAGCGCCCTGCGCAAGGCTGCTTGCATTCCTGGCCTGGCCGCCCGCGGCAGTGGCCGCCTCATTGGCGGCGTCCGCGGCGGACTGGGCCCGGCGGATGCCCGCCTGCGACCGGCCATCCACGTCCTGAATCTCGCGCCCGTTCTTGGCGTTGACTTCGTCCAGTTCATTGAGCTGGCCCTTGATGGGGTCCACCCGGTTGTTGACCCACTTCTTGCGCGCAAAGGGGTTGACGCGGCCCCAGAATCCCTCCTTCGGAGGCTGAAGGGTGGAGGAGGGCTGCTGTTCGGCCGCTGCGGGGGGGGTGCTCCGCGGAGTTGTGGCCGACGGTTCCTGTTGCGCCAGCGTGGGCAGTGCGATTGCAGATGCCAGCACAAAAAGAGCAAGCTGACGGGGGAATAAGTTGCTAGATGCTGCGACGGCTTTCATCAAGGTGGACACCCTCTTGGTTCTTTCTTCCGCCAAGGCTGCGCGGAGAGAGCGGTCTTGTCTGCTCGCTTACATGAAAGCAATACTCGCGCCAAACCCGGCGGGGCAGGGAAGAAGACTCCTGTTCGCTTTGGAATGTTGGATTTGGCGCAGTGTGACCGGGCTGGACAGCGCGGATGGAAGGCCAGGTGCGGCGACCCTGGTGTGTAAATTCTGCCGGACACGGTATTTTCTACCCGGTAAATCCGGCGGGAAGAGGGGGCTGTCACTATAGTTATAGATCGGAAACTCGGAGGGAGCAGGGGCCTTCAGGCCCGGGCCTTTGCCGCTATTCTCGAGTTTTGAAGAAGTACAACTGTAGCGCTATTTCGTCTCGACGTGAAGGATGCGAATCTCCGGGTAAGCGCCGTCCCAGTCGGGTGAGACTGTATCGAAGACCAGGCGGAAATCCTGCTCGCCACCGGGCTTCAGCGGAGCCGCCGAGACCGGCTCGACATCAACATACGGCTCGCGCACGCGGATGAACTTGAGCGGCTGGGTCTCGTTCTGTGTAACTTCATGAGCGAAATCGCGGAAGAGCGCCTGCACGGTGATGGCAGTTACGGTGCGGCTGCCCTGGTTGGCGATGTGGCCGTCGAGGTAAGTGATCTTGCCTCCAGACAGGTTGCCGGATTCGCTCATCGCCAGGCGCGTCACCGGGAGACTCCCCGCATAGGAGTCCGGAGGCGCGGAGATCGGCGCCACCACGGCCGCGCTCTTGCCACGATGGTTCTTGTGCTCCAGGCCGAAAATCACCACCGCCGCTATCGACAGGATGACAACGGCAGCCACAACAAGGGGGAGCCAGTTATGTTCTTCCTTCTCAGCGGAAGGGATCAGATCAGCGCCAGTATCCACGAGCGGAATTTTACACCCACCGGAGAATAAAATCCCCAACTTCCCCGGTTTCTGAGGAATAATGAGTGGTAACAGAGCAGAAGACGACAGATCAATTACTTCATGGGCGTTACCCGCCGGGGTAGTGAGCAGGCCCTCGCCAGCCAGGAGTTGAGAATGTCAGACGACAATCGTCGCAATCACGAACTACCGGCAGACTACGCATCTCAAGGTAGTTCGCCAACCGAAGAACTCCGCGAAATTGCCCGCATCCACCATCGGGAAGCTAAAGAGCTGCTGGAACACTCCCAGCAGGCAAAGGCCGAAGGACGGGAGGAAGAGGCCAAACTGTTGATGGATCTGTGGGTCGCGCGGGAGGAACGGGCAGAGGAATTCGAGAAGGCAGCCAGAGGCGAGGGCGGCGACCCGATTGTGACCGAAATACTCGATTGGCAGGAAGATCTGTGCGGGAACTATACCCCGCCTACTATGGAATTCTTCACAGAGGAGGAATTAGCCTCCCAGGAATTGCCGGAGTATTTGCAAGCTCCCCCGCTGGGCCGGATTGCGCGCGCTGTGGCATGGTTCGGAAGCTGGAAACGCTGATGCGCTGAGCGCGCTCTTTGCGCGGGCGTCTCAGTGTTCAAGACCCGGAACCGGCATGGCGGCAATCGGCGGAATGAAAGCGGCCGCAATCCGGGACCTTGTCTTTATTCAAATCAAGTGAGCCCACTCACCGAATTCCATCGAGATGGATCAGAGGTTCCAGAATTATGGGATCGAAGAGCGATTTTCATCTCAATCTATCTCACCGGCCCCACATCGTTGCAGATTATTTCTACTCACCAGCGCATCATGAACATGGGAAGGAGTGCGCTCCAGCCGGATCACTCCGGCAGCCCCCCCCTCCCCCCCCCACACCCCCGGGGGGTATATGGTTTGCGCTCAATCCGCTGAATTTTGCGGATCAACCTGAATTCGGCAGTCAGGAGGAGTTCAGTTCACCGCCGCAAGTTTACGGCTGGAATGAGCTGTGGCCAACTCGCGATTTTCGCGAAGCGGAAGCTGACTTGCTGTTTTTGTTTTTCATACGCGCACTTCATCGGCCTTGATCCTCGGCGCTCTTGGAAATGCGCCCCAAGGGGTTCCTGGCAGAACTTTGCACTGCTCTGCCTCGGACCAAAATGGCGATTCTTTCAATGTTTGCAATCCCTTTTGATTGGAAACAGTTGCCCATTCGGTTCAAAATTCAACTGCTGTTTTTAGGGTTATAACGGATTCCCGGCGGCTTTCTACTGGGCCTCTCCGGCGCGCGGCCTCACATCCAAAGTCCTCCCGTAGCGCCCGAGGAGCGAATTCCAGCGTATTTGGATGATCTCCTCCAGCATCTTGATTCCGTCGCGCAGGTAATTCAGGCGCGTGCGCTTGTCATGCGCCCAACTGACCGGCACCTCTTCGACGCGGAAGCCGCGCTTGAGGGCAATAAACAGAATCTCCGGGTCGAAGCCCCAGCGCTCGATGGTCTGAAGCTGGAAGACGGTCTGCGCGGCCTCGTGGGTGAAGGCCTTGAGGCCGCATTGAGTGTCCGCGAAGGGCAGGCGCATCACAGCCCGGGTGACGGCGTTGAAGCAGCGCCCAAAGAACTGGCGGTAAAGCGGCTGGGATTGAGTTTGGCGGCTGCTCTCCAGCCAGCGGGAACCAATGGCGATATCCGCGCCCTGTTCGATGGCGGCGAATAGGTGTTCGGCCTCCTTGATGGGCGCCGACATGTCTGCGTCGGTGAAGAGCGCAACTTCGCCCCGCGCCTCCAGCATCCCGGCGCGCACGCTGTAGCCCTTGCCGCGGTTGCCAGGGTTCTGAAGCAGCCGAACTTCGGGCGCTGTCGCGGCAAACGTCCGCACCACCTCGACCGTCGCGTCGGTTGAGCCATCGTTGACCACGATGATTTCGGCATTCCAGCCGTAAACGCGGATGCAGTCCAGCACCGAGTGGAGCGACGCCGGCAAGCGGGCGCTCTCGTTGTAGGCCGGAATCACGATGCTGTACTTCGGTCCGGCGTTGCTATTTGGAATGTCCGTCATCTTTGCGCTCCATGCCGCGTCCTGCCCTGCCAGAGAGCGGAAACAGCGGGGAGAGACTCTGTCATCATAACGCGCCCCGGCAAAGTTGGTCTGCACAATCCCCTGCGCGGGGACTTCTTTGCCAAGCTGTTGAGAGAAAAGGATAAAATCCAGAGGAAGAGCTTTCTTTTTCGTGCCGGGATGGGCGGAATCCGGTTATGCTGTGAGCGGAGGCTAGAGGATATGACAAAGGCAGATCTGGTGGAAAAGGTGACCGGCGTGGGTGAACTGACGCGCCGCGACAGCGAGGTCATTGTCGAAACCATCTTTGATTCGGTGATTGCGGCCCTCAAGGGCGGAGACAAAATTGAGATTCGCGGCTTCGGATCCTTCCGCATCCGCCAGCGCAATCCCCGCATCGGACGCAATCCGAAGACTGGGGCGCGTGTCGAGGTTCCGGCCAAGAAGGTGCCCTACTTCAAGCCTTCCAAGGAACTGCGCGATCTGGTCAACCCCAAGGCGGCGGCCAGCGCCACGTAAGCGTGTTTGTCTTCTTCGCTGACTTCTCACCGTCGAGGCCGGCCGGTATCCGCCCGGATGCCGATTACGCTCAACATGCGTCCCGCGCGGCCTTGTGAGGCGCGATGAGAGAAGAACATCTCAGGCTGGCAGCTTGTGCAGCCGCCTATCAACTGAATTGATCGTGGCTTGAGGCCTGCCGAGAGCAACTGGCGCCGGTTGGCCTCGGCCAGATTCAGGTGCAGGCTGGGGCCGATGGGCGAGTGGCCGGGCGCGCGCTGGGTGAGAAAAAGCATGGGGTATTTTTTGCGGATCGGGTCGGAATCATAGACCTCGCAAAAAAGTTCGCCGGCGTAGGCGAATTGGGACTCGAATTCGGAGAGCACTTCCTCGCCCACGGCAAAGCAGCACGGACCGATTCCGGGTCCGATGGCGGCAATCAAGTCTTCCGGCCGCGAGCCGAACTGGAGCCTCATGCGGCCCACGCCGCTTTCGACAATCCGATTCACTGTTCCGCGCCAGCCGGCATGGAAGGCGGCCACCACATGCCGCTTGCGGTCGGCCACCAGCACCGGGATGCAGTCGGCGGTCTGAATGCCGATGAGCAGACCCGGCTCGCCGGTCATCAAGCCGTCGGCTTTCCGTGGCTTATCGCGGCCCGCGTCCGCGGCGTTTGCCAGAATCACCAGATTCGAATGAATCTGCTTGAGCGTCACCAGCGGCGTCGACGCCTTGCCGCTGATCGCTTCGGCCAGAAGGCGGCGATTCCGCAGCACCGTCTCCCGGTCGTCGTCGGCCGTGAAGCCCAGATTCAACTCGCCCGGCGCCTCATCAGCGCAATAAGCCCGGCTGAGGCCGCCCCGGCGGGTGCTGAAGCCGTGCATGAGCCAGCTCCTCTTTTCCCACGCAGGAACCGCCAGCCACTCGACGCCATTCCGCGCTATGCGGGGAACGGGCGCGGCTGGGGTGAGTTCCCGCTGGTCGGCCCGTTCGAGACGCACCCGGCGGGTCACGCCGGCGGCCTTGCCGCGGAGGTTGCGCACGAGGCCCGCCTGCTTGAAAAGCGCATCGATCGCCCGGATTTCCTGCTTGGAGTGAACGCCTGGAGTGGGAGAAGAGCGCATCTGGCTTCCATTGTAAAGTGGATATCTATTGAATGCTGTATTTTCCTTGGCAGAAGAGTGCATGGGCCTGCCTTCCGGCAGGCCCGCTCGAGAGGCGATTAAAGGAGGGGGGTCCTGAGGGGATTTTGGGAAGAGGTTCGTGGAGAACCTTCAAGAAGGACTGGATACCTTTCTTGGGTGGGATGTGTTTCGGGGAAGCCTCTGCTAATTACTTATTGAGATGCGCGAAAGCGCGAAAGGTTGCATCCCTCGTCCCGAATTCCGGATTGCCGGAAGCATCCGTGCCGATCCGTATCGTCATAAACCTGGAACTGTGCTCCCGGGATCTTTCGGCCGTGGCGTCGAAAACTTGTCAATGAGGATACCTGTTGAGGAAGAAGCCGCTCGTCACAGGTTATAGTTGGGTAAGATTACTTGAGAATAGGTATGAACCACGTGTCCCTTCGGGCGATTTTTCCTGGCTGGAACCGCGAAAACTGAGCGCGGAGAGGCTGGAGGGCAGACTTTAGGCCCATTGCACGGTTGGAACGCACGCGGTGGGCTGGCCGTCCCCGGCTGAGACCACGCTGTGAATATTTTTAGCGGGCCGGAGTGAGGATGGCAGACGCGGCGTTTGAAACTGATAGGTTCGATCACCAGCAGGAGGCCGAACGGCTGGCTGCCCTCAGCGCGACGGGGATTCTCGATACCCCGCCGGAACCGAGCTATGACACCATTACCCGGCTGGCCGGCGAGTACTTTCGGGCAGTGTCGGCTGGGCTTATTTTTGGCGACGCGGGCCGCGTATGGGCCAAGTCGTACTGGGGCCAGCCAATCCGTGAACTGCCCCGCAAGGACTCCATCTTTGACATGGTGCTCGCTGCGGATGGGCCGGTGGTGATTCCAGACATTTCCAAACTTCCTCAGTCCCAGGGACCCCGCCTCCTCTTCAAGCAGCTCAACGTTGGTTCCTTTGCCGCTGTTCCGGTGCGCTCCTCCGACGGAAAAATCATTGGGACCTTGACCCTTTTCTTTCACGAGACACGGGAGGGGATGACGCCCGACCAGCTTCACATGCTGCAGGGCCTGGCCGATATGGCTTCCAGCCAGTTGGAGCTGCGCAAACTGCACAATACGATTACCGGCCACAAGCTGCCGCGGCTCCGCGCTCCAAGAAGCCATGCGACCTGGCCGTCCAGGCTCGACCTGCGTCATGCCCTTGAAGCGCGCGAGTTTGTGCTCTATTACCAGCCCGAGATTGATCTGGTTACACGCAAGATTGTCGGCCTCGAAGCCCTGATTCGCTGGGTCCACCCCGAGCGGGGGCTCATTCTTCCCGTTGAATTCATTCCCTTGGCCGAGGAGAGCGGGCTGATCCTGCCCATTGGCGACTGGGGGCTGGCCGAGGCCTGCAACCAGATTCAGGCCTGGTGCCGCGAGGATCCCCGCTACGGTTCCCTGCGCGTCTGTGTAAACCTTTCCGCGCGCCAGTTCTCCCGCGTCGGGTTGGCCGATCACGTCGAGGCATTGCTTTTCAAATCCGGCATTTCCAGTAGTCAACTCGGCCTGGAAATGACTGAGTCCAGTCTGATCCTCAACATGCGCACTGCCCTGGACGTGCTGGGCAGCCTGCGCAGGCTGGGCGTTTCCTTGTTGATGGACGACTTTGGCACCGGCTACAGTTCCCTCAATCATCTCAATTCCTATCCCTTTGACCTGCTCAAGATCGACTGCTCCTTCGTGCAAAGCATGACCGAGGGCGATCAATCGTTGCAGATCGTGCGCACCATCGTTGAACTGGCTCGGGTCATGGGAATGAACGTGGTGGCCGAGGGCATCGAGACACGAGAGCAGTATCGTTTGCTGCGGAATTTGGGATGCCGCTTCGGCCAGGGCTATCTCTTCGCCCGCCCCATGACCGCCGAAGCCGTGACCACCCTGTTGCGCCGTCCTGGACGAGTGCTCGCCGATCCAGGGGAGTGATTGGGAGTTGCGCCTGGAAGCCGGTAAAACGGCCTCCAGAGGCAAAACGAAGGCAGAAATCTGCGGCGAAAACGAACCGAAGCGGCGAAAAATCCGCATCGGCGGCAACATGAACCAAGAATCAGGAGCTTTTCCGCAACCTGTGAAGCCCTGGCCTACCATTCCCAGCCTTTCAGCCATGCCCTTTCAACGCCGCACTTTTTCCTGGACCGGGTTGGACCAGGAACGACCCGCCATGGGGGTCCACAGCAAGGTTCCTCCCGGCCACTTTTGCTCAAAGTTCGCCTCCCCGGCTGGGATAATGAAAATAGCTCTGGGACTCTTCGTCCGCTTCAGAGCAAAATCAGGGGCTTTGAGCGGAAACTCGAATCCGTTCACCACTCGGACGGCAACCCTGATTTTGCTCGATCAGCTCGCTCGCGGCAGGTTCCCCCGGAGCGGCACGCGAGGCGGAGCGCCCACGCTATGAAACCTATTCGCATTGTTCTATCGCCGACACGCAGCCGCCCCATGAACATCTTTCTGGGGACGGTGCTGGTGCTGGCCGCGCTTCTGCTCCTCCTCGCGCTGGCCACCTATTCCTCTTCCGACCCCTCATGGAACACGGCCAGCAGCGTGGCCAAGCCTCACAACTGGGCTGGCCTCGTTGGCGCATGGCTCGGCGACTTTCTTCTCCAGGCTCTCGGCGTTTCGGCCTTTTTCCTGCCCCTGTGGCTGGGCGGGCTCGGCTGGACGTGGATGCGTTCGCGTCCCGGCGGCTCGGCGTGGCTGCGCTGGATCGGCACCGTTTTGTCGCTCGCCTTTGTTCCCGCTCTTTTCGGGCTCCTGCCCTGGCGCTGGCTCTGGCTCGGCGCGCTGCCGGTCGAGGGCGTCGTGGGCAAGCTCATGGCCGGGCTGCTCGTAACTTATCTCAACATCCAGGGCGCATGGCTGGTGGCCGGCGTGCTGGCCGCCGCGGGCCTCTACTTTGCCTCGGCCGTCAGCTTCTGGGCCATCAAGGAGGGCGTTGGCAACCGCTGGCTGCAGGCCGGCCGCCTGCATGACCGCTGGCGCAGTTGGCGCGAAGAGCGCGCCGAGCTTCAGGAAGAGCGTCTCGCCAAGCGCGATTTGGAGAACCTGCCGGAAACGGGCGAGCCGCTCATTCCCGGCATTCTGCCAGACACGGATTTTGAAGAAGTCGAGGAGCGTCCCGGTTTCTTTGCGCGCCTCTTCCACCGCCGCCGCGCGCCGCAAATCGACCCGCAAGACATACCTGCCTATCAGCGCGCCATTCCGTCGGCCGCGGATGCAGATGCCGAACAGGAAGCATCGCGCAAGCCCAGCATCTGGGAGCGCAGCGCCGTGACGCCTGTTCCGGCGCCGCCCGCGCCAATTCCCGTCACATCCTCGGTCGCCTCCAGCGCTGCGCCGGCGCAATCCGCTCCCGCGGGCCCTCGGCTTGTGGAACCGCGCCCGATCGATGCGCGCCCCGGCGTCACCCGCTTTGAGCCCTTCGCCGCGCGGCCCGCCTTTCAGCCCACCACCACAGCTGCTCCGGCCCCCGCTCCGGTCCCCGCTCCCACTGCCGCCCCAGCCGCTCCGTCCAGTGAAGAGATTGCCATTCGCGAACGCGCTGACGCTGAACTGCATACGGCCCCCGTTGCGCCCAAGCAGGTCAGCGGCTTCAAGCTGCCGCCCACCACGCTGCTGAATCCCAGCGAAGGCCCTCAGGCCATCCGCGAGGACGAACTGCGCGAAGAAGCCAAGGTGCTGGTCGAGAAATGCGCCGAGTTCGATGTGCGCGGCCAGGTCGTTCAGATCAATCCCGGCCCCATGGTGACCACCTACGAGTTCAAGCCCGAGGCGGGCGTCAAATACTCGCGCGTCACAGGCCTCGCCGACGACCTCTGCCTGGCCATGCGCGCCGAAAGCATCCTCATCGAGCGCATCCCCGGCAAGAACACCGTCGGCATCCAGGTGCCCAACCGCCATCGCGAAATCATCAACCTGCGCGACTGCCTCGAGGCGGAGGAATTCAATAAGGCCAAATCGCGTCTGACGATCGCCATGGGCAAAGACATCAACGGCCGCATCCGCATCGCAGATCTGGCAGGAATGCCGCACGTGCTCATCGCCGGCTCCACGGGCTCCGGCAAATCCGTGGCCATCAACGCCATGATCATGAGCCTGCTCTATCGCACCACGCCCGCGCAGGTGCGGCTCATCCTCGTCGATCCCAAGCGCGTTGAGCTGGGCATGTATGAAGGCATTCCGCATCTGTTCACGCCCATCATCACCGAGGCCAAGCTGGCCGCCAACGCTCTGCGCAACGCCGTCCGCGAAATGGAGCGCCGCCTCAAGCTGCTGGCCAGCCGCAGCGTGCGCAACATCGACCATTACAACAAGCTCTTCGAGGGCGCCACGCCTTCGCTCTT
>Ga0302270_10006785_pt1 | contig 10178 bp, 7 predicted proteins | sample III_Bog_E2_3_FD_198773 | JGI IMG/M metagenome (GOLD analysis project Ga0302270, IMG submission 198773) | Peat permafrost microbial communities from Stordalen Mire near Abisko, Sweden - III_Bog_E2_3 | ecosystem: Environmental > Terrestrial > Soil > Wetlands > Peat | place: Sweden: Abisko...
TGCGCCGGGCGCCGACCCGGTCCCAGCCCTGGTTGGCGTCGATGCGCAGTACCACGTCCGGGCCGACCGCCCGGCGGATCTGCGTCAGCCGCTCCAGGTCGGCGCGGAAATCCAGTCCGAGCTTGACCTTGATGATGCGGAAGCCCTCGGCGACGATGCCCAGCGCCTTGGCCCCGGCCGCGGCCGGATCGCCGATGCCCATGGTGAGATCGGTCTCCAGCGGGCGGCGCTGGCCGCCCAGGTAGGCGTACAGCGGCAGGCCCGCCACCTGCGCGGCGATATCATGCAGGGCCATGTCGATGGCGCTTTTCAGGGTGCTGTTGTGCGGCAGGTAGGCGTCCAGGTCCGCCATGAGCGGCTGGATCGCCAGGGGGTCCCGGCCCAGCAGGCGGGGCTTCAGGTCCAGGGCCGCGGCCAGGTTGATGCGCTGGGTCTCGCCGACGATGGCCCGGAACGGGGAGGCTTCGCCCCAGCCCCGGTGGCCCTGGCTGGTGCGCAGCTCCACCAGCAGGTTGGGCGCCGCGGCGATGCTCATGGAGGCGATGGTGAACACCTCCCGCAGCGGCACGTCGAACGGAAAGATCCGCATGTCCTCGATGATCAGCTTGCTGGCCGGCATGCGGCACACTCCTTTCAGGTCAGAGGTTCAGGTCAGGTCATGCCAGACGGGATGGCCGGGCTTTGCTCGGCCATCACGTGGGGGGGAGAGGTCCCTAGCTATCCAAGGGCGCATGCGCCCTTGGATGGGGGAACATCGCGAGCATAGCGAGCAAGCAGTTCCCCCCTTTCATGTCTGGGCGAGCACAGCCAGCAGCCGATCGATCTCCGGATCGGTGTGGGCGCTGGAAAAGGTGAAACGGAAATGCCCGCCCGGCGGGCAGCCGGGATAGTTGACGTACGAAGGATAGATCCCGGCCGCCAGCAGGAGTTCCCGCATGTGCAGGTTCCGGCCGGTGTCCCCGTGGGTGACCGACAGGATCGGGGCTGGGGAGTGGCTGGCGGGCAGGCCCAGCGCGGCGACGGCGGCGCGGATCCGGGCCATGCGCGCCGGCAGGCCGGTGATCAGCTCCGGCTGGGCGCGCAGCAACTCGATGGCGCACAAGCCAGCGGCGGCCATGGGCGGCGGGATGGGGGTGGCGCCGATGAAGGCCCGGCTGCGTTCGGCCACCCGCTCCCGGAACCCTTCGGGACCGTGCACCAGGCCACCGAAGGCGCCGAAGGCCTTGGAAAAGGTACCGGTCTGGACGAAGCAGCCGTCCGGAAGCCCGGCCAGTTCGGGGCTGCCCTTGCCGGTGGCGCCCACTACCCCGATGCCGTGGGAATCATCCACCAGCAGCGTGCCGCGGGCCGGCCGCAGCACCTCCCAGTACTCGGCCAGGGGCGGCAGGGCCCCGTCCCCGGCCAGCACTCCTTCGGTGAGCAGCAGGGGCCGCTCGTCGGGACGCAGATGGGCCCGCAGGGCCTGGGCCAGGGCCCGGGGATCGGCGCCGGGGAACCGGTGCAGGCGGTCCGGGGGCAGGCTTTCGGCCGGAGTCTCCAGGCTCGGGTGCACCCCTTCGGCCATGAAGAAGCGCTGGTAGTCGGGCCGGAGCGTTTCCAGCGCCACGGTGTTGGACAGGTAGCCGCTGGAGCACAGGACGACCGAACCGCCGCCCAGGAAGCGGGTGGCCTGGTCCTCCAGCTGGACCAGCAGCGGGTGGTTGCCGGTGGTGACCCGGGAGCCGCAGCAGCTGAGCCCCTCGGCCCAGGCGGCCTCGGTGAACGCGCGGACCACCTCCGGATGGCTGGAAAGGCGGTGGTAGTCCGTGCCGGCGAAAAAGAGGTACGACCGGCCCTCGAACAGCACCCGGGTGCGGTCGATGTACCGCAGTTCAGCGCTCAGCGACATGGAACCTCCAGTTGATCAGCCTGCAGATGGCATCGGACCCCGCCGCGCAGCGCCTGGGGCCGCTCGCAGCCCGGGCCGGCCATGGGGCAGCGGTCCCGGAAAAAGCAGCCGGTGGGCAGTTGCCGGTTGCTTGGCAGCTCTCCGGCGCTGGCGGCGGCCGCGTCGGGCACCGTCTGGCCCAGCCGGGGCACCGACGCCAGCAGCAGGCGGGTGTAGGGGTGCCGGGGCGCGCCCATGACCTGGGCGGCTGCGCCCAGTTCGACGATCTGCCCCAGGTACATCACCGCCACCCGGTCGCTCATGTGCCGGACCACCGACACGTTGTGCGAGATCAGCAGGTAGGTGAGCCCCCGGCTGCGCTGCAGGGCGTTCAGCAGGTTGAGGATCTGGGCCTGCACCGAGATGTCCAGGGCGGAGGTGGGTTCGTCCAGCAGGATCAGCTCGGGCTCGGCGATGAGCGCCCGGGCGATGGCGATGCGCTGCCGCTGGCCGCCCGAGAACTCGTGGGGGTAGCGGTCCAGGTAGTCGGGCGGGATCTCCACCTGGGCGGCGGCGGCGGCCGCGGCCTGGCGCAGTTCCCGGGTGCTCCATGAGCGGCGCTGCACGAACAGGGGCTCGCTGATGATGCGCCACACCGGCAGCCGGGGGTCCAGGGAGGACTGGGGATCCTGGAATACGATCTGGGTGCGGGCCGGACCACCGGTTCGGTCCAGCGCCGGATCGGCCGCGGGTCGAACCAGGCGGCCGGCCGTGGGCTTCAGCAGGCCGATGAGCAGCTGGGCCAGGGTGGTCTTGCCGCAGCCGGACTCGCCCACCACACCCAGGGTCTCCCCGGGCCGGATGTCCAGGTCCACGCCGTTCAGGGCGTGCACATACTGTCGGGGGCGGCCCCGCCAGTCCAGGCCGACCGGGAAGCGCACGTGGACGCCCTCCAGGCGCAGGATCGGCGCGGGGGCGCCGTCCGTTTCAGGGTTCGGCCCGCAGGCTGCAGGGTTCTGGATGCTGGGCAGGCTGTCCATCACGGGCGGTCCTCCTCGGACACGGCCCAGCAGGCCGCGTAGTGCGTCCCGGCCGCGTCCAAGGGCAGGCGCGGCGGCGGCACGGCGCAGGCCGGACGGACCCGGGGGCAACGGTTGGCGAAGGCACAACCGGCCGGGAGCCGGGTGAGATCCGGCACCGAACCGGGGATCGCCTCCAGATCGCAGCGCGGCGCCACCCGATCGGGCAGCGCGCCCAGCAGGCAGTGGGTATAGGGGTGGCGGGGCGCGCCCAGCACCTGGGCGGTCGGGCCCTCCTCCACCACGGCGCCGGCGTACAGGACGTAGATTCGGTCGCAGAACTGGGAGACCAGGGCCATGTCGTGGGTGATGAACAGGATGGCGGTGTTGCCGGCCCGGGCCTTGGCGCGCATGAGCAGCAGCACCTGGCGCTGGACGGTCACGTCCAGGGCGGTGGTGGGCTCATCGGCGATGAGCAGCCGGGGTTCGCAGGAGAACGCCAGGGCCAGGAGCACCCGCTGGCGCATGCCGCCGGACAGTTCGAACGGATAGACCCCCAGCACCGCCCGGGGATCGGCCACGTGCATGTCCTGCAGCAGGACCACCGCCTGGGTGCGGGCCTGGGCCCGGGACAGGGGCTGGTGCCGGCGGATCACTTCGCCCACGCGCCGGGTGGGGTTCAGGGCGGTCATGGGCTCCTGGAAGATCATGGCCACCTGGCTGCCGCGCAGGGCCAGCATGTCCGCCTCGGAGGCGGCCAGCACGTCCTGGCCCAGCATGGTCACCGAGCCCCGGGGGATGCGGTAGCTGCCGGGCACCAGCAGGCGCATGGCGGTCATGGACACCACCGACTTGCCGGAGCCGGATTCGCCCACCAGGCCCACCACTTCCCCGGCGCCCACGGTCAGGGAGACGCCGTTCAGGGCCTGGACCCGGCCCCGGTAGACCGGGAAGGCCAGGTGCAGGTCGTGGACCGCCAGGACCGGGGCGGCTGCGGATGCGATGGCCATGCTCACCGTCCCTTCTGTTTGGGGTCCAGCACGTCCCGGAGGCCGTCGCCGAACAGGTTGCAGCCAGTGGCCGTGAGCAGGATGGCGAAGCCCGGGAAGGCCGAGCACCACCACTGGTCCAGGATGAAGTTGCGGCCGGTGGCCACCATGGCGCCCCACTCCGCGGTAGGCTGCTGGGCGCCCAGGCCGATGAAGCCCAGGGCCGCGGCCATGAGGATGGTGCCGCCCACATCCAGGGTGGCCTGCACGATGATGGGCGGCATGGCGTTGCGCAGCACATGCCAGCGCACCACGTGCCAGCGGGAGGCGCCGAAGGCGCGGGCGGCCTTGGCGTAGTTCAGCTCCCGGATCACCAGGGCCTGGCCCCGGGCCAGCCGCACGTAGCAGGGGATGCGCACCACGGTGATGGCCAGCATGGCGTTGAACAGGCTGGGACCCAGGGCCGCGGCCAGGGCCATGGTCAGCACCAGGGACGGCACCGACAGCATGATATCGGTGCCGCGCATGATCACCGTGTCCACCCGGCCGCCCATGGATCCGGCGAAGCAGCCCACGATCGAGCCCAGGATGCCCGAGACCGGCACCACGAACAGGGCGACGCTCACCGACTGGCGGCTGCCGTACAGGATGCGGCTGAACAGATCCCGGCCCACCTCGTCGGTGCCGAACCAATGGGCGCGCGAAGGCGGTGCCAGGCGGGCTGCCAGGTCGACGACATTGGGATCGTGCGGGGCCAGCAGGGGGGCCAGGGCCATGACCAGCAGGACCAGGAGGATGATGCCCAGGCCCACCAGGGTCAGCGGGCTGGTGCGGATGCGGTACCAGAGCAGGCCCAGGCGGTGGCCCAGACCCGAAGGGTCCGCCCGGGCGGGCAGTTCGCCGGAGGTGGTGGCCAGGTGCTCAGCGGACATGTCAGCCGGCCTCCGTGATGCGCGGATCGATGACCATGTAGAGCAGGTCGATGACCAGGTTGAGGATGACGTAGGCGAAGGAGACCACCACCGCGAAGCCCATCACCGCCGGGAAGTCCAGGGCCTGGATGGAGTTGACCACATAGGCCCCCATGCCCGGCCAGGCGAACACGGTCTCGGTCAGCACCGCGCCGTAGAGCAGGTCGCCCATGGCCAGGCCGAGCACGGTCACCGAGGGGATCAGGGCGTTGGGCAGGGCGTGGTGCAGGATCACGGTCCACTTGGGCAGGCCGTTGGCGCGGGCGGTGCGCACGTAGTCCTCGCCCAGCTGCTCGAGCATGGCCGAACGGATCTGCCGGGCGACGATGCCCAGGTGCACGAAGCCGAGGGTGAAGCCCGGCAGCAGGATGTGCTTGAGGCTGGCCACCAGGGTGGCGTGGTTGCCGGTGAGCAGGGAATCGACGATGAAGAAGCCGGTCACATGGGTGGGCGGATCCAGCCCCTCCGGCAGCCGGCCGCCGCCGGGCAGGATGCCCAGCTTGCCGTAGCACAGGATGATCAGCAGCAGGCCCAGCCAGAAGGCCGGGGTGGAGATGCCGATGACCGCCACGGTGCGCACCACCTGGTCCACGGCCTTGTTGCGGTAGACCGCCGACAGGATGCCCAGCGGGATGCCCAGCAGGGTGGCCAGCAGCAGCGCCACCAGGGCCAGTTCCAGGGTGGCCGGGAAGAAGCTCTTCAGGTCCTCCACCACCGGCCGGGTGGTGCGGATGGACTGGCCCAGATCGCCGTGGGCCAGCCGGACCAGGTAGTGGCCGTACTGGACCGGCAGGGATCGGTCCAGGCCCAGGGTATGGCGGATGGCCACGACCATTTCATCGCTGGCCCGGTCACCGGCGATGAGCCGGGCCGGATCGCCCGGGATCAGGTGCGACACCACGAAGGTGATGACCGAGACCCCCAGCACCACCAGGATCAGCAGCGACAGGCGTTTGAGGATGATGCGGAGATAGGACATGCCTGGACCTCGATCCCCACCGGGGGACAAAAACAGCCGCGGGGCCCGTGCCCCGCGGCCGTGACGCGCCGTGGCTCAATGCTTGCTCATGCCATCCACGTTGTAGATGAGCTCAAGCATGGGGTTGAACACATAGCCCTTGACCGCCTTGCGCATGCTCACCTGGGAAGTGGCCTGGTAGAGCAGCACGTAGGCGGCCTCGTTGACGGCCGTCTTCTGGGCCTGCCGGTAGAGGGCCGTGCGCTTTTTCTGGTCGGTGATGCTGGCCGCTTCGCGGATCGCCTTGTCCACCGCGGGGTTGCTATAGAACGAACGGTTGCCGGGCAGCCCCTGCTTTTCGGAGTCGAACCAGTAGTTCATGAACATGTAGGGATCGGCGAAATCCGGGCTCCAGGTGCCGATGGAGATGTCGTAGTCGGCCTTGCCGATCCGGTCGCGCATGGTGGCATTGGCCAGGTTCTCCAGCTTCACCGTGACGCCCAGGCTGGCCAAGTTGGCCTGGGTGGACAGGGCGATGGTCTCCCAGTTGGGGTCCCGGGCGGAGTACAGGAAGCTCAGCTTGAGGTTGGAGACCTTGGCCTGGTCCAGCAGGGCCTTGGCCTTCTTCATGTCGGTGGCGTACTGCATGACCGACGGATCATAGCCCCACATGCCTTCGGGGATGGCGCCGCGCATCTGCTTGGCCTCGCCCTTGAGCACGTTCTTGATGATGCCGCTGTAGTCCACGGCATAGGAGATGGCCTGGCGCACCAGCGGATTGCTCAGCGGCCCGGTCTTGTTGTTCAGGTAGAGGTAGGTCACCCGCAGGGACGGCGCCTCGGCCACCCGCAGATCGGGCTTCTTGGCCACTTCGGCCAGCTGGTCCACGGGCAGCGCCTCGACCAGGTCCAGGTCGCCGTTCTCCAGCTGCAGGCGGCGGGTGGAGGCCTCGCCGATGATCTTGACCACCACCTTGTGCAGGGCGGGCCTGGTCCCGGCGAAGTACGGGTTGGGCTCCAGCACCAGGGACTGGCTCTTCTGCCAGCTGGCCAGCCGGAAGGGACCCGAGCCGGCGGTGTGGGCGGCCAGGTAGAGCTTGGCTTCGTCGCCCGCTTCGGGCAGCCTGGTCACGGCCGGGTTGACGATGCCGGTGCCGTTGTTGGCCAGGGTGAACAGGAAGTACGGACAGGGCTTGACCATGGAGAAGCGGACCGTCAGGGGCGCCACCGCGGTCACCTTCAGGTCGCTGGGGAAGGGCTCGGAGGGGCCCTGGGCCAGCTTCATGAGGCGCTCGAAGGAGAACTTCACCGCCTCGGCGGTCACCGCGCTGCCGTCATCGAACTTCTGGCCCGGGCGGAGCTTGAACTCCCAGTTCAGGTTGTCCTTGGAGACCGTCCAGGACGCGGCCAGATCGCCTTCCACGTTGGTGGTGCCGATCCCCTTTTCCACCTTGTAGCGCACCAGGCGCTGGTAGCAGGGGTAGGTGATGGTCCAGTCGTTGTTGTCGATGGTGATGGCCGGATCCAGGTTCTGGGGGTCCGAGTCCTTGCCGATCACCAGGGTGTCGCTGGGGGTGGCGGCCGAGGCGATCTGGGTGAAGGCCAGGACGCTGGTCAGGCTGAGCAGGCCGAGGGCGGCCCGGCCGGGGGCCTTGGGGAGGGTGGAAAGGGTGAATCTGTTCATGGATGGGCTCCTGGGGGGATGGCGGTGCGGGGTGGGGGGGCGAAGCGCGGGTGGGTCCTCCTTTCCGGTGGGGTCAGCATTCGAACTGACCCAGCTCCTTTTGCAGGGCCTTGTTGCGGGCCAGGCGGGCATCCACCTGGGGGCCCAGGCGCAGGATGACGGCGTCCACCAGCAGATTGAACAGGCAGCACATGGGCGCCAGGGAGTCCCAGAACTGGCCGGCGTCGGTTTCCAGTTGCAGGAAGGTCACCGGGTAGTCCCGGGCCCAGGTGCAGTACTTGTCGCCGATGATGGCGACCGGCAGCTGCCGCTCGCAGGCGGCGGCGCACAGGCGGCGGGTCATGACCGAGTAGACGCTCAGGTCGGTGAGCACCAGGTAGGGCTTGGCGGACTCGGAATTGAGCGATTCCACATAGGTGCCGGACAGCCCGTCCACGTAGTAGACCCGGGGCCGGATGTACTCCAGCTGGCAGAACAGCGCGTTGACGATGCCGCGGGTGGACTGGATGCCGGCCAGGAACACCGCGTCGGCCTCGGCGATGCCGGCGGCGATGCGCTGGAAGGCCGGCGTGCGGGCCAGCCCGTAGGCGTGCTCGATGGCGCGCTTCTCCAGCTCCAGGGACCGTTCCAGGGCGTCCTGCTGCCCGGCGTGGGCCCGGAACGAGCCGAGCCGGTCGGTCATCAGCCAGGGCCGGCCGCGGCGCAGGGTCTTCTTGAGGTGGTCCAGGTTGCGGAAGCCCAGCTGGCGCAGGAAGCGGCCCACGGTGATCCCGGCGGTGCCGGTCTGGGCGGCGATGCCGTCGGCGGTCTCGAAGGGCAGCTGCTGGGGATTGGCCAGCATGTAGTTGGCGATCCGCTTGCCGGCCGGCGTGAAGGAGGCGAAATCGCGGGCGAGCAGCTCAGATAAGTCTAGGTCTGGCATGAAATTGTCCACCGGATGTTAGTTTGGTGTCTTTTATCGAGGACCTGACAACAAACTATCATCCATGGTGCGGGTGTCAATCATGAATCCTCAAATAAGGATTAATTGGGCAGACATACGTCTAAATTCACAAATCGAAAAGCCAAGTGGGTCCGAACTAAGGCTTCGTCTGACCGGCATTGCGGGTGGGAACGCTGGCACCGGCTCCGGGGGAAGGCCGGGTTCGGGCTGGGGACTGTCGGCAAACCTGACAGCCATTGCCAGGATCAGGGTCCAGCGCCGGGTAATCCAAAAGTCATCCTGATTTTCCCCGGTCATCGGTGTTCATCCCCGTTCCAAGGCCCTGGCATCAGCCTTGGCGCAAGTTCCGGGACGTCCTGGGAGTCGAGCCCCATGGCTCAGGGTCGCCGGCGGCGGTGGCGCGGCCCGGGCGCCGGGGGCCGCTGCGGCCCGCCCGGATGCCATCGCGGCCCCGCCGGGGGACGGCGCAGTGCGGACGTACGTGCAGGCGGACGTAACGCACGGACCGGCCTGGCTGGCGTGCTGGCCGCCTCGGGCCTGCGCAGGGCCAGGATCGCATCGGCGGTCTTGTCGCCCAGGCGTTCGTAGCCCGCCCCGTTCAGGTGCACCAGGTCCGGCTGGGCCAGGCCGGCCCTCTGCCAGCGCAGCAGGGCGCCGCTGCCGCCCATGGCCTGGCGGGCGTCCCAGAAGGCGCAGCCGGTGGCCAGGCAGGCCTCGCGCAGGGTCGGAATGATCCAGTCGGCATCGGCCTGCAAGGCGGCCCGCTCGCGCTTGGACCGGCCCAGGCGGTCCAGGGGGCCGATGAGCAGGATGGGCGCGCCCGCCTCGGCCCGGAGCGCCTGCAGCAGGCTGCGCACGCTGTCTGGGTAGCCTTCCCGGGCGGCGGCGCTCATGCCCATATCGTTGGTGCCATAGGCCAGGACCACCAGGTCCGGGTGGATCCGGGCCAGCAGGGCCCGGCGCAGTTCCGGCTTCCAGCGCGCCAGGTCCAGCAGGCCGGCCCCGTTCAGGCCCAGTTCGTCGTAGATGAGGCCGGGCCGGCCGGACAGCAGGTCCACGCCCAGCAGCCGGGTGTGCTCCGGCAGGGTCAGGGCGAGCCGGTGGCCGATCTCGGCGCTGAAGCCGTCCAGGCCCAGGATCTGCAGGCAGGCTTCGGCGGCCGGGGGCACGAGGGTCGGGGCCACCCCCTCGGCCGCAGGGGCATAGACGGGTTCCGCGGGGGCGCCGGCCGGCAGGGGGTCGGTGCTCAGGCAGGGCACCGGCACCGGCTGGGCCGAAGCGCCGGGGTCGTCCGGATCCGTCACCCGGGCCAGGACCTGCGCGCTCCCGGAGCCCGGCGGCACCAGCAGGTGCACCCGGAAGGCGCCGAACGCGGCCTGGAGGGTGAAGGCCTGGTCCGGGACCGGAGCGACGCTGGCGCCGGGCAGCCCCACCAGCCCGTCGCAGTCGCCGCTGCGCAGGCTCTGGGCCGGCCAGTGCAGGCCTTCCTGGAGGCTGACGCCGGCGTGGGTGTAGCCGCGCCAGGGCCGGCCGGACAGGATGATGCCGCTGCCGGCGTCGCCGAACCGGGCCTGTAGCCGGGCCCGGATCCGGCCGCTCCAGTAGTCCGCCGCCGTGTGCGAATCGCCGAACTGCAGCACCCGGACCCGCGGGATGCGCCGGGCGTCCAGGTTGTCCAGGGCCTCCAGGAACGGCGCCAGGGCTTCGGGATGCTCGATGGGCGTCGCGGCCGGGGGCACCGCGGGCGC
>Ga0302270_10006808_pt1 | contig 10162 bp, 9 predicted proteins | sample III_Bog_E2_3_FD_198773 | JGI IMG/M metagenome (GOLD analysis project Ga0302270, IMG submission 198773) | Peat permafrost microbial communities from Stordalen Mire near Abisko, Sweden - III_Bog_E2_3 | ecosystem: Environmental > Terrestrial > Soil > Wetlands > Peat | place: Sweden: Abisko...
CTACGTCGAGACCGCAATTAAGGCAGAGGCCCTTTACAAACGCGACGTGGAGTACGTGGTCAAGGATGGCGAAGTCATCATCGTGGACACATTTACCGGGCGGTTGATGCCGGGACGGCGCTGGAGCGACGGCTTGCACCAGTCCATCGAAGCCAAGGAAGGTGTCAGCATCCGCAAGGAAGACCAGACGCTGGCCACGATTACATTTCAAAACTATTTCCGCCTGTACAAGAAGCTGAGCGGCATGACCGGCACCGCCGAAACCGAAGCCGCCGAATTCGAGAAGATTTACAAGCTCGAGATCGTCGTCATTCCAACCAACAAGCCAATGCTGCGATTGGAAAACTCCGACGTTGTCTTCCGCACCGAGAAGGAAAAGTACAAGGCTGTCGCCGACAACATTGCCGAACTGCACGAGAAGAAACAGCCGGTGCTTGTCGGCACCACGTCCATTGAAAAATCGGAACGCCTCTCCGCGATTCTTCAGCGCAAAGGCGTCCGCCACGTGGTGCTGAACGCCAAGTTCCATGAGCGTGAAGCAGAAATTGTTGCCCAGGCCGGCAGGCTCGGCATGGTGACTATTTCCACGAACATGGCCGGCCGCGGTACCGACATTCTGCTGGGCGGCAATCCAGAATTCATGGCCCGGCAGGATCTCGTCAAGCAGGGCCACGCGCGCGCCATCAGCGTAGCAGAAGGCACCATCAATCCCATGGCTCCGGCAGGGTTTCTGCGCTTCTATTACCAGGGCCAGGAGTTTGAAGTCGCCGAGCCGGAGTGGGTCGAGGTCTACAAAGGCCACGCTGAGACGGCGCGTCTCGATCACGAGCAGGTGATCGGCGTTGGCGGGCTCTTCATTCTGGGCACTGAACGGCACGAGTCGCGCCGCATCGACAACCAGTTGCGTGGTCGCGCCGGCCGTCAGGGCGATCCCGGTGAGTCGCGTTTCTTCCTTTCTCTCGAGGACGACTTGATGCGCATCTTCGCCAAGCAGTGGATATCGACGCTGCTTGAGCGCTTGGGGATGGAAGAGGGCGTGCCGATCGAATCGAAGATGATCTCGAATCGCATCGAAGGCGCGCAGAAGGCTGTCGAAGCGCAGAACTTCGAGTCGCGTAAACACCTGCTTGAGTACGACGACGTGATGAACAAGCAGCGCGAAGCTGTGTATGGCATGCGCCGCCGCCTGCTCGAAGGCGTAGACCAGCGGGAGCTGATTCTCGAAGAATACGTGGGAGGAATCCTAAGCTCGACGCTGGACGAGTTTGCAGCGGAGAATCTGCATCCCGACCAATGGAACGTGAAGGGCCTGGAAGACCGACTGGTCGGTCAGTTCGGACTCAATCTGAAATCGTCAGGCATCAACGCCCAGGAGCTCGGCCGGCATGACCTGGGCGATGCCATCTTCGAAAAGCTCAAAGAAGACTACGAAGCCAAGGAGAAGATTCTGTCTCCTGAGACCATGCGCTACCACGAGCGCATGGTGATGCTCAGCGTGATCGACGGCCTCTGGAAGGATCACCTTCTGGCCATGGATCACTTGAAAGAGGGAATCAGCCTGCGCGGTTACGCGCAGCGCGATCCGCTTGTGGAGTACAAGCGCGAGTCCTTCGAAATGTTCGAGGCCATGATGCTGAAGTTCCAGGAAGATACCGTCCGCTTCCTGTTCCGGATGCAGATACTCGGTCCCGATGGCCAGCCGATCCATGCGGTGCCTGAGCCGCGGCGGCCTGTGCCGCCTGCTCCTCCAGTGGCCAGTGCTGCCAAACCAGCGACTCTTGAGGCGGCTCCGCGAGAGATTGCGATTCCGACCAGGGCTGCTTCAACCACGATCGATGCGCTCGAGAAAGAATTTCAGCGCAAGAAGCAGAAAGAGCTTGAAGCCGCGCAGTTCGCGGGCTCAGGAAATGGGAGTGCACCTGCGCAACGCCGCACCGGCGAGAAGGTGGGCCGCAACGACCCATGCCCTTGCGGAAGCGGCAAGAAATACAAGAAATGCCACGGGGTCGAGGCCTAGAGCGATCCCGCGATCGGGGATTTCTCGATCCGCTCAAGGCCTGAAATCGAATCGCACCGGGCCATTTCCTGCAGCGCAGCGACCCAAGATTGCTGCATTTCCCTTCACGATTTGGCGTGATCGGGATCGAGAGTGGTGATTGAAGGCAGTGCGGGTTCCCGTTCCGTTGTACCCTCTCCCATTTTGCTGAAGCCGCGCATTGCCCATCCAAAAAGCTTCGAACGGCCGGCCTTGGGATCCTCTTCGGGCAGGCCGCAGGCTTTGCGCGCCATCCGGCGGATGGCCCGGGAGATGGCCGAGTCTTCCATGGCGAGAGGGGTCGCCGCGTTCTGCGTGCGCCGCGCAGTGGCGTAATCGTCGGGAACCTTCCAGTCAATTGGCCGGGTTAGAGCCTTATGAATCTGTTTGTCGTCGAAGATCAGCGCCTGTGGCGTAAAGCGGTTCACCACGACCTGCAATTTCGAACGGCGAGAGACGAAAAACTGGCCGATCATGCGGTTCGAGTTTCGCAGTTCGGTCACGCCAATCTGCGTAATCAAGTAAAGGACAGACGATTCGTCGAAGAACCGAGCATCCTTCAGGTCCATGCGGGTTCCCGCGTCCACGACCACGTAGTCGAAGGTTTGGCGGGCGACTGCAATCATCCGGTCGATGGCTTCCAGCGACGGTTCGTAGGCGGCAAACTCTGTTGGTGCGGCAAGAATCGACAGGCCAGAAGAGTGGCGAGCTAGCAATGTCGACAGAAAACTGGCATCGAGACGGGTCGAGTTTTCCAGCGCATTAAACGTCGAAAACTCTGCAATCATACCCAGGTTCAGTGCCGCATCCCCGAGCGGAAGACCAAGGTCGATGAGCAACGTGCTTTGCCCAGACTCTTGTGCCAGCGTGACAGCGAAGTTTGAGGCAATGGTCGTAGTGCCGACGCCACCCTTGGCTCCAAGGAATGCGAACAGCTTTCTGGCCGTCTTTCTAGCGGGAGGCGCAGCGGGTCCACGCACCGCAATCCGGGTGAGGGCATTGGAGAGTACCGAAGGGTTCAGTGGAAACGTCAGGAACTCGCGGGCGCCGGCTCTCATGCATCGGACAGCAAGGTCGAGATTGGCCATGGCAGAGCACACAATGACCGTTGCGGTGCCGGAGGCGTAGACGCTCTCCACCACATCGACGGCCAGGTCAGGGTTGCCGTCGAGATCGACAATCAACACGTCACAGCGCTGGTCCAGCATCCGAGGCAGATCGTCAAGATCGGAAGGATACGAAGAGATCTCGCGAATCAAGGCAACCGGACTACCGGAAAGTGCCGCAGCAAGGGCCGTTCGATGTTGCTCATCCGGGCCCATCAAGACAATGGACAAAAGGCCCTGCTTGGAGGGCTCTCGCGACTCTGATTGTGATGACATTACTGATTCCCCAAATGAGTGAATCCCCACAATAAGTTTAAATTCGACTTGGATTACTTTGGGGTATATGTCTCGAAAATAAGTAATCTAAAGTAACTAATGCCTTTGGGTCACTAATTCGCCGCTGTACTTCCAGCGACGGCGGAGAACGTCAGATCTTGGGCAGTTGACGCATGTTTCTCTCGCCATTGCTCGAAGAGACGGCCGTAGCTCAGGGTGATGTATTGGGCGCGGTCAATACCGAGACGACGGGCCGTCCTGTCGATCCATTCCGGGGAGCCTTCAAGTTCGGCGAAATTGCCGATGGGGGTTTCGTCGATGACGCAATGGCCCTCTCCGTCTTCCCATTCGCTGCGCCACTTTTCATAGCGAAAGGCAGGAACAAGTCCAAGGGAACGGAAAACCTCCGCCAGGGACTCGCCGTCCGAAACGTTGGTCTCTGTTTCGATGCGGTGCTTGTGGGTATCCTCGCCGGGCCCCTGGTCGGGAAGGCGTTTATGGGTCAGCATCCATCGGCCGGCGTAGCTGCGCAGGCGCAGAATCTCAGTCCTGGCGCGCATTCTGCGGTCGGCGGTGTCGTAGAGTGTGTTGCTCTCAAAGCTCCGCGGTGTTTGCTGGCGGAATCCGGAAGACTCAAGCTGTCGGGCAAAGGCGATGGGGTCTTCGAGGCGAAATTTGATTTCGGTTTCGACTGCCATGATCAGGAGTGAGTATACGGCAGCGGACGCGAATCAAGTGCGATCGGCGTTCGCGTGCGCGGCGGCGGCAGGTGACAATAAAGGAGTGAAGAAGACGCTGAGACTGACCGTGAATGCGCAGGACCTGGAAGGCATCGAGGCCAAACAGGCGCTGGAGCGCTGTGCGAAGATTCTGCGCGCGGGTGGGTTGGTAGCCCTGCCGACAGAGACGGTATACGGCCTGGGCGCGAATGCACTTGATCGGCAAGCGGTGGAATCGATCTTTCGGGCGAAACAGCGGCCCGCCTGGGACCCCGTGATCGTGCACATTGCCGATCGCGATGCCGGGCAAAGGATGCTGGAAGGCTTGGTCGCGGACATTCCTGAGCGCGCACGCAAGTTGATGCATGCGTTCTGGCCGGGGCCGCTCACCCTTCTGCTTCCACGGAGCCGCGCGGTTCCGGATGCGGTGACCGCAGGCAGGCCGCTGGTAGGCGTGCGCATGCCCGCGCATCCGGTAGCGCTCGCGCTGATCCGCAGGGCAGGCGTTCCGGTGGCGGCGCCCAGCGCCAATGTTTTCGGACACACCAGCCCCACTACGGCGGATCATGTCCTTGAGGACCTGGATGGCCGGATCGATGCGGTTCTGGACGCAGGACCGACGTCCCATGGCGTCGAGTCCACGGTTCTGGATCCCGGACAAGACCCGATGGTAATTTATCGCCCGGGAGCGGTCACTGCCGACCAGACTCGCGACGTCGCAGGCGCGGTGGAGATGTACCAGACCGGTCAGGTCTCGGCGGCGCTGCCGGGTGAGGCGCTTCCCTCGCCGGGGGTGGGACTGCGGCACTATGCACCGCGGGCACGGCTGCATCTGGTTGAGGCTCCTCCGGCGGAGCTGGCGCGCCGGCTGGCCGAAATGGCAAAACTTCTTGAGGGGGAGCGAGTTGGAATGCTTCTGCCTGCCGAATTGCAAGCCAGGCTACCGGGAGTGAACGTTTTTCCCTGGGGAAGCTGGTCGGCCCCTGAAGAATTGGCGCGAAACCTCTACGCCGGTTTACGCAGTCTTGACGCTCTGGGATGCTCAGTAATTCTTTGCCCCATGCCGCCAGCCGAGGGGCTTGGGGCCGCCATTAGGGACCGGCTGCTGAAAGCCGCCCAACCAGCCAAGTAGACCATCGCGGCTCAAGCCAGAACGGGGCGGAAAGAGAGAATCTGATTAGCCTTGTTCGCCCAGCTTGTACATATACTTGATCGCGGACTTATAGACGAGAGTCTTGAAGCGACCGCGTACCTTGAGACAGTTGCGGTCGTACCACTCAATGCAGCCGTTCACGTGTTCCCCGTCCTCGAGCACGATGACCATGGGCGTTTGCGACTGAATCTGCTTTTGAAGGTAGAAAAGCTCTGCCTGGTGGTAGGGATTATCTTCGGCGACGCTCTGAGAAGGCATGTGGACCGGAATCGGTCCTGCATTGTAGCGGCGGGTATGCAGCGGGTTGCGTATCTGCGGCAGAGCATTTGCGGCAGACGGAACAGGAGGAACGATGGCGTGAATGCTCATATAAAGCGATCTCCTTGCAAATCAAGTGATGCGTAAATCGCGAATCAAGTCTCGTTTGCCCTTGGGCGGCTAATACAAACGACGAAGATACCCATCGATGCCGCTCAATCCTTGGTTAATCGATCTGCGCGTTGAATGGAAAATTCTCCTCGGCTGACGGGAAGACGGCAGTGCCGCGGGGAATCGAATCCCACGGAGAACAGGCATCGGGTCAGTCTGCGATTGCTTATACCATTCCGATGCTCGGATGCGCAGACAGGTTGCCAGTTCTTTTTCAACAGGAAGGATTCACAGGGCTTTAACAGAAACGGGCCCGCCCGCGGTCGCGGGCTCAAGGACGGGTCGCAACCCGCTCCATGCCCACTGCCATGGCATCGAGCGACAGCGAGCGCAGCAGGTTGCGGCGCATGCCGCTTTCGACCTGAACCATGGCACGCGCGGCGCCGTCGATCCAGTCGACGGTAAGGCCTTCGGCCAGCCGTGCGAGCTCAGCGGTCATGTCGACGTTGCGCACCAGGTGCGGCGCGCCCGCCAGGACCAACAGCAGGTCTTCAATGAGGCTGCCGAGGGCGCGGAGCAGGTTAAGGGTCTTCTCCTGGCCGTCGGCGCCGGCGCGATAGCTCTCCGTAGCGTGGAAGAGTTGCGAATAGTCGGGGTCGCGGAGCGCAGTGCGCAGAAGGATGAGTGCATCCTGCCGGCTGGCGAGATAGACGGCGAGGTCGATGGTGAGTGCGCGGCCTACGGCGCCCTCGGCGAGCCGTGCTGCAAGGGCGCGATCGGTGGGCTTGAGTTCTGGCCGCCGGACGGCGAGTAGATTTTCGAGCTCGTCCGGTGGCAGGGCGCCCAGACGATAGGTCACGGCGCGCGAGCGAATGGTCGGGAGTAATTCCTGGGGGTTCTCGGTAAGCAGAATCAGCGATGTGTGCTCTGGCGGCTCCTCGAGAACTTTGAGCAGGCTGTTGGCTGCCTCTTTCATAAATGCTGACGATGTGAAGATGGTGAAGGTGCGGGCGCACTCCACAGGCGGGCGATAAAACGCAACGTGAATTACCTGGCGGACCTGGCCGAGCTTGATGAGCAATTGCGGCGGGTCGGGCGGAACGATGAGTACGTCGGGGTGCGTCTGGATCAGGATGCGGGTTTCCTTTTTGTCGGTTTCGCGCAGGCCTTCGCGCGCTTCAACGGCTTCGGCCACGCGCTCTTCAAGGTTGGCGGCATCGCCGATGCGGGTGCAGTTGGAGCAGACGCCGCAAAAATCAGGCAGACCGTCGGATTCGGCGGACTCGAGGCAATTGAACGCGCGTGCCAGCATCAGGGCAAGTGTGTATTTGCCGGCGCCGCGTGGTCCGGCAAGGATGAGCGAATGAGGAAACCGCTCGGCTCCGATGCTCTCGCGCAGATGCGTGACAGTTTGCGTACTGCCAAGAAAATCCTGAAAGCCCACGAATTGAGTTTAGAGCATAGGCTTGTGGGCGTCAGTCCGCAGCCGGTGAGCTCTTCCCACCGCTCGCCTTGAAGTACTTGGTGGCGAGAATTAGAGGTGCAGCCACCAGCGTAATCACGCCAATTACGTGGAAGGTGTCCATGAATGCAAGCAGGTGGGCCTGCGTTTCGAGTTGGACGTTGTAGTGCGCATTGGCCGCATGGAGTGCATCCGCGCGGGAGAGCCCTCGGCTTTTCAGAAAGCTACGTGCGCGGGACCAGAACCATGCGGATTCCATCCTTCGGCCGCAGCGTGATCTTCGGCTGGGGTTCGATGGTCTGGCCCGGCACGAGCGCGAGGCGCCAGCGCTGGGCGATCGTCGCCAGGGTGAGTATGGCTTCCATCCACGCAAAGGACTCGCCGATGCACTGGCGTCCTCCGCCGCCGAAGGGGAAGTAGGCAAACCGCGGCCGCGCTGCCTTGGCCTCCATCGTAAATCGCTCCGGCATGAACCGTTCAGGGTGTGGGAACCAGCGTGGATCGCGGTGCACGATGTACTGGCTGAAGAAAACCATGGTTCCCTTGCGCAGGCGATACGGTCCAATGGCCACATCTTCCAGAACCTCGCGGCCCATCGCCCATGCTGGCGGGTAAAGCCGCATCGACTCGGACAGCACCATGGCGGTGTATTCGAGGCGTGGAATGTCTTCGTTTGTGGGCACGCGGCCAGCGAGCACAGCGTCGAGTTCGTCGTGAAGGCGGGATTCGGCGAGGGGATTCTGTCCAAGCAGAAGCCAGGTCCATGCCAGCGCGTTGGCCACGGTTTCAAAGCCAGCAAGGAAAAGCGTGAGCACCTGGTCACGGAGTTCTTCGTTGTTCAGCTTCAGACCGTCGCCTTCCTCGTCGCGAGACAACAGGAGCATGGAGAGCAAATCGCCGCGTTGCGCGAGACTGGAGACTTCGCCAGTGCGGGCCTCGCTGCGATGAGCTCGAATCATGCTATCCACTGCTGCATCCAGCATCGCCTTGGCGCGGCGGAAGCGGCGCATTTGCGGCAGAGGCGAATTGAGCAGGAGTTCGGCGCGCGGCATGGCGACGAGATAGTTATAGAGATCCATGATCACGTTGACCTGGTCGTTGATGACGTGGATCTCGGGCGTAACTTCGGTGTCGAAGAGAGTGCGTGCGGTAATCTGGAGCGCAAGGCGCATCATGGCGGCGGAGACGTCGACGACCGTACCCGCCTCCCATTGCGTGCTTAGCGCGCCGGAGAGTGCGACGATCTGCTCCCCGTAGCGCTGGATGCGTTGCCGATGGAAGGCCGGTGCGGCGATGCGGCGTGCGCGCTTATGCGTTTCTCCGTCAGAGGTGATCAGCCCCTCGCCAAGCAGAATCTTCATGCGTTTCTGCGTGCGGTCTTTGCCAAAGGAAGCGGCCTTGTCGATGAGGACTTCGCGGATGTCGGCGGGATCATTCAGAAGGACCACGTCGTTGAAGAGAATGCGGTAGTGTGCGGCGCGGCCGAATCGGCGCAGGTGCTCGAAGAGCAGGATGGGATTCCCCGGCTTGAAGAATTTGCGGAAGAGATAAAAAGGCAAGTTCATCCGCAGGCCGGGCGGATATAAATAGCGTCCGCGGCGCACGAGCGGAGCGGATGGTTCAATATTGGAAGTTGGGACGGTCTGTTGGAGTGAGGCCACGTTTCGAGGATAGAGCATTCGCTCCTGGCGCATAAACAGCGTAGATCATCCGATTTTGGCAGCATCCTTTGGACCTGACCGCGAATCTCTCGAAGGGCGGTTCCTCCCGCCAGACGCAAACACCCGACTCCACGGTTGGGAAAGAATTACGAAAGGACGAGCATGGAGAACAACAAGGCTCTGCACGAGCATCTCGAGAAGCTGTTAGTTGGCGGCGATGCCCATGCGACATTCGCGCAGGCGGTAGCCGATTTTCCCGCGGAGTTGCGCGGCAAGACCCCTAAGTGGGCGGAGCATTCGCCGTGGCAACTGTTGGAGCATTTACGCATTGCGCAGTGGGACATTCTGGAGTTTTCAACCAATCCCAAGTACAAAGAGCGGAAGTGGCCGCAGGAGTACTGGCCTGAGACTGCCGCACCGCCAGACGCGAAGGCCTGGAATCGTTCCGTGCACGGTTTTTGCGAGGATCAGAAGGCACTTTGCGCCCTGATCAAAGACGAAAAGATCGATCTTTTCGCGAAGATTCCTCACGGAAATGGGCAGACGATTCTGCGCGAGATTCTTGTCGTGGCGGATCACAATGCATACCACATCGGGCAATTGGTGTTGCTGCGCAGAGAACTTGGGGCGTGGAGCGCGAAATAACTCTCACTGGTGTCAGACAGCGATGTGGGCGTTCAAGAGAGTTGCAACGGCTTCGACAATCTTCTCAAAGACAGCATCGATGCTCAGATCACCCTCGATGAGCGCGACGCGATGCGGTTCGCGTGCCGCGATCTCGCGGTATTTCTCCCACACGCGCCGATAAAAGGCATCCTGCTCCTTCTCGAAGCGATTTTCGTCCTGGCCTTGAATCTCAACAGCGCGCTGGTTGCGGCGCCGGGCACGCTCCAGAGAAGTCTCGAGCGACGGCAGTAGCAGCAGGGTCAGGTCAGGCTGCAGGTTGTCGCAGAGCAGCCGATGGAGCGCGAGGACGACCTCGGATCCGATCCCGCGTCCGCCGCCCTGGTAGGCTTCGGTGGAGTCGGTGAAACGATCGCAAAGAACAATCTTACCCTCCACGAGCGCCGGCTCAATGATCGCCGCTATCGATTGAGCGCGGTCGGCGAACATCAGCGCCATTTCAGCCATGGGCGCGATAGCTGATTCACGTGAGTCGAGTAGCAGGGCGCGCAGACGGTCACCCAACTCGGTCCCGCCGGGCTGCCGCGTCAAAACAGGTTCATCGCCGGGAAAGCGGCTGGCGAGCCATGAGGCTAAGCGGCGGCACTGCGTGGTTTTTCCCGATCCATCCAGACCTTCAAGTGTGATGAACAGACCGCGCGGCATGGGCTGAGTCTACCATCGCATCGTGCGGCGTCCGAGCCGGTCCGCAGCGGCG
>Ga0302270_10006821_pt1 | contig 10154 bp, 4 predicted proteins | sample III_Bog_E2_3_FD_198773 | JGI IMG/M metagenome (GOLD analysis project Ga0302270, IMG submission 198773) | Peat permafrost microbial communities from Stordalen Mire near Abisko, Sweden - III_Bog_E2_3 | ecosystem: Environmental > Terrestrial > Soil > Wetlands > Peat | place: Sweden: Abisko...
TGGGAAAGCCATTGCCGTCGAGCCCGGTCACGTTTCCAATACCGCCGCTATTGTCGCCATCGAAAGTGCCGTTGCCGGTTTCAAGGAAGATATGGCCGGTGGTGGGATCGATAGCCACACCGCCGCCGCTCTGCCAGATGCCGCCGTCGCTTCCATTGGGAGTCGCGTTCCAGGCGCCAGTGTTGGCCAGGCTCGACGCGTTGTAAATGAGAACCCATCCGTGATAGGGCCCGTTGTCGCCGTGACTGGCTGATTCGAGATAAATTTGTCCGTTGTAAAGAACGAGCGCGGGACGAATCATTTCCCGGACGGCGTTGAAGTAGATGACGTTTTGACTATTGAGGGTGGTGACGCCGGCAGCCTGGGCACCGCCGTTGACGTAGGGGCCCGAGTTGTAGACGTAGGTCGTGGAGGCAGTCTGAAGCGTCGTGTCGGCGATGACCGTGTTGGTGTCGAAGCCATCGGACAGGCGCACTTTGTGCAAGGTGTAGACGTAGTGGGGATTCGTCTGGTCGCCATTGTGGACTTCGCGAGTTTTGGCCGCGACGTAGATGAACCCATTCACACCGTCGATGACCGGCGTGCTGATGATCCCGACCCAGGGGGAAACGTCACCGGATTGGATTTCCGTTCCGCCGCCACCCGGGACGGCCGTGACAATGACGTTAGCAGGGAGCGGTGTATTGATGGGGTTGGGATTGGGATTCCCTGGCGCGCTGGTGATAAACGAGTCTTTCCACAAGACCGTGCCGTTATTCGCATCGATGGCATAGAGACTGTCCATCGCAGTGGCGACAAAGACGACATCGTGAACGCCCTGGGCACTCCCTGTGGTGATCGTCACACCTGTCTTGACCAGTGGCTCGCCGTAGACTTGGCCGGCCGCGGCCGTAAAGCTCTCACCCGAATCCGGAGCGGGCAGGGGCATGCCGGCGGGGATGTAGGGGGTGTCGGTGATGTTGACCGAGAATTGCTGGCCGAAATTGACGGTGCCGTTGAGGACGGTCGGCGTGATCTGCGTCTCGGTGGAATTGACGCCGTTGCTGGCCAACGTGTTGCCGTGGTAGGAAAGAATGTCGGTCTGGGCGCTTGCTGGTATCGAGGATGTTTGGAGCAGCAGGGCAGGGAACCCGACAGTGACAACGGCATGAGCGAGCCAAGAGTATATACGCATAGATACGGAAAAACCTTCTGAATGCTAGCAGATGTTACGAAAACATGTCACACAGCTTTAAATCGTTCTCCTGACATTAGTTTTTTTTAAGAGTAACGATCAAGACCTAATCTTGCTAGCAAATTCTGGACTAGAGAGCAGGGATTCGGCCAACTGCTCTATTCTTGCCACCGGGAGCATCGTGGGCTTGACTCAAGAGCATCATGAGCACGATTTTTTCGAAGATCATCGCGCGCGAAATTCCGGCCAGAATTGCCTACGAGGACGAACTTTGCCTGGCCTTTCACGATGTGAATCCCCAGGCACCGGTCCATCTGCTGGTCATCCCGAAGAGGGAGATTCCTCGCGTCGCAGCCGCCACCAGCGCGGACGAGGCGCTGTTGGGCCATCTTATTAATGTCGCGCAGAACGTGGCGAAGCAGGAAGGGTTGCACGAGACTGGTTTTCGCTTGGTGATCAATAACGGTCCCGACGCCGGTGAAAGTGTGGAACATCTGCACGTTCATGTGTTGGGCGGACGCGCGATGGCATGGCCGCCGGGTTGAGAAATGCGACTTATTCCGCCCAAACAGCCGCGATAATCATTTCGCACAATATATGTTATATAAAATGCTGGTTCGGCGATTGGGCCGTGACAAAGGCCGTCCTGTAATCTTACCTTGTAATTGCCGATAAACTGCCAGACCCCAAGAGCAACCGTGAACAAGGAACTCGAAACGCTACGCCAGATCAAAGAACTCGCGGAACCGCGGCATTTGTTTGTCCTGCCCGATTGGGCCGACGCGAACGAGATAGACGACTTGATCCGAGAAGGCTACCTGACGTGCGAGCATCAGCAGCGGGATGATAAGGGGACTCTTCTTCTGGCCATGCGGCTGGAACTGACTCCAAAAGGCAATGCCTTGCTTGACTCCAAAGGCAAGGGCGGTTGGAGGCAACTGGCCCTCAAGGGCTCGCTGGCAGGGGCGAGCTTTGTCGTCATGAGCGTGGTTATACTATATGTAGGGTGAAGGCGCGCACTTTCGCGCCGCGGGAGGCGCTGGCAGCTTTTTACGCATGTAATAAGATATCTATCATGCTTATAATCATTGTCTTATTCTTATAGTAAGGCCTTTTGTGTCGAAAAAGTACTCGACCCAAGTCTGACCTTATAATTTAGAGCAATCTTCACTGGACGTCGCCGCAAAACGCGCCAAGTTTCATCTATGCTACACATTATCTGGTCGATTATCGTCGGATTCATTGTTGGTCTGATTGCCCAGTTCTTTGTACCGGGTGCCGGCCATATGGGGTTCTGGCTGACATCGCTGGTTGGTATCGGCGGGTCATTTGTGGGCGGATTGATCGCACGCCTTTTTTCCAAGCCGAAGGATGGGGCACTTTTTCATCCCGCCGGCTTTTTGATGTCGATTATCGGCGCGGTAATCCTGCTCTTTGCTTTGGCTAAATTTGGTACGTAATTCCTTCCAGTTTCGCTCGAAATGCGGGCAGGGCCTGCCATGATTTCGCGGTGAATCCTTTGCGCCTTGGGCCCCTCACCGCATTTATTATCGTCTGCCTGGTCTTTCTTCTGGCGGGCTGTTGGCTGAGAGCGATTTACGCGCCCGAATGGATGGTGCTCGACACGACGCAGCAACCCCCGGCGATGCGCCCTTGGGGGGTCGAGGCCGACTGCTACTCCCAACTGGCCCGCGTGCAGCGCATTCTCCACGGGCAGGGATTGATCCAGAATCATTTCACGGTGGAGAATTGGCCGGAAGGGCTCGTCCCCAGCACCACGGCACCTTTCGACTACGTCATTCTGCTTTTGTATGCGCCGCTGGCCCTCATCACCACGCATCCGCTCGACTGGGCGGGGGCACTTGTTTCCCCTGCCCTGTGGGTGGGGCTCGTCGTGTTCTGGATGGTGGTCCGCTCGCGGGAATTCACGCTGGCCGGGCGCGCGTTGTTGGTGATCGGGTCGGCCGCCCTGCCCGCGCTGATCTGGGCCACGGCATTCGGCCGGCCGCGGCACCAGTCGCTGATTTTCGCGCTGATGGCGATGGGCCTCTTCGCCGAATACGAGCGTTGGCAGATCGAGCTGACCCCGAAGCGGGCCTGGAATATCTTTGCTGGAATGGTCTGGGGGCTCGCCTGCTGGACATCGCTCTTCGAGCCGACCGTCGTTGTCGTCGCGTTGATCGCTTTCAACTTGATCGTGCGCCACCGCGAAAGCTTCGCGTTTTTAGCCGGCTTCGGCGTTGTGTTGCTGCTGGGAGTGGCGCTGGAGGGCCCTCATCTCTGGGAAAATATATTCAACATCTACAGCCTCACGCCGGAGTACCGCCAATATGCGCTCAACTGGCTCGGCACGATCGCCGAGGTACACCCGGTCAGCTTATCCGGATTTGTCCAGCAGTGTACCAATCTCTCATTTATCGTGATCCTGCCTTTCGTCGCGTGGCGGCTTTTGCGCGAGCCGGGGCACAGGCAGACGGATCTCCTGCTCGTCCTGCTCACGGTGCTGCTGGCCCTCTTGACTTTTGCGCAGAAGCGCTGGATGTATTACGCGAACCTGACCGAGCTGATGGTCCTCGTGCGCTTCTACCAAATCGCGCCGCAGCGCTGGACGCGACTGGCCGTTGTGGCGCTTTTTCTCCTAGGAGCGGTCTACGACAACCTCGCCCAGATTGGCGGGGGCCTGAACTCCGCGTCGCAACCCTCACTCGACTGCGCGCGGATCTCCCGCTCCATTGACGGGACGGGGGGAATCATGGCGCCGTGGTGGATTTCGCCGGGGCTGCTCTATTTTTCCGGGCAACCCATTGTCAGCGGAAGTTCGCACTGCGGGATTTCCGGCATCGTCGCCAGCGCGCAATTTTTCTCGGCGACATCGTGGGCGGACGCCGAGCGCATTCTCAAAGAGCGCAAGGTGCGCTGGATTGTAACGTGGGACAACCCGGTTTTTGTCTATCCGCTGCTCAATAATTCCCGGCAGATTCTGGGGCAACCCACCTACTCCGATGACGATCGGTCCTTGGCGGAACGGACAGTGGCGGAGGTGTTGGTGGAGGACAGCGACGTGCCCACGTGGATTCGGCTGCGCAACGTGACGCCGCAACTCAAGCTCTACGAGTATGTGCCGGACACTCGGTGAATCCTGCGGAGGGCGGTCATGCAAAGGGGAGGTTTCACGCAACGACGCAACGACCGCAACGATTTTGCTGACGGAGGGAAGCGGGATACGGGCGTGAAATTTGAGGCTGTTTGCGGCGGGTTCTTTATTCGACAGGCAACCACTCGCCGGTCTGGGTGAGGTAGAGGCTTCCCCTCACCTCGGCGGAAAGCATTTGCCGCAGGGCGCGCACGTAGGCGTCAATTTGCCCGCGATAAATCTCGACGATGCCGGCGCTGCCCGCATCCCCGATCCGGTTCGTCTTCCAGTCGATCACGCGCCAGGACGCCTCGCCAGCGGTGAAGACGGCGAGGTCCATCACGCCTTCGAGGCAGGGGCCGTCGGACTCGCGCCAGAGAAAGGGCAACTCGACCTGCACTAGGCGATCGTGGTCGGCGAGCCACCGAGTCAACTCGGAGCTGCGGAATAATTCCCATTCGCGCGCGGCGCGGTCCGGCTGCGGCGAGCAGCGCACGGCTTCGGCGAACTTTTCCTGCCAGGCCGCGAACGGTTTCCGCCACGGAATCGTTTCCATCAGCTCGTGCCACCATGTGCCGTAGAGAACGCCGGGATTGTCCGCCGAGACCGCGGGCAGGTCGTCTTCCTGCTCGATTTGCGTTTCGGGCTCGGCATCGCTGCGGACACCGCGCGGATGAATGGCCAGCGCATGCGGCGTGATCCGGCGCGGAAATTGGCCTGCTCGCTCGCTGGCCTGCCGGATGTCGTCGAGAGAGAGATCGGGAAGCGAAGTTATTTCGGGATTGGTCGCGGATTGAACCGGCGCGGACTCATTCGGTGGCGAAGAGGCCGGCACCGGAAGCGTCCCGGGCAGCGCATGCCATGTCGCGCGATTCGGCTCGCCGCGAAGTCCGAGCAGGTCGCCCGCGGACCAACCGGGCCGCCGGGCTTGCGGCGCAAAAAGCGTTTCGTCATCGAGGAGAACGAGGCTCCGCTTGGCGCGCGTCGACATCACGTAAAGGAGGCGTTGGTATTGCTGCCGGTCGCGCTCGGTCACGAAGTCGCGTGCCTGCGCGGCGTAATCGGCTTTGTCGCGGTAGACGGTCTCACTGCCCGCCTCGCCGAAAACAACGCGCGGATAGGTCGGCGATTTCGATTCGATGGTGCGAAAAACGCAAGGGACGATGACGGTTTGCCACTCGAGTCCCTTCGCCTTGTGCGAGGTCAGCAATTGGATGGCATCGCGAATTTCCTCTTCAACGGGATGGACCAGCGCGAGACCAAGACGCAGCTCCCCGGCAAGTTCGGCAAGCGTGACGCCCTCCGCGCTGCGTCCGGCTATGACCGCAAGAAAGTCGTCGAGTTCGCGGTCGGGGTTTTCCGACGCCAGCTCGGAAATCGAATTAAGCCGCGCGCGCAATTGCGTTTTTGCCACCAACTGAACAACCGCGAGATGCAGCGGCATGTTGTCGGCATTCGCGCAGGCTTCGCGCAGATTTTCCAGCGCGGCATGAACCGGCCCGGTGGCGTTGGTGGAAGGCTGGTCAAGGCGAAGCCGGTCGATTTTGTCTTCGGTGTATACTGTATAAAGAGCCATGTCGCTGTCGGAGACACCAAGGATTTCGCGCAGCACACCCGCGATCTCAAAACTGTCCTCGGGATGCGCGGCGATCCAGATCAACGCGGTCAGCCACGCGGTCGGTGTCCTTTCGCCCCGTTGCTCGTTCGACGAGTGAAGTTGCACGGGCAGGCCCAGGTCAAGGAGTTCGCGCTCGATTTCAACGAGCCAATTTTTTCTCGGGCAAAGGATGGCCACCTGCGACCAATCGTCCGCGCCGAGTCCGGCATGGCCCAGTTCGTGAATGCGTTGGGCGACGAACCGGGCCTCGTGGCGCGCGCGTTGCCAGGCTGGTATTTTTTCTCCCGCGGTCTGCGCCGGTTCGTCGGGACAAAGCCAGCGCAACACGCGGCCCGGACCGGCCTTTTCGCGCGCGACGAGGGTTTCAAAAGCGCACTGGCCTCCTTCGTGGTTGAGCACGGTCGGAAAAATCCGGTTCACAAAATCGATGATCGCAGCGTCGCAGCGAAAAGTGACCTGCAAGCGGCTGCTCGTGCCGCGCGGCCCGGCGGAAATCTCGTCGTGCACGCGGCGGTAAACGGCGAGGTCGGAGCGGGGCGCGTAAATCGCCTGTTGAAAATCGCCGACGATGCAGAAGGTCTGGTCCCCGGCTTGCGCGGCGGGATCGCCGAGGCCCGCGATGCGCCGCAGGACCTCGAACTGGCGCGGATCGGTGTCCTGCGCCTCGTCGAGCAGCACGCTGATCCGTTCCGAGGCGAGTTCGCGCTGCACCCGTGGGTCGTCCAGCACGCGCATGGCCAGGCGCACCTGGTCGTCGTAAGTCATCACCGCCTCGGACAAGCGAAATGCCTCGTAGGCATTGGCGATGCGGCGACCGAAGGCAAGCGCCGCGTGGCGCAGCCAGTCGTGCAGCGGCGCAAAAGTTTCGTTCCAGATTTCGGCGAAGGCCACCGCCTTCTCTGACTTGGGACAGGCCGGCAAAGGGCGGAAACGCTCTCCCCTCACCCAAGCCTCGCTCCAGCGGAGTGCCTCCTCCTGTGCGCGTGCGATGGTTTTTTTCGTGGCCGAATGCAGGGCGTTGTCCTGGTAATCGAACAGTTTTTTCCAAACCAACGCGGGCAGCGGCCCAACTTCGCTTTCCGTGCCCGGCGAGATTTCCTTGCCGAGTGCGTAGAGCTTTTCCGGCGCGTAAAAGTGGAAGAGTTCGCGCAGGTTCGCGCCGGGTGCAGTGGCTGGATCGAGGCCGCGGAGGAGAAAGCGGTCCCAAAGCCCGGCATCGTCCTGGAGCAGCCCGACCGGCGACGGCAGACCAAGATAATGCCCGAAGCGGTCAAGCAGCCGGACGCAGTAGCTGTGGATCGTGCCAAAGAAGGTTTGCTGAAACGCCCGCTGGATGCGCGGCGAGATCACGTCGCGCATTTCCACGCGGGCGCGTTGCTGCATCTGCTGGGCGGCGCGGACGGAGTAGGTGACGACGATCAGGCGCGAGAGAAGGTCGACCGCCTCGGCTTCGGGCAACTTCGCCAGGTGGACGATGCGGTCAACAATGGCGGTCGTCTTGCCCACCCCGGCGGGCGCGATGACGGAGATGTTCTTTTGCTGCTCGATCACGAAACGGTCGCGCTCGGCCTGGTCGATGAGCGCGCTCATTCGGCCTCTCCTGTAACTGGCGCGGCTCCATGCACCAACGCCCATTTCGCTTCGAGGATGTTGGACGGCACGAACCGCGTGGCCATGGGATAGGCGGGCGAATAGCCGTAAGCGTTGTCGGCATCGGCGCGCAGGCCGAAGACGCCGTCGCGGTGGAGCTGGTCGAGCGAGCGGAAGATCGGAGTGGTTTCGAGCGTGGCATCGAGCCGGACCTGCGGCTGCAACGGCGCATCCGGGGTATGAATTGAAACGGAGGTCGAGGCGGCGCCGAGAGCCTGCACCGCAAGCGCGTAAAGGATCGGCTGGAGGCCCTTGCCGTCGCCGATGTTCTTTGCACTCAGACTTTGGGCCGAGCCGGTCTTGAAATCGATGACCCAGCAGTTGCAGCCGGAAAAATCGTTCGCCGCGAGGTCGTGAGGAATGGCTCCGGGCTCGATGAGGAGGAGATCGATGCGGCCTTTCAGGATGAAGTCGGGCTGGCTGGTTCCGGGCAGCGCGACCAGCAGGTTATCCGGCAGGCGGAACTCGCAGAGGAATTGGCGCCCAGCGAGGTGGGGGGCGAGCGTTTCGGCGAGGCCGAGCGCGACCGTGCGGGCTTGCGCCCAAACATGGTCCCACCACGGATATAGTCCCATGCCGGCGGCGCGCGCGCGGTTTCGCAGGGCGGAGGCTTCACGGTCGGCCGCCGCCCAAACCAGCACCGGAAGTTCGATCGGGGCGGCTTTTTTTTGCTGCCACTCGCGCAGTGCCGCAACCAGCCAGCGATGAGCCCAGGTGCCGACCGCACGCGGCCAGCTCAACGTGCCCTCGGGCCACGGCGATGCGCCGACGATTTCCTCCAGCCAGACGACGGCGGGATGGTTCCAAGCGTCTTCCCATCGCTTGCACCAGAGTTGGATGAGCCGAGTTGGCGGCTGTGCGTAGGAAAATTCGTAGGGGCCGAACGGCTGAGTGACATCACGCCGCGCGGCGTAGGCGATTTGGGTTGCGGCGATCGATGCAGTTGTAACGGGTGAACGTGGGACGAAGAGTGATTCGCGCGAGCGGCACCACTCGCGGGTCGCATTGGCAAGACTCTGAAATGTCTCCTCGTCGAGAACGTCGCCCGTTTGGGTCTGCCAGGCGTGGCCGAAAAAATCGTTGGGCAGCAGGCTGCGACCGGCCTCGGTGGTCATGGCGGCGAGGCAGGCTGCTCCGCTGGTCGATTCGAGCGCAGCGCACAAATCACGCAGCGCGAGATCCCGCCGTTCGAGTGGCAGCAGGCAGTGGCCGTGATCGGCGTCGACGGTTTCGTGCCCCATCCCCTGCCCGCCCTGTGCCACGCCTGATTGATTGAGCGAGCGGGCCTGCGCGTTGAGCGCGGTCAATTCATGCCGCGAGCCGAATGCGCCCGCCTCAAAAACGCGCGGCCAGACGCCTTCGTTCAGGCCGGTCACGATCAGGTGACTCCACGTCTGGCCGGTCATCTGGGCGTAGATGAGCAAATGGACCTTGCCGTAGAAATGATTGCCGTCCGCGCCGCGCGTCCGCGTTTGCGAGTCGGTCGATTCCCGGAGCCAATCGAGGAAGGTGCGCCGGGAAAGAATCGCCTGGTCCTTGATCAACCACGCAGGTGGGTTGATCTGCACGCGCGCAAGATAGTGTTCCCAGCCGGGCAATGTCATCGCTTCACATGTGAGCGCGACGAATTGCGCGAATGCACCGTTTTCGGGAAGTGCGATGCGGCGATCGAGGAAATCGGCAATGGCAGCGGCGTGATTTCCGCGGGAATTTTCCTTCAGATGGAGCGCGAGAAAAGAGAGATCGTCGACGAGCGTTTCGCCCAGTGCATTTTCGAGCACAACCTCGGCCTCGCGAGCTGAGACGACCGCATCGAGGCCGCACGAAACGCCCTTCACCTCGCAGGCGCGCAACCACGCGATAAGTGTTGGCACACCGGGCTCTTCCTGGAGCGCGAGCCAGCTCTGCCAGTATCGTTTCTCGAAGAGCCCTGGCGTCCACGCTCCCGTGCCGTCATCGAGCGGGATGCCAAGCCTGCGCAGTTCCGCCGCGACACCGAGGGCAAGCGCGTTGGCCTCCGGAAAGACGATGCCCAGGCGCAAGCATGAGTCGCGCTTCAGATAATCGAGCGCCTGCAGGACGATGGCGCGGACGTGCGAGGCAAGGTCGGGCGTGACGCAGAACGCGAGGCCTTCACCGGGAGCATGGGTGGGTTGGCCTTTTTCATAGGAAGCGACGAGAGGGGCGAAGGGCTGGTTGTCGTCGGTGGGAGCCGTGGGACCATCCGGGCTGACGGCTTCGGTCTTCGTGATTTCCTCCCAGGAACTGATCCAGAGTTGATCGATTTCCTCGGCGAAGACGCGCGGCTCGCTCAGCGCGACGAGCGATTCACCGGCGGAAAAGACGGCGGCCTTGAGCAGATCCCAGAGCGGCCAGTGCGTGGCGTTGAAGCCAAGGACGAGCAGGTTCGCGAGAGCGGGCTCTTTTTGCGACGGAGCTTTCTTTCGCAGTTCGCGATGGAGTCCTGACTGCGTGGCGATGCGATGTTTCTTGAGTGCGCGCTGAAATTCCCGCGCCAGATCGCGGCCGTAGACGGCGCCCTCGCGCGCGGGATCCCAGCCGGCGCCGAGCAGGAGATC
>Ga0302270_10006838_pt1 | contig 10138 bp, 2 predicted proteins | sample III_Bog_E2_3_FD_198773 | JGI IMG/M metagenome (GOLD analysis project Ga0302270, IMG submission 198773) | Peat permafrost microbial communities from Stordalen Mire near Abisko, Sweden - III_Bog_E2_3 | ecosystem: Environmental > Terrestrial > Soil > Wetlands > Peat | place: Sweden: Abisko...
CGGGGGAAGGGGGCGCGGATCAGCGGGCGGGCCAAAAAGCGGAGGGGAGCGGCGGCTTGGAAGTTTTAACCAGGGAGCACCAGCGGGGGGAGCCAAGTCTTGCCGGGTTTGGCGGCGTAGTCTTTCAAGGGGAAGCCATACCCGGCAAGGCTTGGCGACGGGGGGATGCGGCACAGCTTCTTGGACGATGGCTTTTCACGCCCCATTGTGCTGTGTTCAAAATGGCGAATAACCGCCTCAATGGAGGGGTGTCATTGGAACGCGCCCAAGCGTCGCAACTCAGGTCATACGGCGATAACCTTCGCCGCGAGCGAATGCGTCAACAACTCACTCAGGAGCGGCTCGCCGAAATGGTGGGGCTGCATCCCCGGACCATCCAAAAAATTGAAGCCGGAAAAGTGAACATCTTGATCACGACCTTTGTTCGGCTGCAAAGAGCCTTGCGCTGTCCATGGGAAACCCTTTTAGGCCGGCCATAAATTATTCTTTCCGGGCCAAAAAATGTTGGGGAACGCCCCGGCAGAATTAACAAAAAAATTGTTGCCTCGCGAAGGCAAAGGGGGGAAGATGAAAAAGTTCACTGTGGAAGCGTATGCTGGCAATGAGAACACGCCTTAATGAGGCGTAGTCTGGCGAGTCGGGGTCGCCGGTGCCGGCGGGGTGGCGAAGCACTGTGAGCCGCGCCGTTTCCGAAACGTAAACGTTTTGTTACTTGTCTTCGGATAAGGGGTGTTTATTACAGTTGTGGGGCAATCAATAAACGTAATTCTATGAAGAAATGTAAACGAGGAATTCTAGCGTCGTCCAAACCGGTCACGGTCGTGGCTCGTTCACTGCTGGTGGCAGGGGGAGTGGTTTTGCTAACCAAAGCGTGGGCGCAAAGCGTCCCGCAACCCGGACTGGCGGTCACCGCCAAAACCACGAATTCAATGGTCATCACCATAACTAATGGCGTGAATTACGCCATCTACGATTTATGGACGACGCCGGTGCTGGGCAATGCCGATTTTCCCTGGACGGTGCAGGCGCTGGGCGGCGCGGGGCAGACCAATTTTTCGGTCCCGCTCGGCCCGCTGGCCACCGGCTTCTACCAAGTGCTGGTGGATAACAACAACGGGGTGCCGCTGTGGGCGGCTGCCAATCCGACCAATCCGGTGGCGGGGTTTTTGGCGGTGTTCATTGACAGCCCGACGAACGGAGCCGTGGTGCCGCAAAACTGAAATCCCGCCAGCCCATAAAAAATGAACTCACTATTATCCAACCTCGTTAACCGCCTGGGGTTGTGCGGCACGGTCACCGGCCTCCTGCTGGCGGGCGCAATCGCCAGCCACGCCCAGGGCATTGGGTTTTATTTGGATTCCACCGCCTACACGAACGTTCCGGGCGGAACCCTTTCCGGCAATGTTGGCATTACTGCCGTTTATGACGCGCATGACAACAACTACGATGGAAGCGGCGGCACCTATTACGGATATTACACGGATTGGTATGTTCATAACGGGTTTAATGGCTATGAAGTTCTGACGGCGGTGGCCATTACCGGGACGGGCAGTTACCCCGTCAGCAACCTCAGCACCCAGGAAGTGAATTTTGCGCCGGGCAACTATGCCACGGAGGGTTTCACCCTCAATTTTCCCGCCAATTCAAGCCCCGGCCATGACCTGACCGGAACGGTGTCGGTGTCCAGTTACGATCCCTATGATGCGCCTTACGATGCCATGATTGGTGGCAACCCCTACGATTATTACTGCGAATATTCATATTGTGACACCGATTATTATTCCCCCGCCCCGGCCACGCTGACCCTGCTGAATCCCAATACTTGGATGAACATCGCGGTGGCCGGCAGTCCGCAACTGACGGAAACCGCCGACGCGCAAAGCACCACGATCCAGATTTACCGCGCGGATTCATACAACGCCCGGACCGTTTATTTCACGGTCGGCGGCACCGCCGTCAACGGCGAGGACTATACGGCCGGGTTTACCGGCAGCACCGGCAGCGTCACCCTGGCCGCCGGTCAAACCTATGCCAATATAGACATCTCAACGCTGGCCGATGCGAACCTGCTGAATCTGGACGAGCCGTCCACGCTGACCCTGACGATCCTCGCCGACCCCCGGCATTCCTACCAAATCGGGACGAGCAGCAGCGCCACGGTCACCTTTGAAAATGACGACACCGAATCGGGCAGCGCCCAGCTCACCCGGACCACCAACCCGTCCTTTAATGATCAGAATGTCGGCCGGGCCAAGAACAGCACCAACAGCGTGAGCCGGTCCTACACCAACAACGCTTACAGTTCCGCCGCCGCCATCCTGAATGTTTTTGCGTCCGCCCCCTACGCCGCCAGCACCGGGCCGACGCCGGGCGAATTTACCCTCACGCGCGGGGGCATGGTGACCAACGCCTTCACCCTGCATTACACCGTCACCGGCACCGCCGGGGCGGGCACCAATTATACCGCCCTGCCGTCCGCCATCACCTTTGCCGCGAACCAGACCAGCACCAATTTGCTGGTCAACGTCCTCACCAACGCGGTCCCGACCAATGCGCAGACCGTGGTTTTCACCATCACCACCAATAACACCTACTATTTGGGATACAGTACCCAGGCTGTCGTTACGATTTTGCCGCCGGGAGCCACCACCAATTCCGTGCCGAACCCCGCCGGTCGCTACTGCCGGGGCAGCGGGGCCAACCCGACCTACTGGTCCCAGGTGATTCCCTTGGATGCCGAAACCGGCACCGGCTTCAGCAACACCAACGGTAATTGTGCCACCTTATATCCGGGACTGGCCGCGTGGAGCAGCCAGACGCTTTACCATTACAACGCGGCGAGCGCATTGACGCAGACCAACACGACCAACCGCATTGCCTTTAACAACCCGGTGGTGGCCTTTGGCGAGCGCGTCGGGGGCACGCCGCTGTATTTCAGCCAGAACTACAGTTTTGGCATTTATGCCGGTGACCCGGTCCGGTCCAACCTCCCGGTGGTCATCCAGGCTTATTACCGCACCAACCTCCAATTGGCCGGGGCCATCAATCTCGCGCCGCCCAATTATTTCAACAACGCCGCCATGGCGGGGTATGCGACCAATGGGTTTCAAGTCACCACCAACGGCTTTGGCCTGACCACGACCCTGTCCGACTCACCCGGCCTGAGTTGGGGGACCACTTCGCTGGGCGCGTATGTCCTGACGCACACCGCCACGAGTCAGGCGACCAACTATTACTATCTGGTCGAAGTGTCCGGCTATCCGGCGGACGGCAGCAATGCCATGGTCACCGCCACCAACGGGAGGGTGGCGGCACCGTCCCTGCTTTACACGTTGGAATTTGAACCGCGTCCGGCCTGGCGTTCAATCTTTCTGGACCAGCCGCAGTTTGCCGGGAATCCGCTGCCGCCGTTCTATGCGGGTAAAACCGTGGCCGAAATGCTGACCAACACCCCGCCGGTGACCAACTTTGTGAGCATCCCCGCGTCCGCCGCCACCAATCTCAACGACAGCCCCGAAGTGTGGCGGCATCCCACGCTGGACAACTTTGTGGCGAGTATGGGCAACGACCCGATTGCGCTGGCCAATTATGTGATCAACAACATTGATCTGACCGACCCCATGGGTTACAGCGACAACGGGAATGTGGCCGAGGCGTCCATTGACCCCGGCGGCGTCAGCCGGGACGCCTTGGGCACCTTCATGGAAAAGCAGGGTTCGGCGGTGGAGCAATGTGAGTTGCTCGTGTATCTGCTGCGGCAGGCGGGGGTGCCCGCCGTCTATGAATTCGCCCCGCGCAATGGGTTGCAAATCCTGGACGCGCGATTGAGCCAGATGTTGAAATTCCAGATTCATGGCGCGGTCAACGAGGCGGGCCAGCTTTACACCACGAACACGATGATTCCCGTAAATTATCCGTGGGTGGCCGCCTGCATCGGCACCAATTGGGTGCATATCTTCCCGTGGTTGAAGGATTACAAAATCACGGAGGGCGTTAATTTGTGGGATTACATGCCCACCAATTATGCCAGCGCCTATCCGTGGGTGCGGGATTACATCTACGGCAACACCAACTTGTTGGCGCTCGCCGTGAACGGCGACACCACGCCGCGCGTCATTTTCCCGGCCTATTTGCAGCAAACCCTGTTGCAACATTATCCGGGGGTGTCCGTGGATGACGTCGGGGTGCAGATTGAAAACCGCCCGCATTATTACGCCCGCTGGCAGGATTTCCCGACCCCCACTTATGTCACCAACGTCAGCACGTCCCTGGAAAGCCTGACCGCCCCCGGCCTCACCAACATCAGCCCCACCCTGACCAACGTGTTCGACACGGTGAGCGTACAGATTTACAGCCTGAGCAATGTCACCAACAATATTCAGACGGGCAATCTGCGCTTGTGCGATTTGCACAACCGGGAATTTTACATCCATCAGGCCGTCACCAACACCGTCAACACGAACCTCGTCCAGTTGAGCCTGATTCTCGCGCCCTTCCGCACCAACGTCACCACCCAATACGCCTACACCAACGATACCAACCTGTTGTCCAAGGAGGTGCTGTCCATGACCCTGGGGGCCACGGACGTGCAATTGAACGTGCGGTTCATCTACCAACGGCACCGGTCCCTGACGGCCGCGTATCCCGTCAATCCGGCCATCACCTTTGCGGGCCTCAACGCCGCTGAAACGGTGGTCTTGGAACGTCCGTTGCTCAAAGGCGACCAAGCCGCCATCTGTATGAATTACGGGCGGGTGACGCCGGAAATGGTCAACGTTTATGCGACGGCTTTGTGGCAGATGCAAAACGCGCTGGCGGTGAATCCATCCCTGAGCAACAGCGTGTCCCCGGACGTGTATTTGGGGGACACCCTGTATCTGGCGGGCATGTCCTATTACAAAAAGGTCAGTGATTTTGCCGTCCAAAATGAAAGTCTGAACAAGATCAACCTGCTGTCCGCCTGGGCGGTGGGCCTCTCCAAAATCAGTGCGGCGCGCGACCACTATGGGAATCTGACCAACGGGGTGGACCCGGTGTTGCCCAACGTGGACATGGCGTTTTATCAAACGACGGAAGTGGGCAACGGCACCGTGCAGCCCAATTCCAATCAAACCCTGGAAATGGCGCAGCAAAACTTTGACCTGCTTTCCATCCTCGACAATTCCGCCGAGGAACACCGGGTGATCAATCATTTTTACCAGCAGACCAACGCCGTTTCCACCGTCCGCCTGTTGCAATTGTCGCAGGCGGGCGGGCCGGGCATCGTGCCCTTGAACTACAATAACTATGCCGCCCAGGGCCAGACGCTCTATCAGGGCGCACCGCTGGCCAACTGGGACCCAAATTTATGGTCACAGATCACGGCGGCGTTCCAAAACGCCTACGCCGGTAACTATGTCACCGCGTACATCACGCCCGGACCCATGACCAATTCCGCGTACAGCGGCATGGCGGCGCTGATTTTGGGCTGGGGCCAGTATGAAGCGTTAATCACCCCGCAAAGCTTGAATGGCGGCTTCGGCCAGGACTTTCCGCCGGACACCATGACCCCGGCCAATACGGTCAATTTTACGGTCAACGGCGACAGTGATGTTTCCCTCTCGTTGTCCCCGCCCGAGGCGGGCACGGAACTGGCCTCGATGACCGCGACGCCAGTTGACTACGCCGTCAGTCTCGCTCAAATCATCGCCAATAACGCCGCCATCAGCCCGATTTATGGGCTGACGGCGGGCAATGTCTGTCCGACTCTCAATCTTCCCACCTCGAACGCCGGGGCGTTTACCGCCGTGGCCACGCAGGGGTATCTCGGCAATGTGGGGAATGGAAATTACCAGGAATTTGCCTCGACGGGCGATCCGGTGCAGCCGGTCACCGGCGAGCATTACCTTGACGCCACCGATTTGCAGTTGCCCGGCCCCCTGCCGCTGACCCTGCGCCGCAATTATTCCAGCCAAAATCTGGCGGACAATCAGTTGGGCACCGGCTGGAAACTGAGCCTCATGCCCTACCTGAGCGTCGCCATGGGGAACACCAATATTTATGCCGCCGACATGGACGGCGCGGTGCTGGCCTATGTGCAGACCGCCACCAATGTCTGGCAGCCCACGCTGGCGGCCAATCCGCAGTTGAACAACAACACCACCGCCGGGGCGGGCGGTTTGGTCAACCGCTTGCGGGACCGGCTCGTAATGACGGTCAGCGGTTCCACCACCAATTACCTCCTTTACGGGGCGGACGGCAGCACCCGCAATTTTCAAGTGGTGTCGTTCAACAATGGCCTTCTTAACCGGACCCGGCCCTACCTGCAAAAATGGACGGACAGCCGGGGCAATTATTACACGTTCACGTTTGGCACGAATGCCACCCAACCCAGTTTCGGCCAGGTGGTCCGCATTCAATCCAGCAACGGCAATTTCCTGGGCTTTGATTACGACGTCAACGCCCACATTTTGGACGTTTACTGCGGGGACGACCGCCGCGTGGCCTATGAATACGATGATTACGGCGACCTCATCACCGTGACCCTGCCCGACACCACCACGCGCTCCTATGTGTACCAGCACGGCACCATGGCGGTCACCAACGGCACCGCCACCTATTCCCTGCATTTGCTCACCGAGGAGGACCAGCCGGACGGGCGGGTGTTGCAAAATTTTTATGACAGCCAGCGCCGGGTGACCAACCAGTTGTCCACGGCGGGGGCAACCCTGAATCCGATTCGCACGGCCACTTTCGTTTACTCGAATAATTTCAACATCACCAATTCCTACACGAATGCCGTCACCGGCTACACGCTGCTGACGGACGGCAACTATCACACCACCCGGTATGATTACACCAACAGCCTCATCACCAAAATCACCGACGCCCTGGGGCAGACCCTGCAACAAATCTGGTGGCCCGACACCGCCACCGCGCCGGGTTATCCGCGCAGCATTGAGCAGAGCATTGACCCGCGCGGGCGCGTCAGCCAGTTCCAATACGACGGCAACGGGAACGTGACCAATGAGGTGGTCAACGGCGACCTGACGGGCGACGGCATCACCACGCAGACGGCCACCAACACCGCCGTTTATAATACCAACAGCCTGCCCGTGCAGGCGACCGACCCGGCGGGCAATGGCCTGGTGATCGTCTATGATCCGGGGTTTAACTTTCTGCCGCAACAAGTCATTCGTTATGCCGGGACCACGCCCGTCAGCACCAATTTCACCTATTACGGGAACGCCTCCAATATCGTCGTCAATGGGAGTGTCACCCTGACCAATCTGGCGTTTGGCCTGCCCGTCCGCGAGATTCGCGCCGAGGGTTCCCCCGATGCGGCCACGAATGACCTGGCCTACGGCGGCAACGGCTTCCTCACCGCAACCATCCGCTACCCCGGCACCGGCGATCCGAATGTCACCAACACGTTTTTCTATAATGAGCGCGGCCAGATGGTGGACCGGGTGGATTCACTGGGGGCGGATACCGCCATGGCGTATGACGAACTGGGCCGCCCCATCGAGCAGGATTTTTTCGATGAATCCGGCAATGACCTGTCCTGGAGTTCCCTGTATTACACCGATAATGGCGAAGTGAGTTGGATTGACGGGCCGCGTTACAATCCCGAGGACTATATTTTTTACGACTATGACGGCGCGGGCCGCCGCACCACGGAAATTCATTGGCGCTCGCAGGCCAACAGCACCGGTACGGGCGTCACCGCCCCCACCGGATATAATCTGTACGCCCAAACCTTTTACGAATATGACCCGGTCGGCAACCTGCTCCTGAAAGTGGACCCGCGCGGGGCGATGACGACCAATGTTTTTGATGCCCTTAACCGCCTGGTGCAAACCACGCATCTGGACACCAACGGCCTCACCGTTTTGAGCGCCGATGAATACAGCTACGAACCCGGCGGGCAGGAGCAGTCTCACACCAACGCCCTGGGCGGCGTCACCACCACGCTTTACAACATCAAGGGCCAGCCGGAATCCCGCACCAACCCCGACGGTTCCACCAATGGCTGGCGGTATTATCTGGACGGCCGCCTTTACAAGGAAATCCAGGGCAACGGAGCCTATTGGAAAATCACCTACGATGAGGTCAACCGCCTCACCACCCGCACCTTTTATTCGGCGGCGGGCGTGGCGGAAGTGAGCAATTCGGTGCAACGGGACCGGCGCGGCAATGTGATTCAAAAAGTGGATGAAGGCGGCAACGCGTTCACCACGCTTTTTGACGGTTTGGACCGGGCCAAAGTCACCGCCGGACCGGCCATTGTCACGGTGAACACCGTGGACAACATCCTGACCACGCAGACCTCTTACACCACCAATGTCTTGCAACAGAGCAGCACCAATTTTTACGATGCCGCCGGACGGGTGTTGACGAACATTAACGCCCTGGGCGAAACCACCGTCACCCGCATGGATGCCCTGGGCCGGGTCACCGCCCATCTCCTTTACAGCGCCACGGGCGCACTGGTGCGCGAGCATTACACCCGCTATTCCGCCGACCATAATAGCATCACCGTCACCGACGGTTCCGGGGCTTCGGCCATCAGCCACACCACTTGGACCGACCCCGACGGCCACCCCCTGCTGGCCATCGCCCAGCCCGCGACGAATGCGACGGATTTTACGGTGAACCAATATGACTTGGCGGGCAATCTCATCTCCGCCCAGCACGATTCCGCCCTTAACGGGGCCGTCACCAACTGGACCACCGCCAGCCTGGCCTACGACGGGCTAAACCGGCTCATCAGTAAAGTTGACCGGGACAACGCCCCCACCGCCTATGCGTATGATTCGTTAAGCGACCTGACCAACCGCACCCTGCCCGGTGGGTTGCAATGGCAGGCGAGTTACAATCACGCCGGACAGATTTTACAGGAGCAAAACGCCGGGGGCGGCCAGACCACCCGCACCACCACCCACGCCTATTTTGCCAGTGGCAGTCCGTTTGCCGGATTGCTGCAAACCCAGACCGACCCGCGCGGTTCCGTGGGTACTTACAGTTATGATGACCAGTTGCGCCCGTTGTCGCTGACGCGCACGGACGCGATTTACAACCATGATGACACCTATTGGAGTTACGAACCACGCGGGTATGTCACCAATATCACCGAGCAATACACCGGCAATGACACGGGCAATGACCCCAAAGTCATCGTCCGCAGCTATGATGCCTACGGCCAGTTGGCTGCCGAAACGGTCAGCCTGAATGGGACCACGATGGCCAGTTCCAGCCAGACGTGGAACGCCGCCGGACGGCGCTCCGGCCTCACCATCAATGGCAATCCCTATTCCTTCACTACGCGGGCGGATGGCGCGTTGACCGCTGCCAGCGACGCCACGGGCACCGGCAATTATGCCTTTGACACCGCCGGGCTGCTCACCAGCCGGACGGCGGGCAACCGCAATACCGCCATCACCGCCCGCGATGGCGAGGGGCGGCCGAACACGATTGTCACCACGGTCAACCTGGCCACCGTCTTGACCGAATCCCTGACGCGCTCCCCCGACGGATTGCTGGCCAACGACACCTTGAACCGCGCGGACTTCACCGATAACCGCGCCTATGCGTATGCCAACGCCAGCCGCCGGTTGACACAGGAACAGCAAAACCTCAACGCCACCACCGCCTGGACCAACAGCCTGATTTATGACGGCGGGGTAGCCGGTGGGGCCGGGGTCTTGACCCAAAGCGGGCAGGCCGGGAAGGGTGTTTGGAACGGTGGCATCAGCCCCTTTGTGCGCGTCAATGTCGAAACCAACACGACCAGCAGTTATTCGGCTTACGGTCATGTCAACGGTCCGTCCACCGTGGAGGCGTTTCTGGACGGCCAGCCCCTGTCCGTGGTGATGAATGACACAGGCAACGCCACCAACCCCTTCCAATGGCGCACCGTCATGGAATTGAATCCCGGCGCACATCAATTGCAGGTGGCCGCCCTGCATCCCAGCGGGGTGTTCACCGCGTGGGTCACCAATTCGTTCACCAACACCGCCGGTCAGTTGACCGCCACCATTGGCCGCGATGCGGCGGGCAACGTCACTCAGCGCACTTGGCATAACCCCAACGGCACCACCGCCCGCATTCAGTATTTGTGGTGGGACGCCAAGAATCATTTGACCCAAGTTTCGGACTT